>Ga0209648_10001003_pt1 | contig 22597 bp, 19 predicted proteins | sample GraSoi2013_115cm_FD_185830 | JGI IMG/M metagenome (GOLD analysis project Ga0209648, IMG submission 185830) | Grasslands soil microbial communities from the Angelo Coastal Reserve, California, USA - Sample 9_17_2013_115cm (SPAdes) (version 2) | ecosystem: Environmental > Terrestrial > Soil >... | reverse complement strand
GGCCACACCATCTGGTCGTCCGATTGAAACCGACCCACTACCGCCGAGCGCGGAAACGATCCTTCACTTCGCTCAGGATTTCGCCTGCGGGCTCTCACCATATCGCGCACGTGAAAAACCATGTACAGTAGAGCTACTGGCCAATGTCAGGATCCTCGACGCAACCGAAGCCAACCGCATTTCTGCTGTTAATCATGGCGACTGATGAGGCTTTGCGGCTCTATTCCGAATCGCTGGAAGAGGCCGGATATGCTGTTCAATCAGCGAGCAGCTTGAAAGATGTGGAACAGGCATGCAACACCGGAAACTTTGATCTGATTCTGGTGGCGGATACTTTCGACCCCAAGATGAAGCAGGCCGTTGGCGCGACGGTGCGTCACTTCTTTCCGGAGACTCCAATCTTGCAGATGGGAAGGACCCGTCCAGACATCGAAGGTGATAGCTTCGTTACGGGCAGCTCTCGCGACGACGTGCTGCGCTCGGTCAAACGGATCTTGCGGCATGATGAGATTCGGCCCGCGGCACTTTGAGCGCTGCGCCAGACCCAGCGATTGACGGCAACCCCACCACGGAGACACGGAGGAAGATCGGGTGATCGGGACATCGGATCATCGGGACATCGGATCATCGGGACTTCGGATCATCGGGACTTCGGATCATTGGGACATCGGGGAGATTGCTAATTGAGTAATCGGGAAATTGAAAACTGATGGAACCGCAGGCTTTCAATTACCAATTACAAATTACCCGATTAGAAATCTTTCTGATTTTCCGATCTCCCGATGGCCCGATCCCCCGATGACCCGATCATCGTCTATCTTCTATCGGGGAGGCGTTGCCGGAGCAGTCGTACTGGTGTCCGCGGTGCTCACGCCACCGATGGCTTCGCCGGAGAGCACCAGTTCCACGCGACGATTCTGCTGGCGTCCTTCGGGGGTATCGTTGGTTGCCACAGGAGCGGCCTTGCCCAAGCCGCGAGCGACGATCGTGCCATCTGGAACACCCTCATGCACCAGGTAATCGCGCACAGCCTGCGCGCGGTGCTGGGAGAGCTGCATGTTGTAGTCGTCCCCACCGATGCTATCGGTATGGCCTTCGACTTCCAAGTGCAGTCCCGGATAGGCCAGCACGATGCCAGAAACTTTAGCCAGACGATTTTGCGCTCCCGTTAGCAGTTCATAGCTGCCGGTCTTGAACAATACGTCTGACATGTTGGCGATCAGGCCACGTGCAGTGTCGCGCGTCGAGAGGATGGAATTGAGCTGAGCTAACAGGCGGGCGCGAAGATCAGCCTTGTCTTTTTCAGCCTGTTGCCGCAGCCGATCCGATTCTTCCGCTGCTTTGCGGGCTTTATCGGCCTCCACCGCCAGAGCTTGCTGTTGCGCCAGGGCTTCAGCTTTCGCCTTTTCCGCAGCTTCCCGCTGGCGAGCGGCTTCTTGGGCTGCCTGCTCGGCCGCGATCTTCATCCGTTCAGCGTCCGCCTTGGCTGCTTCGGCTTGCGCACGGGCGGTTTCGGCTTCGGCGCGGCGCTTGCCTTCGGAATCGGCTAAAGCCTTGGCTTGGGCTTCGCGGGCAGCCGCGGCAGCGGAAGCCTCTTCTTCCGCTTTCTTCTTCACCGCCATCACCCGAGCTTCTTCGGCGGTCTCGATGGCATTACGCGCAGCGGTTTCAATCGCACCCTTGCCCTGCTTATGCTGGTACGAAACTTCCGCTTGCTGGAGCTGTTGATCGGCCCGGCTCAAGATGGGTGCGGAATATTTCTCTGCGGCGGCACTGCGTGCGATGCGAAGGGCATTGCGGGCTTCGAACAGAATGCGTGGAGTTTTTTGATCCACGCCGAAGATGGCGTTCTCGATCCGCGTTTGGGTCGAGGAATAAGTGCCCCGACCCAGCAACTCATAGCGGGCTTCGACGTTTTCCTGCCCGAAGCCTGCGGGAATGATGTTTTCGATGACCACGACGTTGCCGGGCTGAGTCACAGCGAAGTATGGCTCGGCAGTGACGAACATTCCAAAGGTCGGCGTGTCCGAAGTAGCTTTGATGTGACCGCTGTGATGATCGAGCACGATCTCGCCCAGATTCACAGCCCGCCCTTGGGGCGAGACCGCCCACAAAACGTAGGTCAGGTACTCCAGGCCAAAGCGCGTTGGATCGTCCAAGCCATCGAACTTCGCGTCGATGTCCACACTGCTCTTCTTGCCTTCCACTTTGGCTTCACCGGTGGCGCCGCCCATGAGCTCCGTACCGCGAAAATCAACGTTAACCGCGTTGCCCCGAAGCCGGTAATTGACCGCCTTGATCGTCCGGGAAACACTGTTAGTTTGTGCGGCGCTGGGCGCATTCTGCGCGACCACAGAAATTGTGGCAAAACACAAGAGTGCCAAAACGGCCAGTTTTTTCATAAAAGCCTCGCGAGAGAGTCTCCCCCTAGAAAAGTGCGCCTTTACTCTATGCGCTTGGCAGGCTGTATGGAAAGAGAAAACTTAGACGCGAATAGGCATGGCCGGAAGTGTTTTCGGTCTACGTTTAGGAGACGAACTGGCAAGCATTACTCGGTTGCGGCGTAGTGGAGAAACGTGACGTGTTGCCGGACGGCTGGCGGATGGCGCCGGTTTGGTCGGAAACAAAATAGCACCGGCCCGTATTGTTAAAAGACACCGGCGTGGCGGTCAGCGTGTATCCTTTGTTCGGGCTGCTGCCATCGCCCAGAAGTTCAAAGGTGTAACCGCTTTTTATGCCACTGGTGAGCTCGCTGTCCATAATGAGGCAAGCATTGGTTTTACTGGTAGATTCGCAGCTGCTGCCATGACTTCCGAGATCGGCCAAATTGCCGGAATATCCTACATCTGGATACGAATCATGATAAGCATCTTCAGCCAGCCGAACGGCCCGCATCGATGCAATGGCCGAGGCTTCATTGGCTTTCATGCGGGCTTGGAGCATCCATGGAACAGCTATGGCGACCAGCGCCAAAATCACCATCACCACGATCATTAACTCAATCACGGTGAAGCCCTTGGGCCGAGCTACCGCACGCATTGTGATCCTTACCTTGGGCATGTACAAACGTAACGTGAGGATACCCTAGGGTCCAGAGAACGTGCCATAAACTATTTTTTTGGAAGGCCTAAATTTGAAAGCACTTTTACGGTAAGGCATTTAGTTTCAATAGGTTGTGTTGGTTACTTTAGTTTGGCAAGGAGTGGCCTTTTGGACTTGACCCGAGGAGTTACGGGAGTGAAAGCCACGTCTTGTCAAGTGGCCATGGCCGCTCAGTCGAACTCAACCCCAGCACGCGAAAACCGCGCGTGCCGGGGAGAGCTATAAGAAAGCAATCGTCAACTCGAGTAGCGGCGGACCGCCAGCGCGATCGGCAATCCCACAAGAAACATATGCCCGATCGGTCCGGTCAATATCTGCGCAGGTGTGAATGCCGGGGTCCTATGGATCGCCGACAGCGGCACAACCACGAAGTTCATGAACACCCAAACCAACTCGCCGTAGATCAGCCCCGAGATCACCGGGTGTTGAACCAAGAACGAGAGCTTGCGGCTCGCCAGATAGAAGACTGCGGCTGCGGAGAACGCAATGAAGAAATGGAGTACCGCTCCCAGACTCGCCGACGCCATACCGCCTTTGAAGGACTTTGGACCGAGCAGGCCGCTGGCAATGTTTTGCAAGATTTGGACGGGGCGTATTCCCGATTGGATACCCCAGGCGACAAATGCCTGGGTTATGTCAAACACACCGCAGGCCAGACCTCCCCAGAAAATAGCCAGGAGCGCTCTTGAAGAGTTTGTAGCAGCGGCCGCAGCAGTACCCATGAGTTCTCCTTCGCTTTCGTGTGCTGACATGATCAAGCACGGCTCGGCTCGCGGTCGCACAAGGACAGCCAAAGATAGGCAAATTCAGATGAAAAGCTGCTGGGCCTCGGAGATTAGTGCAAGGTGTATCGAAGCTCTTTGGGTGAGACCCCCAGAAGACGGCGCATATGCATGGCGAGATGACTTTGATGGGCGAACCCAGTTTCGAGTGCAATCTGGCTGATCGATTGATGGTTCTGGCGAAGGAGCACAGCGGCGCGCTCGACGCGACGCCGGATCACATACTGGTGAACCGGAACACCCAGCGATTGCCGGAACAGCACCTTGCAGTGCGAGACGCTCAGGCCGGCAACCTGGGCGATGTCACTCAGGGATAGATCGCTCGCGAGATTGTCCTCAATAAACTCGAGCACCTGTTTCAGCGTGCGTCCGGAAAACCCGCCGCGGATGACGCCCGTGGGGCGCGAGAGCGAGCTGTAATTGTGGACCAAAGCCACTGCGAGAGCAGTCGCCAGGCTCTCTCGATAAAGACTGCCATGGGGATAACCGCGCTCCATCTCCGCCTGCAGTGTCCAGCCAATGTGTTCGATCTGCGGATCGCGGATCTGGAAGCGGTTCCGGAATCTCAGCTGCTGCGGATTCAAGCCGGACTCCTCCGCCACGCGGCGCAGGAATTGCGGCGCGAAACTCAGGATTAAAGCAGTGTCGCGTTCTTTGAGTTCCCAGATACTCGGCGTTCCTTCGGGGATAATGTCGATGTCGCCATGAATGGCGGTTCCGCGGTGACTGTCCCGGTCGCGACGACAAGCGATCAAACACGGAGCGCCCACGTGCAGCGCCACCGCCGTCCGTGCCACGCCGGGATACTCGGCCACACCCGGAGCATCCGACACGAGCCGCACACGGAGATTCTCAACCGTGACGGCGGGCGCCGCGGCGGGTTTTGGAGAAGCATGATTTCCGTTCCTGTTCTGCATACCGATAGAGGAATTATGGCATGGGGAGGCTGGTCGTCGCCAGTTGCAACATACAAGCAGCTGAAGTGCCGGCGTATTTTCACCTGGTTCAGCATTTGGTTGGCGTTGGAATGCCTTCAACCCGGAGAGGAAAGGAGTAAACGGAGGATTAGTACAATCGAGCGAGCGATCCAAGTCTATCGCGAATCTCAAATTCCTGATCCGCACCTCAATCGCCTCCGCTTCCTCCGTTCCTCCGTGTTGGAAGTTCTTCAGCGGTTCGGGGTGAGAGCTAGGCCCATTCTCGTCGACGGCATGAACCAAACGCTTCAACACGGAGGAGAGGAGGCAGCGGAGGCAGGAAGAGAAACTCGGAACATTGGTCGGGACGGGCAGATTTGAACTGCCGAACAGCTCGCGCTTTGCGCGAGCCCCCTCGCACGGCTTTTTATTCGTGCGCATCCGCTTCGCTCCTGCGCGGACTTGGGGTGCTCGCGGTCGGCAGCCAAAGCCAAGTCGTACACTCAAACTTTATGGATAAATAGGAAACGGTGGTCGGGACGGGCAGATTTGAACTGCCGAACAGCTCGCGCTTTGCGCGAGCCCCCTCGCACGGCTTTTATTCGGGCGACTCCGCTTTCGCTCCGCCGCCAGACCTTTGGGGTGCTTCGTGGGTCGGCAGCAAGGCGGTATCGTACAAACAAACTCTGGGGAAGAGAAGGAAAGTATGGTCGGGACGGGCAGATTTGAACTGCCGACCCCTCGCACCCCAAGCGAGTGCTCTACCAGGCTGAGCCACGTCCCGAAACTGGGCAACCGCTGTCGCGCGGAAAAACATGGGGTGATGCGGCAGCGAAAGGTCTCGCTTATTATAGCACTCGGAAAATCGGCTCGGTTTGCACATGGCCGCTAGCGGCCAACAGCTAGGAGCTCTTCGGTGGTGGTACGAACTCTTTAGGGAGGGAAGAGCCGGAGCCGAAGAAGTACGCCTCCATTTGCTCCACCAGGAACTGCTGGGCTTCGGGCTTCCACGGCTGAAGACGGTATTCGTTGAGCAACATCTTGGAATGCTCGCCCCACATCCGCCAAGCTTCTGCGCTAACGTTCTCATAGATCCGTTGGCCTAGGGCAGTATCAAAAGGAGCCTCATCCAAACCGGGGAGCTCTCGGCCGAGTTTCGCACATTTCACCATACGGGGCATTGTCAAAAAGATCTCCTAAGTTTCCAAATTCATTTTACCGGACTCAACGCGGCAAACCCACCACGGAGGCACAGAGAAAGATCGGGTGATCGGATCATCGGGACATCGGATCATCTGAGCTTAGCCTCCGATCTCCCGATGGCCCGATCTCCCGATGAACCGATCTAACACGCGCCGCATATAATGAATGTTTTCATGGTGACCCAAACATCATCCTCATCTCCCCCCGCTATCTTGCGAACTCCGCAGCCGTCCTCTCGAGGCAAGCTTTTCATTTCGCTGATCGTGCTGAGCTGGGCCATCGTTTACCTGGGTAGCCTTTTCCAGCCGGCGCTGCTTGATGACGCGGATACCGTCCACGCCGAGGCTGCTCGTGAGATTGCTACTGTCGACCACGACTGGGTCACGCTCCATATCAACAACGGCTTTCGCTATTTGGAAAAAGCTCCGCTGATGTATTGGGCGGTGGCCGCGAGCTTCAGAGTGTTTGGCGTGCATGAGTGGTCGGCCCGGTTGCCGATCGCCTTGGGCGTGCTGGCGTTGCTACTGGTGACGTACCGGCTGGGACGCCGGGTGTTTAGTCAGCAGAATCAAGGCGAGGAAGCCGGGTTGTATTCGGCGCTCGCCCTTGTTACCGGATTTGGTCCGTTTATTTTCACGCGCATTCTTATTCCCGACATGGCCGTGGCTTTGTGGCTGGCGCTGGGCTTTGATTTCTTTCTTACCACGCTGGAGCAGGCTGAGGCCGGCGAGAAGCCTTCGCGCTGGCCCTGTTGGGGAATTGCTGCCACCATGGCCCTTAACGTTTTGACCAAGGGTCTCATCGGCTTGGTCTTCCCCATCGGAACAATCTTTATCTTTCTTCTGCTCACGGGAAGGCTGCGTCACCTGCTTAAGATGCATCTGCTGACGAGCTTCGTTGTGTTCCTAGCGATCGCTTCGCCCTGGCATTTACTCGCCGGTCTTCGCAATCCTGCGCAAGGACAAGCGCGAGGCTTCTTCTGGTTCTACTTCATCAACGAGCATTTCTTGCGTTATCTGAACAAGCGCTATCCTGCGGATTACGACACCGTCCCACTCTGGCTGTTCTGGGGATTGAACCTTCTTTGGCTAATGCCATGGACGGCCTTTCTTGTGCCGTCGCTGCGACAGATTCCGATGCGTTTGCGTACTTGGCGCGCCGCCATGACTCGTCAACAGCAAGGAATACTGCTATTCGCGCTGTGGATGCTGGTGGTCATGGTCTTCTTCAGCTTTTCCAGCCGCCAGGAATACTACGTGATCGCTGGAATCCCCGGCCTGGCTCTGCTACTCGGGGGATGGCTGGCTCAAGAAACCGCTTCCCCGATCGGCAGCCGTGAGCGTCGCGCGGGAAGAATTGCTTCGGCGATGCTGATGGTCATCGGTGTGCTGGCCTGCGTTGCCGCCATCATGCTGGCGATCCAATCCAAGACTCCGCCGGCGAACTACGACATTGCCGATCTGCTGAAGAAGAACCCGCAGGAGTACGAACTCTCTTTCGGGCATTTCCTCGATCTCACGCCGCAGGCCATGGGCGCATTCAAGATTCCCCTGCTGGTGACGGGAATCGCATTCGGCGTCGGGACCTTACTCAACTGGCTGCTCCGTCGGACGAACAGCACACTCGCGGCCAACGTGGTTCTGGCGCTGATGATGGTCGTGATTCTGATCGCTGCCCATTCAGGACTGGTGGTTTTCTCACCCGTGCTGTCGTCGAAGAAGCTGTCCGAAACCATCGACAGTCATTGGACGCCGGGTGCGGTCATCGAAACCAACGGCGACTATGAAACAGCTTCCAGCGTGAACTTTTACAGCCATCGGCAAATTCGCATGCTCAATGGGCGCTGCAACAATATCTGGTACGGCTCGGAGTTCCCCGATGCTCCCAAGGTCTTCGACGATGACCTCTCTTTTGAGAGGCTTTGGGGAAGCGACCGGACGGTGTTTCTGATTACCGCAGAAGACGCGGTTGCGAAAGCCGAGACCAGCACCAAATGCCCGCAGGACAACAGGCTCCCCGCATACGTCGAGAGGGACAAGGTATGTCAGCTTGCGAAGTGGGGGGGCAAGCTGGTGCTTACCAATGCGCTGAAACTTTGTCCCGCTCCGGCTCCCCTGGCGCGCTGATCAACGGCTGGTCTTCGTCTAGGGACTGGTCGGCGGGACGGATCTTGCCGCTCTCCAAGACGAAGATGTCACCACGCCAGCGGACTTTGTTGTCGGCAAAGCTGGCAAACCATACCCAGAAGGCGATCAAGTCGCGCAGCGGCAGCAGCCAGAGATGGCGCAAGACGGCGCGGTCGTGCACCACGCCCAGACCGACTTGCAGAGCGACTGCTGTGCGTAGAAGTAACGCCCCACTCAAAGTTGCCCACGACCACCACGCGCCAGGGGCAAACAGAACCGCCAGGATCGCCCACGGCAAGCCGAAGGTAAGGAGCAAGCCGAGGTAGCCCATGCGCCGGGAGTCGCGCGTGCTGCGCGCCCAGCGCAGTTGGTGCTCGAAGAACCCGCGGAAGCCGTAAGCAGGGAGATGGGTTTCGACGACTACGTCGGCCAGCACCACTTCGCGGCCTGCTTTGGATACGCGATAGCCAAGTTCAAAATCGTCTGCCAGATAGTCAACCATCGGGCGCAAACCGCCGATAGCATTTAAGGCCGGGCGCGTGATTGCCAAAGTGGAGCCCAACGCGAAGTGAATCCCGTTTTCGATCTGGCCTGCCGCGAGAACGCCGGCAATGAAATCGGTGCTAATGCCGATCGACTCAAGCTTCGAGCCCAATGTGTCCGCAGCTATACCACGATACGGACAAGTGACCATACCAACCCCGGGCTGCGCGAACGGCGCCATCACCCGGCGAAGGTAATCGGGCGTGACGTAGATGTCGCTGTCGTTGATGAGGATGTGGTCATACCTTGCCTGGGGCAGCATCTGCACCAGATTGCTGGTCTTGCGATTGTTGCCCAGAACCTCCGGACAGACCACCAGCTGGATTGAACAGTGCGGGAACTCACGCATCAGTCGATGCACGGCTTCAACCGCGGGGTCGTCAGCCTCGCTAACGCCAAAGATGATCTCGTGCTCCGGGTAATCTTGAACGCAGTGACTGCGAAAGCTTTCGTACATCTGGGGATCAACGCCGCGCAGCGGTTTCAGGATGGAAACCGGCGGCGTGAACAGCGGTTGAATTTTACGATTGCGGCTCAAGAAGCGGCGGGCGCTCCATACACACAAAACGTAAAAGCCCATGCCGCACACGGCAAACGTAACAGCGACAATGCTGGCAAATAAGTTCAACATCCTATGTAGCCGAAACTTATCCTATTGTAACAATTTGATTTCTCGAAGCACGCGATCGATGTACGGTGTTTGCCCTATACGGGTGTTCCGCCAGAACCCACGTTCGGAAATGTTGTGAAACATGATACAAGCGACCTTCGGAAAAGCAATCGAATGCTTTAGCTGCCTTGGTCCGCCGAATCAAACCACGCCCCCTTGGTAGCAGGTCAGTTTGGCGGTTTCCATGACCGAATCGCATGTGGCGCAGAGCCTGCCCTGAACTTGCCGAAGGGCGCCTCGCGTACGTTCTTAAGGAGCGGCTCCGCTACACGACCGTTCCGTTGAAACTGACCCACCACTGCTGCATCGACCTACAGCGCCCACCCATCCTATAATGGAAGGAGTTGATGCCGGGCCGGATGGTCGCCGTCTCGCCGCGAACGCTGGGAATTCCCAGGCCGCGCGGAGAGAGGGAGGAAAGTCCGAACTCCCGAGAGCAGTGTGCCGGATAACGTCCGGGAGGGCGCCTTCAAGGGCGCTCGACGGAAAGTGCCACAGAGAAGATACCGCCCCGGGCGCAAGCCCGAGGTAAGGGTGAAAAGGTGCGGTAAGAGCGCACCGCCCGCGCAGCAATGGGCGGGGCATGGCAAACCCCACACGGAGCAAGACCAAATAGGGAAGGAACCTGGATGGAAACATCTGGGGCGTCTTGGCTCGAGGCGCTAGAACTTCCGGGTAGGTCGCTTGAGCCGTCCAGCGATGGCCGGCCTAGAGGAATGACCGTCGCAGCGGAAACGCTGTACAGAATTCGGCTTATAGGTCCAGCATCACATGCGGCCCTCAGGTTCGAGAGGATCTGAGGGCCTTCATATTTTGCGTCGAGTCTGCGGAGTATCAAGGTGTCATTCCGAGCGGAGCGAGGGATCTGCTGCGCGGCCTCGCAACCACGCCCTTGTCGCAGCAACATCTTTCGAGAACTGGCTGCAACAGCGGAACAGATTCCTCACCCTTCGGGTTCGGAATGACACGTCGTTTACCGCAAGAATCTCGAGGTGATAGGTCCAGCATCAGGTAGCAATTAGCACTTAGTAATTAGCACTTGGCTAACCCTGACGGAAAGAGCCCGCTCACAAAACGCAGCTCACAAAACGCAGAATGTCGGGGCCAGCTTTAGCTGTGCTAATTGCTATTGCTTTAGTGCTAACGCGGCGCCGTGACCCTGAAATTTCCTTCCGGTCGTTCCGCGGCCAGGCGGACCACGCGACGGGATTCGCGGGTGGGGCGCGTGGCTTCATATTCGAAGAAGTTCTGGATAATCGCGCAGGCGTCTTTGTAACCCTGGACGATGACTGGAGCGATGATCTCGCCGTCGAAATCCAGGGTCAACGCCGGCAAGGGCTGTTGCGGCGCGATGGTGAAAGACTTCACGTAGCGGTAGCGTTGCCCACCGATCTCCAGCTCCAGTTGCTCGGGCTTCACGCCGATTTCGCTTGCGTAAACCGTGCACAGCCGGTTGATGTTGTTGAGCAGGGTGATATCGGAACGGAAGTTCTTCGAAATCAGGATGTCGACGGCGTGGACGCCGACGTCGAGGAAGGTCTTAATAGAACCGGTATCGTCGCCGCCCTCGAGCGGGGTGAGCAGCACCATGAACAAAACGTCGGCGCCCAGGCGCAGGGCCGGTAGCATAGGCTGGTTGGTGATGATGCCGCCATCGGTCCATAAGCGGCCCTCCATGGGCACAGCTTCGTAGGCGAAGGTAAAAGAAGATGACGCCACCGCTGCCTGCACCAGGTCGCTAGGCTGCTCGACTTCACGACGCACGAATTCCAGATTGACGCCGGGGTCGGCGGCGAGAACATCGACCGGGGCGTTCGAGAAAAAACGGCCAGTGCCATGTTGGATGTCGGTAGCGGTCATGATCACGCGGATCGCGGAGTGAGCAAGCTTTTCCTGGGAGATGCGCGCGCGGAGAAAGCGTGTCCTCTCAAAGTTGGGAAACAGCCCCGTGCGCAAAGGCAGGCGCAGGAAACGATGGCTGAGCCGGCTAAGTGGTTCGCGCAGCAGCTTGTATAAACCCCAGATGACCAGCGCCGCGATCGCGAGCGGCACCGGTGCGCTGAATTCCACAGAAGTACGCTCATCCGGATTCATGAGGTGCAGGTGCGTGAATCCCAGAAACAAAATCAGAAAGCCGAGGACGAGCAGATTTCCAGCCGCTGACAGCAAAGCCTTGCGCCGGTTCACCTCCCAGCGGCGCTTGCGCAAGTAACGTAATCCCACATAGATGATGTAGGAGAGTTTGTCAGCGAAGAATAAAACCACGATCCCGGCGGCGGCCAGCGACAGCCATGTGATTCGAGGATGATGCGCGTGGAGATAAATGCCATGCTCCTCAAACCACTCCCAGATGAAGTTACCGATGCCGGCCGAGGCCGCGATGAGTCCAGCGAGCAGCAGAATATAGCGCGACCAGTCGATGCCCAGAGTCGCCGGCGTGAGATCGATCCAGGCCTGGACTAACGACTCGGCCTTGCCGACCAGTCCTTCGGAGTGGGAAGCATAGGATGCGGCGTTGATGCTGCCGACCGAGGAAGCAGTGATGATGTGCGTGGGGACCTGAGCGTCCTGGAAGGCCATGAGGGCGCCGGCTTCGTAAGCTCCGCGCGCGCCGCCACCAGAAAGGACGACGCCGATTCGCGATGAAAAAACTGTGGGCCGGTTCCCGTTTGCGGTTTGCTGACGGAACTGCTCGCGCAGGCTCGCCAGCTCCTCGAGAGCAGCCTGGCTCCGACGTTTGCTTGTGGCTGGCGCCATCTGAGGCCAAGCATAACCCAGGTCAGGTCAAAAGCAGTAGGGTGGTCATGCCGCTTCAAGGCGTTCTCCCCGTGGAATCGCCGAAATCGCCGTAATCGCGCGAAATCGCCGTGATCGGAATAACCAGATTCCGGCGATCCCGGGCGATTCCGGGCGATTCCGGGCGATCTTCATAAGGTTGACGCCCTTGAGTGATCGGGCTTAACATCCGGTTCAGCCGCCTCGTCCGTGAACCATGCAAAAATCTGCAAAAAGTACCGCGCGGAAACCGGTTGCCGGCGAAGTCGTCATCCCTGACAAACTTTACTTTCGTATTGGCGAGGTCAGCCGGCTTTGCGGCCTGCCTAGCTACGTCCTGCGTTTTTGGGAAACTGAATTCCCCCAGCTGAAGCCTTCCAAGGGCAGCACGGGGCAACGAATGTACCGTAAGTTGGACGTCGAAAACGTCCTCCGCGTGAAAAAACTGCTGTATGACCAGGGCTTTACCATCGCCGGAGCGCGGCAGCAGCTGCGCGCCGAGATCAAGCGTAAGCAGACCGATCTACCGTTTGTTCCCGCCGCAAATCGGGCGGAACTAAGACAGGTGCGGCAAGGATTACGGGAAATCCTGGGGATCTTGGCCGGCCGGCGGCCAGCAGGACAATGACTTAAGATTTACCGGTACTCGACAAAGGCGAGCTGCATCCAAAAAAGTGGCTATAATAGATCATCACTCACCTTTCGGGCGGAGTTTCGTCTCTTAAGGATAAGGGTTCTCGATGTCGAAAAAATTGCAAGTCTTCCTTCTCTCCAGTTCCATGTTGGTCATCGTCTTGGCGCTGGTCGGCGGTCTGGGCGTCCACGCTTCCAGCAATAACGACAGCTACAAGCAGATGACGGTGTACAGCGAAGTTCTGAATCGCATCCGCACCGAATACGTGGAAGAGCCCAACATTAATTCCGTGACCAGCGGCGCTTTGCATGGCTTGCTCGAGTCGCTGGACGCGGATTCCAGCTATCTGAGCCCGGCCGAATACAAGGCTTTCAAGGCCACCAAGGGCGACGGCAAAGCTGGTATCGGCGCGACGGTCTCAAAGCGTTTTGGCTACGCGGCGATCGTGTCGGTGATCACCGGCGGTCCGGCCGACAAGGCCGGGATCAGTGCCGGCGACATCATCGAATTTGTCGATGGACAGAGCACGCATGAAATGTCGCTGGCTTCGGTGAAAGCGCGTCTCTCCGGTGAGCCGGGCTCGCGCGTGGATTGTTCCATTATTCGGGCGCGCAAGATCGAGCCGCAGAAGATAACGATCGTGAGAGAACTTGTCGGCGTCCCAGCTGTGCAGGACCAGACCATGGCCGACGGCGTCGGCTATATCAAGGCCCAGGCCCTCTCCAAAGGAAAAGCCCAGGACATCGCGAACAAGATCAGGTCGTTGCAGAAGCAAGGAGCCAAGAAGCTGGTTCTTGATCTGCGCAACAGCTCTGAAGGCGATGAGGAAGAAGGCGTGGCGGTAGCCAACCTGTTCCTCGACAAAGGCATGATCGCTGCCGTTCAGGGCCAGAAGTACGAGAAAGTCACGTTCAACGCTGATCCGCAAAAAAAAGTCACCGACCTGCCGATGGTGGTGATTGTGAATCGCGGTACCTCAGGGGCTGCGGAGATTGTTGCTGCCGCAATTCTCGATAACGGCCGCGGCGACGTGGTGGGCGATAAGACTTTCGGCGAAGGCTCAGTGCAAAAGCTGATTGAAGTTCCCGATGGCTCAGCCCTGATCCTCTCGGTTGCTAAGTACTACACCCCCAAGGGCAAGGTCATTCAGGATACCGGGATCACGCCGAATGTCGTGGTGGCCGCCGTCGACGACCTGGCCGTTTTACCCGAGGATGAAGACGGCAACGCTCCCGACGAGCCGCAAAAGGTGCAGCCGAAAGAGGACGACCAGCTGCATCGCGCCCTCGAGGTGCTCAAGACCAAGAAAGCTTCCTAACTCCATACTTCGTGCTGTGAGCGTGCCTGCGCGGCACGCTCTTTCTTTTGCCAGGCCTTCGCGCGTAGTTTTACAAATCGCCGTTCCCGAGGAAAACATGGAGCGGTAAGGAGCCCCCATTGCCGCGCTGTCCAGATGGGCGATCGACCCTATGTTCAAAAGGACAGTGCAATGAGCGATACACCCTTGATTCCAGGGGGCGTTGTGCCGAGCGAATCATGCTATGCTGAGTTCGGTTCCGGTCTCCTCCAATGAAGTTTCTCTATTCACACCTGCCGGCATTTCACGTCGCGGGGCAGAAGCTGGTTGGGCGTGTTGTGTTTGGCTTGCTCGTGCTGGCTTCGGCACTGTTGGGGACGTTGACCGGACTTCTCGCGGTGTACTCCACCGATCTGCCCCAGATCGGTGATCTCGAACGTTACCGGCCCAGCACGGTCACCGAACTATATGACAGCCAGGGGAGGGTCATTGGTTCATTCGCGTTACAGCGGCGCGTCTTGGTTTCTTACGACGACTTCCCTCGCGTCCTGCGCGACGCCATCATCTCCACGGAAGACAAGAACTTCGAAAATCATTGGGGTATCAATTTCTGGCGCGTGCTGGGCGCCGGCTATCGCGATGTCTCATCCGGCACGCGTGTGCAAGGCGCCTCCACGCTGACCATGCAGCTTTCGCGCAACTTGTTTCTCTCACCGGAGCGCAATTTCAACCGCAAAGTGCAAGAGACCATGCTGGCCATGCAGATCGAGCGGCACTTCACCAAGCAGCAGATCTTCACCCTGTACGCCAATCAAATCTTCCTGGGACACGGCGTGTACGGATTTGAAGCCGGCGCGCAATACTATTTCCACAAGCACGCCAAGGATCTAAAGCTGGAAGAAGCCGCGCTCCTGGCGGGATTGCCCAAGGCTCCGGTGTTCTATTCGCCGATCACTTATCCGGATCGCGCACTCAAGCGCCGCAATCTGGTGATCAACAACATGCTTGAAGACGGCAAGATCACCGCAGAAGAGGCCGGCCGCGCGAAATCCACGCCGCTGCGCCTGGGTATTCAGCCGGAAAACTCGCCGGCGCCATATTTTGTCGAAGAAGTACGCCGCTATCTGGAAAAGAAATATGGTTCTGACCAGGTGCACGAAGGCGGCTTGCGAGTTTATACGTCGCTCGACCTCGACTTGCAGAAGGCTGCGACGCAGGCGGTGTTGGACGGCCTGGCAACGTTCGAGCGGCGGCGCCACTGGCAGGGTCATCTGAAGAACGTCATCAGCGGCGGCGAGAGCCTCAGCAGCTATCGGGACCCTGAGTGGGACCAGCCCATTGCAGCTGGCAGTTATGTTCACGGTTTGGTCGTAGACGTGGGCTTGCAGTTCGCCAAGGTCAAGTTCGGCACGCACACTGCGGCGCTGGGTCCGGCGGAAGTCGCCTGGACAGGCCGCAAGCTAGCGAAAAAACTTCTGACCCCAGGCGACATCGTTTACCTAAAGGTTCTGGCGCTGAACAGCGACGGTTCCGCGCGCGTGTCGCTGGAGCAGGATTCGGGAGCGCAGGCGGCTTTGCTCGCGATCGACAACCCCACCGGCGACATCAAAGCCATGGTCGGAGGCCGCGACTTCGGCGAATCAAAATTCAATCGCGCCACCCAGGCGCAGCGTCAGGCGGGATCCTCGTTCAAACCGTTTGTCTACACCGCGGCTATCGATCAAGGCGCAGATCCTGAAGATCTGATTCTGGACGCGCCGACCACTTTCAACAGCGGCGGAACCGCCTACACCCCGCACAATTTTGACCATCGCTTTGCGGGCAGCATCACACTTCGGCGGGCACTCGCAGAATCGCGGAACATCCCCGCGGTCAAGCTGGCGCAGGGTATGGGCATATCGACCGTCGCTGATTATGCGCGGCGCTTCGGCATCACTTCACCGATCCCGCCTTATCTCCCGGTGGCACTCGGCGCAGCCGACCTCACACTTTACGAGCAGACGGCTGCGTTCACGGTCTTTCCCAACGATGGCCTGCGCATCGAGCCGCGCTCCATCCGCAAGGTCACCGACTACGAAGGCCATGTGCTCGAAGAGGATTTTCCTGATGCTCGCGATGTGATCGGCGCCCGCACGGCGCGGACAATGGTCTCGTTATTGCAGGGCGTGGTGCAGCACGGTACGGCCAAGGCGGCGCGGAAGCTGAATCATCCCCTGGCCGGCAAGACGGGCACAACCAACGATTACACCGACGCGTGGTTTATCGGCTTTTCGCCCAGCATCACCTGCGGCGTCTGGGTTGGTTTCGACGAGAAGAAACCCCTCGGCGCAAAGGAGACCGGCGGCGAGACCGCTCTGCCGGTGTGGATCGATTTCATGCGCGTTGCGATTGCCCAACCGGAAAGAAAGATTGAGGCATTCCTTCTGCCGATGGAGAACGTCAAAAAAGTGACAGGGAAGAAACTCGCGGCGCTCATGCCTCGCCATGCCGCTGGCGCTGAGGCCCACTGATGCTGAGCAGGTTGCTGCGCTATTTTCTCTTGGGCCTGGTTCTGGTGCTCGTGTTCGCTGTTTCGGCCCTGGTGGCGATGCGCTTCGCCATCCACGGTCGTGAAGTGCGCGTTCCCAAGCTTGCCGGACTGACCCAGGCCGAGGCAGAACGCATCGCCAATCAAAACGGTCTGGTGCTGTCGGTGGAAAGTCGCTTTTATACGGCCAGCTTGCCCGAGGGGCGAGTCGTGTCGCAGTCGCCCGCGCCGGAAACGCGAGTCCGAAGCGGATGGAAGGTGATGGTGGCCGAGAGCCTGGGTCCCCAGCGAGCCGCAATCCCGAACCTCGTGGGGCAAAGCCAGCATGCGGCTGGCGTGAACATCATCCGTCGTGGATTGCAGATCGGCTCTGTCGCCACGCTACATCTTCCCGGAACGCAGCCGGGGACGGTGATTGCGCAATCGCCGCCGCCCAATGCCAAGAATGCGGCTTCGCCGAAAATTAACTTGGTCGTGGCCGCCGCCGACAACGGTGCGCAATACGTCATGCCTAACTTTGTCGGCAAGTCGCTGGACGAATCAACCGATCTTTTGGAGAATGCTGGATTTGTTGTAGGCAAGGTACAAGCTTTCGGCGCCTCGCCCGAGGCGAATTCGAGCGAGACGTCTGTAGCGCCTGGAATTATCGTCCGGCAGCATCCAGCGGCAGGACAAAAAGTGACCGCCGGCGCGACTGTGAGTTTTGATGTGAGAAGGTAGGAATCGCCGAAATCGCCGTAATCGCAACGTGATCGCCGGAATCGGAAGAGTGAGCTATTAGAAGTCCTGGTATTGCGGCAGGTTGATCGTGAGTGAGGCTTAGCCGCCCTTCCTCCAACCAGGCGCCTCGACAGGTTGCCAGGGGCAAGACCCGATCACGGCGATTCCGCGCGATTCCGGCGATTCCGGCGATTTCCCTACCCCAACCTCTCACCCGGCCCCGGACGATAACCGCTGACGAACTCGCGGGCGGAAATCGCTTTCTTGCCTTCCGGCTGAACCCGCAGAAGCTCCAACGTAGTTCCCTTGCCGCAGCCTACAAACAGTTGATCGCCGTGCCGTCCCAGCTCGCCTGGGGCGAGAGTTAGTTCATCGCTGTAGGGTTGGGCAGCGATCAGCTTGAAACCCTTTCCCCGAAACTGCGTGCTCGCTCCCGGCCACGGCTGAAAGCCGCGCAGACGGTTGTGTATCTCTATGGCGGATCGGTTGAAATCTATCTGCCCGTCGTCTTTCTTTAGAATCGGAGCAAGCGTGGCTCGCGAGTGATCCTGGGGGATGGGACCGACGCTGCCGGCCTCAAGCCCGCGCAGTGTCTTAACCAGCAAGTCGGCGCCAAGATCGGCCAGCCGCGGAGCCAAAGTGATTGTGTTGTCTTCGGGAAGAATTCCGATTTCTTCTTGCAAAAAGACGTCGCCGGTGTCCAGGCCTTCATTCAGCAACATGGTGGTGACGCCGGTGATAGTTTCACCTTGGGCGATGGCCCACTGGATCGGCGCCGCTCCGCGGTATTTCGGCAGCAGCGAAGCATGCACATTGATATTGCCGAGCGGAGGCAGGTTGAGCATCCAGGTTGGAATCAAGCGGCCGTAACCGACAACGATAATGGCCGCCGGCTGCAGCTGCTGCAGGCGTTCCTGGAACTCCGGGTTGGTCTTGATTCTTTCCGGTTGAATAACAGTCAGTCTGAGCTCTTGAGCGGTTTGTTTTACGGGAGGCGCAGCGAAAGCGAGACCGCGCCCTTGCGGCCGATCCGGCTGCGTGACGACGAGCGCGACATCAAACCGGGCTTCGACCAGCCGCCGCAGCGACGGTACAGCAAACTGTGGCGTGCCGCAAAAAACCAGCTTCATGCCCACTCGCCGGCACGCATGAGCTTCTTGATCTTGCGCTTCATGATGTCGCGTTTGAGCGCGCTAATGTGGCTGATGTACAGCTTGCCCTGCAGATGTTCAGTCTCATGGAGCAGCGCTCGAGCCAGCAGGGCGTCACCTGTGGTTTCGAACCATTTCCCCTTCAAGTCCTGTGCCCGGACCGTCACCACGTTGGCTCGGGCGACGGTTTCGCGAAAGTCGGGCAAGCTCAAGCAGCCTTCGCTGCCGCTTTGTTTGCCATGCTTCTTCACGATCTCAGGATTGACCAGCACCAACTGGGCTTTGGGGTCCTCTTGAAAAGTGACGTCGATCACGGCAATGCGTTTGCTGAAGCCGATCTGGGGAGCAGCCAAGCCCACGCCGTGGGCGGCGTACATGGATTCAAACATGTCTGCCACCAGCTTCTCCAGCGGTTTGTCAAATTCCGTAACGGTTGCAGCCGGTGTCTCCAGGACGGGATCACCATATTTCACGACGGGATAGATCATTTTGTTAGTCAGAACGTACGCAGCTGTTGTTTGTATCCTTCAAAATTGCGCAAAGTCTCTGCAAGAGAATCTCCGCCGAACTTATCGAGCGCGCATCGCGCCAGCGTCAGAGCCACCATGGCTTCCCCAGCCACACCGGCGGCCGGAACCACGCAGACGTCAGATCGCTCGTAAGCGGCTTTGACCGGCTCGCGGGTCTCGAAATCGACCGAGCCCAACGGGCGCCGCAACGTAGAGATAGGTTTCAAATAGCCGCGCACCAGAATATCCTCGCCGTTCGAGATGCCGCCTTCAATTCCGCCTGCGTGATTGGATGCGCGGGTAAAGCCGGTGAAGCTCGCCCCTCGGCGATCGCGTGAGTAGCCGATTTCATCGTGCACCGTTGATCCAAAGGAAAGCGCGGAGGCCACGCCCGTTCCGATCTCCACCGCCTTGACTGCTTGTAGTGACATAACCGCCATGGAGAGCAAACCATCCAACCGCTCGTCCCATTGCGCATAGGTTCCGAGGCCAGGCGGAACATTGTGCGCCACCACTTCGAACACACCGCCGACGGAATCACCCGTGCGCAGCGCCTGATCAACCTCGGCCTTCATCCGCTCTTCCGCCTGCGGATCAGCGCAGTTGAGCAGAACCTCCTCCTTCGCGTGTAGAGCTTGAAGCTTCTCCCAGTCGACTTCAGCATTCTCGACCGTCGCTTTGCCCACTGCGATCACGTGACTCAACACTTCCATACCCAACTCGCGCAGGAACAGCTTGGCAATGGCGCCCACCGCTACGCGCGCCGCTGATTCGCGCGCCGAGGCCCGCTCCAGCACATATCTCGCTTCGGGAAAGTTGTATTTCAAGGCTCCAGCCAGGTCGGCGTGTCCCGGACGCGGCGAAGCGACTTTCTTGTGCTTAGCCGGATCGCCAGGCTCGACGGGAAGCGACTCCTGCCAGTTCTTCCAGTCTTTGTTTTCAAGCAGTACGGCAATCGGCGAACCGATCGTCTTCCCTTGGCGCACGCCGGATACGATGTGGGCCGTGTCTCTCTCGATCTTCATGCGTCCACCGCGACCAAATCCCTGCTGCCGCCGCCACAACTCGCGGTCAAGGAAGCTCTGGTCGATGGCCACGCCCGCAGGCATCCCTGAAAGAGAAGCCACAAGGCTTTCCCCGTGCGATTCTCCGGCAGTGAAGTAACGCAGCATGGACAAAAGATTGATTGTAGCCGATGCTGGCGAGGCAAAGAAAAAAGGAAGGAGCATCGGTAGTAGTCAGTGCACGATGTTTGGCTGAGTGCTGACCGCTGAGTGCTGACTGCTGTTTGACACCGGAATTCAGCGGCCCTTACAATCAATACTGCTGCCCACGACCGGCCACGCGGTGGAGCAGCTTTTTTATTCCTACCTGTTGGCGGTGTAGCTCAGGTGGCTAGAGCGACGGTCTCATAATCCGTAGGTCGTTGGTTCGAGTCCAACCGCCGCCACCAAACATCGTTTTTCTTTACTGACCCCTCGCTGGAGCGACGGTCTCGGCTTTTCTTCAACGGGACAGCCAAGCTGTCCCTAGGCGTAGGTCGTTGGTTCGAGTCCAACCGCCGCCACCAAACATCGTTTTTCTTTTACTATCGCCTCGCCGGAGCGACGGTCTCGGCTTTTCTTCAACGGGACAGCCAAGCTGTCCCTAGGCGTAGGTCGTTGGTTCGAGTCCAACCGCCGCCACCAAACATCGTTTTTCTTTACTATCGCCTCGCCGGAGCGACGGTCTCGGCTTTTCTTCAACGGGACAGCCAAGCTGTCCCTAGGCGTAGGTCGTTGGTTCGAGTCCAACCGCCGCCACCAAACATCGTTTTTCTTTACTGACCCCTCGCTGGAGCGACGGTCTCGGCTTTTCTTCAACGGGGCAGCCAAGCTGTCCCTAGGCGTAGGTCGTTGGTTCGAGTCCAACCGCCGCCACCAAACCCATCTTTTCCTTACTGACGCCTCGGTGGAGCGCAAAAGCCCTACCGCGGATTTCCGGGGATGCACGCGGATCAAGTTAATAGGTTTCTACAGCCCTTGCCTTTAGGCATGGTGCGCAAGGCGAAACCGTGCCGTAAAAGAGCCAATAAAATAGCGGGGTTTAGCCCCCCTCGGGCACCCTGGTCTGGCAGATATTTTTGATCCGCGTCCATCCGCGCAAATCCGCGGTAGGTTTTTTCTTCGCTCTCTGAACCGGAAAAATCCGGTGTCCAGAGTGGCCAGGGAACAACTAAGATGAGCACCGGGCATAAGGAGGATTTCGATGCCCAACTTCTACAGCGATGTAATCGTGCATGACAAGCGCTTCCACTCCAAGAAACGCGTGAGCGATCCCAAATTGCTTGAAGAGGCGACTCGCCTCGCGGTAGAGGCCATCATTGCCGGCGCCCTCACGCTGGGGATCAAGCTCATGATCTTTGAAACCTACCGCAGCCAGGAGCGCCAGCGGGCGCTCTTTTCTCGAGGCACTACCCAGTTGAAGGAAGTTGGAGTACATCACTACGGCCTGGCCTGTGACTTGGTGAAAGACGTCAAGGGAAACCCCTCGTGGGCGGGAGACTACAGCTTCTTGGGGAAATTGGCGGAGTCCCATGGTCTGATCTGGGGCGGAGACTGGGGCCTTCCTGGCGTCCGTCATTCGTTTGTGGACAATGTTCACGTGCAGCGGTGTAGTCTCGCTGACCAAGAGCGTCTGTTCGCGGGAACATGGTATCCCGGTGACGGCTACGATCCCAGAGGGATAGGAACATAGTCGTGGAAAACCCTACCGAGGATTTGCGCGGATGCACGCGGATCAAGTTAAAGATAGCCGGAATCGCACGGATCGCCGACATCGCCGGAATCTGGTTCTTTCGATCACGGCGATTTCGCGCGATTGCGGCGATTCCGGCCATTCCAAGAGATTAGGCAACTTCATGGTTGCATTATTGCGATGCCTGTTATAATATGCAACCTGGAGGTTGCCTAATATGGAAGATCGCATTGACAAGCGGACTGAGATTGCGGCGCCGGTGGGGCGGGTTTGGCGAGCCCTGACGGATTCTCGCGAGTTCGGCGAATGGTTCCGGGTGTCGTTGGAGGGGCCGTTTGTCGCGGGTAAACCGGTTGGCGGGCAGCTCAAGTTTCCTGGATATGAGCATCTTCGTATGGAGGTTGAGGTGAAGGCGATCAAGCCGGAGACCTATTTCTCGTACACCTGGCATCCTTATTCCGTCGACCCGAAGGTGGACTACACGCAAGAAACCCCCACGCTGGTGGAGTTTCGACTCGAGGCCACCAAAAATGGCACTTTGCTGACAGTGACAGAGTCCGGGTTTGACAAGATTCCGCGCGAGCGGCGGGCAGAGGCGTTCCGCATGAATGACGCCGGATGGGCGCAGCAGGTGAAGAATCTTGAGGCCTATGTCTCAAAAACGTCATAGCCGTAATAGGAGTGGCCGCGAGAGGGCGGTCGTCTTCGCTGCGTTGGGAGACGAGACCAGGCTCTTGCTGCTCACGAAACTTTCGAGCGGGCGGCAGTATTCCATCGCCGAATTGACCGAGGGAACCAAACTCACCCGGCAGGCAGTGACCAAGCATCTGCGGGTGCTGGAGAAGGCGCAGATGATCCATGGGAGGCGTAGGGGGCGGCAGAATCTGTTTGAGTTCGATCCGAAA
>Ga0209648_10001000_pt1 | contig 22620 bp, 21 predicted proteins | sample GraSoi2013_115cm_FD_185830 | JGI IMG/M metagenome (GOLD analysis project Ga0209648, IMG submission 185830) | Grasslands soil microbial communities from the Angelo Coastal Reserve, California, USA - Sample 9_17_2013_115cm (SPAdes) (version 2) | ecosystem: Environmental > Terrestrial > Soil >... | reverse complement strand
CGCTACCGTCGAACTGTATGAACCTCATGCCGATCTCGTCGTGCGAGTGTCGGCAGGGATAAGCCACAACATTGCGCAGGCCTGCCAAGGGGTGGCCACGCCGACTTATGCATGTTTAATGCGACTGTGGGCTGAAGATCCGCAGGCTGTGCAGGGAGAAGACGATGCAACGCACCAAACCGCCGTTCCGCGCCGATCAGGTCGGCAGCCTGCTGCGCAGCGCTCCGGTAAAAGAGGCGCGCACCCGGCGCGCCACGGGCGAGATCACGCCGGCCGAACTGAAGGCGGTCGAGGATGCCGAGATCAGCAAGCTCGTCGCCAGGCAGGAGGCGATCGGCCTGCAGGCGGTGACCGATGGCGAGTTCCGTCGCTCCTGGTGGCACTACGATTTCCTGGCCAAGCTCGACGGTGTCGAACTCGTCAGCGTCACCCAGGGCCTGCAGTTCAAAGGCACGCAAACAAAGGCCGAGGGCCTGCACGTCCATGGCAAGATCGACTTCTCGCCGTCGCATCCCATGATCGAGCACTTCAAATATCTAAAGTCGGTCGCCAAGGCGGTGCCCAAGATGACCATTCCGTCGCCGACGGCGCTGCATTATCGCGGCGGCCGGCAGGCCATCGAAAAGTCGGTCTATCCCGACATGGAGCCGTTCTTCGCCGATCTCGGGAAGGCCTATGCCAAGGCGGTGCGCGCCTTCGGCGAGGCGGGCTGTACCTACCTGCAGCTCGATGAGGTGTTCGTGGCCTATCTCTGCGACGAGGCGCAGCGCGACTACCTGCGCGGCCGTGGCGACGATCCGGACGAGCTTCTGGACGTATATGCCGACCTGGTGAACGCCGCCTGCGCCGGCCGCACGCCGGGCATGACGATCTCGATGCATCTCTGCCGCGGCAATTTCCGCTCGACCTGGATGGCGCAGGGCGGCTACGAGCGGGTGGCCGACATCCTGTTCAACAAGATGGGCGTCGATGCGTATTTCATGGAGTACGACACCGAGCGCGCCGGCGGCTTCGAGCCGCTGCGCTTTTTGCCCAAAGGCAAGCAGGTCGTGCTGGGCGTCATGACGTCGAAGACCGGCGCGCTGGAGAGCAAGGACCAGCTCAAGCGCCGCATCGACGAGGCCGCCAAGTTCGCTCCGCTTGACCAGCTTTGCCTGTCGCCTCAGTGCGGCTTCGCCAGTACCGAGGAGGGCAACCTGTTGGCCGAGGACGAGCAATGGGCCAAGCTCGGCCGCTGCGTCGAAGTGGCGCGCGAGGTGTGGGCGTAGTACCGAAGCCGCGTTTCTTGCAGAAACTGGCAATCCACGAAATCCTGCGATCACCTGCGACATCGCCATCGACTTGTCACGTTTGTGGCCGAAGCAACGGTGATATAAGCGTCGACGAGCGGATCAACGTCGCAAGGGTGCGGCGCGATTCGACCGAGAGCCGAGTTTTTCACAGTCCGGAGCTCGAAGATGGCATCCGCAAATAGAGCTCATCAGGCGCTCGGCGCCAAACCGCGCGGCGACGCCCCGCCTGTCGCGCAGGCGACGCCGCCCTGGCCGCAGACCGGAGGCTTACTGCGTGTTCTCGTGGTCAGCGAAATCAGACTGTTCCAGGATGCGCTCGCCGCGCTGCTCGGACGCCAGGCCGGCGTCAGCGTCATCGGCGTGACCAACCCGCTGCAGGCGCCGGCGCAGACCGCCGAGTTGCGCCCCGACATCGTGTTGTTCGATGCGACGCGCCCGGGCAATCTCAGCTACGCAAGAACTCTCGCGGATCAGGTACCGGCTTCGAAGGTCGTGGCGTTCGGGGTTGCCGAGACCGACGCTGAAATCGTCGCCTTGGCGGCCGCCGGCATCGCGGGATACGTGCGTGACGATGCTGCGGCGGAAGATGTGGTCGCTGTTCTCAAGAGCGCGATGCGCGACGAACTCCTGTGCTCGCCGCGCGCTGCGGCAACGCTCTGTCACCATGTGGCGGTCCTGTCGCGCGATGGTCACGACGGTCCGCCGGCGAAATCTCCCAGCCCCGCGCTCTCGAAGCGCGAACTGCAGATCGGCGATCTCATCGACCGCGGTCTGTCCAACAAGCAGATCGCGCGGCAATTGGGGATCCAGGCGACCACGGTGAAGAACCACGTCCACAACATTCTCGACAAGCTCAAGGTCCATCGCCGCGGCGAGGCTGCGGCCTGTCTCAGGACCGCCCTGCGGCGAACGCAGCCGCCACTTCCGGATCGCGCGCATCAAAGCGCGGAGGCTACTCCGCGCGGCGCGCGCCCCTGAGCAAGCCGGAGGCCGCGGCCCGGAAGACCGCGTGCCCCCGACTCCGGGTCAGATCAACCCTGCCGCCCGCATCTGCATCACGGCGTGCCATCCCTGAGCGTAGCCGTGGGCGTAGGGGAACGGCTCGACTCCTGCCGGGCCGCTCATTCCCGCACCGAACAGGCGCGCACCGAACAGGTCAGCCTGCACACCCGGCGCCGTCGTGCCGTAAAGGCCCGGCACGCGCTGCAAATCCGGGACACCGGCTCCGCCGCGCAGGGGGTCGGCGAATTGCGGCACGGCGGACGCCCTGATCAGGCTGAAGAGGGCGGAGACGCGTTGTTCCGAGCGTGCCTTCAGCGGGCCCTGAAAGAGCGGATGATGCGCGAGAACCAGTGCCGCCATCCCGGTTACCTGGGCGGCGGCGATTCCCGTACCGTCGAGCGCTGCATAGCCGCCGGGAACGCTCGACAGCACCGCCACCCCCGGCGCGGCGACGGCAACGTGCGGACCAACGCCGGTGAAGGCGGCGGGAAAGACGCCGCCATTGCCGATCAGCTCCGGTACGATGGCATGCGCATGCCAAGTGTCGGACGGGAATTCGCGCAGCTTGCCGACCGCCCCCACGGCGAGGACGGCCGGCAGCACGGCCGGAAACTGCGAAGGCCCGCCGGAAGTCGCCGCCGCGACGACGCAGGCGATGCCTTTGTGCCGCAGTTCATGCATCTTCTGATCGAGCAATTCCGAACCCTCGTTGCAGCCGACGCTGATGCCGACCACGTCGACCTCGCGCGCGATGCATTCATCCAAGGCCGCGAGCAGGTCGCTCAACCGGCCGCCGGGGAAGACCTTGAAGGCATGCACTTCCGCCTCGGGCGCGCAGCCTGCGATGCCCTGGCCCGCGCCCGGCACAGCGGCGATCAGCCCGGCGCTGTGTGTGCCGTAACCCAGTACGTCGTCGGTCCAGCCATTGTCGCTGCGTCGGCCCTCGCGTGGTCTGCCCTCGCTCGGGCGGCCCTCGCTCTGGCGACTCGTGAAGTCCTTGCCGTGGACGACATGGCGCAACGCCGGATGGGTATTGTCGCAGCCCGAATCGATGATGCCGACGCGAATTCCAGCGCCGGTCAGGCTACCGGGCGGATCGATCCGCATGAGGCGTTGGCCCCACTGGACCACGCGCTCGCTAAGCTCGCCGGCGAGATTTGGAAATGTCTCCGCCAGTGGCCGCAACTTGATCGTGGTCGGGCTGCCCTCGTTCAACTCGGGCGCCAGGATGAGCCGCTCCCAATAATTCGCCTTCGGCCTGACATAGAGTGCCTGCACCGACTCAGCCCCGCCGCCGAACAGGCTGAACCGCGCGGTACCGGCCTCGTCAGTGACGGCCTGGATGGGAAATCCTGGCCCGTAGACGACCACCGCCGCCCGGGCGAGCGGCTGATCGCGCTCGCCGACGATGCGCAGCGCGAGTTCGCCGGCGACCGACGAGAGCGGAAGGACAGTTCCCACGCCGCCGGACGCACGCATCGGCAGCGACAAGCCGTCGGTGAGGCTGAGCGGCCCGTCGTGCTCGACGATGATTTGCGCCTGGGCGGCGGCCTGCAGGCTTTCCGCCTTGCCCTCCGCCATGCGCGCCACCACGATCTCCTGCGCGGACGCGGCATCGGAGGCGAAAGGCTGAATGCCGGCCGGCTTCATTCGGGCGACGATCTCGATGCCCTCCTGTCGGCTGAGATAGTCGACGACCGCGTCGATGGATTGCGGCTGGCTGCCCGCCATTGCCGGACCGAGCCGCCGGACAGCGATTAGATACTGTTGCCGCCGTGAGGCTTGGACGCCCTGACCGGGTCCGCCGTTGCCCGTTGTCCGCGCAGTGGCGCGGTCGGCGATCGCCTTCTTGTCCTCGGTCTCAACGGCCTTTCGCGGCGCGCCTGTTCCCGTGCCGGTTCCGGCCGTCCCTGTTCCGGTCGTGCGTTCGTCCTTGTCCTGAGCCATGTCTGCCTCCTGGAGTCCTCGCATTCTCAACGGGCGAGTCGGGTCGGCGCACGCGATCACGCTTCGTGCGCCGACCCTGATCTGCGCGTCACCAAAGGAGTCGGTTGAAGCCCCCCGCTTGGGTAAACGGCGTCCCGTTGGCCGGGCCGTAACCAAAGGGCTGGCCATAGACCGCCTGTGAGCCGAAGCCGCCATAGCGGTTCTGCGCGGCCGTCTGGGCCTGCCAGGCACATTGGTGTGCGAGCTGGTTGAGCACAGCGGCGATCTGCTGGCCGAGCATGGCCTGCGCCGCAGCCTGATGGGCAAGCTGATGGAGCGTAGCGGCGATCTGGTGCTGCTGTGCGGCGAGCTGCTGCGGTGCCGCGAGCGGCTGGCCGAGACCCGGCTGCTGGCTCTGATAGCCGTAACCTTGCCCCTGACCTGGCCCCTGGTAGCCGTAACCCGGCTGAACCGCGACGCCGGCGGGCAGGACACCGCTATTGCCCTGGCCCGGCGGAGCCTGTCCGAACTGGCCCTGTCCCTGTCCGAATTGGCCGAAGCCAGGGTTGCCGAATTGGGGGCCGAACCCCTGGTTTCCTCCATAGCCGCTCATCATTCCGGCCATCCCGAGGATCGGGGGCGTCAGCGCTTGAGCGAGATACGGAGCATGGTTTCCGTTCGCCAATAGGTCTTGCTGCATTGGACGTTCTCCGAATGAGAGTGCGGTGAGCGCTGCCCGAAGAGGGGTTCCCCGTCGGCAGCGGCCGCGATAATCATTCGGCGCGTGCCCGATTGATATGGACCAGAGGTTTCAGCCGAGGTTCCAGGCGGGGATCAGGGCCGGACCTGGGCCGGAATGACCAGTACCCGGGGATCCCGTCCGATCGGAAGCTAGGCGATGGGGACGGCTTCGCCCTCGCCGCCGGCAAGAACCTGTCGGATCGTGGTCAGTATCTTGCTGAGACTGGGCGCGGTCGCCACGACCAGCGGGCCGATGGTCAGGGCGTAGGTGCCGGTGCGTTTGAAGCGCGTTATCGCCAGATGCGGCGGCTCGGAATGGCCGGCGTCCATGGCCCAAGCGGCCAAGTAGTCGGCAAATGGTTCATGGACGACTTGGCACCTGCTCCAACGCTGCTGGCCGAGTGCCGCGACGCTGAGGTCATTGAGAGCGACAAGATCGGTCGGGGTGAATCCGGACGCCGCGTGAGCGGCGATCTCTGCAGTCGAAGGTGCCATGACGTCTTTATTATATAGTCCATATTTCTCGAAAACTGAACCTTCGTGAAACAAATCTGCCTCCATCCCGGCGGGGAAACCTCGGTGATGGAAGTGAGAGCAAGTTTGGGGCCACGAATATGCACAACCACCGACGACGAAAAAGCGGGCCTGGAGGCCCGCGGTCCGAAGACATCCGAACGGTGACCGCGGATGCCTTTTAGCGTCCCTCGAGCTGTTGATTCACCCACACCTGCACGGTGTTCGATTCGAGAAAGCGGTGCGCTGATTTGCGCTCCTGCTCGTCGGCGACGTTGCCAACGATGATCGCCACCACGAGGTCGCACTTGTAGGCGACGGCGATGCCCTCGGCGAAGCGCTGGGCGCCGTTCTTGAGCCTGTACTTGTAGAGGCGTGCGCGGCCGACCAGGTCGGTGATGCGGATCCGGCTGCCTTCCTGCACCGGCTGGAACCGCTCGTCCAGAAGATCGATGTCGGTGACGCGGTCGACTTCGTCGTCGGTCACCACGCCGGTCTCGCAATTGCCGCAGAAACCGAGCTTCGGGCGGACATAGACGTCGGTCGTGTCGCGGCGCCAGCCGCGCCCCGGCGGCCAGCCGTCGCGCGGGAACGGCCAGGCGATGGGATGCCAGCCGGCGCCGTCGGTCGGTCCCAACTTCACCCGCTCATGGCCAACCGCGGCGAGGCCCGCCAGGACGGCAACCAAGCCCCCGGTCAGCGACGCCTGGATGACCGTGCGGCGGTTCAGCATCCGCTCATCTCACTTCAGCCCAGCCACCGTGCGCGCCTCGCCGTTCAGCTCCAGGATATGCATGCCGGTGTTGGCTCGATCGACGATGTAGATGTAGCCGCGGGCGTCGGTTTCGACGTTGTTGGTCTGGATGGCGGTCCTGCAGCGGTCCTTGCCATCGACCTTGACGCAGCGCTTGTCGGTCTTGTCGGTGATCGCCGGGATGAAATAGCCGATCTCCTTGGGATTGAAGGGATCGCGTATGTCGAGCGCGCGGACGCCGGCGTTGAAGAAGGCGATGAAGGCCATCTTCTTGTAGTAGACGGGGTCCATGCTCTCGTTGGAGGAATGCGAGCCGAAGCGGCCGCCGCGCTGGCAGAAATCGCCGCTCGCCTCGGGCACGGTCCAGTTCGACACCATCATCGGCCGGTTCTCGATCGAGATGTCGGCGAACCACACCATCTGCCGCGCCTCCTGGCATTCGTTCAGGATCGCCTCGTCGACGATCATGACGATGTCGCGTTTGCCGCCGTCCTTGTCCTTGGCGAACTCGGCGATCGGCATCTGCTGCATGGGGAAGGTGGTGTGCGCGCCGTTCCAGCCCGACATCATGAGTCGCGAGATCTCGGGCGCGCGCAGATTGTCCGGCGTCGGCTCCTTCGGTCCCTTGAGCAATTTCTCGCGGTCGACGATCTGCAAGACGCCGCCCTTGTCGGTGCCGTAGCCGAAATAGACGCGGTTGCCCTGCGGCCCGGTCGAGATCGGCCCGTGCAGCTCGGTCGGCACGGGGCCGGTGGCCCCCGGCTCCTGGCCGGGCAGGCCGAAGTCGCGGATCTTCACCGGATGGGCAGGGTCGCTCAGATCGTAGATCTGGGTCATGCGCTTGGTGCGCCAGTCGGGGGCGCCGGAGACGAGGTAGGCGATGCCGGTATCGCACTCCCACCAGCTCTTGTGCGTGTCCTTCAGGCCGTCCAGCCGTGTGACCAGGACCGGATTGGCCGGATCGGCGACGTTCCAGATCTCATGCGCCTCGCCGCCGAAGGTGCGCAGCATGTAGACGCCGGCGCGGTCAGCGCGCGGCAAGAGGCTGCCGTCGCACAGCCGCACCATCTGTGCGCCGCCGGCCTCGTAGGTGCCCGGTGCGCCGGGCAGATGGCGCAGATATTTCGGGTTCGCGGGATCGGTGACGTCGACGATCGACGTGCCGTTGGGCTCGGCCTTGCCGGTCAGGGGATTGACCGGGTTGGGAATCTCGTCGGTACCGCCGTGATGGCCGATATAGGCGATCCAGCGGTCGCCCTGGCGATGGATCGTCGGCTGGTAGGCGCTGCGCGCCTGCAGGTCGCTCCAGCCGGCCAGCCGCATGTTCGACGCTTCCGGCGGCGCGCCGACCTTCTGCTGCTGGGCAGTTGCCGCGCCTGCCGCGGCCACCAGGAAACCGACGATGAGCAGAGCCTGACGCGTCATGGCATGTCCTCCGGTTTTGCCTGGATTATACAGCATCGTCTTGCCGCGACACCCGGCGCGACGCCAGGAAACTCTCACGGTTGTTTGATTCGATGACTTCTCGCCGATTGATAGGGTTCGTCACTTACGGGGAGGAACGCGAATGTCGAACAAGGGGCTCTTTTCCGGCCTTGGCATCATCGGGCTGGGTCTTGCCTTCGCAGCACCTGCCGACGCGCAATTGCTGGCCCGCAACGACCTGTCGCTCGCGGCGGCGCTTACCATTGCCATGACCGCCGCCGATCTCTGCAAAAGCCAGGGCTACGCCGTGTCGGTGGCGGTGGTTGGGCGCAACGGCGAGGTCATCCTGCAGATGCGCGGCGACAACGCCCCGCCGCACACCGTGGAGAACTCCTTCCGCAAGGCCTATTCGGCGCGCACCTTTCGCGTGCCGTCGGGCGAGCTCGTCCAGCGGGTCAAGGACAATCCGACCGCACCCTTCGTTCATCTCTCCAACGTAGTCGCCGCCCAAGGTGCCCTGCCGATCAAGGTCGGCGACGATGTGATCGGCGCGGTCGGCGTCTCGGGAGCACCCGGCGGCGAGAAGGATGAGGTCTGCGCCAAGGCCGGCATCGACAAGGTAGCGGATACGCTGAAATAGGCGGTTCGTTCACTGCGAGTGCGGTCACAGCCACCGTTTCCGAGATATCGAATAACGCTTCTTGACGGGCGAGAAAGGCGGGGCGCACGATCCCCGCAATAGAAAAAGATGCATCCCAAACGATGCGCGCGTCGGCTCAGCTCATCAGCCACAGCCACGGAGGAAACATGATCACGCTCACCATCAACGGCCAGTCGCGCCAGGTCGACACGGCCGACGACACGCCGCTGCTCTGGGTCATCCGCGAGCAGCTGCAGATGACCGGCACCAAGTTCGGCTGCGGGGCAGGCCTGTGCGGCGCCTGCACCGTGCATCTCGACGGCACGGCCGTGCGCTCGTGCCAGACCGCGGCCAAGGACGCGGCCGGCAAGAAGGTCACCACCATCGAAGGGCTGGGCGGCGGCAAGCCGCATGCGCTGCAGGTGGCGTGGGAAGTCGAGCAGGTGCCGCAATGCGGCTACTGCCAGTCGGGCCAGATCATGCAGGCCGCATCGCTCCTGGCAAAGAACCCCGATCCGACCAAGCAGGAAATTGTCGAGCACATGGACGGCAATCTCTGTCGCTGCATGACCTATGGCCGTATCCAGCGCGCGATCGTTCGCGCCGCTGCCGATATGCGCTCCAAGTCGGGAGCCTGAGCCATGACCAAAATAGATCGCATTGGTTTGCCGTCGGACCTCAAGCGGCGGAATTTCCTGATCGGCTCCGGCGCCGCGGGCCTGGCCTTCGGCTACGTCGCGGTTTCGGGCGTGCACGGCATCAGTGACGCGCTGGCTGCGGCCAAGTTCGAGCCGACCGCGTGGTACTCGATCGCGCCGGACGGCAAGATCACCGTGATGGTCGGCAAGGCCGAAATGGGCCAGCACGTATCCTCGGCCATGGCGCAGATCGTCGCCGAGGAACTCGAGGCCGACTGGCGCATGATGAACATCCAGCTCGTGGACAACGATCCCAAGTACAACGATCCCGTGCTGGCGGCGCTGATCACCGGCGGCTCGTGGAGCGTGCGCATGAACTTCGACGCGATGAGCCGGGCGGGCGCCGCCGGGCGCATCACGTTGATCGAGGCGGGTGCGGCGATGATGGGCGTGCCGGCCGGCGAATGCCGCGCCAGCAACAGCCAGGTCATCCATACCAAGACCGGCAAGAAGGTGAGTTACGCCAAGATCGTCGCCGACGGCAAGGCGAGCAGGGTATGGACGGCCGACGAGCTGAAAGCGATCAAGCTCAAGACTCCCGGCCACTACACGCTGGTCGGCCAGTCGGTGCCGCAGCTCGACATCCCGCCCAAGACCAACGGCACCGCCAAGTACGGCATCGACGCCATGGTCCCCGGCATGCTGTATGGCAAGCCGGTCGTGCCGCCGGTGCGCTACGGCGCCAAGGTAGCGGCGGTCGACGATTCGGCCGCCAAGAAGGTCAAGGGCTTCGTCAAGGCGGTCACCCTCGACGACAAGACCGGCACGACGACGGGCTGGGTGGTGGCGGTGGCCACGACCTACGATGCGGCGAAGAAGGCGGCTGACGCGCTCAAGATCGCTTACGACAAGGGCCCCAACGCCAAAGTCTCCGACCAGACGCTGATCGACGAGGCCAAGCGGCTGCAGCAGGCCGGGGATTCGGGTCAGCTCTTCGTCAAGAAGGGCGATTCTGCCACGGCGATCTCCGGCGCGGCCAAGGTGCTGGAGGCTGAGTATTTCACCTCCATCAACATCCACGCGCCGCTCGAGCCGATGAATGCGCTGGCCTATGAAAAGGACGGCGTGTGGCACATCCACACCGGCAACCAGTTCGCCTCACGTACCGGCGGCATCGCCGCCGGCGCCCTTGGCATCGATCCCAAGAACGTCGTGCTGCACCAATACTTCATCGGCGGCGGCTTCGGCCGGCGTCTCGATGGCGACATGGTGGTCCCGGCGGTGCTGGCATCGAAGGCGGTGGCCAAGCCGGTGAAGCTGATCTATGCGCGCGAAGACGACATGGCGATGGATTTCACCCGGCCGCTCACCTACCAGAAGGTGAAGGCCGGACTGGACGCCGACGGCAAGCTTGTCGGCCTGGCGCACGACGTCGTGTGCGCCTGGCCGACCGCGCGCTGGGGCATCCCGGAGTTCCTCACGCCCGCGGTCGACAAGAAGGGCCCGCTCGACAGCTTCACGGTGAACGGCGCGGACTTCTGGTACACCGTGCCCAACCATCAGGTCCGCGCCATCCTGAACGAGCTGGCGCAGAAGGCGACGCCGTCCGGCCAGCTCCGCTCGGTCGCGCCGGGTTGGACCTTCTGGGCGGTCGAAAGCATGATCGACGAGCTCGCCCATGCTTCGGGCAAGGACCCGGTCGACTACCGGCTCGCGCTGCTCGACGGCGCGGGCGACAACGCGGGCGGCGCCAAGAAGCTCGCCAATGCGCTGCGCACCGCCGTCGGCCGCTCAGGCTACGGTGCGGTGACGCTGCCCAAGAACAGCGGCATCGGCGTTGCCTGCGTGAGCTCGCAGGAACGCGCCACCGCGACCTGGACGGCCTGCGCCGCCCAGGTCGAGGTCAATCCCGCCAACGGCGAGTTCAAGGTCAACCGCCTGACGCTCGCCATGGATCTCGGCACGGTGGTCAATCCCGACGGCGTGAAGGCCCAGATCGAGGGCTCGGCGCTGTGGGGCATGTCGCTGGCGCTGTTCGAGAAGGCGCCGCTCGAGGGTGGCGCGCTCCAGGTATCCAACTTCAACGACTACACGCCGCTTCGGATGAGCCAGATGCCGGACCTCGACATCAGCGTCATTGCCAGCAACGACCCGGCGTCGGGCTGCGGCGAGCCCGGCGTCACGGTGATCGCGCCCGCGATCGCCAACGCCATCTTCAACGCGGTGGGCGCCCGCGTGCGCTCGCTGCCGATCACGGCGGAGGCGGTGAAGGCGGCGATCAAGACCTGAGAAGCAGGGAAGGGGCGACCGAGAGGTCGCCCTTTCGCTTTGTCAGTTTCGGTTCGTCACGGATTTCGCCGGCGCGTCGACCGGGATCAACGACCACACGCACACGCTGTAGGCCGGAGTGTAGCGGATCGTGCGCGGGCCCTCGCCGGCGGCGAATTCGAGGGTGACTTCGCGGTTCTTGCGGTTGAGCGCACGGATTTTGCCCGACCCGTCGGCGTTCAAGGCGCCCAGCAGCTTCAGGTCGTTGGGGGATCCCGCCGCCTGGAACCGCAGCACGTCGCCGCGCAGCTCGACAGAGAACTTGTCGACCATCGTGTCGCCGCAGGTATGCGAGCTGCCGCCTTCCAGCATGCTCATGACCTGCCATCTCGTCTGCGGGACCTTGTCGGACTCGGCCAGTGCCGGAAACGCTACCGCGGCCATGGCCGCAAACATCCATACTGGGCGCATCTGCAATCTCCCCTTGATGCGGTTGGACCCCCATCGAGCTTGCCTGCGACAGGCTCGTCGGACAAGCGTGGGCCCTTGTTTTTGCGGGCCGGTTTCGCCACTTTGCGGCGATGACCCTGGGGACCCTCATCCTCTTCTTTCTTGCCTGCGGCGCGGCGACGTTTCCGCTCACGCTGGTGGCCGTCCGCTATGCCGCGTCGTTGTCACCCGCCAGCGCATTGTCGCAAAAGATCGGTCGCGGCTTCGAGACGGCGCTCAGCCTGTCATTCGTGATCTGGCTCTTAGGCGCGCTGGTCTTCTATGCAATCGCGCTGCAGATCGAGCGCCAGAAGCCGTGCGACGATCAGCACACCAATCAGCTAACCCCTGAGTGCCGGAAGATGCTCGGCGCCAAGGACTGATCCTTCTCTTCTCCACTTCGTCTTTCGGATTCACACATCGCGTCTGAGGCCCTCTCCGCCCGCGTCATCGCAGGGGGAGAGGGAGGGGACCCGCGCGTAGCGCGGGGAGGGTGAGGTTGGCCGCGGTGTCTGCAACCGCAACATCTGATTTGAGGAAACACCACCTCACCCTCCCATTGCTTCGCAATGGGCCCACCCTCTCCCCCGCTAGCGCGGCGGAGAGGGACTCTGATGGGGAGGAAAGTGGGCTCACACCTGATGCGCCAGCGGCGGCGCCGGGATCGGGCGGACGCGCTCGTAGGCGGCCGCCGCGCGCAGCACCAGCGCGTCGCGGGCATGGCCGCCCACGATCTGCAGCCCGATCGGCAGGCCCTCGCGGTCGAGACCGCAGGGGATGGTGGCGGCAGGCTGGCGCGTCAGGTTGAAAGTGAGCGTGAAGGGCGTCCAGCCGATATCGACGCCGTCGCCACCCCAGGCGCCGTTCTCGTTCACCGCAAAGGCGGTCATCGGCATGGTCGGCGTTAGCAGCAGATCGTACTTGGCCATGAATTGATTCATGATCGTGCCGACCTGCTGGCGCTGATGGATCGCCTTCACCACGGCGTCCTGGCCGAGACTGGCTCCCGCTTCGGCCGCCTTCAGGAGGCCGGGATCCATCAGCGCGCGTTTTTCCTCGCTGAAACTCTTCACCAGCATGACGACGTTCGACTGCCAATGCGCGTTCAGGATCTTGCGCGGGTCGAGCCCCTGAAGGTCGGGCGAGTCCTCGACTACCCGGGCGCCCAGGGTCTTGAACACCTTCATGGCGTTCTCGACGGCGACCGCCACGTCGCGGTCGATCTTGTCGCGCTCGACGAAGCCCAGGTTGGGCGAATAGGCGAGGCGCAGGCCCTTCACGCCCTTGTCGAAGCCCTTGAGATAGTCCTCCTCGTCGTCGGGCCGGCCGTAGAGGTCGCGCGGATCGGGCCGCGCCATGACGTTCATCATCATCGCCGCGTCGCGCACGGTGCGCGTCATCGGCCCGATGTGGGAGAGCGTTCCCTGGGCCGACGGCGGATAGAGCGGCACGCGGCCCTGGGTGGGTTTCAGGCCGAACAGGCCGGTGAAGGCGCAGGGGATGCGCACCGAGCCCGCCCCGTCGGTGCCGACGGCGAGGTTGCCCATACCCACCGCCTCGGCGGCCACGCCGCCGCCCGACGAGCCGCCCGGCGTGCGGCCGATCTTCCACGGATTGTGGGTGGCGCCGAACAGGCCTGAATCGGTCACGCCCTTCCAGCCGTATTCCGGCGAGGTCGTCTTGCCTAAAAGCACGGTGCCCGCTTCGCGCAGGCGCTGCGCCGCCGGCGCATCCACCGTCCACGGCCCGTCGGCGTCGGTGGCGAGGCTGCCCATACGCGTCGGCATGCCCTTGGTCAGCACCATGTCCTTGATGGTGATCGGCACGCCATCGATGTCGGAAAGCCGCTTGCCACCCTTCTTCCAGCGCTTCTCCGAGGCGCGCGCCGCGCGCAGCGCCCCGTCGGGATCGAGATGCTGGAAGGCGTTGAGCTGGGGATTGAACGCATCGATGCGGGCGAGTGCTGCCCGCACGGCCTCGACCGGCGAGGCCTTGCGGTCCTTGTAGAGTTTCACCAGCTGGTGGGCCGGCATCATCGCAAGATCGGCGGTCATCACTTGGTCTCCGGAAGAACAGGGAATTTCAGGGGATGGGCCTCGGCATAGCGCGCCGCCGCGCGCAAGAGGAGCGCGTCCTTGTAGTGGCCGGCGGCGATCTGCAGGCCGATCGGCAGCCCGTCGCGGCTCAACCCGCACGGCACCGATAGAGCGGGATGGCGGCTCAGATTGAATTGCGACGTGTAGGGCGACCACAATACGTTGGTCTTGCCGTCCGGGCCGATCGGCAGGTTCTTGCCGGCCTCGAAGGGTTGTACGGCGACGGTGGGCGACAGCAGCAGATCGTACTTGGCGAAAAACAGGTTCCAGGCGATCGCCAGCTCGCGCCGCGTCACCTGCGCATTCACCACATCCTGCAACGAATAACGGAGGCCCGCTTTGGCCGACGCCAGCAGGTTGGGATCGAACTCGCCATGCCGGCTCTCGGGATAGAGTTCCAGCAGCCGCTGCAGCGCGGTCAGCCAATGAACGACGAAGGCGCGACCGGCATCGGCATAGGAGAAGGGAGCCGGGACCTCCTCGACCTTGCAGCCGAGCTTCTCGAACGCCCGGGCAGCCTTGGTGACCAGCGTCGCCACCTCGATGTCGATCGGGTGATCGCCGAAGCGCAGCACGAAGCCCACTTTCAGCTTCTTGAGCTTGCCGTCGATTTTTTTTGCATAGTTGGCGTCGTCTTCCGGCAGCGCGTAGGCGTCGCGCGCATCGGCCCGGGCGATCACGTTCATCATCAACGCGCAGTCGAGCGCCGTGCGCGCCATCGGGCCAGTGTTGGAGAGGTCGCCGGTCAGCGAGGGCGGCCAGACCGGCACCCTGCCGAACGTGGCTTTTAGGCCGACCAGCCCGTTGAAGCTCGACGGAATGCGGACCGAGCCGCCGCCGTCGGTGCCGATGGCGATCGGCCCCAGCCCGGCCGCCACCGCGGCGCCGGCGCCGCCCGAGGAGCCGCCCGGCGTGCGCTCGAGATTCCATGGATTGCGCGTGATGCCGTTCAGGGGCGAGTCGGTTACGCCCTTGTGGCCGTATTCCGAACTGGTGCTCTGGGCGAAGACGATGGCGCCCGCTTCGCGCAGCCGCGCCACCGCGGGCGCATCGGCGTCGGCTGGCGTCTTGTCGGTGAGCTTGCTGCCCATCGAGGCCGGCCAACCCTTCGCGCGCACCAGCTCCTTGATCGAGACCGGCACGCCGTCCAGCGCCGACAGCGGCTCGCCTTTCTTCCAGCGCCGTTCCGAGGCGCGCGCTGCCTTGAGCGCCGCGCCGGCATCGACCCGGGTGAAGGCGTTGATCTGCGGGTTGACCTTCTCGGTGCGCGCCAGCACCGCCTTCATGGTTTCGACCGGCGAGGCCTTGCCTTTCCTGTAGAGCGTGGCAAGCCGCGCCGCGCTCTGCTGTGCGAGGTGGTCGGTCATGTCGGTCTCCCCCCCTTGCCGTATTGGCGCGCAAGCTGCTCGGCCTGGTACTCGGCGGCCAGCGCCTGCTCGGTGCGTCCGACCCGGCGATAGAGATCGCCCAGCGAGCGCTTGGTCCACGGCACGGTCGGCCGCTCGCGATCGTCGGCCTGCAGGATGGCCAGCGCCGCATCGTTCCAGCCCGATCTCATCAGCGCGTCGAGATGGATGGCTGCGAACAGCGAACGCTGGGCGATGCTGCCGCCGATTTTCGGCAGATGCGGCAGGGCCTGGCCCAAGAGCCGCGCGGCCTCGGCGTGAACGCCCTTGGCATAGGTGGCAAGTCCGTGTGCGGCCGGCACGGCGCAGTCGGCCCAGGCTTCGCGCTCGGCGGGTCGGGCGTTCTCGGCGCGGTCCTCGAGGCTCGCCAGCATTTCGGTAACGGCGCTTTGCTCGCCGGCGCGGGCGAGGCCGTAAAGATATTGCAGGTCGAGGAAGGGCACGAAGTGCTCGTGCAGGCGCGGCTTGAGATAATGCGCGACGTCGGTCCAGCGACTGCCGACATCGACGCCGCGCAGTTCGAGGCGCGCCAGCAGCGAGACGGCGTTGATCTGGTCCTCGGAGAATTCCTTCCACACGCCCCATACGCGCTTGTCGAACAGGGAAAGCGCCTCGTCGGTGCGGTCGAGATCGATCAGGAAGAGGGCGAGGTGCCACCAATTGTGGGTGTACATGAAGGAGTTGCAGCCAACCCAGGTGTCGGCCATCGCTTCCAGGAAGGCCACGCCCTCCAGCATCTTGCCGCGCGCTTCCAGGCAATGGGCGATGGCGTGATGCGCCCACGGATCGCGCCGATCCATGGCGAGCGCCTGGCGCGCCACGGCCTCGGCCTCGTCGATGCGATTGCACTCCTCCAGGCCGAACGCATACATGGCGTAGACGTAGCGGTTGTCGCGATTGGCTTCGAACAAATGCTGGCCGATGCGCAGCAGCGCTTCCGAATCGCCGCGATTGAAGGCATGGAGCTGGCCGAGCTTGCCGGCCAGAAGATCGCGCGGCCATTCAGCCGCCATGTCCTCATGGATCTTCAGGCTGCGGTCGGTCTCGCCGGCTGCCCAGGCGTCGGTCGCCGCGATCCACGCCCGCTCGCGCGGGTTGGCGTCTGTGGCGAATTGCCGGGCGCGGGCGAGATAGCGCCTCGCCGCCGCGTGGCCCTCCGCCGAATTCATCGACAGCATGAGGTTGGCCGCCATCACCGGCAACAGGGCGCAACGCTCGGCCTTGTCGGCGGCGGCGACGAACTCGGCCAGCCGGTTGCCGAAGCCTAGCCACTCGTCCGTGAGGAAATCGAGCGCGGCGATTGCCTCTACACCGGCGTTGCTGACGTCCAGCCCTTGACCGTCCCGCGCCACGCTTGTCCTTCCTTAGTCCCGGTTTCCGTTGCCCGAGCTTCGCATGGCGTGGCAGGTTGGGCAAAAGACGAGAAAACAGGGAAGGGAGGAAAATGAAACGCCGGCATTTTCTCGGCGCGGTTGGGCTCGCCGTCGTTCCGCGCCTCGGCCTAGCACAGGCTTTTCCCGAAAGACCGGTGCGCTTTGTCGTGCCCTACGCGCCGGGCGGCTCGACCGACACCTCCTCACGCATCATCGCCGAGCGACTGTCGGTCCAGTTCGGCCAGCAGGTGATCGTCGACAACAAGCCGGGCGGCGGCACCATCATCGGCACCGAAATCGTCGCCAAGGCCAAGCCCGACGGCCACACGATCCTGCTGACGCCCGGCGCGTTCGTCGTCAACGCGGCCTTCGGCATCACCCTGCCGTACGACTCGGTCAAGGACCTGGCGCCGGTCGCCCGCTTTGTCGACCTGCCGCTGCTGCTGGCGGCCAACAACGAGGCGCCGTTCAAGTCGGTGGCCGAGCTTCTGGCCAGGTCGACGAGCGGTGATCGCACCCTTGCCTACGCCTCTGCCGGCATCGGCTCGGTCCCGCATTTGTGGGGCGAGTATCTCAAGGCGCGCACCGGACTGCCGCTCGAGCATATCGGCTACAAGGGCAGCGCCGAGGCGCTGCGCGACGTGATGGCGGGCCATGTGCCGCTGTTCTCCGACGTGCTGATGCCGACGGCCGCGCCGGTGAGAGCGGGCAAGCTGCGCGGATTGGCGGTGGCGATGCCCAACCGCAGCCCGTTGCTGCCCGACGTGCCGACGGTGGGCGAGGCGGGCCTCGCCGGCATGGAGGCCGCCGTTCTCATCGGCATCTCGACGACCGGCGGCACGCCTGCCGCCCTCGTCGAACGCCTGAATGCCGCGGTGAACGAGGCGCTTGCCGATATGAGCGTCCGCCAGAGGCTGCAGGAGCTGGGCTTCATCCCGATCGGCGGGACGGCTGCGTTCTGCGCCCAGAGCCTGGCCGAAGAGACCGCGAAGTGGCGCAAGGTGATCAAGGACTCGAACATCCCGCCGCCGTCCTGACGGTTCGAAGCGATCAGCTCGGCTTCCTGATCTTGAAGCTGTTGAGGTAGTCTTCGGGCTTGGTAGGATCGAATGGCTTGCCCATCACGGAAAACGTCTTCGAGACGCCGGCAGGTGGCGCGAGGCCTGCGTCCCTCATCGCCCGGGCGGCGTCGGTCGCCAGGAACACCTGCTTGGCGATGGTGGCATAGTCGACATCGCCCTTGACCTGTCCCCAGCGCTTCATCTGCGTGAGGATCCACACCGCAAAGCTTTCCCAGGGAAACGGATCGAAGGTCACGCGATCGGGGTCGTGCTTGACCCCGCCCAGCCCATCCGCGTAGGTGCCGGTCAGCACCTGATCGAGAACCGACACCGGCGCGTTGAGATAGTTGGCGGGCGCGATCGCCTCGGCGATCTCCTTGCGGTTGGTGGGCTTGGAGGCATAGGCGCTGGCTTCGATCAGCGCGCGTAAGAGCGCTGCGTAGGTGTTCGGCATCTCGGTGGCGAAGGCGCGACTGGCCGCGAAGGCGCAGCACGGGTGGCCGTCCCATATTTCCTTGGACAGGATGTGGATGTAGCCGATGCCGTCGAACACCGCGCGCTGCACGATATTGTCGGGCGCCAGGAAGCCATCGATGTTGTCGGCGCGCAGGTTGGCGACCATCTCGGGCGGCGGCACGACGCGCAGCTGCACGTCCTGGTCCGGGTCGACGCCATGTTCGGCGAGATAGTAGCGCAGCAGGTAATTGTGGTTCGAATAGTCGAACGGGATGGCGAATTTCATTCCCTTCCACGACGCCGGATCGCGCCGATCCTTGTGTTTCAGGGAGAGGCAAATGGCCTGGCCGTTGACGTTCTCGATGGCTGGAACCGTGAACGGGACCGCGGCCGATCCCAGGCCCATCGAAATCGCGATCGGCATCGGCGCCAGCATATGGGCGGCGTCGAATTCCTTGTTCATGGCCTTGTCGCGTACGATGGCCCAGCCCGCGGTCTTGACGACGTCGACGTCGAGGCCTTGCTTGGCGTAGAAGCCGAGGGGCGCCGCCATGATGATGGGCGTGGCGCAGGTGATCGGTATGAAGCCGACCGCGAGCTTTTTCTTTTCGAGCGGCGCGGCTTGAGCAAAGGCTTCGACCGCGGTCATGACCGGAAAGAATTGGGCGAGCGCTGCCGAGGCGCTCGCACCGCCGACCGCTCGCAGAAAGGCGCGCCGTGCCTCGACCCGTGGAATGATGGCACCGAGAAGGGTCTTCTCGACGCGGGCCTGAAGAACCCGCTCGCCGGCGGAGAGCGAGCCCGATGGCCCGCCCTCACAAGTCAATCCACGATCCGCCCCACGATCCGCCAAGTCCGGCGTGCAGCATGAACAGGTGCCGATGACGTGGCGAGATCGGTCGGTCATACCGTCATGCCGCCCGAGCGGGTGCGGCAGCGCTTACCGTGGGCAGGCCTTCCTCGATCGGCAGGGCCGGATCGCGGGACCATTCGTTCCAGGAGCCGAAATACATCCGGACATCCTTCACACCGGCGTTCTTGAGGGCCAGCAAGGTGTTCGACGCCCGCGCGCCCTTGAAGCAATAGAGGTAGACCGGCGTTTCCTTGGTGATGCCGACGGTGGCGCATTCGGCCAGGATTTCATCGCTCGACTTGAAACGCGGGCCTTCGGGCGTCGGCTTCATCATGCGGTACCATTCCAGCCAGACGGCGCCGGGGATGCGGCCCTTGCGGGGGCAGAAATCCTTGCCGTAGGGCGAGGAGCTTTCGCCGATCCATTCGTCTACGTCGCGAACGTCGAGCAGCGCGATGCCCGGCTTGTCGAGCGCGGCGAGCATGGCCTTGTAGTCGATCAGGATGCTGCCGGCCTCGGGCACGATCGTGAACGACGCAGGCGTCGGCGACGGCAGCTCGGTGGTGACCGACAGCGAACCCGCGGCCCAGGCGTCGAAGCCGCCATGCAGGACCTTGATCTTGGGATAGCCCAGCATGCTCAGCAGGAAATAGCCGCGGCAGGACTGGCCGAAGCCGGAATTCATCGACTGTTCGTAGATGACCGCGGTCTCCTGGCCGGAGAGGCCTGCCTTGCCGAAGGCGTCGGCGAACTTCGTTTTCAGCTCTTCGATGCCTTCCGGCGTCGACGTCGCAAGATAGGTGAAGACTTCATGGACGTTGACGGCGCCGGGTATGTGCCCGGCGGCATAGGCGTCGGGGCTTCTGGTGTCGATGATGACGGTCGGCTCGGCCTTCATCATCGAGGCAAGCTCGGTGGCAGAGATCAGGACTGCGGTCATGGCAAACCTCCACAGGTGCGACGGTTGGAAAGCGATATCTGTGCTTGAACGTTTCTCCCCTACGACTCTCAACCCTTGTGATCCGACAGCATCTTCTTGAGTTGCTTGGTGGCGGGCGTGACGATGGCCACGAAATAGGCTTCGCGCAGGCGCCGCTGGGCGCGATGGCTCTTGAGGTAGCCGCGGACGCCGCAATGGAGCATGGCGGCGTGGGCGGCCGCGACGCTCGCTTCGCCGAGCCGCAGCCTGATCGAGATGACGCGCTGCCAATAATCGGCGCTGGTGTCGTAGGGCGTAGCGGCGAGCGCCATCGCTTCGCTTTCGTCCTCGGCCAGCGACACCTCGAAATCTTCCGGCTGCCGGTCGAGATGGGCGTTGATGTGACCGAGCGACGGTCGCAGGCTTTTCATGATGGCGATGCAGTCGCGGATCAGTCCCAGCGCCATGCCGGCCTGTAAAAGAATGAAGCCGGCGCGGATTTTCTTGACGAAAGGCGCGGCGGGCGCCGCCAGAATCAGCTGGTCCGGGATCAATGCGTCGCGGAAGTGAATGCTGAACGTGCCGGTGCCGTCCATCGCGAGGAACGGCGGGCAGGGCTGGATGGAAACGCCCTCGCTGGCGCAATCGGCGATGAACATCACGGTCTGGCCGGGCTGATCTTCAAGCTCGAAGATCGTGCCGAAGACGTGATCCGCCGCGAGATTAGAGACCCAGGGCAGGGTGCCGCGGACCACATATCCGCTCTCGACCCGTCGACCCTTGAGCTTGAGCGTCTCGATGCCGAAAAAGCTCTTCATCGGGTTGGACAGGCCGGTGCCGCCCAGCATGGCGCCGGAGGCGACACGGTCGAGCAGGCGCGCCTTGAGGGCTGCGTTGTCGGTGTTGCCGACGTACCAGGCCAACGTGTTCTGGCACCATGCCATGAAGGATGTGGCGCCACAGCATTCGCCGATCACGGCCATCGCGGCGATCGCGGGCCGCAAATCGGCGACGCCGTCGGCCGGCAGGTGGGCAGCCCAGGCGCCGATGCCGCCCAGCTTGCGCAAGATGTCCGCCGGATAGATCTCGCCTTTGTCGATCGCGTTGGCCAGGGGCGCCAATTCCGCCTTGACGAGAGAGCGCACGCGTTCCGACAGATCGCCGGCTTCGGGGACCGAGGCGGGTGTCGGTTCGAACGCGAGCGCCGTCCTCGTCATGGCGGCATCACGCTCCGATCTCGAGATTGACCGGCCGGGTGAAGGTGTTGGCGACAGGCGACCACTTCTTCACATGGGCGACCAGCGCGTCGATTTCGGCAGCGTCGATGCCGTCGCATTCCATCGCCACCTTGACGCGCACGTCGGTGAAGCCGACCGGCTTTTCGCTGACGTCGCCGGTGCCCCAGACGGCCGTGATGTTGAGATCGCCTTCGAGCTCGAGCTCGAGCTTGCGGACGGTCCAGCCGCGATGCACCGCATTGGCATGCAGGCCGACGGCGAGGCAGGAGCCGAGGGCGGCAAGGGACGCCTCGGACGGGTTGGGGGCGGTGTCGTCGCCCAAGAGGGTCGGCGGCTCGTCGACGATGTAGGGCGCCAGGTTGCGGATGTAGTTCGCGTGCCTGAACTTGCCTTCCGCGACGGTCTTGCACTTCAAGGTCTTGACGACCTTCGGGTTCGCCTTGCCGTTCTCGATCAGCTTGTCGAGCCCGCCTTTGTCGATTGGCGCAAGACATCCGGTGAGAACGATGTTTTCGGCAGCGACGGCCATTGTTATCCTCCTGAGGGCTACCAACCGGTCTGTTTCCTGCATGGAACATGCCAGCCGCGCCGGTTGGCGCGAGTCACGGAAGAATCAGGGTTTGTTGAAGGAGAGGATAAGTGTGCGATGAGCAGCACTGCACAAACAGACAGCAGATGGTCGACGAATTGCCCACGGCGCATGCCTGCGGTGCGGCATTGCCTTCGTCCCGGCAATCGGATTAATCATGCGTAACAGTCAGGACACGATGGCCATCACTTCCGCGCCCGCCGGCGGCAAAGATCCCGGGCCTCCCGGTCCGGGCGGGCCGGGCTCAAGTCGACTGGAGTCGGGCGACAGCGCCCGCCAACGGCTGCTCGATGCCGGGGTTCACCTGTTCTGCCGCTATGGCATCAACGCCACGGGCGTCGACGCGATCGTCGCCGAGGCCGGCACCGCCAAGACGACGCTCTACAAGATTTTCGGATCGAAGGAGGGCCTGATCGAGGCGGTGCTCGAAAGCGAAGGCCGGCGCTGGCGCGATTGGTTCATTGGCGCCATCGACCACGGTCAGGCGGCGCCGCGCACCAAGCTCAACCGCATCTTCCCGGTGATCAAGGTGTGGTTTGCCGACGAGCGATTCTACGGCTGCCCCTTCATCAACGCGGTCGGCGAGCACGACAAGAACGACGACCGGATGCGCACGATCGCGATCAGGCACAAGAAGATCGTGCTGAACCATATCGAGAAACTGGCGGCTGAGGCCGGCGCGAAAGATGCCGCGGGCCTCGCGCACCAGATCGGACTGTTGATCGACGGCGCCATCATCGCCGCGATGGTGACCCGCGATTGTGCCGTCGCCGATGCCGCCGAGCTTGCCGCGCGTACCTTGCTCGACAGCCATTTTCGCTCGGCAAAGAAGCGGGCCAAACCGTCATCCACCGGGACGGACCGACTGGCCGCTCACTGAGGGGGCGTCGTGCGGGCTCTCGCGGCTGATTACAGCCGCTGCCGCCCGCACTAGCCGACTA
>Ga0209648_10000998_pt1 | contig 22621 bp, 22 predicted proteins | sample GraSoi2013_115cm_FD_185830 | JGI IMG/M metagenome (GOLD analysis project Ga0209648, IMG submission 185830) | Grasslands soil microbial communities from the Angelo Coastal Reserve, California, USA - Sample 9_17_2013_115cm (SPAdes) (version 2) | ecosystem: Environmental > Terrestrial > Soil >... | reverse complement strand
GCACCCCAGAACCTGCCTTTTTCTGTCCGATTTTACAGGCGCTCAGTGAGTTGGGTGGATCGGCGAAACGAAGCGCTATCTTCCAGCTCTTGGAACACTCCATGAGAGATGTGCTCAAGCCGATCGATTATCAAATCCTCTCGTCAGAAGCTGAACAGGTGCGCTGGCAAAATTCCGCCCAGTGGGCACGCAATCTCATGGTAAAGGAGGGTCTCTTACAAGCGGATTCGCCGGTAGGTATCTGGGAAATCACGGAAAAAGGGCGCGTCTTCCTGCAGAACAACAGGCGTTGACGGATTGGGATGATGAGCGGTATGGAGAGATCATGAAAGTGGTTGTGGCGCTAAGGATGCCCGTACGAGAACCATCGTGCCGAACGTGTCCCATGAAATCGGCACCATCCCTCAGACTACTTACGGCGATAGCGCTTGAAAAGCCGAGGGACACGCATTTTATGATTCTGGAAACACCTATGCTTCTCAGACGTATGGTCAGTGATGTTGCTCTCCAGGCAACGGAGTAGGTAGGATATGGACGAGTACCAACAAGTGGTCATCGAACAAAGAACGGTCACCCTCCCGTTTCTGCATGATGAGGTCCCTGCGCTCTACCTGGCAGATGGAAGACCGTATATTCCGGTATGTGCGGTCTGTCGGGCGCTTGGGATTCGCGCTGACATGCACATCCGACGTTGGCGCAAGCTGGTGTTGTGGATCACAGCGCGGAAGTTACCGTTCCAGACAGAGAAACGAGGCAAGCGCCTGGTGTGGTGCCTGCTGATCTCAGAAGTACCGTTCCTCTACGGCCTCTTCGATTGGAAGCTCGTTTCGCCCGAACGGCGTCTTCAACTGCGCCTGGCAACCGAAGAGCAGGTGAAGCTATCGGCCCTGGCCTACCAGGAGATGCAGCAGCAGTATAAAGCCATGCGCCAGGCGCTCTTCAGATTCCTCACCGCTTTCGCGGATATCGATACGCTTCTCCAGCGATACACGCATGCACTTTCACCCACGCTTGATAACGAAGCATCTCCCATGCTAATTGCACTGATCGAGCGTGGCCGGTGCCTCTTTCAGAAAGCAACGGCACATACCCGAAAAATGTTGCACGATCAGGGAGAGCTACCGATTATTGATGTCTTTCAGATCGATGCAGACAATACTGTGACTGATACCTTTTCCATGCTACTGCTCCCTATCGTGTCACAAGAAGAGAGCGAGCAATTCTTTGCAGTGATGGGGCAACTGACAGCCTGGAGGCAGGAACTACAAGCGTTTTGGAACAAGCGAGGATGAGATGCTGTCCGTTGGAATGTGTGAATAATCAACAAAGAAGAGCGACCAAACGGCGCGGGAGAAGAACATCTCGCGGAGACGATCGCCTTTGCCTTGCATGAGAAGCGAGCGATCGGACCAGGAAATGGTGTCGTTGTCGATGGCCAGCACTTCTTAATAGCTTGGCCGCCACCCTCAATCGACCAGAAAAGGGCACGATCGCGCAGGTCCTCCCTCTTCAGCAACACGGACTCGAACGATCTCGGCGTCTAGCGCATAAGCAATCCCTTTCTCTTCCGGTTTCTGTTCCACACCACCCAGTAGCGCATCTGGCAACCATTTCTAATCGCCACCAAGTGAAACTTCGCAGCGCGGCCAAACGCCGAAGAGGATCAAGGAGGCTCCTGTCAATTTTAGAGGGTTTCTTCCTGCTCGTGTTTTTGCTGCGTATAAGGGGCTTGTTGAGTCTCATAAAGTCGTACCCATCAATTTAGCGGGAAGTCTCACAAAGTCGTGCCGGTCAAGTTGTGAAGGTATTCCAGTTGTCGCCAAGCCTCCAGCGAAAATGGGAGGGCTAATTGATAGATCGGTAAGGCTTGCAGGGCCGCAAGTTCTCCCATTAACTCCGCCGAAAATCCGCCTTGGGCAGGCAGTCGAATGGCCCACGCGATGCGCAACGAGATGGACATTTGTCTAAAGTGTCTCCATAGGCCAATTCAACGCTTTCACCTTTTTCTAGTAAGAGATCAGCAATACCTCTGCCTTATGAAAACAGGAGAGCCGTGAGGGATGTTCTTAAGCCAAATTACTGATGAGTTAAATCTCGTTGCGCATCGCGTGGGAAAAACGGGCGCTGCGATGTGCTTAGCAAGAGCGTTCAAGCTGGACACATTCTCGAGCCATTGAACTTACAGAAGACCCGGGATCATTTAGCTGGGTTTCTCTGGCCAGGCTGGCTCGAACTCTGCTCCTGGGCCTGTTGACTCTCTGGAAACGTTTCAGGCTCGGCTACCCCTCCCCATAAGGCCCTATGCAAAGCATAGAAGGCTGGGCTCGACTGATAAAGCAGACCTGCAAGCTTACTGGCACTAACTATCCCTTCAAGAAGGACGTTAAGGGGCAGATCGATGGGCACTCCTGCGGCGACAGCAGGAACCGTGAGCGGGATCCCCACAGGAAGTTCTCTAGGGGGAGCATCCTGTTTAGGCGCTAGTTTCTGCCTTTCCTCGATAGCATTTATGTACTCTCGAATCCGGTCGAAGACGGTGCGCTGGTCATCAGGTGTCATTGCTCTTGAGGCAGCTGGAGTTGTTCCCGGAGGTTCTAGCGCTCGCTGTACTGCTTCAGCCAGAACCTCGTTCATCCACGCGTTGATGCTCTTCTTCTCCGATTGAGCAGCTTTATATATACGCTTATGCATTTCAGGAGTTGTTCGAAACGGGATCTTGCCGGAAAACGACTTCTCGGGCTCTTTCCCTCTTTTCTCAGAAAGGGCGCGGTAGGCCTTGATAGAATCGCGAAAAGCCTGCTTGAGCTCATCAACCGACTTGCCTTGGAACGTGATAACGTCTCTAGTCCCGATCACTTTACCAAAGAAGACTCCAGCTCTTCCATCGAACTCGATCTGAGCTACATAGCCATCCTCCTCAAGAGTTGATTGCATCGCTTGAGTCGATGATTTTGCGACTGTGCTCATCACTACACCTCCAATACTGGGCCTTAAACAGAGCATTAGTCAACTGGTACGATACCCAGGTCTCTCAAAAGGCGCCTGGCTTCATCGATATTTCCCAGTAGCGCCGGCTTATCCAATTCTATGTCTTCGAATACTGCCGATGCGTCTCCCAGTACCACCTCTATTCGAGCGCCAGTAGCCGTATCAACCCAGCCAGTAAGACCAAAGCTGTCTATGCTCAGAATCTTGCGAATGAGATCCAGGATCTCATTCATAGTCAAGTTCTGATCAGGCTCCTCCATGAAGAGCCTTTTCAGAATACTGTAATGCTTTCTACCTAATGCTTTTGGTAAATCTACGTTCATTTAGATAGTACCTCATTTTGATATCACAGTCAAGGTTTTGATATCACAAAATAGTAATTATGATATCATTGCTTACTGCGTCTCTTTTAAGCGGCGAATTTAACGTGCGCTTGATTTAGCCGCTTGATGTGCTATCTGAGCGGCATTTCCGACACTTGCTCCTGCTGTGCGGTAAGCCCCGACCTGTTCCTCGGTAAGTGTAGTGATATCATGGATCTTAGTTCTAGCGAGAGACTTGGCATCCAGGAGATTCGTTTCCGAAATCTTGACTCCTGTGAAATCCGCCTCTGTGAGATCCGCCCCTGTAAAGGAGCACTTACGGAGGGTGGCTCCAGCAAAATGGGCTCGTTTGAGATCCGCCCTATCAAATCTAGTATTTTCAAGGACGCTTTTCTCAAAGTATGCCCCATCGAGGAAAGCATTGGTGAAAACAGTGCCGATGAGGTTAGTACCCCTGAGATCTGCTCTCTCGAGATGCGCACCGGCCAAGTTGGTTCCTGCCAAGTTAGCTTTATAGAACTCGGCACTTATCAGATCGGCCTCCTCCAAGTGCGCTTCTGGCATCCATATCTCCTTGAAGTCGGCCCTAGAGAGGTGAGCCTTCCTCAATTGGACAGATGTTGCATCGAGCAGCTGGGGCCTGAACAAAGAAACGCGCTTCCTTATCCGTAGACGCATCAGTATCCCTTGGATAGAGAGCAAACGTGGAGGCGACCCCCCTTGTTTTAGCCATTCCCGAATAAGTGGAAAGGACTCCTTAAATACAGTAGCAAGCGCTTGGCTCAAGGGATCCGGAGATTTAGATGCATCTAGAGTGACCTCTTTCTGCGATCGTACACTGGCAGCGACGAACAAGGTAGCGATTGCCTGGCCCATAGAGTGGGCTGGTTGAGATCTTTCAGAGGAAGCGTGAGGTTGGAGTCGCAAATGGGCAACAGCGAGATCGAAGACCTGCCTGTAGAACTGCTCGTAGCCAGGAAGCAAAAAAGTACGGAGGACAATGGCTCCCCCAACCTTCATCTCCGTTCTCTCACCCCCCAGGCCGTCGACAACTGACTGAAAGCGCTCTTCCGAGGCTTTTTCTCTCTCGGTACCTCGATCCTTCACCCATTTGTACAGGCCAAAGATAGCTGAACCGACGACAATAAGAACTGAGAAGAGTGTTGAAGCGTTATTCCAAAGCCATTCGGAAGGGGATCGATCATTCTGCAGTTCTAACTGATTGACTTCCTGATTCAGCTTCTGCTTCGCCAATACTGTCACCGTAAGATCTACTGTGGGTGTCTCTTGTATGCTGGTCACTCCCGCAGCATAGACAGAAGTTTTACTGAAGGCGGTCATAGAGACAAGGAATAGCCATATCGTGATCAACAGAAAGAAAAAGCTGATGAAAACTAGTGCTCCTTTACGCGCTACCCTAGGTCGCTGATCCATATATTCCACTCCTCCTGTCCTGTCATAAATTAGTGATCCTTAGTATCAAGGGTCAAGGAGGAGAGCCAGTTAGCAGATATGCCAAGCGCTTGATGACTCTCTTCCTTAGAGAGAAATTAAGGCGAAATTCAATTTGGACAGATTAAGGCAGCCTGAGCAGCAAATTGAATTATGAATAGGTTCAGTAAGCCATTCCGCCTTATCCGATCTATTAGAAACTGTTAAATTTATTGGATCATGCCTAAATTAACATAGATGCATATTTATTGCAACAGTAGAAATAGAATTGGGTATAATGATTTACATTTTGACAACTTTTTCCACGCTTGTAGTAGATGGCTCAATTTTTCTCTACTCACGTTGGATTCCACAGCACGAGCTGTGTAAATGAGATAATTAGATGGCTCATGGCCACTTTGGATACTCCCATGAAACTCGCCCGATATGCACGAAAAGCCAGCAAAAGATCGAGTTTCATGCGCGGTGGTGCGCCTGCGGTGGATGGCTCTAACTGCACAACGTTGTAGTTGGCCTGAATGCAGATCTCGCGCAAGGTGGGAACGTCCCACTCGCGCCATGCGGGTTCTCCTGTCCCTGCTTCAAGCGTGCCATCGGCTTGGTGCTCTCGGTATTCTGCAAGCTCATCTAAATAACTCTGATAGGCATTGGCGCGATTGGTGCGCCAACTTTTCGCAATCCCCGCAGCCTGTTGAATGGCAACCCGCTGCCACCGCTCCGAGAGCGTGGTGAGAAAGCAGGGAGCATGAAAGGCGTTTGGCAGTTCGTCGGTACAGAAGAGCGTGGTGTAGTGCTGCGTGAGCGCAAGAAAGACCTGAGCGAGTGCATCGAGTGCCACCAGCTTGCCTGGATTGGTTTCCACAAGACGGATATGGGTCACGGCCTTCGTGATGCGCTGTGGCTCCCCTTTTTTCGTCCGCTTCTTTTGCTGCTTCATCGCTTTCATGCTCGCCTTCCGTTCATCCAGGTGCTTGTGTCTCTGCTCTACGGTACCTCTTCTTTTACAGAGCTTGCAAAGCGGTTAGTCGTTCCGCTAAGACGAAGCTCGTGCAGGTCTGTGGAGCGTTCTCCATGTTGCTTGCTATTCTGTACCCGGTACGCCGGTGCTCCCTGTGTGGTAGGCGTTGCGATACCGTTACTTGCAGATGACCAGGCCCGAGATCGTGGAACGCTCGCTCCAGGTAGAGCAAGCCTATGCAGACCTCTCCCAGCAGCAAGTCCAGTTCCAGTTTGCCTGGGCTGAGCGAGAACTGCACATCGAGGCGAACAGTTCCAGACCACATGTTCACAACACCACCCAACCAGGAGTGAGGCACAGGCGCGCTGGAAGCTGTTTTGGTCTTGACAGGGACGACTGACCGTAGCACAATGAGCGCGAAAGTAAGCAAGAAAAAGTCGTTACTCTCCTATTGATCATAGAAAGGAACGAGGAAACCGTGTCATCATCTGACACCCTTGTTGAGCAAGGATACCCACCCACGGAACATTTGCAGGGGATTGTGGAGCGGGTGACGTACCATGCCGAGGATTCTGGCTACACGGTGGCCCGGCTCAAGGTGTTTTCCGCCCATGACCTGATTACCATTGTGGGCCGCTTTCCAGACATCCACGCCGGACAGACACTGCGCCTCACCGGGTACTACCGCGAGCATGCCAAATACGGCCAGCAGTTCCAGGTGGTTTCGGCACAGGAGACCAAGCCGGCCACCCTCACTGGTCTAGAGAAGTACCTGGGTAGTGGCCTCATCAAAGGGATCGGCTCCGTGACTGCCAAACGCATTGTGGCACATTTTGGGCTGGATACTCTTGACATCATCGAGCAGTCTTGTTCGCGCCTGATTGAAGTGCCCGGTATTGGCGAGCGGCGCGTGGCTATGATTGAGCGGGCCTGGGCAGCGCAAAAGGCGATCAAGGAAGTGATGCTGTTTCTGCGCAGTCATGATGTATCCACGACCTACGCAGTAAAGATCTACAAAACCTATGGGGACTAGGCTATCGACATCGTCTCAAAGAATCCCTACCAGCTTGCTACCGATATTTATGGCATCGGGTTCATTACTGCGGACACCATTGCCCGCAAGTTGGGCATTGCTCCCGATTCCGACTTTCGCTATCAAGCGGGCCTGCTCTATGTCCTCAGCCAAGCTAGCGAAGAGGGTCACTGCTTTCTCCCCGCGCAAAAATTGGTCGAGCACACCACAAAACGCCTGGCCCTACCAGACGCTCCGGTTGACCCAGCTCGCATCAGCACCCTGATTGAAGCGATGGCAAAAGAACAACAACTCATCCTCGAGCAGGGATATGGAGACCTGGCGGATCAACAGATGTGCTATGCGCCGGCCTTCTATCATACCGAAGTGGCCCTGGCCAGGCGACTTGCCTTCTTTGCCAGCACGCCTGTCGAGGTGGATGCATCCCGCGTAGGGCGCTGGATCGATACTTTCACCGAAAAGCGGGGGATTACGCTCTCCGCAGAGCAGCGCCGCGCGGTCGAACTGGCAGCATCCTCACGCCTACTGGTCCTCACCGGCGGTCCCGGATGCGGCAAGACCTTTACCATCCGGACCATTGTGGCCCTCTGGCGTGCGATGCGTAAATCCATCGTGCTGGCTGCCCCCACCGGACGAGCGGCGCAGCGACTTGCTGAGATGACGAAATGCGAAGCGAAAACCATCCATCGCCTGCTCGCCTTTGATCCCAAAACCATGCAGTTTCGCTCCAACGAAGAAAACCCCTTGGAGGCTGAGGCGATCGTCGTCGATGAAACGTCGATGCTGGACCTGTTTCTGGCCCATTCTCTGGTCAAAGCGATTCCGCCTCAAGCGCAGGTGCTCCTGGTCGGGGATATCGACCAATTGCCAAGCGTTGGTCCCGGCATGGTGTTGCGCGATCTGATCGCCTCGGAGCAGATTCCGGTCGTGCGGCTCACCGAGGTTTTTCGACAGGCAGCGACGAGCCAGATTGTGACCAATGCCCATCGCATCAACGCCGGACAGTATCCACAGCTTACTCCAACGACGAAGTTCGCGGAGTCAGATTGTTTGTGGTTAGAGGCAGCAGAACCAGAGTTAGGCGCAGAGGGTATCCGCCATTTGGTGAGCGAGTTTCTCCCTAAACACGGGATCAACCCGGCCCAACAGGTGCAGGTGCTTTGTCCGGCGACACGCGGTGAGATCGGGACACGGCAACTCAACATCATGCTCCAGCAGGTGCTTAACCCGGTCAAACCGGGCAAAATGGAACTGGCTCGTGGTGGAAGTATCTTGCGCGTTGGTGATCGGGTCATCCAACAGGTCAACGACTACCAGCGCGAGGTGTTCAACGGGGATGTCGGTACGGTGACAAGCATCGACCTGGAAGAGCAAGAGGTGGTCGTGCAGTTTGCGGACGAGCGAGTTGTTAGCTACGACTGTGCGGATCTCTCTGAACTCTCGCTCGCATGGGCAGTGACGGTCCACAAAAGTCAGGGGAGCGAGTACCCGGTGGTCATCCTCCCCCTGTTCATGCAGCATTACCTGCTGCTTTCACGCAATCTGCTCTATACAGGTCTGACCAGGGCAAAGCAACTTGCCGTTCTTGTCGGGCCGACGAAGGCTATTGGCTTTTCCGTCAAACGAATGTTGGATCGACAACGCTACACAGCGCTTGCCGATCGTCTTAAGCAGACGAAACGCGATTCCCTACCCTGATCCAATCTACTCTCAGAGAGCCGTACGCTCTTCAAGCAAGCGTATGGTCGCAGACTGACTCTTGTTTGACGCCGAATGTGTTAGAAGGAATTTTTTCTAATGAAAAAGCAGAAAAATGATGTAACCGCCGAAGAGTTGTGTAAATTCGCCCATTTCATGGGAGAAATTTCGCTCATTCGGTGGGAGGGGCAGCTTCTTTGGCAGATGATACTGTAAATCCCTCGCTTTCGCGCCTCCTGCGGCCAGTTCAGGATGGGAACCAATCCGGATGTTCCTGAAGCAGGCGCGTAAACCTCTGCATATCTTTCACGTACAGCGAGCTATGGCCACAAACGGTGCAAATCAACAGCCGAAACCCATTTGACCAGGTCCCGGCCTGGCGAATGCCATTCCATTCAGGGCCGGTAAAACCGGCCAGCACACGCCTGCCCCGACACTCTGGGCAGGGCGAAAAGCGGGCAGGTTGGGGAGGCGAAGGCTCGGAAGGTTGTTGGTACATGGTCTGGTTCCCTTTCTCCGGTGATGGCCCCACGTGCGGCGCAGCGGTGTAACCGCATCTCGCGGGCCGAAAGTCCAGCCGATCTTGCTGGTTGACTGGAGTATACCTCATTGTTGTAAATTCGCCCATTTCATGGGAGGAAATTGACCCATTACGTGGGAGATGTGGGGTCACTTCATTCCAGAAATCTGTGCCGCCCCTGGAATCTCCTGCACGCCTTTGATCAGTCTGCCAAAGAAGCTGCCCCTCCCACCGAATGAGCGAAATTTCTCCCATGAAATGGGCGAATTTACAAGTTGGGTGACTTTTTTGTTCTATTCGCACATGCAGTTTTGTTCCATCTGGCGAGCTGGCAGAGTCCGAAATCCGCTGGATTCAGGAAAATTTCTTCAAGACAGAACTGGAACTCGGAAGGTGCTTGCGCTTACCTCAGGAAGGCCCATGTGAGTGCGATCTGTATCTGACCTGCGCCAAGTTTGTGACCTCTCCGGAGTACGCTCCACGGCTCCGCCATCGCCGTCGCGTTGAACTGGAACTCATTGGAGACGCTGCCGCTCACGGCTGGCAACGCGAGGTGGAGCGGCATCAGTGTACGATGCGCCGTCTTGAGCAGCTCCTTACTGACTTAGGGCTCCCGCAGAAATAAAAGGACCACCTATTGCGGTTGAATCGTATAGTTCCAGTCACCGTGAAAAGGATGGCTGGTGAGATTGAGTGCGGCCATGTCTTCGTCTGAGACTTTGAGGCCGGTAGGATAGCTGTTGGTATCTTTGACAGCCATTACCGTTAATCCCTCCTCGGTGGTGGTATGAGAAATCAGCTCAATAATGGTCTCAAGAGAGGTGAGCGGCTTGCCACGCCAATTGATGGAAATGTAGGAAAAGAGTCGATGCTCGATCTTGTTCCATTTGCTGGTGGCCGGAGGCAAGTGGCACACGGTAATGGCTAGGCCGGTCTCATTGGCCAAGTGCTGCACCTGCTGCTTCCAGAGCCGACTGCGCGCGCCATTGGAGCCCCCTCCATCAGCCACGATGAGCAGTTCCCGACTGCTGGGATACAGTTTGCTGCCCACGCTCTTCCACCAGCGTCTGATGCTCTCGACGGCAAACTCGGCGGTCTCATGGTCGATGCCGAGCGCTCTCGAAGCCGCTGTTGTGCACCAGATCATAGATGCCATACGGGATGGCTTTCCCATCGGCGATGGAGAGGTAATCATAGACATTCACGGTCGTCTCTTGTCCTTTGGCTTGCCATTCTCGCCCGCCGTTCTTGCGCATTCCCCATCAGCTCTTTCTTCTTACAATCGACGGAAATGACCGGCTGGCCTTTGGCTTCAAAAGCGTTGCCGGTGCGATTGATGTGCTGAAATTGGGCATCCCGGTCGGCATGTGATCCGCCCTCAATGCTCTTCTTGGTGGCTTTGAGGGAAAAGCCCATCGCGTGTAACATCCCCCGGATGGCGGTCTCCCCAATCGTATGCCCTTGGCGCGTGAGGGCTTTCCTCAACTTGCGCGACCTCCTTGCTCGTCCATCTGAGCAGGCTCTCTGGATCTCCTTTGGGGTCTAGCATCCCCTCCAAATCGGCTCGCAGGGTGGCGTCCTTGACAGTGTTCTTTTTCCTGCCACCACCCTGTTGGCGTATCCGCTCCCCCGGCTGGTAGAGCGCTCCGGCCTCCAGTTCTCCTAGGCCTTTGCGGATCGTTTTTCGCGTGACTCCGGCCTCGCGGGCGCGCCTTTCTGATCCCTCCTGGGCCAATCCGTCTGGCCTCTGTCGCCACATACAGTCGCCACTGTCGCTCGTTGAGCCATCCCTTCATCAGCTTGTATTGGGCTTCTTGTGATAGTGTCTCCATGCCTCCAGCATATCACATCTCTTTGGATAGGTTATTTCAGCGCGCCTCCTTAGGAGAACCCATCGAGGGTTTAGAGGCACCCGACTAACGAGGAGCGAACAGTACAGTGGGGTAGCGGCAGCGGCCCAGCACACCTGGCACCAGGAGCCTGAGCAGAGGCCCGCCGGAGGCACCGTTGGGATACCGACACGCTGGCTCATGGCACCAGGCGGCGTGAAGCAACGCGGGCGGAGCTTCCCTTGACCTCATCCATTACACTCGAAGAGCGAAAGCGAGGGCCATACAGCACAGTACACCAGTATACCTCTCGCCCTCGCTTTCGGCCCGCAGGGCTGTATGGATGAGGTCAAGGGCCGCGTTGTAGCTGCCTGGTGCCTCGACGCTACGGTCGGGGTATGTTTGTTGGGGTGAAGAAGTGTCCACATAAGACACCTATTCCCACGTCCTACCATCGATGCAGGGGAAGCGCTCGACCGCCTCAACGCCCTGCTCACGACAGCGGGAGATCCGGTTGCTGTCAACGTAAAAGGTTTCAATCCACATGAACTGCATGGAACATATCATCAATGATGAGTAAGTCTTTGTGGTTCACTTTCAAGAGTAAGAAAGTGCCAAACAGACAGCTTAGCACTGATGGAGATGAAACAATCATTCCTGCTCATTTGCTAGAGCTGGCGACAACAACATGCTGATCGAATTCCCCTTTGAGCTGTAGGTTTCAATTGTCCCGAAAAACGGTGGTTTTTTGGGACACACCTGTTTTTTCTCACAAAACTCCATATCCATTCATTTCCCGGCAACTCTGCGTCTCTTATCAGTGTTTCGCGATACGAACGCCATGACATACCCGGTTCGCAACAATGAATCCTTTTCCACAGCACCAGAGGTCTCTCTGGTGCCATCAGATGCGCTGGAGGGTTCTTCTCGTGAAACCTTTCTGTAAAAAAGTGACAACGACTCCTCAACACTCTTTGCTCTCACCCTACTTGGGGTGACTGCATTTTTTCGGGTGAATCCTACGCTAAGATCGCTAACAAGCTTTTCGAGGAGGGCTTCTCAGGACTTGAAGTGTAAAAGCTGCTTGCTAGCGAGACGCTTTCCAGCCATCTCCTCTTTCACTCACATGAACAGTACAGCCTGGGAAGCCAATTCTTTCCTTAGCGTAGGATTCACCCGAAAAAATTCAGTGACCCCGAGATGCGAACTCGGTCAAGGTTTAGAAAGGGATTCTCCACCAGGATCCTTGATGTACAGCAACGAACCCACTCCCACGGCCACGATAGTAGTGGAATGTGGTACAATCGCTACTGCGGACAGTCCTTGATCTGCGCCATGATTCGAAGTCTTGACCACACTCCAATGTGAACCGTCCCAGTGCTCGATCAGATTGTTATACCCCGTCCCGACGGCCCAGACATCATTCGCAGAGCGAGCTGTCACACTTGTAAGATCATTACCACTATTGCTCGGACTTGGACTGGAGACGACACTCCACCGCGAGCCATTCCAGTGCATGGTCAACGACTCATCCACGATTTGGCCTTGTGTGCTATTGATGAAGAACCCGACGGCCCACACATCGTTCGCGGAGAGAGCTGTCACCTCCCGGAGCTCATTTTGTAACGTGCCGGGATTTGGACTGGGGATGATGCTCCATCGTTGCCCGTTCCAATGCGCTATCACCGTGTGCGTGGCATTTATCGACTGCGTGTGCGTGTCAGTAGTGAAGGCGCCGACGGCCCACACGTCATTGGCCGAGAGAGCAGTGATTCCACGGAAGTTGATGTAAAGGATGGGAAATGGATTGGGAATGAGACTCCACTGCTTGCCATTCCAATGTTCAATGAGTGCCCCTCCGCCTGAGACGGAGGAACCAACAGCCCAGGCATCAGTCGGCGAGACAGCCGCTACTCCCTGTAGGGTGCCACCGTTAGCTGGACTGGGTGTGACACTCCACCGCGAGCCGTTCCAATGTTCGATCAGTATATGACTTCTTGGCACGTCGTCAACGTCCCCTACAGCCCAGACATCGTTTGTCGATGCAGCAGCCACTGCACGAAGCTGAACGCTCCCACTTCCGGTAATCGGGTACGGGTACGGGTCGGGACGGATGCACCACTGTGAACCGTTCCAGTGCTCAAGCAATGCATGGGAATCCCGCAGAGAACCTCCCACGACCCAGATGTCGTTCCGCGAGAGCGCGGTCACCGCGCTCAAGTCTTTTTCATATACGAATCCGGTCGTGCTGGTAAAGATGCACCCCTTTTCAGCGATACCTCCTGTTCCTGGTTCGCGGCGATGTGAGGCCAGGAGCAGGAGCATAGCTCCTACGAGCGCTCCCACGATCAGGACCGCAGCGAGCGCATTGAGCAGACGAACAAACTGCCTACCCGGACGTTGTGTACCTGTTTGTGCTTCAGGCTTGCTCGGAGGGGAACCCGGTCCTCCATCGGCAGGTAGGGGCATTTCCTCGGGCATAGAGACTTCAGGGTCTGTCTGGAACAGGCGTGCTCTCGCCCGCGAAAGGAGCTGTGCTCGCTCCGTTGGATCGACAAGCAGAGGGTGTAGATTGGCTTGCTGAAGGAGGGTAATCAGCTCCTCATACTGTGGGTCTTGCTCTTCTGGGAGCAGATCATCGGGGAGTTTCATTCCTGCTTCCCTCCTGCTATCTGGTGGTAGATCCCCCGTAACTGTTGGAGCGTACGCGAATACAATTTACGCACTGCGCCTTCGGATTTCTCGAGGATACCCGCGATTTCGAAAAAGCGTAGACGCTTTGTATAGCGCAACCAGAGCAGCTCCCGCTGAAGTGGTGAGAGTTGCTCGAGTGCTCGGTAGAGACGTTCATAGCTCTCCTGTTGTTCGATAGATTGCTCCGGTGTCGGCGCACCATCTTCCACTTCTCTGGCCAGTTCTAGTGGTACCAGAGTAAGGAGCGCAAGGTGCCGATGGCGATCGACCAGTTTATTTCTCGTCACGCGCATCAACCACGCCAATTGGCGCTCAGCAGGAAGGCTGGAAAGTGCTTCGTTGTTGAAAGCAGCAAGAAAGACCTCCACCAACAGGTCTTCAGCATCCTGCTTATTCGATACGTGTTGACAGATAGAGGTAAAGATAGTCAGAGTAAACCGATCGTAGAGTATGCGATTACCTTCATCCCGAGTTGTTTCCTCATCCATTCGGTGCATACACGCTCCTCTTTGATTTTTTACCCCTTATCTAATAAGTCGTATGAAGTTGCAAAATGGGACAAATTGCTCAAGAAACCATCAACAAGCCATTGATCTACCTTCACGAAGGCTGGTGTCCACACTATAAAACGGCTGTTCAGCCAACCTTGCCTTTGAACATCGAACTGTACAACGCGAACGAGGACCTACCCCGGCCAGCTCTGCATGGTGAGCAGGGAAAGCTTCTGCTTTCTGTTGCCTGCTCTCCATGACGGGAACCGCTCTCTTCCAAGGCCTTGCGCACGAAACGGTGTAAAGCGCTCGGCAGGGCCTACTAGGTCTTTCTCGTCTGTCGCTTCTTGATGGGTTTTCCGGGCGCACCGAAAATATGTGGTTTCCGGCTGTCACAATTTCCTCATCCATACGACTTCTTGTATGAGAGTAGTTATGGGAGAAGGAAGGTGTATGCACCAATTGGATACAGATCAAACCACAGTGGAGAGCACGCTCTACGACCGTTTTGCTGTCACCATCTTTCAGTATTTGTGTCAGCGGGTGTCCAATAAGCAGGATGCCGAAGACCTGCTGCTGGAGGTCTTTCTCGCAGCCCTACAAGACGAAGCGCTTTCCAGTCTCCCCCAAGGGCGGCAGCTGGCCTGGTTGCGACGGGTTGCTCGCAATAAGGTGGTTGATCACTACCGCCACATTGCCCTGCTGAACTTGCTGCCGATAGAGCAGGCACTAGCGATGGAAGATACCGCGTTGCCACCGGAACAATACACCGAACAACGGGAGAGCTATGAGCGCCTCTACCAATCGATTGCCCAACTCACCTCGCTTCAACGCGAGCTGATCGGGTTACGCTATCGCAATGGGCTGCGCTTTGCCGACATTGCAGTTGTCCTCGGGAAACCCGAAGGAACGGTGCGCCAATGGTTGGTGCGTACCCTGCGCCAGTTGCGTACGATCTATGATCAGCCAGAAAGAGGAGAACAGCGATGAAACCGTTCGATGATCTGCTCCCGGAAGAGCAAGAACCACAGCATGAGGAACTGATACTCCTCTTGCAACGTGCCTACCGCAGGCCTCTTCTGGTATCTCCGGCTGAGCAAGCGCAGATCCTTGCGCGTGTACGAGAACGCCTGGTGCAGACCGACCAGGGAGCCTCTCTCAATGGGCATATACTTGTACCTGGTATTGGGGGACACAGTTCCTTTCCGAGCAGGCCTGAAGCGCGAGTAGGCAAACAGCATCGTAGTGGGTGGCTTGTTCGACAGCTCAATGCGCTCGCTGCTGTCCTGGTCGTCACAATGCTGCTTAGTGCTGCTCTACTCCTCTGGCTAACGGCAGGTGGAGGAGGCGACATACCAACACTGACGCTTTCCACAAATGTTGCAACTATTGGTATCACCACCATCCGGTTATCCATCAAAAACTTTACGCCCTCGACCAGCGTCGCCCTGACGCATGATATCCAGGAACCTATCCATCTCGCTGGAGGCTCCTCCATCATCCGTGTCGGCCCGGCAGGCTCGGCGAACGTGGCTGTCAACATCGCTAGCGATTGGGGGACGGGTTCCCACTTGATTGTGGCGGAAGATCTCAAAACGCGCTATACCGCCAGCTCTACGCTTCAGATCACGGGAGCTGGCCCGACGCCTCCACCGCACTTGCTCATTGACAACAGGCCTCTTGATTTAGGAGCTGCGGTGGTAGGCACGAATACGATTCGTCCTTTCACGTTGCCCAATAGCGGTAGTGGGTCCATCACCTGGTCGGCCAGCAGCAAGCAAGCGTGGCTGCTGGTCTCCCCCAGCCAGGGCACCTTCAGCTCCAGTCAGACCATCTCGATCGCCGTGCAGCGCGCCGGACTCAAGCCAGGTGAGTACAAGGGCGATCTGGCCATCTCGTCGAATGTCAGCCCCATAGAGCACGTGGAAGTGGACATGAGTGTGCTGCCTTTGACTTCCGGGCCGGTGCTGGCCTTGTCGCCAGCCCTGCTGTCGTTTAGCGCCAATGATGGCCAGGCGAACCCGAGTCCGCAGACGTTGACCATCAGCAATCCCGGGGCGCGCCCGTTAGCCTGGTCGCTGGCCAGTCAGGCCCCGGCGACTGCAACTGCCCAGTTGTCCCTTCTGCGTGCGCTCGGGCCTGCTGGCAACTGGTTGAACGCTGCTCCGTTGTCCGGAGTCGTCGCTCCTGGCACAACCGCTGCGATCCAGGTCGTCGTGCGTAGCCAGAGCATCCTGCCCGGCACGTATATGGGCACGCTGCTGTTCACCGCTCCTGGCGCACTCGACAGTCCGCAAGCGGTCAACGTCTCCCTGACGGTACTCCCGCACTGTGGCATCGTGACCAACTCGGGCTTCCTGTCGTTCACCTCTGTGCAGGGCCAGAGCACTCCGGGCACGCAGGCCCTGAGCCTGAATGCCACAGTCGGTTGCTCCGGGGCGGCCATCACCTGGAAGACCTCTGGGACGCCCTCCTGGGTAGCGGTCACCCCCGCCAGTGGACAGTTGAAGGGCACTAGCAGTGCCGTGGTGTCTGTCAGCGTCAATACCGCCGGCCTGTCGCCGAACACCTATTCCGGCCAGCTCTCGTTTGTCACCGGGATGAGTACGCAAACAGTCGTAGTGAAGCTAGTGGTCCAGGTTCCGCCTCAGTCCTCTGAGGAACCGGTGATGGGCGCCTCACCGCTCAGCCTCAATTTCAGCAATACCCAGGGGCTGCCCAATCCCACCGGCCAGGTGGTGACCATCACCAATACTGGTGGCAGTCCGCTCAAGTGGAGCACGAGTATCCCTCTCCTGGCAGGTGGGTGGTGGAGCGCAGCGCCGACAGGCGGTACGATTGCCCCAGGGCAAAGCGGGCAGGTGACCATCACTGTCACTACGTCTCAATTAACCCCTGGGACCTATCCAGGCCAGGTGACGCTCAATGGACTCGACACGCACGGGAATGTTGCGCCGGGGAGTCCACAGACCATCACCGTGAACCTGGTGATGCAACCTCCCTGCACTCTATTGCCTCCATCGTCGAGTGCCCTCTCCTTCAACGCTGTCCAGGGAGCGGCAACCAATCCTCCACCGCAAACGGTCACATTCATGGGAATAGGGGATTGCGCTTGGCCAGTGACATGGAGTACCAAGGTATCGTCAGTGGCCAATTGGCTTACGGTGACAAATACGAACAGCATTATGGGTACGGGTCAATCTGGGAGTATCGCGGTTGCCGTCACTACTGCCGGGCTGTCGGCGGGGACCTATCAAAGGACAGTGAGCATCGCCGCCACCGATGCTTCCGGTGCACCTGCCCAGGGGAGCCCGCAACCGTTCACGGTGACGCTCACCATTCTTCCACCCTCCTGTACGCTGTCGTCGCAGGCTAGCCTCGCATTCGCCGTTGCCCAGGGGCAAACGGCCACGGCACAGACTGTTGCTGTGAGCGAAACAGGGACGTGTGCGCGTCCTGTCTCGTGGACGGCAGTCGCTGACCAGACCTGGCTCGTACTTGCTGCTGCATCGGGCATAGATAGTGGCAGCGGCAGCATTCTGAGCGTGAGTGTGACGAGTGCGAATTTGGTACCCGGCACCTATACAGGGCATATCACGATTATTGCCGTCGACAGCGCCGGCGATGTCGTGGCGGGAAACCCGCAGACCATTGCCGTGACGCTCACGGTGACAGGCTTTACCGTGCGCGGTTCCGTCGTGGTGTGCTCAGGTCCTGCACCCGCTTGCACGACCTCGCAGCCACTGCCAGGAGCTACAGTGACATTGATGAGTGGCAGCACTACCGTTGCCACCGCCACTGCTGATGCAGCAGGCAATTACTCCTTCGCGAATGTTACGCTTGGCAGCTATACGCTTTCCGCCAGCGGTGGTACTCACACGGGAAACGCTGCGGTCACCGTGCAGGGCAATACGACCGGCGTCATAATCCAGACCTTCTAGTACTTAGCATCTCCGACCCCCTATGGAAGTTGGAAGTGGAAGAACGATGAACGTGACGCTACGTATGATCCTTTTGTGTTGAAACGAGAAAATAGCGCGGAAGGAAAAACATGGAGCAGGAACTACTCTCTCTGCTGGCTACTGATCTGGACGGCCATTTTCGGCAGCTTGTTGAGGTCTATCAGCTTTGAAGAGTTCAGCTTCGCTGAAATAGCCGAATGGAGTGAGATACAGCTATGGAGTACACAGCCGACGAACGACCCGCATTGAACGGTCATGGTACTGGACAACTGGAGAGCCTGCAGCATGTGGCTGTTCCCGCCACGCTTCTCCCCACCGTCTTGAACCGCCGTGGGCCAGGGGACAGGCCGATGCCAGGTAAGCTATCAAATCCTGATGTGCCCCTTTCCCCAGCTTTCACTTTGCGCAGGGCTACGCAGATCGAAGTTATGGGTGAGCGCTACCAGTTGCAGGAACCCATAGGGCGAGGAGGGATGGCCACCATTTATCGCGGTCGGGACGTACACAAGGATCGCGTCGTGGCAGTTAAGGTGCTGCGTGAGGCTTACAGCACCGACGCGAAGTCTGTGGCACGCTTTCAGCGCGAGGCGAAGGCGGCGTCTTCTTTGCAGCACCCCAACATCGTGCAGGTCTACGACTACGGGCAGACCGACGGCAAGTATTATCTCGTCATGGAGTTAGTCGAGGGCACCAACCTGCACCACTACCTACAAGCGCGTGGCATGCTCGATGTGGACCGCTCCGTCATTATCGCCCATGATGTCGCCCTGGGCCTGGGCGCTGCTCATCGCCGGGGCATTGTCCACCGCGATGTCAAGCCACAGAACATCCTGGTGGGCCGGGATGGCTCGATCAAGCTGACCGACTTCGGCATCGCCTGGGTCCAAGAGGACAATGCCAAACGCCTCACGACCACGGGCATGACGCTGGGCACGGTGCATTACTATGCGCCGGAGCAGGCCCGGGGCGAGATTGTCAGCCCCGCTGCTGACGTGTATGCGCTGGGCATCGTCCTGTATGAAATGCTCACCGGGCATGTGCCCTTTGATGGCGATAACCCTGTGGTCGTGGCCATGCAGCACATTCAGGACGCACCCATTCCTCCCCGCCAATGCAATCCTAGTATCCCTGTGGCACTGGAGGAGATACTGCTGCGCTGTCTGAAAAAAGTGCCCGAGAAGCGCTTCCGCGACGGCTCACAGTTGGCGGGAGCTTTCGCCATGCTGGGCGACGCTCAAGTGGGTGAATCGGTCCCTGTCGTACCAGCAAAAGCAGCAATGCCCGCAACCGCTCCTCACATCCCATCTCGCCCGGGTACCAGTGGGCGTGACGGCGCTTTAGAAAATGTTCCGCCTGGCTCTCCTGCTTCATCTCCTGAAAACGGGAGTGGCCCTGGTGTCCCATCCGATCGGCGTGATGCGCGCTTTGCCAGCATGATTACGCTACGCATACTGCTGGCAATCTTGTTCTTGCTGGGTTGTAGTGCTTTCCTGGCAGCCCAGCCAGGTTTCATTCCCTTCCCAAGCTTTTCCGGTAGAGGGACCCCTGCTCATGGATTGCTTGAAGTCCCTGACCTCCAGCAGATGCGTTGGTCAGACGCACGCGCACAAGCTGAAAAAGCAGGGTTTCGACTGGTCTCGGTAACTGGTCAGACAGAAGGTCTGGTGGTTGGTCAGAATCCGAAAGCTCATGAGAAGGCGACAAAGGGCTCTACGCTCGAGGTCAGGATGGAACTACTGACAACGACTATGCCTCCCCTCCCTCTCGATGGGAGGCTTGCTCCAGTAGAGGCGATCCTGCGAGATGCTCACCGGTAGTACTCGGTGGAAGGTTGGTGGTCAGGATCTTAGCTGGCCGCCACATACAGTAGGGACGCGAAAGATTCCGCTCAAAAGAGGTGAGTGATGACCTATCAAGCACAAAATGGGGAAGATCCTCGTAAAAGTAGAACAACCAGACATCCTCTCAACATATTGCCCTTACTACTTCCAGCACGATCAGGATGGCGAGTGACCCCGGTACGAAAAGCGTCTCCGATGCGTTCCCGTCTGGTAGTAGTAGTAGCCCTTGTAGTACTGTGGATCCTGTGCGCCGGATGTAACCCCTCGGTCCGCGGCATGCCAGGGGATGATCTTCGCTGCGCTCCGATGCATCCACAACTTAGCAGCATGAGCTCGGATGATCTGAGCGGAGCACCTGGGAAGAGATCATCCGAGCTCACTACAAGGACAGAGGCCCCCATGACCCTGATCAGTCGAGGAGTCTCCGCGTATGCGTCTACAGGGAACGCGCTCAGGGCCTCGGACAGTTCGTATGCTACCTGGTGGCAGGCGCAATCGCCCTGTCAGCAGTGGATCGTCTACAACCTGGACGACGCGGGGAGTTTAGGAAAGGTGCTGGTGGTCTGGTACGACGACCAGACTCCACCGTATGATTACACACTGGTCCCAGGGTACCGGCCGATCGGCCTCCCGAGGGACTACACGCTGGAGGTCAACGCGCAAGGGAACCTTGACCGGCCCCCTGCCACGGGTTGGACGCAAGTCGTAGCCGTGGCGGGAAACACCTACCATTCGCGCCAGCACCTCATCGACATGACCAGCCAGCACTGGCTGCGGATGAGCATTGGCACAGCTCTCGGTGGACCGGGCGCGATGCTGCACCTGGATGTGTACGCGCTGCACTCCGACCCTCCACTCTCGGGGGACTTCCTCTTCCTGGGGGACAGCATCACCCAGGGACCGGCGCTGCATCTACCCTTCAACGGCGTGGTGTCGATCCCGCAGCTCATCGCTCGTAAGGTAGCGGGAAGCCTACGCGTGGAAGAGGACGGAGGGATTCAGGACATGACGCCCGCCAATAGCGTGACGCACCTGGGCACGTGGTTGAACCTCTTCCCGGGTTTTCCCGGGTTGGGGCGCCGCCGGACCCCGTGAACCCTGGCCGCACCTCGCCTCACTGCGTGTGAGATTCTCACGCGCATCAGTGAGGGACTTCTAGTACCATCCGTGGTCCGTTCCAGCAATGAGGGAACAGTGTGGCATGGTATGGGGGATTGGCTCCGTTCACCGTCCGTTTCTCAGGACTGCGCCTCCCGTTCAGGCCCCTTTGGGAGGACCCTGTACTCCTCGTCGAATTCCCACTCGTCCAGCGTGTCAATTTCAACGTAGACGTGCGGGTCCTGGGGGCGAATGCGCTTCGAGAGATGAATCTCAACGACGCGATTATCATTGGCCCCCAGCCCTCTGCAGACCGCGTCCAGCATTATTTTCAGGCCGCTATCGAGGTCTCGCTGGAGTGGAGTGGGGAAGTAGCACTCAAAGTACAGCTCGAGGTAGCAGGTACGCATGCGTTTTAAGAGGGGGGCGTTCAGGATCCCTTGTTGTTTCAGGTTGAGCAGGGCTCTTTGCACCTCTGCTTTATAGCGCAGCGCCACAGGAGTGAGCCTGCGATTCCCTCTGGTGTCGGTATAATACTGCTCATTGATGCTCGGAGGAAGCGGAAGTGTTACGCATAACTGCCCATCGGTACTCATTGTTGACCGTCGTTGTTTCACCTGCCTGTCTCCATTCGGTCGACTCGCGCGTCGTGGTCTACCCTACACAAACGCTTTCTCAGGTGCCTTTCCCCGTCCACTTTAACACCTTCGTTCTCAGTATACAAACTGGGGTGCCTTCCGCCGGTGTAGTTATGTATGCATCAACATCTTACCGTGGTTATACCTGGCTGAATCCCAATCCAACACATCGTTGGTTGCCTGTCGAAATGCTGCCAGGGCTTGTTCCCGTTCGGCCTCATTTGGCATCACTGCTCTTCTCCAAACGAAGAGCATGTCCACTTGCCCCGGAATGGTTTCGCTTGCTACAATGAACCGTCCAATCGTCCCTGAAAGCGTGTGTTGACCACTCCTCCTTATCTCTTCTAATCTTTGGCTAAGGGCCTGCTGTTGGCCTGGCCGGATCTGTACAGCTATCGAGGTGACAAACTGTATGTTTTCTCCCGATGAGATACGCCATGAGGGAACACTTGTGCGTGGGCGTCCGGAACCCCGTCTTTTAAACTTTTTGACCTCATGTAAGGGGATCATGATCACGTCAGCCGCCCAGGTACTTGGAAGGCGTCCTTCGTCAACATATTCATACACGCGTTTATCGGAAACGCCAAGCAGCTTGGCTGCTTCCTTTATCGATATGTAGCCAGGAAGATTGGGGCGCTCTGCATATTCATTCATGAGGATATCTTAAGTGACTTCTGTATTTAATTAATAAGTCTTCTGTATCTGCAATTACAAAATTAGTGAAAGCAGTGATACAATGCTTCGTATAGCGGAGAGACCACTCTAGGTAGCGAGTGATATGAAATCCGTCCAAGTCGTGTATAATGGAGGGATGGCAAAAAGAGTTGAAGTACAAACCGATTTGACAGCAGAAGAGCTCCAGAAGCGGTATCGGCAAACGACAGATGCTGTAGAGCGGACCCATTGGCATATCTTGTGGCAGGCGAAGGAGGGCAAAACGCCACGTGAGGTTGCCGAGTTGCTCGGTTACACGGCCAGGTGGGTTCGCACGATCATGCAGCGGTGGAACGCCGAGGGGGAAGCAGGCATCCGAGATCATCGCCAGGACATCGACGTGAGCAGACCCTTGCTTTCGGCTCACCAGCAGGAGGACCTG
>Ga0209648_10000996_pt1 | contig 22630 bp, 20 predicted proteins | sample GraSoi2013_115cm_FD_185830 | JGI IMG/M metagenome (GOLD analysis project Ga0209648, IMG submission 185830) | Grasslands soil microbial communities from the Angelo Coastal Reserve, California, USA - Sample 9_17_2013_115cm (SPAdes) (version 2) | ecosystem: Environmental > Terrestrial > Soil >... | reverse complement strand
CGACGAACTTAATCCACCGGTGGCGGTAGCGGCGGACAAAATTGCGCCGCGCAAACGTCGTACGATTGCCGATTACTTCGCGCTCGCCTTCGCAACGTGTGGAGTCGGCTATTTTCCCATTGCCCCGGGGACAATGGGTTCGCTCGTCGGCGTAGGGCTTTACCTGAGCATCTGGACCGGCATCGACCGCGTGCTGACGTCCAACGCTTTGGCGAAGAGGCTGACCGCCCTATATGTCTTCACCCCACAGTTGGCTTGCATGCTGGTTGTCATCTTTCTGTTGACGATGGCGGGAATCTGGGCGGCGTCGCGCGTGGAGAAAGCGCTGCGGAAAAAAGATCCGTCGATAGTCGTCATTGACGAAGTTGCCGGGCAGATGATTGCGCTGCTGTCAGGACCGTTTTGGCTTCACACCTGGTGGAGTGTCATTACGGCGTTTCTGCTTTTCCGTTTGTTTGATATCTGGAAGCCTTATCCGATTCGCCGGCTGGAACATCTGGAATCCGGATTGGGAATTATGGCCGACGATGTTCTGGCCGGAGCATATGCTTTGATCGTGAATTCGGTTTTAATATCTTCCTATCTACTGTTATTTCCACCCGCTCGCTAACTAGGGTGCAGAGTGCATTAACCTGGGGAGTCGGTTCCTCCATGTCGATCCAGGTCACCGTCTTTTCTTCTTTTCAATAGCTCGGGGAGTTGATCGGCAGTGAAACCTGTTTCCACCTTCTCCGCGCCTTCACGATAGACCAAAAGTTTCATAATCTCTCCTCGGTGTAGCAACTAAACTCGACGCAAATCCGATGGGCTGCTACCATAACACCTTTTTGCAGCCAAGAATAAAACAGTCCAAAGGCGCTTCTTAATGCTTACGAACCAGATCAGGATCTTTGTTGCCGACGATGTGAGCGATAGCGGCTTAGAGCCGCTGCGCGCGGCTGGCTTTACATTGCACAAGCGAACCGGGCTCGAGCCCGATGCGCTACGAGCAGAGCTGGCAGACAGCGACGGACTGGTCGTGCGCAGCGAAACAAAGGTAACTGCCGACGTAATGGACGCGTCCAAAACACTCCGCGTTATCGGACGCGCCGGCGTCGGCGTCGACAATATTGACGTAGCGGCCGCCACTGCCCGCGGCATCGTGGTGATGAATGCGCCTGACGGCAACACAATCACGACCGCTGAACATACGATGGCGCTTCTGGTCGCGCTGGCCCGCAACGTGGCCCAGGCCAACAGCAGCATTAAGGCAGGGAAGTGGGAACGGAAGCGATTCATCGGTGTTGAGTTGCAGGGCAAGGCCCTGGGCATCATCGGGCTGGGTCGCATCGGCCGAGCTGTGGCTGCGCGCGCGCGTGCTTTTGGCATGAAGATCGTAGCGCATGATCCGTTCATCTCCCCGGAAGAGGCCAAGGATCTTGAAATCGAATCGGTATCGTTGGACGAGGTTTTTTCGCGGGCGGATTTTCTTACGGTCCATACTCCGCTTACTACTGAAACTCGGGGAATCATCGGCGCTCCGGCTTTTGCGCGGATGAAAAAGGGCGTGCGCATTATCAACTGCGCCCGCGGAGGTCTGGTCGACGAAACTGCGCTCTATGAAGCTATCAAATCTGGAATCGTGGCCGGCGCGGCGCTCGATGTTTTCGAACAGGAACCACCACCGGCCAACCATCCTTTGCTGTCGCTTGAGGAAGTGATCGCCACGCCGCACCTCGGCGCTTCGACAACGGAAGCGCAGGAAGGCGTCGCGTTTACGGTTGCCGAGCAGATGCGCGACTACCTTCTGACCGGCGCTCTGCGCGGAGCCGTTAACGTTCCCTCTCTCGGCGCTCGGGAATTGAGTCTGTTGCAGCCTTACCTGGCGTTGGCTGAAAGCCTGGGCCGGTTTCAGGCGCAGCTGGTGGACAGCGCGGTGCGCGAGGTGCGCATGGACTTTGCCGGCGAAATGGTTGAGCTCGACGCGGCGCCGGTTACCCGAGCATTTCTGGCCGGCCTGCTGCGCGATGTCAGCGCTCGCGTCAATGTCGTCAACGCTTTCGTGATAGCTGAAGAGCGACGAATTGCCGTCACCACCTCATATCGGCGCGGCGGCGAGATGGCCCAGGCAATTTACACGCGCGTGATTGGCGAGGCCGGCGAGCATACTGCTTCGGGAACCGTCTTTGGAATTGCCGGTGGCCGCGAGGGCCGCATCACTGAGATCAACGGCTTTCGGATCGAAGCCATTCCGCGCGGCCATATGCTGGTAATGCATAACCGTGATGTGCCCCTTCCCCGCCCCGCTCTCGGCGTCCCAGATGAAACTCGCGGAATCAATGTCAGCGAGTTTCATCTGGGACGCCGAGAGCGGGGCGGGGAAGCGATGGCCGTGATCGAAATCGACGCGCCTTTGGATCGTGAAACGATTGCCAACATTCGCAGCTTTTCACCAGTGATTTCAGCTCGCCAGATCGAATTGTGAAATCGTCATGACTGCAGAGACTGATAAAGCATCTGTCGAAGTCACGCGCCGGCGGATCGATTCGATTGATCTGTTGCGTGGCATCGTGATGGTGATCATGATGCTGGACCACACACGTGACTTTGTGCATTCGGGAGCGTTCCAGTTCGATCCGACCGACCTCAGTAAGACTACGGTGGCGCTCTTCTTCACTCGCTGGATTACCCACTTTTGCGCGCCGGTGTTTGTCTTTCTCGCGGGAACGGGAACATATCTTCAGTTTGCCCGGGGAAAAACCAAACGCAACCTATCGAAGTTCCTGTTGACCCGCGGGCTCTGGCTGATAGTGCTGGAGCTGACGTTGGTCCGGCTCGGAGTTTTCTTCAATCTTGATTACCGCTTTCTTGGTTTCCTGCAGGTCATTTGGGTGATAGGCGTGTCGATGATCGCTCTCGCTGCGCTGATTCATCTGCCGCTGAAAGTGATTGCCGGTTTAGGGCTTGGGATGATTTTCGTGCACAACCTGTTAGATCGTTTTCAGGTAACAGGGTGGCAAGGTCCCGGCAGTCCAGTGCCCGGTTTTGGCGCCAAGCTATGGATACTCCTACATCAGCAAGGCGGTTTTCCGATCGATGGTTTTCCAAGTCCGTTTCTGTTTGTAATGTATCCACTCATCCCGTGGGTGGGCGTGATGGCCGCGGGCTATGCGTTCGGATATCTGTACCGGCTCGACGTGCTGCGACGGAGGCGTTGGCTATTGGCGATGGGCGCCATCGCGAGCGCGCTATTCTTCGCGCTGCGTGCGATAAATATCTATGGAGATCCATCGCACTGGTCGTCGCAAAAGAACCCGGTCTTCACGATCCTGTCTTTTCTCAACACCACAAAATATCCGCCATCATTACTATTTCTGCTAATGACGCTGGGCCCGGCGATGCTGGCGTTGGCGTGGTTTGAGGCGAGCGTCACTTTGTTCAGCGCGCTGCGCAGGGCGCTGGTGACCTTCGGAAGAGTGCCGCTGTTTTTCTATCTGCTGCAGTGGTACACCGCGCACACAATTGCCATCATAGTCGGTCTGATTGCCGGGCAGCCGGTCGCGTGGCAGTTTGAGAGTCCGATAGAAAAGTTCACCCATCCGCCAATACCGGGAGTTGGTTTCCGGCTCTGGGTTGTTTACCTCTGCTGGATTGCCGGCGTGCTGCTGCTTTATCCGCTGTGCAAGTGGTTCGCCGGCGTGAAAGCGCGCCGGCGCGATTGGTGGCTGTCGTATCTGTGATTGTTCAACGTCTTTACAGGTGTTTAGAGTACCAGCTTTAGCTGGGTCCTTTGTCCGTATTTAAGACCCAACTAAAGTTGGTACTCTAAACACCTGTATCCCGGTTTTCGTTAACACTTCAAATGAAGACAAGGAAGCAACAATGCGAAGTTATTTAATCATATCGATAATTTTCTTCGCGGCCTTAACGAATAGTTGCGCGAATCCGGCGGCGAACAAGCCTAAGGCTACGGTCGCGAATGCGGCGCCCGAGTCCGGTTCACCCACGCCCATGGGCACCGAAACGCCGCACATCATTTCGCCGGAGAATTCGAAGATCGAGTTCGTTGCCGCCAAAGTCACACGGAGTCACAATGGATCGTTCAAGCGCTTCGCTGGTGAGCTAGATTTTGTCCCCAAGTATTGGCCAGCCAGTCGTGTGACGATTGAGATCGAGACAGACTCGGTCGTAACCGATGAAGATCAACTGACTGCACATCTGAAAACGGCCGACTTCTTCGACGTCGCCAAGTATCCGAAAGCAACTTTTGTCTCTACGAAAATCGAAGGCAATCATGGTTTGGACGGCCCTGCCGGTGACGGAACAGACCCGGTTAGAGTGACCGGAAATTTCGAATTGCACGGGGTAAAGAAATCCATCACATTTCCGGCCACGATTACGGTCGCGCCCGAGAGCGTGTCGGTCAACGCGGAGTTTTCGATCAATCGTAAAGACTTCGGCATCGTCTTTCAAAACAAGGCCGACGATCTTATTCGTGACGGCGTGGTCATTAAGCTGAGCCTTAACGTTTCCCGCGCCAAGCCTTAGGGGCTGTGCTATCTTAGGTCTGCTTTTCAATCCCAAAGTCCAAATCTTATTTGATTATGCTTAGCGAAGCTGTTGTCTTCTATCACAAGCTGCTCGCCGATGAAGAGCTCGCGCGCACGTCGCTGGCGTTGCTTGACGAAGGCCTGGAGCGCGGCAAGCTGATGTTCGGCGGACGCCGCTTGTCGCCCTATCTTCGGCCGCACTTTGTCAGCGAAGAAGATTTCGCGCGCGTTCAGAACATCTGCGAAACAGTTTGGGGCGCGATTGAGAAGGTCAAGGACGCGGCCGTCAACGATGAATCGCTACTGGATGAACTTGGTTTGACTGAGATTGAGCGCGAGTTAGTGAAAATCGATCCAGGTTATCGCGCAGTCTCGCCGACCGCTCGGCTTGATTCGTTTCTGACCGAGGAAGCATACAGCTTTGTCGAGTTGAACGGCGAGAGCCCGGCGGGAATTGCTTATGGTGATGCCGCATTCGAGATCTTTGCATCCCTTCCGGTCATGAAAGAATTCGCGAAGACTTACAAAGTAAGGCGATTCGAAGGCCGGCCGTTGATGCTAAAGCTGCTGCTCGATTGCTACGAAGAGTTTCTCGGCCGGCGTCCGGATCGCGCACCTCAGATCGCGATCGTCGACTTGAAAGGTATGCCGACGCAGAAAGAATTCGAACTGTTCCGCGAATACTTTGAAGCCGAAGGATACCCTTCGATCATTGCCGCGCCTGAAGATCTGGAATTCAGCAGTGGTCGTTTGCGTGCGGGCGATTTCGCCATCGACATCGTCTACAAGCGTCTGCTGGTCAACGAGTATTTGCCGATTATGGCGTCGCAACCGGCGCTACTCGACGCCTATCGCGCCCGCGCAATCTGCATGGTGAACAGTTTTCGTTCCAAGATCATTCATAAGAAGGCGCTGTTTGCGGTGCTTACCGATGCGCGCTATTTATCGCTTTTCAGCGAGGATGAAAGGAGCATGATTAGTCTGCACGTTCCCTGGACGCGGAAGGTGCGAAGAGGCAAGAGCGATTACCATGGTGAAGAGATCGATCTGTTGGAATTCATCGCCGAACGGCGCGACCGGCTGGTGCTGAAACCGAACGACGACTACGGCGGCCATGGAATTTACATCGGTTGGAACACGGACGAGATCGCCTGGGATGAGGCAATGCACAACGCTTTGGCCAACGGCGACTATCTGGTGCAGGAACGCGTGCCCACCGCCCGTGAAGTGTTTCCCGCGCTGACTACAGAAGGCACAATTGCATTCGCCGAACAACTTGTCGATCTCGATCCGCTACTCTTCAACGGCAAGGTGGGTTCGGCGTTCACGCGGCTTTCTTCAAATGAACTGGCCAACGTGACTTCGGGCGGCGGCATGGTGCCGACTTTCATTATCAGTAAACGTTAGTTCAGAGTTCAACTTCAGTTTGGTCTTTTCTCTGAACGGCGGAGTGTCAGAAGCCCGACCGTCAGGGAGGGCAAGCGGCAAGTGAGACGGCCTGACCGCAACAGAGCCTCGAGGGTGACTTGCCCTCTCTGACGGTCGGGCTTCTGAACACCCGCCGTTGACACCACGGTCATTGCCGCGCTAAGGTGTAATCCCGTGGATCCCACGGAATCAAATACCCAACAAATTGCAGTCGCAGTCATACCAGCCCGCTACGATTCTACTCGTCTGCCCGGCAAGCCTTTGTTGCTTTTGGGCGGGAAACCGCTGGTTTTATGGGTCGCCGAACGGGCCCTGGCAGCGCGCACCATTTCCCGGGTAATCGTGGCCACCGACGATTCGCGAATCATGGACGCGGTCGAAGCGGCCGGCTTTGAAGCAATGATGACGCGCTCTGATCATGCGAGCGGAAGCGATCGCGTGGCTGAAGTCGCGCGCGGCCTGGACTCGGGAATCATCGTCAATGTGCAGGGCGACGAACCCTTGATCGAGCCCGACACAATCGATCGTGCAGTCGATGCTCTGATAGAGGATGGCGAGGCGATGATGGCCACTACCTGCGAGATGATCGATACGGCGGCTGATGTCTTAAGTCGATCAGTGGTCAAGGTCGTTATGGACGATCGAGGTCGAGCCCTGTCCTTTTCCCGCAATCCGATTCCGTTTCCTAATCAGGCCGTACGGCATCATGGCTCGATCGAAGCAGCGCTCAGGAACGAACCGGCGCTGCTTTTTTCTTTTCGGAAGCACACGGGGCTGTACGCTTATCGTCGCGAATTCCTTCTGGAGTTTACCGGCTGGCCGCAGTCAGTGTCTGAGACAGCGGAATCGCTCGAGCAGTTGCGTGCTCTTGAGCGTGGGGTCACAATCAAGGTAGTCGAAGCTGCCGCGCCGTCGATCGGAGTCGATACTAAAAACGACTTGGAACGAGTGCGCGCGATGATGGAAGGCAAGATGGAATTCATAGCATGAGATCGCACGATCTTATCGGCCTGGGGATTATCGCGATCGTGATCGTCGGCGGTTTGCTCCTGCTCAATCAAATCACCAAGCCGTACGATGTGAAGGACGAGGAAGAGTTTCAAAAGCGAAGACGTGAGGGCGGGCGGGCGACAGGATTGATGGGCTTGCAGGGAATTCTGGATCCGGCCGTAAAGAAATCAGTTGAAGTCCAACAGGACTTGCGCCATGGAATCTATGATGACCAGGAAGAGCCCGACGATCCGCCGGAAGCGGGAGCAGAGGGAAGGAGAAAGTAAGAGATGTCCGACAAACTTTAGTTTGTCGCTGGTCGCAACATACATAACGACAAACTGAAGTTTGTCTGACATTCCAAGGAGTGAAGGATGCCTAAATACATTTTCGTAACGGGTGGGGTGGTTTCGAGCTTAGGCAAAGGCCTGGCGGCGTCTTCGATTGGGTGTTTGCTGGAAGCCCGTGGGTTGCGAGTGACGCTAATCAAACTCGATCCCTACATCAACGTCGATCCCGGCACGATGTCGCCGTTTCAGCACGGCGAAGTGTTCGTGACCGACGATGGCGCTGAGACCGATCTCGATCTTGGCCACTACGAGCGATTTACGCACGCGCATCTTTCGCAGGCCAACAACTGGACTACCGGCCGCATTTATCTTTCGGTGATCGAAAAGGAACGCCGCGGCGATTATCTGGGCAAGACCATTCAGGTGATCCCGCATGTTACCAACGAGATTAAGGAAGCTATTCGCTCAGTCACACACGATGGCGAAGCCGACGTGGTGATCGTGGAGATTGGCGGCACGGTCGGCGACATCGAATCGCTGCCGTTTCTGGAGGCGATTCGTCAAATGGGTAACGAGGAAGGCCGGGAAAACGCGCTCTTCATTCATGCCACGCTGGTGCCCTTCATCGCCGCCGCGGGCGAGCTTAAGACCAAGCCTACTCAACATTCCGTACGCGAGTTGCGCGAGATTGGCATCGCGCCCGATGTTTTGCTATGCCGCTCCGATCGTCCGTTGTCACACGATCTGCGATCGAAAATTGCGCTCTTCTGTAACGTAAAGGAATCGGCGGTCATTAGCGCCCAGGATGTCGATACGATTTACGACGTGCCGCTGTCGCTGCACGATCAGGGATTGGACGAACTGATCGTAAACAATCTACAGCTGGGTGAAGTAGCCAACCAGGGGGATTTGTCCGATTGGCGGCGGCTGGTCTCCACGGTTCGCCAGCCCTCGGCGGGCGAGACTTCAATTGCCATCGTCGGGAAGTACGTTGAGCTTGAAGACTCGTATAAGTCTCTGCGCGAGGCGCTCACGCATGGCGGCGTGGCGAATAATGTGCGCGTCAACGTGCGCTGGATCGAATCGGAAGAATTGATGGACGACAATTACGAATCGCGTTTGCGCGACTTTGACGCGATTCTGGTGCCCGGCGGTTTTGGCAAGCGCGGCGTCGAAGGAATGATTCGCGCCATCTCGTACGCTCGCCGAACGCGCACGCCTTACTTTGGCATCTGCCTCGGGATGCAGACAGCCTGTATTGAGTTTGCGCGCAACGCTTGCGATCTTAAAGACGCCGACTCTACCGAATTCAATGTCGAGACACCATACCCGATCATTTTCAAACTACGTGATCTTGTTGACGTCGAGCAGTTGGGCGGCACCATGCGTTTGGGAGCGTGGCCGTGCCTTCTGGCTGAAGGTTCGCTGGCCCGCGAGATTTACGACGGCGCGGAAGAAATCAGCGAGCGTCACCGTCATCGCTACGAATTCAATCCTGCTTTTCGTGAAAAGCTAGAACAAGGCGGTTTGGTATTCAGTGGCGTCTCGCCTGATAAAAAGTTCATCGAGATCATCGAGCTCTCACGCGACGATCATCCGTGGTTTCTCGCCTGCCAGTTTCATCCCGAATTCAAATCGAAACCGCTTTCTCCGCATCCGCTGTTCGCTTCATTCGTGCACGCAGCTTTTCAAAATCGCTTGCACACTGAAGCCGCGATTGAGCAGGTGACGGAAGCGGAGGCGCCCACCTCTCTGGAGCGCATAGCTACCGCTGGAGAAAATTGAACTACGCCGACTTGGTCTTACTAACCTTACGCCGCCCTAGCAAGAAATCACAGACGGTGAAAACTATACCGCCGAGGGCAATTGTTTGCAGCAACCTGAAGGCCTGGGGATAGTCCGTTTGATTAACCAGGAGCATCCTGATCGCCGCGCCCAACAGTATTAAGCCAAAGATGAGTTGAGCAACAGGATGCGTTCCAAAATGAAGCTTCCTGGCTAATGGATAAGCCAGCAGGGCAAGCAACCACCCGCCCAGGAAACCAACCAGAATGTCAGTTGGCCAATGAAGACCCATCACAATTCTTGAGAGGCAAATCAGCAGAGCCACTGCAATTATCGCGGCGCGCAGCCATTTTTGCCGATAGAATAGACACAACGTCGCGGCAAACGCTGCGGCCGTCGCAGAGTGGCCGGAAGGAAACGAGTTGAACTTGTACAGCGCTCCGATCACTTGGAAATCGCTCGGAGAAAGTACCGATAGCGGACGAGGGATGCTGATCAAGTTCTTTATTCCCTTTATCCACAATGCCGCGAGCAACCAGCTCACGATCAAGGTCCACGCGAGTTCAGGCTTGCGGCGAAAGAAGGGCAGGATCAGGACGCATGCGACGAAACCGTCGCCGAGAGTGGTCAGGTTGATCCAAAAAATGTCGCCCGCGAATTGTCCGCGGTGATTAAGCCACAAAAAGATTTGTATCTCGCTGTCGGTAAGGTGGATTATTAAGAGCGACAGCAGGGCGGCGACGGGTGGCACAAAAAACCACCGTTCAATCTTCGTCGCAGGATGCTTGCCCATATGATGAATTAATTCGCGGTTCGCTTCATTCGTGCACGCAGCTTTTCAAAATCGTTTGCACACCGAAGCGGCGATCGAGCAGGTTACGGAAGCGGAAGCGCCCGCTACGCTGGAGCGGGCAGCAACCGCGAGTGAGAACTAAGATTTTACTCTTCAGCCGAATCTGCTTCATCACGTCAACCCTGGACGGTGCGCTTTTCCGCCAAGAGCAGGTTGCGGATCTGGACACTGCTGGGTGCGCGCGATACATCTTTGTCATCGATTCGGAGCCGGCAATCAATTGAGGGCGAGATCAGGAAATGAACTTCAAGCGGTGTCCAATCATTACCGGAGATTCTAATATCCTTCTTAGCGAGAGTCTCGTTTTTGGGATTGTTATCTTTGATAACGAAGCGAAGCGTGTGCTCGCTATCAACGGCTTTAGCCTCACAAGTAACCCGCAGCTTCCTTTGACCGGCCAATAGTTCATCCTTTGGGAGAAACGCCTTCTCAGTGCCCTTGTAGAGATAACGCCGTAACCAAACCTCGTAGCGCCCCTCAGTGTTGGTTCGTTGGACGTTGAGTAAACCGCCAGCCTCTACTTTCAGCACGCCCCGGCCCGTAAGTGTTTTGGCCCACTCTTGCTTTGCTTCGTTCCAAATCCAGATATCCCCTTCAACCCCTTCGAAATCAAAACCATCTCCCTGGGTACTGTTGTAGACGACATTTTCGGTGACTTTGGAAAGGCTATAACTAACAGAAGCCAGATTGTCTACATTCTTAGTCAGGTCGAGACGAAGCTTTTGTGTTTCCACTTGCAGTTTTTCGATCTCGGCTTTGGTTTTCTTCGATGTGTTTAAGAAATTAAGTACTGCCACGGCTGCCACGACGAGTCCGCTCAACAGCCCCGTGAGAGCGGTAATGATGATGCTTCTCGAATCCTCAGTAAGCATACAGGGTCGCCTCCGGTTCTGAATTTAAAGGATAATCGCCGACTCCGGGTGGGAGCCGCTGTGTATGATACGCGCTCTTGCGGCAGTAGCAAGCTTGCACTGACTTTGTCAGGATCCCTATAGTCTCGCTACTTTCGCACCAGTGTATCTTTCGCATACCCCCTGCTCGCTTAATCCTTTTGCTGCATCAGGAACGTCCAGGACTTCTTCTCAGGATTCCAGGTGAAAGTATTTGAGAAAAGGTCCGCCGGGATATTCGGACAAACTTAATGCTGTTTCCGGTGCGGGCGCCATAGCCCAAGTGTCTCAAAAGATCTGCCGCCAAAGACATCGATCCAGTGCGCGACGCATCGATCGCTCGCGTTGTCACAGCCGACGTAGATGTTCGCTTCGTATTGCGGCGGGTTGTCGGCTTCTCTGATCCGAATCAAGAGAAATTGATGATTCAGAACCATAGGCGGGGAAGTCGGCGTCCGGCGTAAGCTATTCCGGTAAAGGATTAACTAGTTGGCTTTCGGTTCGAATGATTAATTCTGGCTCAGACTCTGCCTGAGCAGAGTGGGCTTTGACGGCGGTGTGCGTAGATCCCAAACAATTCCAAACCAGGAAAGAACTCGCAGGGTGTAGTGAGAGACATCGAGTTCCCACCAGTAAAAACCCTGGCGCTCTGATGTCGCATAGTGGTGGTGGTTGTTATGCCACCCTTCGCCGAGGGTAATCAACGCGACAAATAGATTGTTTCGACTATTGTCCGCGGTTGCGAAGCGGCGCTTTCCGAAAATGTGCGCCAGGGAATTGACTGTAAAGGTGCCGTGATAAAGGAGCACCGTGCTGATGAAGAATCCCCACACCAGCATCTGCCAACCCGACGTGCCCAGGCTCGGCGCATATTGGTGCAGCGCAGAGCCGAATAGAAATGCCGCGATGGCTAATAGAGCCGGCGGCAGGGAGTAGAAGCGGTCGAGAAGGCGCAGGTCTCGGTACTTGAGCAAGTTTGGAATTAACGCCCACTCAGTCGCCTGGCTTTCGCTGTGCAGGAACCAGCCGACGTGCGATCTCCACAAGGTGCGCGTCAACGGCGAATGCAGATCGTCTTCGGTGTCGGCGTGCAGATGGTGGCGGCGGTGGTGAGAAGACCACCAGAGCGGCCCCTTCTGATAAGCTGCGGTTCCGGCAAAGGCCATTAGAAAACCGAAAATTCTTCCCGTCTGGTATGTGCGATGCGAGAAAAGTCGATGAAACCCAGCGGTGATGGCGAACATCCGGACCACGTACAGCACCAGACAGACCACGACAGCGATCACGCTCGCCCCCGTCCAAATGGCAGCCAGACAGGCCAGATGCATGAAAAGGAATTGAATGCAGACTGAATAATTCAGTTTTCCGCGGTCGAGCGGGCGAGGATTGCTGACGATGGACTCCGACATGAACGATCCCTAATCTCTCAAGAGATCATATCTACTATTTCCCGTAATGCAACTTCAGCTTGATCATAAATATCGAAATCGGCTTTCCCGGCACGACGAATGAAGACCATGCGGGTGCGAAATCTCGCTAGTTGCGCGATAATGCTTAGCGCTCTCTGATCATTATTAATATGCTTCAATGCCCACGATGCAGCCGGCAGTACCCTGACGATGTGCACGTGTGCCCGCACGACTTTGCGCCGCTACGGGCAGACGACACGTTCGCGGATGTGCCCGTCGATCCGCTTATCGACCGTGTGTTCGACGGCAAGTACAGATTGGACGAGCGCCTCGGTGGCGGCGGCATGGGTACGGTCTATCGGGCGACGCATTTGCTCATCGACCGGCCAGTGGCCGTCAAAGTTCTGAGCCAGCGGTTTGTCGGTGACGAAACGGCGCAGCAACGCTTTCGCCGCGAGGCGCGCGCGGCCGGACGGATGCAGCATCCGAACGCAGTCATGGTCAATGACTTTGGAGCCACAAACGACGGCTATCTGTACATCGTGATGGAACTGCTGGAAGGGCTGACACTGCGCGACCTGCTGGCGCGCGAAGGCCCCCTGGATTTGGCGCGGTCCGTCTCGTTCATGCTGCAGGCAAGCTCAGCCGTAGGCGCGGCGCACGAAGCCAAACTGATCCATCGCGATCTAAAGCCGGCTAATATTTTCATTGAGCAAAGACCGAACATGCCGGCGGTCGTGAAGGTGCTGGACTTTGGCGTGGCAAAGTTCATCGTAGAAGAGCAGGAAGATGACGACTTCAACACGCTGACCCAGGTGGGCGCGATCATCGGCACGCCGCGCTATATGTCTCCCGAACAGTGTTCGGGAATTGCGCCGCTGACTCCGGCGTCGGATGTGTATAGTCTCGGCATAATTCTTTACGAGATGTTGTCAGGCGCTGTGCCCTTTAATGCCGAAACCCCGCTCGCCCTGGCATTGAAGCATGTGTCTGAGGCGCCGCGCAGCCTGCATGAGATCGTCCCGTCGATTCCCGAAGACCTGGAAAAGGTTGTGTCCCACGCCCTCGCAAAGAACCCGACCGACCGGCCGGTGGATGCCCACGAGTTTCGCCGCGAACTGCACGCAACTGCGGCGCGTCTGGGACTGGAACATGCCGACAGCACGCTTTCGCCCACTCTGGAAGATCTACGGCATGCCGGCACCGAAAGTCCTTCGGGGAGATTGGTGATTGATCTTGCGACCTTGCGTCAGGTGCAGGCAGCCACCAGCGGCGACAACCTGGAACTGCCTGCCTCAGTGAAAGCCGTCGCTGGCGCGACGCCGCCCGCAACGAATCGGCCACTCTTTTCCCGGCTAAATGTACCGCTGTTGAAAGAAGCTGCGGGCGAAGTCTCGCCTCGGGCGCGCGTGGCTGTCGCCGCGATGATCCTCTTGATCGCATTACTTGGTTCAGGAGTGCTTGCATCACGTTGGTGGCGCGGGACAGAACGGGCAAACGCTCTGGTGAACGCGAACGTGGCTGCCGAACCGTCTCCCAGCCCGACGCCGTCACCATCGCCATCTCCTTCGCCTAAGCAAGCCCAGGTAAAGCCGACCCCTCAAAAGGAAAAGAAACCGTCGAAGCTCAAGTCGATATGGAACAGAGCGAAGGGCATCTTTAGATAGGAACTACTTTTTGTGAGCCAGACTTCGATCTGTGATCCGAGGAAGCGCAAAAATCATACTGCCATGGCGAGCCCGGCAATGAACTGCCGCCGACTCAATTGGAAAGATTAGCGAAAGGAAGGAACGAGAACGTGCGTAGACTAAACGTTGTTTTATGTGCGGCGATCTTGATGTTTGGCGTCACGGTGAATTCGAGCGCGCAGCTGGATCGAGAGCGCGCGAATCCGCGCCGGCCCGTGCACACATTTTCGATTGTGGCGCGAGATCCGAATACGGGCGAATTGGGGGTGGCGGTCCAGTCACACTGGTTTTCAGTCGGACCAATCGTGCCGTGGGCTGAAGCGGGAGTCGGAGCTATCGCCACTCAATCATTCGTCGATTCGTCTTATGGCCCACTGGGCCTGGCATTGATGCGCGCGGGACGCAGCGCGCCTGATGCCTTGAAGGCTTTGCTCGCCGGTGACGAGGGCCGCGAAGTGCGCCAAGTGGCGATGATTGACGCACTTGGGCGGGTCGATGCGTGGACCGGCAAGAACGATATTCAAGCCGCTGGGCATCATGTCGGCAAAGACTATTCAGTGCAGGCGAACCTGATGATGAACGACAGGATCTGGCCGGCGATGGCCGCGGCGTTTGAATCAACGAAAGGCGATTTGGCTGAACGCATGCTGGCGGCGCTGGATGCGGCGCAAGCCGCAGGTGGCGACATTCGCGGCCGGCAGTCCGCCGCGCTAATCGTTGTGAGCGGAAAACCAACCGGTCAGGCCTGGAAGGATCGCGTCTTTGATCTTCGCGTCGATGACAGTGCAGAGCCTTTGAAAGAGCTGCGCCGGTTGGTCACTCTTCAGCGGGCGTACAATCACATGAACGCCGGCGACCTGGCCGTGGAAAAGAAGGACAACGAAGGCGCGCTCCGTGAATATGGCGCGGCCGAGCAATTGGTTCCCGACAATGCTGAGATGATCTACTGGCACGCGGTGGCGCTGGTGAATATGGGGCGCGTGGAAGAATCGCTGCCGCTCTTCAAACGCGTCTTTGCTATGGATCGCAACTGGATTGAGCTGACGCCGCGTCTGCCCAGGTCAGGTCTGCTGCCAAATGATCCGAAGCTGATCGAGCGGATTGTGGCGGTGGGTCCGAAATAACGACCGTCGATTCTCTTGGTACAACTTTCTTATTAGCACCGTGGCTTCAGCCCGGTGATCGCGGTTTTCGAGTGGAATGGAAACCGTTTAAACGGTTTCCGCGTTCTGTGGGAAACGGAATTCACCGCGCTAAAGCGACCGTGCTAATGAGACCGAAGAAGGCGTATTTCTTACTTACTCACCTGCTGGATTACACTGGGTGACTCGATCGGAATCCATTAGCCCCTAGCTGAACATGCAGACAGGTTCACAAACGAAATCATTCAAGGTTGGTTCGGCCACGTTTGGCGATGGGCGTCTGACAATTATTGCCGGGCCTTGTGTGATCGAATCAGCAGAACACGCGATGATGATGGCCCGCGAGTGTGCTCAGCGCGCGCGGGATGCCGGGCTGGATTTTGTTTTCAAGTCTTCCTTTGATAAAGCCAATCGTTCATCGGTCAAGAGTTTTCGTGGCGTTGGGTTGGCAGCGGGTCTCGAGATTTTGCAGCACGTAAAGGACGAACTAAACGTCCCGGTGCTCACCGATGTTCATGACGTGGCTCAGATTGATCAGGTTGCGGCCGTAGTCGATGTGCTGCAAATCCCGGCCTTTCTCTGCCGGCAAACCGATCTGATTGCTGCGGCGGCCCAGTCAGGACGCGCGGTCAACGTCAAGAAGGGACAATTTCTGGCGCCTGAAGACGCTCGCAACATCGTCGAGAAAGCGCGCGCTGCCGGTTGCGACCGATTGATGTTGACTGAACGTGGCGTCAGTTTCGGCTACAACAATCTGGTCGTAGATATGCGATCGTTTCCTATTATGAGTGAGTTTGGCGTGCCGGTTGTTTTCGATGTGACGCATTCACTGCAACTGCCCGGCGGTCTGGGTCATGCAACCGGCGGTTTGTCGCAGTACATCGAACCACTCGCGCGGGCGGGCGTGGCGTGTGGCGTCGACGCGGTGTTCATGGAAGTTCACGAGGCCCCTGAGCGAGCGCCGTCGGACGGTCCAAACATGCTACCGTTGGGACGAATGGGTGCGTTATTGGAGGTGTTGCGGGACATTCATGCGCTGGTCGGCAAGAGAGCCCAGACCACGGTCGTTTGATTGACGAGCATCTCCTTTTGCAGACGCGCATGCTTGAGGTCCTGATGACAACTGAGCGCGCGTCCGTTCCCGCAGTCCAGGCAAACTTGAAGACTTTCATAAACATGATCATGAAATCTGTGCTGGTTGTCCTATCCGTCTGTTTGTTGTGCGGCTTCGGATTCCCGTTTTCAGTCCCGTCCCAGGACGAACCGCGAGCCGCCTGGCAGGTAACTAACTTTGATATCACGGTGAATAATCCCGGAGTCGAGCGCTCGCTGAACGCTCACGCCGTCGTCTCGTTGCGCAACGTTGGCCGCGGCGCCGGCTCGACTTTGAGTTTGCGGATAAATTCAAAAGCCGAAATCAAATCAGTCACCGTCGGAGGCGCGACCGCCAGTTTTCGTTCGACACCTGAGACGCGCGGTGGAGCGCAACGATTCACCATAACGTTACCGACCGCGATTGCGCCCAATGACAATGTGAGCGCGACAATCGAATACCGTCTGCCCGTGGCTGAAAACTCGGGCCTGGCCGCCCTTTCGCCGGTGGCGTCACAGTTTTTACCGCAGTCATTGTGGTTTCCTTCGCCTAATACGCCCTTCGCCGTACGCGGCGCTGACTACGCCCCGTTCCGTCTGACCGTCAACGGCGCGAGCGCGATCTCATCCGGGATTGAAAAGAGCGCAAACGGGAACAGTGTTTTCGAACAGTCACTCAACGCGCAACCCTTCTTTGTAGCGGGCGCATGGGACCGCGTTGACGGCGGCGCCAACGCCAGGGGAATTAACGCCTTTCTGCTGAAGGGCGCCGGCGCGGATGAACGAAAACAAGCTGAGGCTCTGATTGCGCTGACCAACGACGCGCGCGCTTTCTTTGCGAGTCTGTTCGGTCCTGCACCCGATGCGCCATTGCGCCTGGTAGCCGTCACGCGCGGAGCGGGTTTTGATGACGCGGGCACAGTCTTGCTGGGGGAGGGCGCATTTCGCCGCAAGAAGATTGATGCAGTTACGGCCCAGGGAATCGCGGAAGCGATGGCGCGCCTTTGGATCGGTGCTGACTCACCGGTCCGAGGTGAAGGTCAGGGAGTCTTGCGGGAAGGATTGACGCGATTCGTCGCCACTCTATTTATTGAAAAACAGTTTGGCGCCGACGCCGCTGAAGCTGAGCGGGCGCGGCAACGTTTGGCCTATGCTGCGATCGCCAAGCGGGATGGCCCGCTCGCGCGCACGACTCCGTTGGACGCCACATATTTTAGCTCGGTCAGCAACAAAGGCGCGATGATCTGGCGTCTGCTCGATCATATCGTTGGACGTGATGAGTTCGTGGTCACTCTGCGGCGGTTGCTGGCGAGCGCCAAGAGCGATGCCGACGGTTTATCCCTGGCTCGTACTCGCGCTGTCTTTTCTGAACGGGGAGCGGCGCTAAAGAGCCTTCTCGATCAGGAACTCGATCAGCCAACTGACATGGACTTGATGGCCGGTTTGCCGCATCTCGAAGGCGGCCAGTGGATCGCCGCGCTCCGCAACCTCGGCTCGATCGAAGTGACGGTGAATGTTTTGGCAACCACCGACGCCGGGCAACGGGTCAACGCGCAGGGAACTATTCCGGCCCATGACTTTGGCCAGGTAGTTTTCAAAAACGCTTCCCGAATCGTACGCGTCGAAGTCGATCCGGAAAAGTTCTATCCGCAGATTGACTATGACAACGACTCTGCGCCGCATTCCATTCAGGTGGCTAACTCCCTCGCTGAGGCGACCAGGTTGTTTGGCGCACAGGAATTTGCAAAAGCGGAAACACTTGCGCGGGAGTTGCTCACCGCCTCGCCACGGAGTCAGGAAGCGCGCATTGTGCTGGCCCGTGCTCTGTTGGCCGAAAACAAACTTGAAGATGCCGAGCGAGAATTTCGTCAATTGGCCGACGATCGGCTGCCGACGCCAGCGGCGCTGGCCTGGTCGAGCATCGGTCTGGGCGAGATCGCTTTGAAACGAAGCCAGACAGCGGACGCTGCCCGCTATTTCAACGAGGGTGTGCGCGCGGACGCAGAATACGCGTCAACGCTGACGGCACGCGCGGCGCGCATTCGTGCCGAAGCAACCGCGAATTCAGCGCCGGCGATCGATGAGTCGATCAGAACGTTCGCCGGGCAACTGGATGCGGCTGTTCGTAGCGGCAGGCAGGCCGACATCGCCCCTTTGATTGTTCCCGGCGAGTTGGTTGGATTCGTCCGCGGCGTCGTCGGCACTCAGCCGGAAGCCTGGCAAACTCGCGTCTTGCGCAGTGAAACGCTTGATGCAAACCGCGTGGCTCTGGATGTTGCCCTTAACAGCAAACAATTGGGAGTAGAACACTCGGGCACTGCGGTATTTGTTCTGGCTCGTGTGGGAGGATCGTGGAAGCTGAACGCGATCGAATTCTTTGAAGTGAAGTAAGAGGTTTTTTCATGTATTTCATCTCGGTTGGCGCGATTACAGTAGGGAGTCGTTACAGAACCGGAAGCGGTAGCGACCGGATCCAGGCATTCAACACCATGCTTGCGCGCTCTCCCGGCAAACTGTGGAATAGTAGATTGAATTTAGCATCCGGTCGCTACCGCTCCCGGTTCTGTAACGAACGGTCAGGTGGCCAGAGCGTCCCTGCAATATCTTGAAGATGGATCAATTACAGACAAAACTTGAAGCGCTGCGACAAACGATTCGCAAAGTTGACTCATGCGCCGTAGCGTTCTCCGGAGGAGTTGATTCAACGCTCGTCCTCAAGATCGCGCATGAAGTGTTTGGTGCTCGCGCGATCGCCGTAACCGCGTTGAGCGAATCGCTTCCGACAGGCGAACTTGAGGAAGCTGAGGAACTGGCGCGCACGATTGGCGCGCGACACATTGTGCTGCGCACATTTGAAACTCAGGACGAAAACTATCTGGCGAACGCGGCTAACCGTTGTTACTTTTGCAAAACCGAAATGTACGCGCGCATCAGCGAGTATGCTCTCCGTGAGGGTTTTGCGGTCGTGTTCGATGGCTTGAATCGGGATGATCTTTCGGATCGTCGTCCAGGTCGCGCTGCGGCGATAGAACGCGGCGTCATCTCGCCTCTGGTTGACGCAGATCTTGATAAAGAAGAAGTCCGCGGCCTGTCGCGACAGTTTGGATTGCCTACCTGGGACAAGCCCGCGCTTGCCTGTCTGTCGTCACGAATCCCACACGGGACTCCGATTACTTTGCAAGCTCTGGCACAGGTAGATCGGGCGGAAACGTTTCTGCGTAAGCTGGGCGTGCGTCAGGTCCGAGTCCGCCATCTCGGCGCGACGGCGCGGATCGAAGTTGAGCCCCGCGACTTTGATCTCGTGCGACGTCGGGAATCAGAAATCACCGAGCATCTGAACGCACTCGGCTTTGCGGACGTCGTGCTTGATCCCGAAGGGTATCGCCCGGGTAATCTGCACTCACTTTTCGCCAATACGTAATGCAAGCTGAAATACTCCGAAATCTTTTGCAAGAAGTGCGGGCAGGCTCGCGCACGGTCGAGTCGGCCATCGATCAGCTGCGCCATTTGCCTTTTGAAGACCTTGGCCACGCCCGGCTGGATCATCATCGCGCACTGCGCACCGGATTTCCCGAGGTTGTTTTCTGTGAAGGGAAAAGCCTCGAGCAGATAGTCGAAATCCTGGAGAGACTCACCCAGAAGCATTCTCCGGTGCTGGCCACGCGCGCTTCGCGCGAAGTCTTTAACGCAGTCGTGTCGCAGCTGCCGCAGGCGAATTATTTCGCCGAGGCCCGGATCATCCAACTTGGAGTCAATGGATCGGAACCGACCCGGACCACTGTGCTGGTGGTGTGCGCTGGAACCGCTGACGTCGCGGTGGCGGAAGAAGCGGCGGTGACCGCGAGCGCCCTGGGAAGCCGCGTGGAAAAACTCTACGACGTGGGCGTGGCGGGCGTTCATCGTTTGCTGGCCGCGCGCGACAGATTGAATGCGGCAAACGTAATCATAGTCGTGGCGGGAATGGACGGCGTGCTGCCGACAATCGTCGGCGGTCTGGTCGCGGCTCCGATAATCGCGGTGCCCACGAGCATAGGTTACGGAACCGGCTTGGGCGGCACCGCGGCCTTGATGACCATGCTGAACGCGTGCGCGCCCGGAATCGCGGTCGTGAATATAGACAACGGCTTTGGCGCCGGCTATCTCGGACATTTGATCAATGCGCGCGGCACGTCAGAGCCCCAGCTGTCGAGGTAGCGGTCGGTTGATTCCAGGTCTTAATCTGTTGTGAAACTCGAAACTCGAAACTCAAAACTCGAAACTGACGATCTCAATCGTCGCGCCAAACCCATCAAGCTACTATTGATGGATTGCGACGGCGTGCTAACAGATGGGCAGCTTGAGTTGCTGGAAAACGGTGATGAGCAGAAGACTTTCCATGCCCGTGATGGTCAGGGCATCTCGCTTTTTCATCGCGCTGGTTGGAAAACAGGAATTATTTCCGGGCGCACCTCGAGTGCCGTCGAGCGGCGCGCCCAGGATTTAAGGATGGCTTACGTGCGACAGTATGCGAAAGACAAGATCGAGGCGCTGGAAGAGATAATGGCCGCGGCGGGAGTTTCCGCAGACGAGTGTGCCTACATCGGGGATGACGTCGCTGATATTCCGGTGATGCGACGCGTTGGGTTCGCCGTCGCAGTCGCCGACGCCGTCGAGGAAACAAAGCAAGCGGCGCATTATGTAACTGAGCTTAAGGGTGGTCGCGGCGCGGTCCGCGAAGTCGCCGACTTAATCCTCAAGGCCCAGGGTCTCTGGGAAGAGTTGATGAAGCACTATCGTCAATAGTCAGTTGTTAGTAGTTAGTCGTTAATGGTTCATAGTTCAGCGAATGGCAGTAGTTCAGGGGAAATGTTGTGATTTCCGGTGACCGAGGGATGCCTGTTAGCGACTGACCGATGACAGGCTGATAACGTTTGGTGAGTGAAGTTGACTTTCCTGAACTGGCCCAATAATCTTCTGCCGCTGGTTGACGTTTCTAAGAAAACGGAGAGGCTTACCTTTTTACCTTTTCCTTTTTCCTTCTCTCTGAGCGGGCGTAGCTCAATGGTAGAGCGCCAGCTTCCCAAGTTGGTAATACGGGTTCGATTCCCGTCGCCCGCTCCATTTTTCCTCAGGAAATTCTTAACGTCGAATTCAAAAGTCACACAAACGTTAGAAACGTCCCCCAAATTCTCTTCGCCACAAGTGTCAACCTCTCGACGGCTGAAAGTTGCCGATACAACTCATCTTGTAGTTTTCGCGCTCTGCCAGCAAACTCGCATGAGGATTTGTTTACTAAATAGAGGATGTACTTGACAGCATTATGTCGTGAAGTACATACTTGGCGCGTGGCTTGGGAAGTACTGTTTCACAGTTTTGCTCGTGGCCGGGGATAAATCGGGCGGAAGTGAAAAGAAGTTCTATCGACAATTGATAATCAAGGCCGATGGACGATTTGATGATCACCTCGTGAGCGTGAAGAAGAAAGCAAGGAAGTAGTTATGAAAACTCTTAGAGAGAAAATGAAGAGTCTGAGTGCGGCACGCCGGAAGAAAATCGAGGCTCGCGCTGCCGAACTCGTTGCAGAGGAAATGACGTTGCAAGAACTGCGTCAGGCCCGCAAGCTAACTCAGGTACGACTGGCGAAGACGTTAGGCATCACTCAGGATGGCGTTTCGCGACTTGAGAAGCGAAGTGATCTCCTACTCTCAACCCTGCGAAAATCAGTCGAAGCTATGGGTGGCCACCTCTCACTGGTTGCGGAATTTCCGGATCGCGAGCCGGTGGTGCTGTCCGGCATTTCTCGCGGAGAGATAGATTCAAAGTCCAGTCACCCAAAGCATGCGACTGGTCGGCGGTAAACCTTAGGCAGCCTTATAGTTTTCAGAAATGGTTCGGCAGATTTGGACGTTGGAGAGTTCGTTTCGAAGTTCCATCTCCATGATGGCCGCCGGGCCGTGATTCGCAGAGTTGGTTTCGCGCGCTCAGGCGCACGCGATGGACAACGGGCAACCGTTTGGCACCCGCTTCGACAGATTCGACCGCCTCGTCACTAATAGGTTTGCCTGCCCTCCGCTTGTCGGCTAGTCTTATTCGGTTGGGTGCGTCGCAACATGGATCGCAAGCATTTCGGTACTGCGGAACTAATCTGTATGCTGGCAGCGACTCTGTTCTGTCCGTCCGCGCCGGTATCGGGAGAACAACTTCCTCTTCGCCACTATGGCGTTTACGAAGGTCTGCCGCATTCAAATGCAAGATTCATTTTTCAGGACTCGAGAGGCTATCTTTGGGTCGGCACGGGTGACGGACTGGGTCGGTTCGACGGCTACCGCTTCACTTCCTACGATACCAGCGACGGCTTGGGGCATTCCTTCATCAACGCAATCACCGAAGATCGGCAGGGGCGTATCTGGGTCGCCACTAACGGCGGAGGGGTCTCTTGCTTAATTGACTGGACGCCGTCAAATCTTTCCGCTGGAGATAAGACAAGCTCACCAAGGCAGAAATTTGTTAGCTTTAAGTTGTCCGATCAAGCCGAAGCGAACCGGGTCAATGCCC
>Ga0209648_10000995_pt1 | contig 22635 bp, 16 predicted proteins | sample GraSoi2013_115cm_FD_185830 | JGI IMG/M metagenome (GOLD analysis project Ga0209648, IMG submission 185830) | Grasslands soil microbial communities from the Angelo Coastal Reserve, California, USA - Sample 9_17_2013_115cm (SPAdes) (version 2) | ecosystem: Environmental > Terrestrial > Soil >... | reverse complement strand
AGTTCAAAACTGCCATCCCCTTCGGTCAAACCTATAATGTCACGGTTTCCACCCAGCCGATCAACCCGGCGCAGACCTGCATTGTCGCCAACCCCAGTGGCACATCTACCGCAGGCGTCGCCATCAATGTTCAGGTCACCTGTTCTCTTGGAACGCTTTCCATTGGAGGCTCGGTTTCTGGATATTCCGGAGGTACGGGTTTTGTATTGCAAAACAATGGTGGCGACAATCTAACGATTACGAAGAATGGCGCGTTCACGTTCCCGACACTTGTCCCCGTCAACGGCGGCTATAACGTTACGGTTTCTGGGCAACCTTCCGGTCCCAACCAAACCTGCACCGTGAGCTTGGGCAAAGGGACGGCCACAGCTAATGTTACTAATGTATCGGTGGTATGCCCGGCAGTCTTCCATCCCATCAACGTCACCGTCGTGGGAGTCTTGGGCGCCAACGGCGCCATGCAGTTGCTGGACAATGGCGGCGACAATCTCTTGACACCCAAAAATGGCGATTACGTCTTTGCCACCCCTATCGCCCACGGCAGCGCATATGACGTTACTCAATTTGTTGCGCCGGGCACGCAATTCGAAGGCTGCATCGTCTGGGGTTTTAGCGGCACTGCCCTCTCCACTCCCGTTAACCCCATCCCGCTTGTCGATTGCGGTCACAATGATTGGACGTGGATGGATGGCACCAATCTGGTCGATCAATTTGGCAAAACTCCGCAACCTCCTCAGCCACCAACGCTACCTGCTCCGCCAGCACCGGGCATCCAAAAACTGTCTCCGCTCTCAGGCTTTCCGGGGACACCGGTGACGATCACCGGAGTAAACTTTGGAGCGACTCAGGGGACCAGTACGGTCACTTTCAATGGGGTGACTGCGGGAGTGACAAATTGGAGTGCTACTAGTATCACGGCCATAGTGCCGGTTGGAGCTACTTCCGGAGCCGTGATTGTCACGGTTGGCACGCTGACAAGCAATTCAGTGAGCTTCACGATACCAACGTGTCCCCCTCTAATCAGCGATACCCCAGGAGGGAGTCAGTATTCCTCGACTTGGACCGACAAAAGCGGCAACCTGTGGCTCTTGACTGGTATTGGGTTCACCAGCACGACGACACCACCGCCTTCGAACTTGCCAGGATATTTCAACGAGCTGTGGGAATACACCGGAACTAACAGTTACGGTGGCGGTTGCGGGAATCTCTGGACGCTAGTCACGCCTTCGGGCTCCATCCCTCCTGGGCGATGGGGCGCAGTCACTTGGACCGACCCTGCCACTGGCAACCTTTGGCTATTCGGAGGCCAGGATGGTTCCTTGGCATTCCTGAACGATTTGTGGGAATTCAACATTACAACGAAAACATGGACGTTCCATGCCGGCGGCAAAAACGTGCCGGGAGTCTATGGCACCCAGAACGTGGCCTCGGCAAGCAACTTGCCAGGTGGACGCTGGGGAGCCAGTGCCAGACTCGATGCTTCCGGCAACCTTTGGTTGTTCGGGGGATTTGGCTGCGATTCGACGGGAACGCAACCCAACTGCTCTAATCTCTTGCTGAACGACCTCTGGAAGTATGGCGGCGGGCAATGGACCTGGATAAATGGTTCCATTACGGGTAATTCGGCTGGCTCCTACGGCACCCAAGGCTCTACAGCTGCCACCAATCAACCTCCGAGCCGTCAAGCATCCGTTGCTTGGATCGACAACTCTGGGAATTTCTGGATGTTTGGTGGATTCACCAGCGGCACAAACGGATTCAACGATCTGTGGAAGTTCGACCCGGTGGCCACTCAATGGACCTGGGTCAGCGGTTCCAAGGGCGCAACCAGTACTCCCGGAAACTACGGTACCCAGGGAATTGCGGCTTCTACCAACGTGCCCGGCGCGCGGTGGCTTTCCGCAGCCTGGAGCGATATCCACGGAAACCTCTGGCTGTTCGGCGGTCAAGGCTTCGACGCCACCGGCAACGGCTCGCTCGGCGACCTTTGGACGTACAGCCTCGACGCTACCACCGATCTGGGAAACCCGGCAAAAATTGCGTTGAACCAGTGGACTTGGATCAAGGGCCCCAACGCTGTCAGCCAGCCGGGTATATACGGTAAACCTCCCGACCCAAATGGGGTCTACCCCCATGTGACGAGCAACCCCGGAACTCGCTGGGCTCCGTCTTACTGGACTACCACTCCTGCGCAAACTGGGGAGCAGATGTTCTGGATGTTTGGCGGCGAAGGCTTCGATGCAACAGGCTCAGCTGGAAATGGCTTTAGGCTGCTAAACGACCTGTGGAGATATCTCCCGTATCCTTGATTCATCAGCGAACAAACTTGCTCTTTCATTAGGACAAACGCCGGAGGCCCTGACAAGGTCTCCGGCATTTTTTCTTCTTCAGCTCATTTAGCCAGGCCCCGCGCGTCCAGGAATTCTTCGCCGCCCGAAAAGCGACCCACTGCGAACAATTCATCGCGACGAAGAAGCCTAAATCAATTTCTCTTCTTTGTTTTGCAAGCTCAGCGCTTGCGTGCGGGTTAGCAGAAGAGGGCTGCGGCGCAACCACGCAGTAACCGGCCGCGCACAATCTTGTTTATATTCCCGTAAATTTATTTTTTATATTTCTCACTACAGCCCTAAGAAGTGGTATCTTCGGGGACAGTTTGTTGGTTCCGACCGCGCCCTTAAACAGCAAACCTTTAGATCGCGCATTGGCCGGCTCAGTGCCAAAGAAGCGCTTCTAAACGGAGAAAAACACTCATGCGCATTTTGCTGTACAACCCCGATAACGGGGTCACGCGTAATTTTATGCCTCATCTCTGGATGTTCCTGCTCCAGGCCTTGACGCCCCCAGGCCACGAAGTTGTGCTCATCGACGGCAACGCGCAACCCATGGATGAAGCCGGCATCGCCCGTTTTGTGCGCGAACAAAACATCGGCCTTGTCGGGATTGGCGCCATGACTCGCATGATCGCCAAAGCCTACCGCATGGCCGACGCCATTCGTGCCGTCGGCGTGCCGGTGGTGATGGGCGGTCCTCACGTCACGGAAGAGGCTGACGAAGCCCTTGGCCGAAACGGCGGTCCGCGTCATGCTGACGCCGTCGCTCTCGGTGAAGCCGATGAAACCTGGCCAAAAATTGTCGCGGATGCCGAACGCGGCCACCTCAAGGATATCTACGCTCCGGTCGATGCCTTTGGCCAGGAAAGCAAACCCAGCCTCAAGGAATATCCCGCAATCCCTTGGGACAAAATCAATCTAGCTCAATTTAATCTCGTTCCAAAGATGGCAGCACGGACGCTTCAGCGTATCGGTGAAGGCTGGGGCACATTTCGCATCATTCCCATGGAGTCCGGGCGCGGCTGTCCTTATGGCTGCGAATTCTGCACGGTAACCGGATTTTTTGGCGACTCCATCCGCTTTCGCACCAATGAAAGCGTGGTGAACGAGCTGCTCCTTTTGAAAGCTCGCGCGAAGAGCGAAGGCGGCCAAATTGCCGTCTTCTTCATTGACGATAATTTCGCCATTAACATCAAGCGCACCAAATCGCTCTTGCGCGACATTATCGCCGCCGGTGCTCAAGTCCATTGGGTCGCGCAGATCAGCGCGAATCTCCTGCGCGACGAGGAACTTGTGGACCTCATCGCCGCCTCAGGCGGTAAGTGGGTCTTCATCGGCATGGAGTCCATCGATCCCACAAATCTTGCCGACGTCAACAAGGGTTTCAACAAGCCCGGCGAATATGCCGCTGTTCTGGAAAGGCTTGCCGCCCGCAACGTTTACGCCATCACTTCTTTTATTTTCGGCATGGACAACGACACCGTGGGCGTCGCGGAGCGCACTCTAAAAGAGATTCGCACCTGGCCCGCGGGGCTGCCCATTTTTGGATTGCTCACGCCGCTGCCCGCGACCCCGCTTTACAAAAGGTTGGAAGCTGCCGGGCGATTGACGCGCCCCAAGCATTGGCAGGAATTCATCCCCTTTGCGATGGCTCACACGCCGCTAAAGATGACTATTGAGGAAGCTCACGCCGAAGTGCGCGCTGGGTGGGCTCAAGCGTACAGCCCGGAAGCTATGGCCCAAGCTGTCGATTCGCTGAAGGACAAGCCGCTGGGCTATCGCATAAACATTTTCATCGCCCGTATGTGTTTCCGCGGAATTTATTTTCCTCAGATGGGCCCTCTGGCGTGGCTGAAATTGATATACCAAAATCGCCATACCATCTTCAGCCTTGCGCGAGAGGGGTTCGCTGCCGGGTACGGCCGGCCTGCTCGGACCGCCCCCGGCGAAACGTTTGATACCGGAGTCCCCGCGGCGTAGCGTCGCTACATCAACTCTTCAATGAACGAACGGGCCATGTCGGGAGGCACTCTCGGGTCGCAATGTACAAGGGGCCCTTCATTCAATACTGGCTCGGCTCCATGCAGCGTCGAAACGTCGGTACGCTCGAAGAATTTCCCGATGGGAATCTCCTCACCCCAGAGCAGGGATTTTTCCATGGCGGACATCCAGTTCGTGGGGTCATGCGCGGAATCGTCCTCAAGTTTTTTTACGCGCGGACGGAACCACTGGTAGGTATTGTCGTGATTGTACGTGACGCACGGGCTAAAAACATCCAGGAACGAGAAGCCCGGATGCTCGATCCCTTGCTTGATCAGCTCGGTGAGATGCTTTTGCTCGGCACTGTATCCGCGCGCGACGAAGGTGGCGCCTGCGGCTAGCGCCAGGGAGATGGGATTAATCGGCGCTTCGATGTTTCCGAACGGCATGCTCTTCGTCTTCATGCCAACGCGGCTGGTTGGCGAAGTCTGGCCCGTGGTCAGTCCGTAGATCTGGTTGTCCATGACGATGTAGAGCAGGTCCACATTGCGGCGCATCGAGTGCACAAAATGGTTGCCGCCAATCCCGAAGCCGTCGCCGTCGCCGCCCGTCACCATTACCGTCAGTTCGTGGTTGGCTAGCTTCAGTCCTGTAGCCACCGCCAAGGCCCGGCCGTGCAAAGTATGCATCCCGTAGGTATTCATGTACCCGGGGAAGTTGGAGGAGCATCCGATACCGCTGATGGTTACCACGTTATAGTTCGGTATGCGCAGCTCAACCAGGGCTTTTTGCACCGCCGCGAGCACGCCGAAATCGCCGCATCCGGGACACCAATCGGGATCGACTCTCCCTTTCATATCCGCCATGGTCAGTTGTTGACTGGCACGCTGTACACCTGTCGCCATTTGCGTCTCCTTCTCAGACCATAATCTCGTGCATGGGAACGGAGAGTTTCGTCTGCCCGGCGAGTTGTTCCTTCACGGCCTCGACAACGTGGTGCGGCATGAAGGGTTCGCCGTCGTATTTGCGGATGTGGCCGTCCGGCACAAAACTGGTTTCGCTGCGCAAGTAGCGGGCAAATTGGCCGCTGAAATTATTTTCGACGATGATGGTGTGCCGCGAGTCTTTCAGAATCTCAAGAATGGCTTCACCATGCAGCGGCGCGAGCCAGCGAATCTGCAGCTGATTGGCGGAGATTCCTTGGTCATTGAGGATCTCGCAGGCTTCCTCGATTACACCCTTGGTTGAACCCCAGCCGATCAACGTAACATCCGCGTCGCGCGGCCCTGACAGAGTTGGCGGCGGCACAGCGGCCTCGATCCCCGCCACCTTGCGCATGCGTTTTTCCATCATGGCGCGGCGCTTGACCGGATTCGTGAATTCATCGCTGATTAGCACTCCGTCTTCCATGTGTTCATCCGTGGCGACGGTGTGGATGTGGCCGGGCACGCCGGGAACGGCTCGCGGTGAAATGCCGCTCTCGGTAATCTTGTAGCGCTTGTAATCCCCGTTCATGCCAACTGCGGACGGCGCGCCGTTGCCATTGCCATTCGTCGTGATGAGTTCCCCGCGATCGATAGGCGGGCTGAAGTCCAGATCGTTCGGATGCACGCTTAGCCGGCCTTCCGACAGGAGCAAATCGCAAAGCACCAGCCCTGGGCATTGAAAGCGATCGGCGATATTGAAAATCTCTGGGATGAGCTTGAAGCAGTCTCCGATATCCAGCGGAGCCGCGATCACTCGAGGGTAGTCGCCAAAAGCAGCGCCAAGCATTTGCCACAGATCGCCTTGCTCGGTCTTGGTGGGAACGCCCGTGGACGGGCCCGCTCGCTGGCAGTTGATCACCACCACTGGCGTTTCAATCATCGCGGACATGCCCAAGCCCTCGCTCATCAGAGCGAATCCGCCTCCCGACGTGGCGCACATGGCGCGAACTCCGGCATGAGCCGCGCCGATGGTCATATTGATCACGCCGATTTCATCCTCGACTTGGCGGACCATGATGCCGGCTTTGCGCGCGTGCGCCGCCATCCAGTGCAGCACGCCCGTCGAAGGGCTCATCGGGTAGGCGCAATAGAATTTCACGCCGGCTGCCGCCCCGCCCATGGCCATGGCGACATTGCCACTCAGGATCGCGTAGCGATTCTCTGTCTTGGGAATAGGATTCGGAAAAGCCATGAAGTTTGCGGCGGCATAATCGTAGCCGGCCCGCGCAACGCCAATGTTCTCGGCTACTACGGCTTCGCCTTTTTTCTTGAACTGTTCGCGAAGCACTTCCTCCAACGCTGGAAAGCCGATACCCATCATGTGCAGGCCCGCGCCCATTGCCAGTGTGTTCTGCGCAACCTTATTCCTGCTGATGTCCGCCAACTCGGAAACCGGCAGCGGGCAAAGCTGCACGCCCTCGGCAGCCGGGCCCGGCTTTATGGTGTCGGCATTATAGATACAGGCCGCGCCGGCGGTGAGCAACTGCAGGTGGCGATCCATGGTGTCCTGGTTTAGAGGAATGAGCAGGTCGATTCGGTCACCCATGTTGGTGACCTTTTCGCTGCCGGTTCGAATCGTCAGTAAGGTGTGCCCGCCGCGGATGATGGATTGGTAGGCGTTGTACGCATTCAGGTGAAGACCGCGCCGGCTGAAAATTTTTGCGAAAATGTCGCCCGGTGTGGCCACACCCTGTCCGGCCGCGCCTCCGATACCGATAGCGAAGGTCTGCTTCATCGCACCCTCTCTAACTGAGTGCCGGCCGTTCCACTGCTCCCCAGCGCTCGGCCGGGCTCAACTAAAAGTTCGTATTCCCGTCAGCGAGACTCCTCCTGTGAAGAACCAGCTAGTTTTTCGGGTAGGCGGAGTATACACCCAAAACTTCCGTCGGTTGTCGCCAGTCGGAAATTTAACTACAACGCTCAGACTTGGGAAAGCAGTGGTTAAAGGGAGTGGGCGAAGGACCAATCGCAACGATTCGTGCTCTCAATTTTCGATCCCGCCCAAATTGTCTTTGCCAATGCCAATTTGGAGGCTATTCTTGTCCGCCCGCAAGGTGCAAACTCTTCCCCATGAAACCCAGCAAGCCCGCAAAACTCGGACCGCAGACCCAGGCCATTCATGGCGGTGAACCCAACCGTCGCGGGGTCAACGGCCCCATCGTCACCGAAATCATCCGCTCTTCCACTTTCACTTTCTCCTCCACCGAAGAAATGAAGCTGTGGGCCAAGGGCAAAAACAAAGCCTACATTTACACGCGCTACGGCAATCCCACGCTCTCCGTCGCCGAGAAGAAAATTGCCGCCCTCGAAGGCGCGGAGGCCGCCGTAGTCACCTCTTCCGGCATGGCCGCTATTTCCTCCGCTTTGCTCGCCGCGCTCAAGGCCGGCGACGAAGTCATCACCACTGCCCAAACCTACGGCGGCACATATCGCTTGATGCGCGACGTTTTTCCCAACATGGGGATCACCGTCCGTCAGGTTGGCACCGATCTCGCGGGCATCGAGAATCTTGTTTCTCCCCGTTCGAAAGTTCTTTACGTCGAAACGCCCACCAATCCCACTCTTCGCCTCGTCGATATTCACAAAGCCGTGTCCTTCGCCAAAAAACACAAACTCGTCTCCATCATCGACAACACTTTTGCCACCCCGGTCCTGCAGAATCCCATCGCCCTCGGCTACGACATGGTGGTTCACAGCGCAACAAAAGCCCTGGCCGGCCACTCCGACATTATCGCCGGCGTCGCCGTCGGCAATTCGCATTGGATGGAACGCGTTCGCCACATGATCATTTACCTTGGCGGCTCGATGGACCCCGGCGCCGCGTATCTCCTGATTCGTGGCATCAAAACGCTCGGTGTTCGCGTCCAGCGCCAGTGCGAAAACGCCATCGCCGTCGCTAAATTCCTCGAGCGGCATCCGAAAGTGGCGTGCGTGCATTATCCCGGCTTGAAATCGCACGCCGATCATCGCCTCGCCCGCAAGCAAATGCGCGGATTCGGCAGCATGCTCGCGTTCGACATGAAGGGCGGGCTGCCTGCGGCGCGGCGCTTCTGCGACCGCGTGCGGCTGTTCCTGCTTGCGGCAAGCCTTGGTGGAGTCGAGTCGCTGGTGATTCTCCCAATCTACAGCTCGCACTACAACATGACGAACGAGGAGTTGCGGCGCGCAGGCGTCAGCCCCGGTACTGTTCGTGTTTCGATTGGTTTGGAAGACAAAGAGGATTTAATCGAAGATCTGAAACAAGCGCTTGCTTAGTTTTTTTGCGTTTTAGAATTTGGCCGGGTCAAGTCTCGCCGCTACAAAACAAAAACGAAGGACCAACTGAATTTTATTCCTTCGGAACGAGGACCGGAGAAGTCCATTCATCCTGCTCGGGTAGAAGGGATTTCACGATGTCTTCCAGTTCGTGCGAACTGCTCACATGTTCCGGATAATTGTGAGCCGTAATGTCAAACGCCAGATTGTGTTTGCCGCGAACTTCCTGGAGTTCTTCTTGCAGCCGGACGGCGACGCGCTTCGCATTTAGCCCATCGGTCCCTGGAAGAACTAACGCAAACAAATCCGGCGAAAGCCGGTAGACCGAATCCGTGGGCCGCAGTTTCCGGGACATCGCTTTCGCCGCGTCGCTCCAAGCTTCGGAGCTTCGCTCATTTTCAATGGCGACCGTTGGACGGTCGACTTTTGCGGACGCGTTTGCGGCCTTGGCCTTCACAAGCAGGATGGAAAGCGTCTTCTCCATGGTCATGGCCCTCCGGTATTCCATCGTCAGGCGATCCCAGAAATGATTCTGGTCGGGCATGGTCTGGAGCAAATCCACACTGGCTTGGTGCTGCAACGTGACGTTGCGTTCCAGCTCCGTCAGCACCTGCTGCTTCAATTTGCGCACCGTGCGCTGGTGGTCGAGCAGGTAGCCAACAAACAACAGCGTGAGTGCACAGAACCCGAAAAAGGCGGCCCGTAGTGTCGCCTTATTCCCCACGGGGTGGAGGAATACCAGCGGATACATGAACACAGCTAGGCCCGCGGCCTGCACCAGAACATAAGCGGCGGCCAGAATCGTGAGCTGCAGCTCACGGCGCTCGAGCTTATCGAGTTCAGTGCGATTCAGCGTGCCCATATGGTTTCTCCTACCATGATCTGGCCAGGGGCCTCCCTGCACAATGGGCGCGAAGTACTGTGTGGCGGAAATGTCACTGTCCTTTGCGGTACGGAAAACTTTTGCCAGCCGTGCTCAGCGCTATTGGCGGGGAGAGTGGCGCAGGGATCGGCGGAGGGGGCGGGTGAGGAGGAAGAGCTGGGAATTAAGAATCAAACATTCCTCGCCGATTATGATAATCAGTCTCAAGACCGGCAGTTTACTGGCCTTTGAAACTGTTATGTGCTTGTATACACGGTAGTTAGTATAGTTCGTGTAACTGCCCAGTCGCAGCAATCTCCCAGCGCCTGCGATTACAATTCCATGCTCGGCACAATTCCTGCCCCCCTATTCGCGAAGTGCGTGAACATTACAGATTGATTTCATGACTTGTTTTAGGCGATGCTAAAGTGTCATTCGCAGCGGCAAAGAGGAGCGAATCATGTTTTGGTGGGGTTTGGCCGTATTTGTTCTCATGATTCCTGCCTTATTCTATGGAATATACCGTTGGGCGTCCTCGGATCTCGGTATCAAACGCGAGATCGCGAAGGAACGTTTTCGAGCCGAGCAGGAATTGCGGTGGCTGCGCCGCTCCGGTGAAAACGCAGGCGCGCCTACTCGTAACTTTAAGTAACCTCTCTGGGTTTGTACCGTCCGGCAGCGCAAAAAGCGGGTGGTTCATCTTGCAACGTTGGCCTTAAACAGCCGGTCCCGATAGCGCCCCAGGTTCTTCTCTGCATACCAATTGCGAACTTTGTAGAAGCTTCGCGCCGGAAGAAGCAGCGCGGCACCCAATGTAAGGTACCTAAACAGCCGGTAGCCAACGCTGGGATTCAGGGGAGTTGCACGAAACGCTTCCATTTCCGTACGGAAGGCGTCCTGACGGCTGCCGCCAAACCTGCCCAAACGGAACCGCTTTGCTTCCACCCAGACACCGGCCAGAAACTCGGAAACCGATTCTTCCGGAACGCCCAGCTCCACTAGCCTTCGGGAGAGCCGCTCGCAAACCAGCTCAGTCATCTCGTACTTACGGCAGAGCTTGGCGTCATCCTTCGGATCGATGGAATAGAGGTTTTGCGCGTGGTATCGGTAGTAAAAAAGCGGCTGATCCAGTATCAGCGTGCCCATGACCAGCGCCGCGGCCTGTAGGGGGACGTCCGCGATGAACACCATCTCCTCAGGAATGGGCATAATCCACTCCAGCACTTTCCTTCGCACCGTCAGCGCACTCGGCAAAAGAAAGCGCCTATGAAGGGCCGCAATGCGCGTGGCCTCCCGGTCCGCCATGCTGATGAGCGCGGGCCGCTGCGGAACTAGAAGCCGCGTCTCATTCGTCTTCTCGTGGAATTCGTAGTGCCCATGGCCGACGGCCGCCACGGCCGGTTCCCGCTCGAGCGCATCCGCCACCGTCAACAGCTTCTCCTTGGCCCACCAGTCGTCTCCGTCCAGGAAGGCCACAATCTCGCCTCGCGCTTCCGCGAAGCCGGCATTGAATGCTGACGCTTGCCCGCCGTTTTTCTTGCGCACGTGCTTCACGCGCGGCACGAATTTCTGAATAATCGAAGGAGTCTGATCGGTGGACCCATCATCCACCACGACGATTTCCAATTCCGCGGGAGACAGCCCCTGCTCCAGGACGCTGACAAGAGCCTGCTCGATGTAGCGCTCGTGGTTGTAGGTGTCCACCAGCGCGGTAATCAGTGGCTTCATTGCGGCCCTCGGAGCGCAGCGAATTCGTCCGCAGGGATCTGATTGCCTCCGCTCGTCGCTGACGAGCACAAGTGTGCCACGGCCCGCAGCGATTCTGTCGGCACGGCCAGCAAATTTCTGCCAAACCCCGCCGGTTCATCGCCGACCGGAATCAATTCTCCTGGCCATTCAACCGGAACCAAACAAACCCACTCTGGGAGGGGGGCGTCACCACCAGCATTACCTCTGTTCGTCACGGCTTCTCCCGGCCTCGGCGCAGGCTTCAGACCTGAGGCCCAGGACGCTACTCAAGGGCCGAGTGACGCCGAGTAGAAAAAGCCATTCTGGTAAGCGAATCTCGTAGGTGAAGGTTGTAGGATGGTGCCTATATCCCGGCGCTTCATGCTGGGCGAGCTCTGCGAGGCGGTCTCTGCATTTCACAGTCTTATCCATCGGGCTGGAACGATATCTCGCGGGTCGTACTTAGCCGCCGGTCCAAACCAGCTCTTTGGCGCAATTACCATGCCGCCCTTTATATCCGCGCCGAGCCACGCACCCCACCAGCTATACGAACTATTTGCAATAATCGCGTGCCCACATAAGCGCATCAGGTAGAGGTCGGCGTCTTCGCGCCCCAGGTGCTTCTCGACTGTCCGATTGAAATCTCCAACAATCGTCGTGCGATACGGCAGCTTGAAATTCGCTTCGCACCACTCCGGATCATCCGAGAAAACAAAGAATACCGGGTCGGGCACCTTGGCCGCTATCAGCGCGGCAGCCTCGCGGTAGTACTCCATCGGCAGGAACCCGTGATAGGGATTCCCTACATAATCGGTGCGTCGCACGTGGACGAGCACCGATCGTTCGCCGGCGTCCAGGATCGCCGGCTCGGTTGCGATCGACCGAGCCGGGAGTGGCTCGCGGGGCAGCAAGCGCTCCCGCAGTTCGTCGCGCAGTCCGAAAAAATACTTCTCACACTGCCAATAACCGACCAGCGAGCACTTTCGCGGCGCGTTCTCAAATAGCGCAGGTTGGTACGGAAGCCCCTCTTCGCGGATGATCCGGCCCCACAGGCCGTGCACCACTCGTGCGTCCACGCCCTTGAACAGCCCCAGCGAGTACCTCCGGGGCGGGTCTCGCCTTGGCGTTTCGTACCAGGAGACGTCGAGCTTGAGGTCCACGCCCAGTTGTCGCGCCAGAGCCAGACCAGTCGCGTACTGGAAAATCTGATTCGCGCAACCATCCCTCAGATAACTCGTCACGCCAGGCGCAGCCAGTTTTTCCCTCAATTTTTCCCTGCTGACGCCGTAAAAATACCGCCACTTGTGCAGCAGCGGACGGCCAAGAGATCGAATCGGGGCGGGCAAGACATGGGTCCACCTCGGTCGGTCCTGACCGGATGCTACGGCATTCGTATTACCTTTGGGCGCCATCCGTCTCCGTTGGATTGCGAACTCATCTTTCGTCATTTTGTGTAACGGAAGCATCCGCACGAATGCTTGCGTCCCTCCAACAAACGGGGATCGAAATACTCCACCGCCTCCGACCCGATCAGCCCGCTGCTACCCGTCACCAGTATTCTCTTTACCTTCACTAGTCCATCCAGCGACGCCGCTCCCGCCAGCGACGCACAAATCCTGGAATTAGATTTTCCTGTTTCACTCCAATGGAATGTCTGACGGGACGGGTGAAATCCAGTATCGGGAAGAGGATGCGGTTGCGGAAGCCCCCCCCCACGTGCTCATGCGCGGCACGAGCCTTTCTCTTCAAGCCCGCGAGCCACCAGAAATGATTTGGACGAACTCCCCGCGAGGTAAGTCGGAAGCGCGCATCTCCGATCGATCGGAGATGCGGATACCCGCCCGCAAGCTTCAGGTTCAGGTATGCCTCCTCGTCGTACCAAACGCCAGTCATCCCTTGCGGGTGGTATCCGTAGTCATGATTCTGATGAACAGCACAAACAACATCCGAGACGTCAACGACCGAGGCACCTAGGCTCGCAGCCCGCCAGACGAGCCAATTGTCCCACCAGATACGGCCGATGACCAGCGGCGGAAATTCCGGAAATAGGCCCCTCGGAAACGCAAAATAATCAATATTGTAATGCGCACGTTGAATGCCGCTGCTATGAGCCAGGCTAAGCACGCTCTCCTGCCAATTGGGCCGCGTGAAATCGATCGGAGCGGTAACGTCAGTATCCCAGCGGCGACCTACCATCAGAAATCCCGGCTTGGCAGAACTTACGATCTTGAGGGCGGCCGTGAACTGTTGCGTCAGAACAATGTCGCAGTTGACATAGCAGACGAGGTTGTGTCGAGCGAGCTGCTGTGCGCGGTTAAAGATAGAGTCGAGCCGCTTCGTTCCGCTGGGATTGACAATGATATCTGTGTCGTGGCGGACACCGAGCTCGGCGCAGACTGCCGCAGCGCCCTCGTCATCACCAAACAGGATGATATCGACGTCAGGATGAAGGAGCTTCCAGCTTTGCAATGCGTTGCGCTGGATGATGGCGGAGTGGCCGCGAAATGCCTTTGCAGTAGTGAATAACGTGAGCATTGCTATGGCGATTCTGTGCCGATTCAGCGTGCAGCGGACTGAGCCAAACGCTGCTCTTGAAACCAGTCGATGGTATTGGGCAAGCCTTCGGAGAGAGAGACCGTAGCTCTCCAGCCGAATTCCGCGAAGGCACGGGAAGTGTCCAGGCAGCGGCGGGGCTGGCCGTCAGGCTTGGAGGAATCCCAGCCGATGGAGCCGGAGAAACCAGTCAAGGTGCGAATCTGCTCGAGGAGGTCGCGGATGCTGATTTCCTGCCCCGAACCGAGATTGACCGGATCGGGCTTGGAGTATTTTTCGGCGGCGATGACGATGGCATCGGCCGCGTCTTTGACGTAGAGAAATTCGCGAGTGGCCGTGCCGGTGCCCCACGCGACAATTTCAGAAGCGGCCGAGTCCTTTGCGTCGAGGCATTTACGGATGAGGGCGGGAATGACGTGGGAGGCTTCGAGATCAAAGTTGTCGCGAGGCCCATAGAGGTTGACGGGAATGAGGTAGATGCCGTTCATGCCATATTGCTGGCGGTAGGACTGGAGTTGCACGAGGAGCATCTTCTTTGCAAGGCCGTAGGGAGCGTTGGTTTCTTCGGGATAGCCATTCCAGAAATCCGCTTCGCGGAAGGGGACGGGAGTGAATTTCGGGTACGAACAAATGGTGCCGACGCAGACAAATTTTTCGAGGCCGGCAACGCGGCCGGCTTCAATGGCGTGCAAGCCCATGGCAGCGTTGTCATAGAAGAAGCGGCCGGGATTGGCGCGATTGGCGCCGATACCGCCCACCACGGCGGCCAGGTGTATGAAAACGTCGGGCCGGGCATCCCGATAGAGACGTTCCGCCTGTGATTTTTCGCGGAGATCGTAGTCGCGGCTGCGAGGAACAACGACTTCCTTGGCACCGGCGGCATGAAGCCTGGCTACAACGAATGATCCGAGAAAGCCGCTGCCTCCGGTGACGACGACGCGCCGATTGTCCCAGAATCCCATGTATGCCGGCTCCTAATGTTGCGATGCTTGCCCGGGCGTGGCTTGCACGACACGAGTGACAGAGTTGTGCCAACGGTTCCAGTGCGTAACTTTTTCCTCGAGTACGGCTTTGCCGCGGCCGCGAGGCGTGAGACCAACGGCTTCGACGTCCGCATCCACCATGATAGCGACAAGATCGTGGAAACTGACGCGGGGCTCCCAGCCGAGCTGGCGGCGGGCCTTGGAGGCATCGGCAACGAGGACATCGACTTCGAGGGGACGGAAATGGCGCCCAGAGATTTTCACGTGCTTGTTCCAATCGAGGCCCGCATAGGAGAAAGCTTCCTCGAGAAACTCCCGAACGGAATGGGCGTCGCCAGTGCCGATGACGTAGTCGTCGGGGCGGTCCTGCTGAACGATCTTCCAGATGGCTTCGACGTATTCGGGAGCGTAGCCCCAATCGCGGCGCGCTTCGAGGTTGCCGAGGTAGAGAGCGTCGGTTTTGCCGGCGAGGATGGAAGCGACGCCACGAGTGATCTTGCGGGTGACGAAAGTTTCGCCACGGCGCGGACTTTCATGATTGAAGTGAATCCCGCTGGCAGCGTGCAGGCCATAGCCCTCGCGGTAGATACGGGTCATCCAGTGGGCATAGAGCTTAGCGGCGGCGTAGGGACTGCGCGGCTGAAAGGGAGTGAGCTCGCCTTGCGGGGGAGGAGCGGAGCCGAAGATTTCGGAGCTGGAGGCCTGATAGAAGCGCGTCTTGCAGCCGCTGCGGCGGATGGCTTCGAGAAGGCGGGCGGTGCCAAGTCCCGTGATGTCGCCGGTGTATTCGGGAATATCGAAGCTGACGCGCACGTGGCTTTGCGCGGCGAGGTGGTAGAGTTCGTCCGGGGCAAGTGTGTAGATGAGGCTGAGAATCCATTCGGTGCTCGCCAAGTCGCCATGATGGAGGAAGAGGCGGGCGCCCGCCTGGTTGGGGTCCTGATAGATGTGATCGATGCGCTGGGTGTTGAAAGTGCTCGCGCGGCGGATGATGCCGTGGACTTCATAGCCTTTGGAAAGGAGGAACTCGGCGAGATAGGAGCCGTCCTGTCCGGTGATGCCGGTGATGAGGGCGCGTTTCATAGAATAGAGTTTCGCTTATTGGTTCCCACGGAGTCCAGCGAGTGTTATTCGTCCATCGGATGGCGGCGCTGGTGGTCACGCATGATATCGACGTCAGGATGAAGCAGCTTCCAGCTTTGCAATGCGTTGCGCTGGATGATGGCGGAGTGGCCGCGAAATGCCTTTGCAGTAGTGAATAACGTGAGCATTGCTATGTTCTATAAATTCCTCGCCAAAACAATGCTACACCTTTTGCAAAACGAAACAACCGAGAGCGTAGGCGCAACCGTGAGAATCTGAAGGATTGTAGACCGGTTGAAACGCGAGCGCTGTTTCACGAGTGGAGGCCACCCACTTGTTCTTCGCATCCTTGATCCAATACGATTCTTTGGCCACGCGGAAGGGCGCAAAGAGCTTCGGAAGCCGCTGAGCTCCATACACCCTGCACCATGGCGCCATTACAGCATCGCGCCCGCACGGAGCCGTCATTAGCAGAAGCCCGCCAGGTTTCAGAATATCAGCGAGTCGTTGCATGACCTCAATGTCGCCCGCCTCTTCATTGACTTCGATTCCATATCTGCCGGCAACACCAACGTGTTCGACCGAGGAGCAATTGATCGCCAGATCGAAATGGTTGCGTGGGAGGTTCAATTTCAGAAAATCGCCCTGTCGAAATTCGACACTAGTGTGTTGCCAACTGAAGTTTTGCCCTTGGAGGTCGTTGGCGACGACGTGGAAGCCGCGGTGTGCTGCGAGGAGGCTCATGTATCCCTCCTCGCAGCCAAATTCGATGGCTTCGCCTGGACCGTTTGGCATCTCTGTGCTTAAAAAGGCCCATTCCACGTTTCGCTCGCCCCGGATGTTGATTGGCGAGGGGGGCGGAGTGGCCGGGATAAAGGCGCGCTTGACGCGCCGCGCTGACTTGTAAAGCCAACTTGGCAAAGACATCGGAACTAGGAATTTTTCAGCCATATGCTTCGTCAAGAGCGTATTTTGACAGACTCGTTAAAGCTATGCATCCGCTCTGCAGGAACGGCCACAAGATTTGCGTCAAACGAACAACTAGCAGAATCGACAGGTGTTGGCTTGCCGTTTTCCCCAAGGCTAAACCACTCGAAGCTGCGTTCCGTAAGAAATCGGACTATCTCGCGAGCAGCATAACCCCAAGGCTGAGTTCGTATGTCGTAAACCTCGACCAGGAATATAGGCCGCAACGACTGTCTTAATAGGTTGGATGCTCCCTTTAATACATCCAGCTCCGCACCTTCCACGTCCAATTTTACGAAGTCCACGTCCGTAAGAGCCGTGGCGGACAAAAACTCGTCAAGTGTGGTCACATTCACAAAAACCCTGCGCGTCTCGGCATTAACGGCGGGTGGTCGAAGGCTATTGCAGTAGTCTTCCGTACCTTCTACTAGGAATAGTTCCGCCTTCCCTGGAGACGCGCCGAGCGCTACCTGTTCAATTCGAACGTTCGCACACCTGTTTAAGCGGATATGCCTGTCCAACCGAATACGTTCACGCGGCGACGGTTCGAAGGCAATCACTCTTCCAGTCCTGCCCACGCGCATAGATGCCAGCAGAGTATAGAAGCCGTGATGGGCACCGATGTCTAGTACCGTCATTCCCGCCTGTAGGAATCGCTCGACGAATCGCGCTTCGGCGTTTTCAAAACTGCCCGAAAGCAGATTCTGGTCCAACGCGCTGCCTTCTAGTAACCAGCGGGCGCCAAAAGGCAGTTTAACGACATTGGAGTGTCCTCCCAGGAAAATTTTGAGCCGACGGCTAAGGCTGGCCAACTTTTGACGCGAGGGTTTTGAGAGAAACTGGCGTATGCGATTCGAAATCTTCGCAGGGACGGAGGGGGTCTTTTGCCATGGATCAGAGCGCTCCCGGTACTCAGGGAGGAAGATTAGGCCAGCCGAGTTCACTTTCTGTTGGGAAGCAAGGAGAACTGTGCGACGGCGTATGTGTTCCGCTGTCTCGCGGAACTCATCGTGGTCGGGAAGCTGAGCAATCCGGTAAACAGCAGCAAATCCCGCGCGGTAGAGCATTTTGACCAGACAGCCTTCGGAAGCGTAAAAGGCAATGTCCCTGAGGCCTTGATCCTCGAAGGATGGCTCTTCTCGAAGGAGCATCCACGATTCCTGATCTGGAAAACACATACTTTCCAATAGAAGGACTTTTCCAGTGAGTGAGTGAAGGTTGCGGATCGCGAGAAGGGGGTTCTCCAAGTGGTAGAGAAGCCCGAAACATAGGACGAGATCGAATTCGCCTAATTTGCGAATCTCCGGGTTCTCAACGTCCTCCTTCTCGAAGGAAATTTGCGGGAAGCGGGCGCGAGCCTGTTCGACATTCTCCATACGCCCATCGAAGGCGCGGACATTCAGGCCCGCTTCCTGGAGAATTTTGGCAAAGAAGCCGATGCCGCAACCGGCGTCGAGCGCAGTCGAGAGTTCCAGGGCAGGTTTCAATTCGTCGACCACGCGGCGGATGGTCTCGCCGCGAGCCTCAATCAATTTGAGATAGTGGCTTTGGTCAAATACGGTTTGCCGCGGTGCGGTCACTTTTTCGTTTGTTCCCCAGTGAAAATTCGGACGGAAGATTGAGTATACCGTTCCATTCGTCCATGTAGTGTTGATGGATTTCCGTTGCGATGCTCATCTCAGGAACACAATCCCAGAGGTCGAGCATCTCGTCATTATCCCAGAGGCTGGCCTGCCATTGGTAGGCACCGGGGCGAAGCGGGAGTGACGGGAAGGTGTGGGAGAAAACGTGAACACCGGCATCGAGCGTAAGGTTCTGTGCGGCGCGGGCCCACATCAACTGGCGCTCGGCATTGAAGAGCGCGGCGCCGTGTTCGCCGCTAGTGACCCGCTCCGCCAGCTCAACGATAAAATTGACGGTGACGGGGCCGAGCGTGGAGAGTACGTGATGCCGGTCGGCCGGTGCCGCAGCGATCTCCCACCGTAGAAACCGTGCAGTAGTTCCCCCGCCACGCTGCAAACCCTGCGAGCGGTCACCAGAGAGCATGGCGGATTCGTAGGCGGAGACGACTTCGTGGGTCGGCCCGTCCTGGCGGACGGAGCCATCGTCAATCCACACCACGCGCTGGCAGAGGCGGCGAATCTGATTGAGCTGATGGGAGACCAGCACGACGGTGCGCCCGGCGCGAGCCACGTCGCCCATTTTGCCCAGGCATTTTTTCTGAAAATTGATATCGCCCACGGCCAGGACTTCATCCACCAGCAGGATTTCCGGCTCCAGGTGCGCGGCCACGGCAAAAGCCAGCCGCACGTACATGCCGGAGGAGTAGTGCTTGACGGGCGTATCGATGAATTTCTCCAACTCGGCGAAAGCCACGATCTCGTCGAACTTGCGCGCAATTTCCGCTTTGCCCATCCCCAGGATCGCTCCGGAGAGGTACGTGTTTTCGCGCCCGGTCAGCTCCGGATGAAACCCCGTGCCCACTTCGAGGAGCGAGCCGACGCGTCCATGAATCTCCGCCCAGCCTTCCGTGGGCCTCGTAATGCGCGACAGAATCTTCAGCAAGGTCGTCTTGCCCGCCCCGTTCCGCCCGATCAGGCCAAGGACCTCGCCTTCCTTCACTTGCAGTGACACGTCTTTCAGCGCCCAGAACGTCTCTTCCTTTTTCCGGCGCAGAGACGCGATGGGCGAACGCAGGAACGCTTCCAGCGAGTGCCGCAGCCCATCGTCCACCTGCAAGCCCCGATGGTAGCGCTTCCCGAGTCCTTCGCCATGAATGACTGTATTCATCGTCGGAACGTCCGAACGTTCTGACGCAAGTATACGCGAGGGGCTAAGGAGTTGCTTAGTGCGCGTGTCTCGGCGCGTGCGAATCCGGGTGGTGGTGATGGAGCCGCGAGTGGAAATGGCGCGCGTCGCAGTCTTTGCAGCGATAAGGGGTTATCAAGAGAAGGTGATGTAACAGGAACTCCGCAAGGCCGTGCCTTCTTGACCTGTAGAGTGACGAGCTCCCGCAATCTGGGCAACGGAAAGAGCGAACGAGAGAAAACATGGCCGATATCTCCAAATCTTGAGTTGGGGTAAAAAGTGTACACCTCCGATTCCCATTTTGGAACCCTCGCATGAAACATTTAATTGCATTGATTGCAGCGGAGAATCCTGGCTAGAGCCGTGGGACCTTGGTCGCGCTCGTGTGCTCCGTTTTCGCGGCGGCGACGAAGTAAGTATACGCGAAGCACGGGGTTTGCCGGCCGCAGCTACTCCGCGTAGGGAGTCAACCGCGGCGGGGATGCATCCGCTTCCACTAGCCACACGCGCCTTCCGCGGAAATAATCAAGCAGCAGCTTTAGGTCCGCCCCGGGAATTCCGCGTGCCCAAACCACTTTTGAATGGTCAATGTCCGCCGCGTTGTAAACCCATTCCTGCAAATTCATACCGACCCTTACGGTCCCGCGCAATCCCGGTGGCGAGTCCTTCTCCGCGAATGACTGTGGCGGTCATTGCTTTCTCGCCCGCGTTCCTGCGGGCTTTGGCTTATCGCGATGGACTGCCAGTACCTCCTCGGTTCGATCGAGCGGACGTCCGTCCAGAGGTGTCAAGACATATCCCAGGTCCAAAAGTAGATTGCAACACTGTGCATGAATTTCTTGCCCGTGAGACGCCAGGAGGAGCGCAGGACTCGCCGCGGCCAGGGTTCTCGTGGCCCCTTTTAAGGCAGCATATTCCCCGCCCTCGATGTCGCACTTAATAACGGACGGCGCGGGGATTTCACCTGTCGCGACCAGATCATCTAAGGTAACAGTCTGCACTGTAATGGAATTGGCGGTTAAAGCCTCCAGGCGCCCCAATGTAGGCTGGGAACCTCGACTGAAGTTCGCGGTCCCGCACGAATCGCTCACCGCGACGCCGTAAACGACACAGTTACTCACCTTGTTCAGGGCTAAATGATTCCGCAAGAATTCGAGGTTGCTGGGAAGGGGCTCAAAACTGTAAACGCGCCCCTTTGGACCGACCAAAAAACTCGCTAACAGGGAATAAAAACCGACATTGGCTCCGAGGTCATAAACGACATCGCCAGGTCTGATTTCCTCCGAGAATATCTTTTGCTTCTGATATTCGTAGCTCCCGAGCCAGTAGCCGTGGTTGCCCGATCCTGCTATCCACTTCTTTCCTCGCAGATGACCCTGGAGTATGCGCATCTGCGCGTTGGTTGGGATTAGTCGGAACGGCAGGCGTAGCATCCTTCCGAGCAAGGTCTCGTTAGAGATAGCCGAGAAGTTCATGTTCCATTCGGGCGCGCCGATTTGGCGGCGGCGACGAAGTAAGTATACGCGAAGGGATCGAAGAATTTGTGGGCGGCCCCGGACAAGTCAGCCATTGATCCGATCTTCTGCAAACACCGCACGCAGTTGCACGGACCAATCGGGCAATTCCAACTCAAAGTCTTGCTTCAGTCGGGAGTTCGAGAGCACAGAATAGGCAGGACGACGGGCCGGCCTGGGATACTCTTCAGTTGTGATCGCGGTGACGCGACGCGTGACCAACGGTTGCCCTTTGGTGGCCGTTTCAAACCAGGGAATGCCCCGTGGCATTCGAGAAGCCTCTTCGAGAATCGCCTTCGCAAATTCAAACCAGCTCGTTTTGCCTGCAGCTGTCATGTGATAGATGCCGCCAAATTTGTAAATTGCTTCCCGGCCTTGCCCGGAGAGTTGCCGCAAGACACTCACAGTGCCCGCGCGATTTCGTGGCTCCAGGTAGGTGAGCCGACTTGGTCACGCACAACCCTCAATTCCTCGCGCTCTGTCGCAAGTCGTAGGATCGTGAGCAGGAAGTTCCGCCCCGTCGTGCCGTACACCCAGGCTGTCCTAAGAATCAGGTGCAGAGCCCCAACGGTTCGGATGGCCTCCTCCCCTGCGAGCTTTGTCTTGCCGTATACGTTGATTGGGCAAGGATGATCAGTCTCAGCATAAGGAAATCTGCTCGAACCATCGAAAGTGTAGTCCGTGGAATAGTGCACCAGCAAAGCGCCTATCCTATTCGCCTCTTCCGCCATCAAAGCGGGCGCATCCACATTGATGATGCGGGCCTGCTCCTCTTCTCTTTCGGCCTGGTCCACCAAAGTGTACGCAGCGGCATTGATGATTATGTTCGGTTGAACGTCACGGATTGCCCGGCGGAGATGGTCGGGCCTTGAAAGATCTAACTCATGGCGATCAAAGGCTGCAACCTCTCCCAGGCATGGAAGAAGCACCGCAAGCTTCGTACCAATTTGCCCCTTCTTGCCAGTGAGCAAAATTCTCAATTTCATGCTCCCAGGTACCGCGGTAGAGATTCTCTGGGAATGGTCGCTAAGCTTGAAAGATGCTGGTCTTTTTCCGAGACAATTGGGCTCTCAATACCCCACGAGATTTTCATGCCGGGATCACACCACAACACACCGCACTCGTCCTCAGGATGATAGTAGTCGCTGCATTTGTATAGAAACTGGACGGTATCGGTCAGCGCCAGGTACCCGTGCGCAAATCCAGCCGGAACATAAATCTGGTTCTGGCGTTCTGCGCTTAGGATGACACTGGTCCACTTGCCGAAGTGCGGGGACCCCTCGCGTACATCTACTACCACGTCAAGCGCTCGGCCTTCTACAACGCGGCACAACTTCGCCTGTGGATGGTGCAATTGGTAATGAAGACCTCTCAGCGTGCCTTTCCGTGAACACGAATGATTGTCTTGGACGAAAGTCTCTGCGATTCCTAGCTCTCGGAATTTCGCGAGGTGGAATGTTTCCAGGAAGAAGCCTCTCGTGTCGCGAAAGAGTTTCGGTTGCAGTTCTAACACGCCTGGTAGTGAAGTCTCAATTCGCTGCAAAGGAATCAAATCCTTACGTAATTTCGCAGATGGCCCGGTGAATG
>Ga0209648_10000994_pt1 | contig 22639 bp, 12 predicted proteins | sample GraSoi2013_115cm_FD_185830 | JGI IMG/M metagenome (GOLD analysis project Ga0209648, IMG submission 185830) | Grasslands soil microbial communities from the Angelo Coastal Reserve, California, USA - Sample 9_17_2013_115cm (SPAdes) (version 2) | ecosystem: Environmental > Terrestrial > Soil >... | reverse complement strand
GGTCTTGGAAACCGCCGCCAAATCGCTCCAATTCTTGGTAAGCACTTGGTAAGCGTTGGGCTGCAAATGAGGTGTTTTGGTGCAACTGAGGAGCTTCTAACGCTAACAAAACAAATGAGAATCGATCAGTGCGAACGGGTCAGAGTGAATTAGCAAACCGCCAAGACTGCAACTGAGGTAGGCTCAAAGCAATTCACAGCACTTGAGAGCACCTCAAAACAGCCGTGCAACTCACATGATAGGCGGTTTGGAAAACCTCCACCTTGTCAGGGCTGCCAAGAATTTACGTACAACGGTCTAGGGAACCGTTGCAGGAAATTGGAATCACCTGCCTGCCAGCCCAACCGTCTCGGATCGGCGCGGCGACCGAGAGATTCCGAATTTCTTCATCTTGGCAACGACATTTTTCGCGACGAGGACTAGACGGGTATTGCGGATAAAACTGAGCGATCGGGATCATGAACGATGCGTGCTTGGGCCTACCCTTCGAAGGATGGTTCTTATTTTGTCAAGTGGACTAGCGCTCGGCTCTCGGAAGACGATACCTCCGGGGACAACCACAGTAATCTCTGTTCCGGAACTAGCGGAACTGGCAACCGTCAGTTTGCCTCCGATTCGCGCAACCCGCTCGTGCATTCCCTGCAGACCGAAGTGTCCTTCTGTGCCGTGATCGCCAATCGTCGGGTCGATGCCAACACCATCGTCTTTGACGTGTAAAGCAAGATCGTGCCCATATTTCAACTCAACTCCCAGTCGACTCCCCCTTGAGTGCTTGCAGGCATTGCGAATGGCCTCATAGCCAACGCGATAGATCTCGTCGCGGACGACCGGATGTATCTCCTTTGCGTCTCCAGTCACAGAAAAAGACACTTCAATAGGGCTAAGCAATCGACACTCTTCCGTTGCCCTCTTCAAGGCTTCCGCTAGGTCGTTCTTCTGTGTGGTTGATGTACGCAGCGAATTCAGCGCGGCCCGGCCTTCCTGCGTTGCCTGTCCGAGCCAGACGGACAATTGGTCCACGGCGCGGCGCATCCGTTCAGGATCATCCGACTTCTTGAGAGCGTTGTCTGCCACTAATTTACTGCCCTGGATGGTCTGCAAAAACGTATCGTGAAGTTCCCGCGCCATGCGAGTGCGTTCCGCCAATCGCTCGTCAAACCGCGCGCTGAGGGATTTGGCAACTTGACGCACTCGCAGCCTGTAGAGCGCATAGATAACGAACAAGACGGCAACGAGGCACAAAGCAAGAAACCAGTTGCTCTGGAACCAAGCCGGCGCGATGCTGAACTCTAAGGTCGCACCGTTTTCATTCCAGACTCCATCGTTGTTGGACGCGATCACACGAAATCGGTACTTACCCGGACCAAGATCATTGTAGAAAGCTTGGCGCCGAGTGCCCGGCTCCTGCCAGCCAATATCGCGGCCTTCGAGCAAGTAGCGAAAGCGCACCTTTTGCGGTACGACGAAGCTCAGAGCGGTGTAGTCAATCTGGAGATTACGGATGCGCGGCGGTAGACGAAGACCCTGCTGGGCCGGATAGTTCTTTCGGTCGGCCACGACTTCTTCAACATGTACGGGCGGCGCTACAGGATTTCTGACCACATGAGCCGGATCAATCATTTGGAGAACGCCCTCGTTGGCGAACCACAACCGCCCGTCTGGAGAGCGCGATGCGTCCGGCCGAAACGGAGGGGTCGAAGGCTGGGCCCCATCAAGACTGTCGAAGAGTCGGACCCTCACCACAGCTTCTGAGGATTCCCACCACTTTCGCAGCTCCTCACTCGCGATCGCAACGAGCCCGCACTGGGAAGGCAACCAAAGAGTGCCACCGTCATCCCAGATAAGCGAATAGATGTTGTTACACGGAAGCCCATTTCTGACGTCGAGGGTCTGGACGTGTTTGTTACGCAATCCAACGATCCCCTCCGAGGTTGCTCCCAGCACTGAACCGTCGGAACTCACTGCAATCTCGCGAACTGGAACTGAATCAGGGCCGCGCTTGAAAGGAAAGGTCTCCAGGTGGCCGCCACGATACCGAGCCAGACCGCCACTCACAAGCCCAAGCCAAATCCCACCACCGGGATCGCCGACCAGCGTAAGGCCGCGGGGCACCTGTGTTTCAGCAAGTTCTTCGCGAACCGTGCGATTGTGAATGCGCACCAGTCCGGTCGGATTGACCACCTCCGCCCAGATATTGTCGTCGGCATCCTCTGTGATCGCGGTCACCACTCCTACGGGTTTGCCATCAGGCTTCTTGATAGGAATGAACTTTCCATTCTCGTGGATATATAACTTATCCTCTATGCCAACCCACAATTGACCGGCGCGGTCTTCGAACAGTGACGCGACCGCAGACCCTGGCAGTCCGTGGTTTTGCTGGATGGAAGTTATGTTGCCGTTACGAAGAGAATCCAAAGCGCCCCGGTTTCCGATCCAAATGGCACCATCCCGAGAGGCGAGAACCGAATGGACTTGATCCGCACTTAGTCCGTCGCTGGTTGAAAAGCTCACGACTCGAAGGTCGCGGAAAATGTCAATGCCTTTGGAGGTCGCAACCCATAGATTGCCCTCGCGATCCTCATAAAGACCGTTCACCGAGTCGCTTGAGAGACCGTTTGCACCGCGAAAATGATCGACGTCCCGGCCGCGAATGCGGTAAATGCCCTCGTTCGCAGTTCCAATCCAAAGGGTGTTCTCGCGGTCCATGAGTAAAGCGTTGACGTTCAAAGTGCTGCTATCCAGTTCACTCGTCACAAATGGCGTCCACTTGCCTTGCACAAGTTGTTGCAATCCGGCGCCGCGGCCAGGGCGGCTCGTTCCGACCCAGACTGTACCCTCGGGAGTTACAGCGAACGCAAGCCGTCGCCCGTCAGTTCCAGGAATTCGCCGGGTTCCGTTACGCGGCCGCGCACCAGACAGCGGCGTCCGGAGATCAAGGTCATTTCTCCGGTGAACTGGGCCGGCCCGTGTTTGGCAATCAGGTGTTCGCCCGCGATATCCGGCTGCACGATCTCCATTCCTCCGGACAGGAGTACGTAGAAAGGAACGTTCTCATCGCCAGGTTCGAAGAGTATGTCGCCGGCTGCGACCTGCCGCGACCGGCTACAGGCACGAATGCGATCGATCTGGGAAACGGAAAGAACCGGAAAGGCTTGTGTGCGGGTATCGAGCGCGCTGGGTAGTAGGGGTGAAGACATCCTTCCTCCGAACCTTCAAGATGGTTGCCCGTCGCCAGAAAACAATCCTACCGCATCAGCTCATACTTTCCTGGAGCTGTTCCCGTTTTGTACGACGGCCGCCGCGATCTGGCGCTTGATGCAGACAATGGTGACAAGACGAACTCGAACCACCGGTCTCTTCCGTCACAGTTAAATTAAATTCACGGCTGTTAATCGAAGGGTTGGCGGGAGTTCCTGCTTCGCAAAATTGCGGCTATCATGCGAGCGCGGAAGGGCCCGATTTGGTGCACTCTTGGTGCACTCTGGCGTGCAAATGGGATGATTCAGTGCAACTGACAGCGTGCTAAGTTGTTCAAAAGATATGAAACGTGATGAGTACGAACAGAGCAGGTAGATTTAGCAAACCGACCCATTAAACCACTCTGGCACCTCTCCGCAGTGTGTTTTCAATAGCTTAGCACAGTTCTCAAAATTTGCTTGGTGTGCTTTTGGTGCACTATAACTGCGAAAGTGTGTGCTTCTCTAGAAAGTCGGCGGCGTAAGTCCTGCGAAATCAATCCCGGCTCCGACTGAACTTGGCACTTAGCGGTTGGGAAAACCGGCGCCAACTATTGACCTTCAGGCGATAGCCCAAAGCTGACGACATCGTATGAAACGATAATTACCGAATCTGCACTACAATTCAGTATTTCAGGTTCTCGGGCTGCAAGTCTAAATTCGTGAGCGAGAGGTGCGTCGATGATTTTGCGCGGATGGGTGCAAGCGCTCGGCCTGACAGCTGCGTTGACATTCACACTCCAGGGCGCTAACGACCGGCTGAAACCGAACATCAACGAAAAGTTTCCGATTCGCAGTGGTAAAGAGCTTTCCCCGCCAATCGTCTCACCGGTGGGCGAATGTGCGAAAGCCGTGCACGTCTCGGGCTTTATTCCGCACGCCGTCGTGCGTGTGTTTGTCAACGGAACTCCCGCCGGAGCGGCCAACCCTTATTTTGCGGAAGCGGATATCGCCGTCTCGCCCCCGCTGAAGCTCAATGACTCGGTCACTGCCACGCAGGAAGTGCTCGGGTTCACCAGTTCGCCCTCCGCGCCGCCAATGAGTGTGGGGCCGTATCCAGCGAATTTGAACAAGCCGAATGTGCTGCAACCCTTGTATGCCTGTGGGCGAGTGGTTCCTGTCGACAACCTGAATCCAGGCACAGTCGTGGACGTTTTTAGGAACGGCGGATCAACCCCGATCGGCGAGACAAATGTGACACAGCCTTGGACACCGGTGGTTACCGCTAGCCTTAACCAGCCCGATATGGTGACCGCTGTACAAACTGCTTGTCCCAACGATCCCGGTAAGAAAAAAGTAAGTCCGCCGTCCGCCGCGGTTCCTGTAAACGCCGCGCCGAACCCACCTTCGCCGTCGACGGTTGAGAACTATCCCGTCGGCGCCGATGCCGTGGTGCTCGACGGGCTCTTCGTGGGGGCTGACTTGAAAGTGACAGACAACAGCACACCCGTGGGAGGTGGGCTTGCAACCGCGGACCGCAACAAGGCGCCCGTGCAGCCGGCGACTGCGTCGGCCTCGCACGTTCAAGGAGTGCAGTCGCTTTGCACCTCGAGCGGACCGGGGCCGGCGGTAGGACCCTCGTCGACGCTGGGCACGCCAATGATCGTGCCTCCACTTTGCGAAGGGCAGCCTTACGTAACGGTCGCAAATACTTATCCAAATTCGATCGTGGTGCTGTTCCGGAATGGATCCATTGCCGGGATGGCCGGCGGAGACTTGGGGAATATCACCATGGCGCTGGGAGGGGGAGCGAAGTGGGCCCTCGGGGATGAGGCGGTGGTATTGCAATACGTGGGAAGCACCGTTAGCCCGAAATCAGCGCCAGCTTTTGCGAACTGCTCAAAGCAGAACGTAGTTACACAGCACAATGACAATCAACGCTCGGGAGCGAACTTGGCCGAGGCCGTATTGAAACCCTCCAACGTGAATCCTTCGACGTTTGGGTTGCTGTACACGCGGACGGTGGAAGGGGACACCGTGTCGCAACCACTCTATGTACACGGAGTCCGCACAGCGTCAGGGCTGAAGAATCTCATTTTCGTGACGACGTCGCTCAACAATGTCTACGCTTTCGACGCGGACAACAAAAATCCGAGCGCCGGTGCGGCGGCACTGGTTTGGCAACACCACCTGTGCGGATCGGTGCTTTCGGGTGTCTGTCCGGAGACAGCATCGCGCCTGGTGGGGATTACCAGCACCCCGGTGATCGACGTTACCTCGCAGACGATGTACGTGGTGGCGCGGTGTTCGGACGGCTCAGGGAGCGCCACAGATGGCGCGATTTACGTGTACGCGTTGAACATCGCGGATGGCACGGAAAGAATCCCGCACGTGCAAGTTCAGGCGACGGCTCCCAACAATGGCCCCACATTCGATTACCACTGCCAGAGGAACCGGCCCGGGCTGCTACTTTCGAAGGGCGTCATGTACGCAGCATTCGCGACGTTCAGTTGCGACGCGGGCTGTCCTAGTGCTCCATATCACGGCTGGGTCATCGGCTATCGTGAGTCAGATTTAACGCAGGTTGCGGTCTATTCCACGAGTACAAGTGGCGGCCAGGCCGGCATTTGGCAGACGGGCAACGGACTCGCGGCTTCGGCGGACGGCTCGATTTATTTTGAGACCGGAAACGCGCCGACCTCCGAGCCACTCCAGGACAGCTTTGTGAAGCTGGTACCGACGAACGCACCAGGCGGACTGGCCTTGGCCGGTCACTTTCAGCCCAACAATGCCTCCAATGCGCCTCCCTGGGGAGGTAGAAACCTTTCCGACGGGGACACGGACCTGGGATCGGCTGGACCGATGCTGCTGCCCGGAGGCCGGCTGATCGGCGGCGGCAAACAGGGCCGCTATTATGTCGTCGACCAATCGACCATGAACCTGACGCAGGACGCACGTCCGCTTTCGACTGGATTCGACGGCTTCCAGGCCTTCATCAACCTATATCACAACGACAGCAGTCAAGCGAGTTGTCCGGTAGCGGGCGGGGCAGCGGGCTGCGATCCGACAGGTGCTGGCGGAAAATGCTACATCGATCCAAAACGTTACGGCGACGGCGAACTCTGCGGGCCCAATATTCACGGAGGGCCCATCTACTGGCAGAGGGGCGCCACGTCCGGCACGATCTTTGAAATGCCCGAAAAGGATTTTCTAAAGGGCTTTCACTACGACCCGTCGACCGGCCACGTGAACCAGTTACCGGCGCTGCAAGCGACAGGAGCGTACGCGAAGCCGCCAACCGACGGGATGCCCGGGGGCTTCAGCTCGCTTTCGGCGAATGGAACCAAAGACGGGATTATTTGGACCTCGATGCCCATCGGGGACGGTCAATGGGTGACCGTGCCTGGCCGTTTGGCGGCGTTCAACGCGACCACGCTGAACCAGCTATGGAATGACAGCGACGTCGTCAGCTTCGCGAAATCCGTTCCCCCCACGATCGCAGATGGCAATGTCATTCGCGCTACGGCGTCGAATCAGGTCCTGGTATATGGCCTTCTAAAGCGGCCTGGGCATCCGTTCCCGCATCCTTGGCCGTTTGTGTTGTGCTACACACTCAAAGAGAAGTATGAGGACTTGGGTGGTGAAATCGGAATTCTCGGAAAGCCGGCTAGTGACGAGAAGCCCGTCGGAGACAAGCGAGAAGGCAGATACCGCGAATTCCGTGGGGACATACCAGGGATGACCAACACCGTCGCCTCCGAGAAGATGCCGGAGGGAATGCCGATGCCGACTTGCTCGGTGCCGCCCGGAAAGGAAACCTTGGTAGACAGCAGGATTTACTGGAGCCGGGGAACGTGTGCGCACGTGGTCATGGGGCAGATCCTCAAACTGTATCTTGAACTGGGGGGCCCGAACGGAAAGCTGGGCTACCCGATCGAAGATGAATCGCCTTCTCCCGACCACTACGGGAGAATCAGCATTTTCGAGCACGGTGAAATCCTCTGGCATCCCGACAAGGGGCCGCATGTGGCCTACAAGGAACATCGCAACCCTAAGGATGACTATGGTCGAAAAGAAAAAGAGTCTGATAGGCAAAAGCGTCGACATTAAAGCGACTCAGCTGGAATGCCGCGATGAGAGCGATCGCCCTTTGCAACGAAGTCACTTTGAATATCACGACAAAAGTGGATGCCTTGAAAGAGAGTGAAACCTAGGCACCAACTCGATCAGGCGCCCATCGAAATGAATTTAATGAGATGAAACAACCCAAAAAGGAAGGCACTTTCAAGGTCGAAAAACGATGATCTAAATCGAAGGAGCATCTAACATGGCTACAGCTCAACTAGTGAGTTTCATGGCAACCGGCGAAACGATCGTACAAATGGCGCGAGCGCACGTTGGTCAACCGTACGTCTTGGGTGTTCTAGCACCCAAGGACAACCCTAACTGGATAGGCCCGTGGGACTGCTCGGAGTTTGCTTCCTGGTTGGTCTTCCAAACAGCACGTGTTCTCTATGGCTGCGACAATGACCACGGTGCGCCCGCCACTGCCGACGCCTACACAGGATATTGGGCTCGAGACGTAGCCAACCTGGGTACGGAGATCTCCGTCGATCAGGCTGCTCGAACACCCGGAGCCGCAGTGCTTCGTCTGCCTCAAGCAGGAGCTACCGGGCACATCGTGATTTCAGATGGCCAGGGCGGAACCATTGAAGCCCATTCCCCGAAGGACGGTGTCATTCAATATACCTTAGCCAACAGGCGCTGGGATAAGGCGATCGTGGTTCCTGGAATCGCCTATACGGAAGGTACGGTTGTGTCCGTAACTCCACCTTTGACAACTATCTATCTTCTCGCCACGCCAATAATGGTCGGCGCCAAGATTGGGGCGATTCAGCAAGCCCTTGAAGCAGCGGGGTTTAATGCTGGCCCTATCGATGGAAAATTCGGACCTCATACGCAGGCAGCCGTTTTGGCTTTTCAGCTTTCCCATGGATTGACGCCTGACGGGGAAGTCGGTGCTAAGACTGCTGCGGCACTCGGCGTTCAACTTTAGCTGCATGACGGCGTTATTCCGAACTATGACGAAGACACGTTCGATATGGGCTGCTGGCAAGGGGACAGAATAAGTACAAATCAAGTTATTCCAGCCAACTTGAGAGACGGGGTATGACTTTGCAAGGAGAAGTTCAAGGCGCAATTCCATCGCTTCCGGGATTTGATTCGGACACCATTATTACGGCAGCTGCGGCCCAACAGTTCTACGCCGCCGGCTATAAGTTTTGCCTGAGATATCTATCGTTAGCGGGGCAGGAGTTACCACAGGATTTAAGCCCAGAGGAGGGATCGGATATTTTGGCCTCTGGGCTGGCTCTGATGCCTGTTCAACATGTACGGAGGGCAGGATGGTTGCCAAGCCAGAATCTCGGGAAACACTACGGTCAAGACGCTGGCACGAACGCACAGAACGTTGGATTTCCGGCCGGTGCCAACGTCTGGTGCGACCTTGAAGGAGTCAACAGCCAAGCGGCGCAACAGGATGTAATTGATTACTGCGAAGCTTGGTACGCAGCTGTGAATGCGGCGGGGTACATCCCGGGATTATACGTGGGCGCCAGAGCGCTCCTGAATAGCCAACAGCTCTCAGATCTGTCATTTCAACACTATTGGAGATCGCTGAGTCACGTGCCTATAGCCCCGTCCCGAGGTTATCAGCTCATTCAATTCTTTCCCTCGATCACTGCCCACGGAATTGACATCGATCTCGACGCTACACAGGACGATCAGGAAGGAGGACAGGTTCAATGGCTCCGTACCGCGGCTTAGCCGACAGCTCCCTGCTGTGGAGGGTTGCTTCAAACCAGGTCAATCTCTTAGAAAGGATTTGACAATCTGGGAACGTGATTCTAGAAAAGCCTATGTCGTCATCATCTCTTACAGAGTTCTGTTCGCCGGCATTATTTTTAGGTGAGGTGGTTGACCGACCCAGGTGCGTTTCGCAGCCATTCCGGTCTGCGAAAGAAACGCTTGAGTGTTAGAACGCACCAGCAAGAATAACGATCGGGAACTATTGCTTCGCACACGATGTCGGACGGTGTAGTTCATGAAAGATACCTCTCGCCTGCCCCACGAGGGAGCCCAGCCAGCATCTTCAAAACCTGGCGAGCGAAGCCCTGCGTCACCACCTGCATTGTCCCTGCCAAAGGGCGGCGGAGCCATCCAGGGTATCGGCGAGAAGTTCGCGGCAAATCCAGTTACGGGGACTGGCTCGATGACCGTTCCCATCGCGACGAGCCCTGGCCGTGCCGGCTTCGGACCTCAACTCTCCCTCTCTTATGATTCCGGTAGTGGAAATGGACCATTCGGATTTGGCTGGTCGCTCGCGCTCCCGAACATTTCTCGCAAAACAGACAAAGGGCTGCCACAGTATCGGGACAGAGAGGAGTCGGACACTTTCATCTTGTCTGGTGCGGAAGATCTTGTCCCAGTATTGATTTTTTCAGGCGGTCGGTGGCAGCGCAATTCCTCGGCACGAACTGTGGATGGAATAAGTTATGAGATTTACCCGTATCGTCCCCGAATTGAGGGTCTGTTCGCTAGGATAGAGCGCTGGGTCAATGTTGCGACAGGCGAGTCACATTGGCGTTCGATTTCGCGCGACAACATCACCACCGTGTACGGGAGCACTGCGGAAAGCCGTGTGGCTGACCCTGCGAATCCGCTGCGCGTATTCAGATGGTTGATCTGTCAGAGTTACGACGACAAGGGCAATGCCATCATTTACGGGTACCGAGAAGAGAATTCGGAGGGCGTCGATCTTTCTCGGTTGCACGAAAAGAATCGGACCAACTCGGACCGCTCAGCGAATCGTTTAGTAAAGCGAATAAAGTATGGTAATCGGATTTCCCGCCTAATTCAGCCAGATCTTTCAAACAATGAATGGATGTTTGAAGTTGTTTTTGATTATGGAGAACATGATGCTGACAACCCCAAGCCGAGCGACGGTAGCTCGTGGCTTTGCCGGAACGATCCGTTCTCCTCTTACCGATCGGGATTTGAAGCTCGCACTTACAGGCTCTGCCAGCGCGTACTGATGTTCCATCATTTCCCAGGCGAGGCGGGGGTGGGACAAGATTGTCTCGTGCGTTCAACGGATTTCGTCTATCGAAATACGCGAAACAATCCAGACGACTTGAAGAAGGGGAATCCGCTGGCTTCTTTCATTGCGTCTATTACGCAAAGTGGCTACAAGCGTCAGGCTAGTGGTGGCTATCTTAAAAAATCCATGCCACCCATCGAATTTCAATACAGCGATGCGGTCATCAATGAAGAAACCCAAGAAGTGGCGGCGGAGAGCCTGGAGAATCTTCCCTCTGGTCTAGACGGCACGACTTATCGCTGGGCTGACCTTGATGGCGAAGGTGTCTCAGGAGTGCTCACCGAGCAGGGCGGCGAATGGTTCTACAAGCCCAACCTGGGGGGTGGGCACTTTGGACCTCTCGAGGTCGTCGCCCAGAAACCTTCAACGGCTGCCTTAAGTGGCGGTGGGCAACAATTGCTTGATGTAGCTGGAGACGGCCAACTTGATCTTGTCGAATTCGGCGGGCCTGCGCCAGGCTTCTTTGAGCGCACAGAGGACAAGAGCTGGGATGAATTCACAACATTCTCCTCCCTTCCCAATCTCCGCTGGGACGACCCCAATTTACGATTCGTTGATTTGGACGGCGATGGCCATGCCGATGTGTTGATCACCGAGACCGAAGTTCTGACCTGGCACCGTTCCCTCGCACGCCTGGGCTTCGGATCCGCTCAGCGCGTCCCGAAGCCTTTCGACGAGGAAAAAGGGCCGACTCTTGTTTTCGCCGACGGGACGCAGTCGATCTATCTTGCCGATATGTCGGGCGACGGATTGACGGACCTGGTGCGTATCCGTAACGGCGAAGTGTGTTACTGGCCGAATCTAGGTTACGGGAACTTTGGCGCCAAAATCACCATGGACAATCTTCCGTGGTTCGATTTCCCGGACCAGTTCGATCAGCGTCGAGTTCGCCTCGCGGACGTTGACGGCTCCGGTAACGCCGACCTTATTTATCTGGGAGTCGACGCAGCACGGATCTATTTCAATCAATCCGGTAACCAATGGAGCGAACCTCATGTTCTCTCGCAGTTCCCGTCTCCTGAGAACTTGTCGTCCGTAACGACCGTCGATCTACTGGGAAACGGCACGGCGTGCTTGGTCTGGTCTTCGCCCCTGCCTGGCGCAACGCGCCGGGCAATGCGCTACATCGATCTGATGGGTGGTCAGAAACCGCACCTTCTCGTTTCCGTGAAAAACAACCTGGGTGCGGAAACTGTCGTTCAGTACGCGCCATCCACGAAATTCTATCTGGCGGACAAAGCCGCAGGGCAACCTTGGGTCACGCGCCTGCCATTTCCGGTTCACACCGTGGAGCGCGTTGAGACTTACGATCGCATCAGCCGGAACCGCTTCGTTACCCGCTATTCCTATCATCACGGGTTCTATGACGGTATCGAGAGGGAGTTCCGCGGATTTGGCCGGGTGGACCAATGGGATACCGAGGAATTTGCTGCCCTAAGCACAAGCGACAATTTCCCCACAGGCGACAACATAGACGCTTCCTCTCACGTGCCTCCTGTACTGACCAAGACCTGGTTCCATACGGGCGCTTACTTCCAGGAAGGCCGCATCTCGAAGCAATTTGAACACGAGTACTACCGCGAGGGAGACGAACTAGAAGGCATTGCCGGACTAACTGACAGGCAACTGGAAGCAATGCTGATCCCGGACACTGTGTTTCCGACCACAGTGAAATTGCCGGACGGATCGGCCCTTTCTTGGAACCTGACTGGCGATGAACTTCGCGAAGCGTGCCGCGCTTTAAAGGGGTCCATTCTGCGTCAGGAAATCTACGGGCTTGATGGATCGGAGGCGGCAGACCGCCCCTATAGCGTTTCGGAGCGCAATTACACGATTGAATGTCTGCAGCCGCTAGCCGAAGACAAACACGCCGTGTTCTTCTCTCATCCGCGAGAGACCATCGACTTCCACTACGAGCGAAAGCTCTACAGGGTAATGGGCGGGACAATCGCCGATCCCAGTGTGCCGGCCGGGCCGAATGTGACCATCGCTGCCGACCCGCGGGTCAGCCATGCTGTGACTCTGGAAGTCGACAGTTTTGGAAACGTATTGAAATCTGTTGCGATCGGCTACGGGCGCCGCTTCGATGATTCCGACCCCGTGCTCACTGCGGAGGACAAGCAGAAGCAGAAGCGAACGCTCCTGACGTATTCGGAGAATCAGTACACAAATCCCGTGCTGTTGGAAGATGCGCACCGAACTCCGCTACCGAGCGGAACAAGCGCTTACGAACTGATTCATGTCACCCCCGATGCGAGTCAGCCACAGATCACCAATCTGTTTCGCTTGGAGGAGTTGCAAAGAAAGACCCAGGCCGCCAGCGATGGGAATCATGATCTGCCCTACGAAGACATTCACGCGGCAGGCGCAAAGACCCGCGCTCCTTACCGCCGCTTGATCGAACGATCGCGAACTCTATTTCGCAAGGATGATCTGTCCGGCGCGTTGCCTTCCGGCGGCCTGGAATCGCTGGCGTTGCCGTACGAGAGTTACAAGCTTGTGTTCACTCCCGGACTTCTCGCCACGGTTTATCAGCGTCCGCTACCGAATCAGCCCTCTGAAAATCTGTTGCCGGATCCTGCGAGCGTGCTCAGCAAGGAGGGTGGCTACGTAGATCTCGATGGAGACGGGCATTGGTGGGCGCCTTCGGGCCGGGTCTTCTATTCGTCCGGCTTGAATGATGCACCAGCCCAGCAGCTTGATCACGCGCGACAACATTTCTTTACTGCATATCTCTTCCGGGATCCGTTCCAACAAGTCACAACGATTACCTACGATGCCTACGATCTTTTGATCTTGGACACGCAAGACGCGGTCGGGAACCGCGTGACGGCGGGTGAACGCGATCCGGCCGGAAACATCACGATTCGGAGCAACGACTATCGCACCCTGAAACCGGCTGGGATGATGGATCCCAATCGCAACCGGTCAGCGCTGGCTTTCGACGCCCTGGGCATGGTCGTGGGGACCGCGGTGATGGGTAAGCCGGAGGAGAAGTTGGGCGACACCCCGGATGGATTTTCGGCGGATTTGGACGACAGTGTCGTCGCAGCGCATCTGCAAAGTCCGCTGGCAAATCCGCAGGACATTCTTCAGGGCGCAACGACTCGGGTTGTCTATGACCTGTTTGCCTATCAGAGAAGTCAAAATAATCCTCAACCACAACCTGCTGTGATTTACGTCCTCGCACGGGAAAGCCATGCTGCGGACCTTACTGGCCAGCAGACCAAGATTCAGCACAGTTTTTCATACTCAGACGGGTTCGGTCGCGAAATCCAGAAGAAAGGGCAGGCCGAGCCGGGCCCCTTGGTTGACGGAGGGCCAGACGTCGCCCCACGCTGGGTGGGCAGCGGCTGGACCATTTTCAACAACAAAAGCAAACCAGTGCGGCAATATGAGCCATTCTTCACAGCAACGCATGCGTTTGAGTTTGCCAACCAGCTTGGTGTCAGCCCTATCGTTTTCTATGACCTCTTTGAGCGCGTCGTCGCCACGCTTCACCCGAACCACACGTACGAGAAAATTGCTTTTGACCCTTGGCGGCAAGAAACCTGGGATGTGAACGACACCGTCATTCAGACCAATCCGCAGGCCGATCCAGATGTCGGCGGTTTTTTCCGGCGGTTGCCGGGTAACCATTACCTGCCTACATGGTTTACGCGGCGCAGCGTCGAGGGGCTGGGCGCGGAGGAGCAATCTGCAGCTTCCAAGGCCGCTGTTCATGCCAACACACCTACAGAAGCTCATTTCGACGCGCTGGGGCGTCCGATTCTTACGGTAGCGTGGAACCGTTTCCTGAAGAGCGGCACCCCGGCCGAGGCTAAGTATTCGAGTCGATTCACGCTGGACGTTCAGGGTAACCAACTCTCGGTCATCGATGCGCTCGGCCGCATCATCATGACTTACGATTATGACGCGCTCAGGAACAGATTGCACCAGAGTAGCGTGGATGCTGGTGCGCGGTGGATGTTAAATAACCTGTGGCAGAAACCCATAAGAGGATGGAACGACCGTGGATTCCAGACTCGCTACGTCTATGACGCGTTGCGGCGTCCCACGCGGCTCTATGTCCAGCAGGGAATCACCGCGGAAATGCTCGTCGAATTCAGCGTCTATGGGGAGTCACTGACAAATTCTGAGGATCGGAATCTGCGCGTCAAAATTTATCAGCATTATGACGAAGCCGGAGTCGCGAGTAGTGTTTCGTTCGATTTCAAAGGCAATCTTTCGGCCAGTTCTCGGCAGTTTGCAATTCAGTATCAGCAGCCAGTTGACTGGACCCCGCTTGGCGCGCTGAAAGACCCGGTAGAAATCGCTGCCGCCGCCGTGACTCAGTTGCAGCCCGACATTTTCACCAGGAGCGCAACCTTTGATGCCCTCGACCGGCTAGCCACTTCAACTTCGTCCGATGGAAGTGTGTCGCATCCGGTGTACAACGAAGCCAATTTGCTCGAGCAGATTCACGTTAATCTACAGGGTGGGACCACTGTCACCTCGTTCGTGACGAACATCGACTACAACGCCAAGGGCCAGCGCACTCTGATCGAGTATGGGAATGGAGCTCGTACCGTTTACAGTTACGATCCCGAGACATTCCGTATGAGTGAACTGAAAACAACGCGGACATCAGATCAAGCGGTTCTGCAGGATCTGGCGTATGCCTACGACCCGGTGGGCAATATCAGCTCCGTTAGTGATGCAGCGCAGCAAACCGTCTATTTCGCCAATCAGGTCGTCAGGGCGAACGCTTACTACAGTTACGATGCGCTCTACCGCCTAATTAGTTCCTCCGGGCGGGAGCATGTTGGTCAGTTGTCGCAGCCACAGACGGACTGGGACGACTCGCCGCGCATGAATCAGCCTCTGCCGACCGATGGCCAGGCGATGCGGAACTATATCGAGAACTACTCCTACGACGTTGTGGGCAACATCCTGAGCATTGTCCATCAGGCGGTGAACGGAAACTGGACGCGAACCTACGCTTACGATGAGCCCAACACTATCCCCAGCAACAATCGGCTGACGAGCACCACGGTAGGCGCATTGAAGGAACCGTACACGTATGACCCGCACGGCAGCATGACACAGATGCTGCACCTGCGACAGATCACTTGGGACTTCAAAGATCAGCTGGCAAGCACGCAAAGGCAAGTAGTGATCAACGCTCCGGGCGAGACGACGTACTACCTCTACGACGCGTCGGGACAGCGCGTTCGCAAAGTGACGCAATCAGGGGGCGGGACGAAAATCAAGGAACGCATCTACCTCGGTAGCTACGAGGTTTACCGTGAATTCGCAAGCGGTGACAGCATGGTCACGCTGGAACGGCAAGCGTTCCACGTAATGGACAGCAAGCGCCGCGTCGCGCTGGTTGAGACGAACACGACTACCGGGGCCGCGCCCACCCTGCGCTATCAATTCGATAACCATTTAGGCTCCGCGTCACTCGAACTGGACGCCGATGCTGCAATCATTTCTTACGAAGAGTATTACCCCTACGGCAGCACATCGTTTCAAGCTGTAGCGGGCGCCGTTCAAGTTAGCCCGAAGCGTTATCGCTACACCGGCAAGGAACGAGACGACGAAAATGCCTTTTATTACCACGGTGCGAGATACTACGCACCATGGCTGGGTCGATGGGTGAGTTGCGATCCAAGTCCGGGGATGATCGAGGCCGCTCTTTATTCCTTCGCCTCCAACAATCCCGTTCGTTTCTTCGACCCGGACGGTCGGGCGGAATGCGATACAGCGACAGTCAATCCGCAAACGCTTGCGCCCAGCAACGCGCAACTGAACAAGCTGGTGAACGACAGGATCGCCGCCGCTCGACTTGCGGTTGGGATACGTCCTGGAGTTGCGCCTACTGAGGAACAACGGAAGAAATTTGTGGATAAGGTCTCGGATTTGGGACAGCCCAGAGGCGGGGAGGGAAAGGTACTGAGGCCGGCGTTGTCTTTTTTTACCGACAGTGCTGTCTATAATAAGACAGAAATCGAAAAGATCGCCGAGAAGCAATTCCCGCACCAGGCTCCAGGGCTAAAGTACCACTTGGCTGAAGAATTGGGCCAGTCTGGCGATGAAGGGGGGCTGGCGTTCCTTGGCGCGGCAGCGGCGATGGCCTCGATGCATCTCGCGGCGTTCACCGTGCATGGCGCCGTCGATCCCTCGATTGTTTTGGCGGACAAGAAGGACAATCGCATTCCAGTAGGCACGGATAAGCTGGGTCATTTCTTTGCGCAAGGTTATGAGGAGTTTGACATCAGCGTCCTCCAAGGTAAGGGTGACAAAGCGGCGGAGCAAAAGAGTTTCGAGCAAGAGAGAACGGTATACGGGCTAGGGACGACCGGTGTGTTTTCCAACGCCGACCGCGAGGCCAACAAATTGGGCCGTGAATTTTACAAGCAACTATATAAAGACCCGTTCATGACATTTGATGTCGCGGACTATGCGAATTGGAATCTGAACGAAGTCATGAATCCGGATGTTTACTCCGATGAACAGGAGGATCTGCTCATCAAGTCGGGTGAACTTCCAGCAAGCGATCGTGCACCGAACAAGGCGAAACTGACGGATATAAAGAAGGGTACCGTTCCTAATATGGAGCCGATTCCTCTTCCTCAGAACTCGGTACAAACGGTGCCATGACCACGGTTTCCGTAGGAGAAATCATGTACCTCAGCGGGAGTGATGTCAGTGATTTACAGACAGAATTGGCGCAACTTGCTTACACTGTACCCGCGGCTTGAGCGGAGGTCGAAGCTTACTGGGAGGAATTTTGGCGGTCTACGATACATCTACCGGGTGTCTGCGCAGCATCGGGTAAATCACCGGGATCATTGTGCGCTTAAGAAAGCAGACGGCCTAGGCTTCTCGAAAGGTTCTAGTCTGGTGCACTCTTGGTGCACTCTAACCTGCAAATGAGGCTGTCTTGGCGCAACTGAGAGCAGCGTAAAGTACTGAAAACACCGGGAAATTGGCGAGTGCAAACAGGGCAGGTAGGTTTAGCAAACCGACCCATTAAACCACTCTGGCACCTCTCCTCCAATGTTTCCAATACTTTAGCACAGTTCTCGAGTTGGCTTGGTGCGCTTTTGGTGCACTATAACTCCGAGAACGTGGCTGCCACGAAAAGGCAGAGGGAATAAGTCGTGCGAAATCAATGCGAGCTTTCCTTGTAATTGGCCGCGGCGGTCGGGAAAACCGCCGCCAGGGCCGGTCTGTTTTGCTGTGCCGTGCATGTTCGACAACTGGGAGGTGCAAGTCCTCTTTAAAACCGGATGGAGTTGAAGGGATAGCGAAGCGCAAGGGCTGAGAGGCGTGAGGGCAGGTCTGAAAGAAGCGCGGAGCAAAGGCACGCGCCGATGAACCGGAACTGTATGCGAGGCAGGCAGTGTTCGGGCGAGCTGGCAATGGCAGCGAAGTCCCGTTCTGGGACATGATCGCGATGTTGGATAAGTTGCGATAAAGGACGTTATCACTCACAAAAACGGATAAAACTGCTGGTGTGAGAGCCCCCTAAGTTCCTTAGCTTAGTCTCCCAGAACCCGTTTCGGGCCAACTACCGAATAGCCGACGTCCATGATAAGTCCTTGTCAAGAGGGCAAAAGCTCTCCCGACGCGCTTAGGAGAAGCGCGTGCATAAAATTCTTAGGTGCTTCAGCTCGCGTTCGAACCTCTCGGCGTGGTTCCTCTTCGATCGAGAACCAGACATCCATTTGCTGTCTCAGCCCCGAAGGGCGTGCACAGAAGATTGAGTTTGTGATCTCCTGCCAGTCTCGAAACAATCCGATGGGGGCCTCGGGAGCTTACGCTCTGTCGCCCAGTCGGCTACAGACGAGACCTGGCAGGCTGCGCGCTGAAGAAATCCTCCTGTATTTCGCACCCGCTACGCAGCGGTGCGGTTTTTGTTTTCTACTACCAGAAAGCCTTTTTGCCGGCGATCAACCGCCACCAGGTACGCCACCATCTTCCGCGCCACGGCCAGTGTTGCGCGGTTGGCATTGCCTTTTTGTTTTTCTTGTTCGTATACCATCGCCAGTTCGGGGCTGTTTCGCGGCGCCATCTTTGCCGCCTCAATCAGAACCGTCTGCAGATGTTTGTTGCGTTGTTTCGACAGTGGCATGCGCTTGGTGATATCGGCCGAACTTCTCTCTGCGCCGCACAGTCCGCAGTAGCTGATGGCCTTCTTGATCGAGGAAAATCGCTGCACGTCGCCAACTTCCAGCGCCCAGGTCAGCGCGGTGATCGGTCCAACCGCTGGAATGGTCATGAGCCGTTCCACGCGTTCCACAAGTAAAGAATCGCGCTCCAGGGATCGCACCAGCGCGCTTTCCGTTTTTCCCAGGCGCACCACCGTCTCCCGGCACAGCCGCAACAACGGCTTCAGCCCTTCATCGATGTCCTGGTTGGTGGCCAGCAGTTCACGAAAGTATCCGACCTTGTGGAGCTTCTGTTTGTTGTAACTCACACCGGCTTCCATCAGCAGCACCGCAATTTTGTTCTTCATCTGTACCGCCTGGCGGACCAACAGGTTCCGATAGCGCAAGGTGCGCCGTCGTTCGCGAATTTCCGTTGAGGCCATGTAGCACTCCGGCAGGAAATCGCAGCGCAGGCAGTCGGCAATCTTTTTGGCATCGATGCGATCGTTCTTTTTCTTAGCCACCGCAATCGCTCGCAGCATCAGCGGATGCGCCACCTTCACTGCTGCGGCATGCGGCTGGAGATGATCGTAGATCCAAGCCGTGAAGATGGTCGCTTCCATGGCCACCGTCCACGGCCGGGGAAGCGTCTTCATCCACATGTCCAACGCTAATCGTGTGGCGGGTATCGAACCTGCTGCGTAGATACGGCCACTGCTGTCCTTCACGCAGTGGTCGATCGTTTTCTTGTGAACATCCAAACCGATGTAGTACATAGTCTCCATGGGGGAGCCTCCTTGGTTGTATCTGAATCAGCGCGGTCGCTGAGTTCAGCTTTTTTACACCAAGCGCTCCTCCATGACTTATTCATTCAAACAATACATCCGGAATGAGCCGGTCTCGCGCGGACTTTCACTTTGGAACTATGCAGACGGGCGCGCAGAGGAGTACTTTCATTTGAGTGGCGTGGGCGGGACCGCGCTGGTAACTACCACTAGGCAGCCGACACAGAGGTTCCACGAGGCGTGATAGAGCCCTGCTCACTCGACATTCTCAAATCAACTCGCGACGGTGCCACAATTCGCCCTTCACGCCGCCACCGCATGCCACGAGAGGATCGTTGAACTTCGAACTGACTGAGGAACAAAAGCTGCTCCGCAAAAGCGTGCGCGAATTCGCCGAGAGCGAAGTGAGGCCCCTGGCGAAACAGCTTGATGAAACGGGGCACTTCCCGCACGAGACATTTCGCAAAGCGGCCGCGCTCGGATTGACCGGCATGACGATTCCTGAGGCCGAAGCCGGTGCGGGGTTTGACCACGTCGCGTACACAATCGTTATCGAAGAAATTTCCCGTTGTTGTGCTTCCACATCTGTAATTCTGGCCGGGCAGAACTCGCTCTACTGCGATCCCATTCATCGTTTCGGCAGCGAAGAGCAGAAGAAAAGATTGCTGAGGCCCTTCGCGCGCGGAGAAAAAATTGGCTGCTTCGCTCTCACCGAGCCACAGGCCGGCTCGAATGCGGCGGCACTGCAAACTCGGGCCGTGCGCCGGGGCGACACGTACGTACTTAACGGCACGAAGGCGTGGATTACCAATGGAGGCGTTGCCGACGCGGCGGTGGTCTATGTGAACACCGATCCGACGAAAGGCCAGAAAGGCATAACGGCGTTCGTCGTCGAGAGAGGTACGCTGGGCTTCCACGTCGGCAAAGAAGAAAAGAAGCTGGGGATCCACGCGACGGCCTGTTGCGAACTCGTGTTTACCGATTGCGAAGTGCCCGCCACAAATCGAATTGGCAATGAGGGCCAAGGCTACAAGATTGCGCTCTCCACGCTTGATGGCGGGCGCATTGGTGTCGGCGCACAGGCCACGGGCATTGCGCAGGGAGCGTTCGACGCGACGCTCGCCTATTCGAAGGAGCGCATGGCGTTCGGTCACCCGATTTCGCAGTTTCAGGCGATTCAATTCATGCTGGCGGATATGAGCACGGAGATCGACGCGGCGCGCCTCTTGGTGCGCAAGGCCGCGTGGAAACAGGACTCTGGACTACGGTTCAGCATGGAGGCGGCCATCGCGAAGCTTTTTGCGAGCGAGATGGCGACCCGAGTCACGCACAAGGCCATTCAGATCCACGGCGGGAACGGCTACAGCCGCGAATATCCCGTCGAGCGGGCGTATCGCGACGCGCGCATTACGCAGATCTACGAAGGGACGAGCGAGATCCAGCGGCTGGTGATCGCTGCTTGGGTTCTGAAGGGTTAGGCCCATCGTAGTATTTTGACCGGGTGCTGGGACTCGACTGCGGCCTTAGATTCGATCCTGAGCGTGACGAAAGGTTCTTCTCTGCTACTAGTTCTGGCGCTTTTCGGGATGCTTTGAAATCGGTTTGCGACCTATCGCAATTAGCCGCTCGCCATTCGGACCATACTCGTCTCCGTCCAGATTCCCGTGCAGGGTCACCGCAACGAATCCTACGCGCTCCATCCGCTCTCGCAGCTCTAGCCCAGAATAGATCGTGTGATGAAATTTGAAGCTCTTCACCCTGCCGTTTCGTATGACGAGCCATTCGTTCCGAACGCGAGTCCAATCATCAAAAATCTCGTGTCGTTCCACCACCATCGTACCGTCCGCCAGGAGAGTGGATGTTGTGGGCTGAAGAATCTTTGCGAGACGTTCTTTGCCCAAGACTTCGATCAAGCACGCTCCGCCCGGCCGCAGCGATGTAAACATGTTCTCCAGGACAATCATATCGTCCTGCCTATCGTCGAAATACCCGAAGGACGTAAACATGCTCAGCACGAGGGCAAAGTAATCTGGGCGCGCAAAATCCCGCATGTCTTTCTGAACCCATTCGATCTTGACGTGCGCGGCCCTGGCCTTTGCCCGCGCTTTATTCAGAAGGTGCGTTGTTCGGTCAACTCCGGTGACCGAGAAGCCCCTTTTTGCAAGGGCAATACTGCATCTTCCCGGACCGCAGCAGAGGTCGAGGACGGACTTGCCTGCGGGCTTCGTTAGCGCCAGCGCCTTCACAATTTGCTCGTCCGCATCAGCGATTCGCTCCTTTGGAAACATAAATGGGTAGAGCTCACGCCAGAACGAGTCGTCGTCGAACCACTCCTTTTTGCGCGTAGTACTTTTCATCTGGTCCGCTGAACATACTACCAAAACCTTAGGTTGCATCTGGCCGGGCAGGGCGCCGGGATCACATGGGACCCGCTTTCTTCGCCTACATGTGTTGCTTAACCGACCACCTCACGCTTCCTGGCCACCGTTGCCTTGTACACAATGCACCGAAGGCCACTCAAGCTCAGTTTCACGCCGTTCGTGGATCGTCGGCCGCTCGTCGCGGCGGCATCGACACTCCCTCGTGCCACTCCGACCGCAACCGCACGATCATTTCCGGATACCAGGTTCTCTGTGCGTCGCCCGAGGCCATTTTCTGCGATCTCCTCGCCAAGAGATCCTGACATAACTTCCCGTTTGCCGACCATCCGGAAGTTGGTCAGATCACGCAAGGCAAGCGCGTTTGGCGGTACTAATCCGACGGACGACGAATAAGCTCCGGATTGCCCGTCATCCGACCACAATCCGATGGGAGCCTCCACTGGCCAATGCCCCGGCGGTGAGCAAGTTTGGCGATATAGTTCTGTCACAGTGTGCCGCGGCTTGTGTCTAACTCATTAGAGGAGACACAAACGTGAGCGTGAATGAACTCCAAGCCTTAGCAAAGCAATTCGCCGACGCTTTCGATCAGCGCGACCTCAAGACTTTCCTGGGGATGCTTTCTGATGACCTGGAGGTGTTCGACCACGTTCCGTACCGATTCGACGGCAAGCCGCTCTTCGCCAAGTATCTCAATGAGGTCGTCGAGGGCTTAGCATCAGCGAGCTTCGGCTTCCGGCAACCATCGTGCCGCGTGTATGGCGATACCGTAGGTATCGTAAATGCCCACGACATGTTTACGGGAGTAACGAAAGACGGCAAGATTATCTCAATACATGGCCGAACTACCTTGGTCTTCATCAAACAAAGTGGGCAGTGGAAGATTGTGAGCGCCCACTTCTCTGCAATACCCAAGGCTCTCTGAGAATCGAGCCTGGGCATATGGGCGCTTGGAGGTGCACCATGACTATCAATAATCCACTAGCAGATAATTCCCCCGACC
>Ga0209648_10000992_pt1 | contig 22649 bp, 19 predicted proteins | sample GraSoi2013_115cm_FD_185830 | JGI IMG/M metagenome (GOLD analysis project Ga0209648, IMG submission 185830) | Grasslands soil microbial communities from the Angelo Coastal Reserve, California, USA - Sample 9_17_2013_115cm (SPAdes) (version 2) | ecosystem: Environmental > Terrestrial > Soil >... | reverse complement strand
GCTTGCGTCTGCGCGTGTGAAGACAGAAGCGCGGAAGAAGCACTCAGCGCGAGCACCAGACCGAAAGCAGCTACACGCCGTTTAGTCATGCCCTTCCCGAAGCGCTACAGAGGGCGCGAGCGCCTGCGGTTGTTGCGCTGAAGTTGGTTCTGGCGCGGCGGCCAAGACCAGCACCGCGCGACGATTCGGCATTAGCGTGACTAGCGTGCCCAGCACGACCACCAAGCCGCCCAGCCAAATCCATTTCACAAGTGGATTCAAGAACGCGTGAATCACCGGGGTCTGCGTTTCCGGATCTTGCCCCGCATACACCACGTACAGGTCTTCGCGCAGCGTCGAGTAGATCGCCACCATCGTTCCCGACTGCTCGTTGGTCTGGAAGAAGCGCCGCTCCGGATACAGCATCATCAGCGGCTTGTTGTCGCGCCACACTTCGACGATCATGCGCTCGGAGGTGTAATTCTTCTCCGCCTTGGAATCGAACCCCTGCAACAGCAGCTTGTAGCCGCCAATCTGCAGCGTCGAGCCCGGTTGCATATCTTTCTGCACGTCGCGATTGAATGCCGCTCCGGCCAGCCCCACGAAAATCAGCACCATGCCCATGTGCACGATGTAGCCGCCGTAGCGCCGCGTGTTGCGCATGGTCAGGTCCACCGTGGAAGCAAGGAACGACGCGCCGGAGCGTGAGCGAATGACGCGCGCTCCCCGGAAAAACTCCATGCCGATTGTCGTGGTCACAAAAACGCAAAGGATCAGGCACACCAGCGAGAAAAATTCGTGCACGCCCAGCGCGAAAACCACGACCCCAGCCAGTACACCGGCGATCAGAGGTCCGCCGAAGTTGCGCTTCAAGCTTTCCGTGGAAGTCTTGCGCCAGGCCAGCAGAGGCCCCACTCCGGTAAGAAACAGGAGCAGCAAGCCGATAGGAATATTTACCTTATTGAAGAACGGCGCGCCCACGCTGATGCGTGAGCCGGAAAACCATTCCGAAAATACCGGAAACAGAGTTCCCGAAAGGACGGCAATGCAGGACACCAGCAAAATCAGATTGTTGAAGAGGAAGCTCGATTCGCGCGACACCATCGAGTCCAGCTGATTCTCGCTTTTGAGGTAATCGCGATTCTTCACATACGCCACAAAACAAACGGCGAAAACCAGCAGCAGGAAACCAACGAAATAGTTTCCGATGCTCGATTGCGCAAAAGCATGAACCGAGCTCACCACACCGCTGCGCGTCAGCAAAGTGCCCAGAATGCAGAGCATGAATGTGGTGAAGACCAGCCAGACGTTCCACACCTTCATCATGCCGCGCTTTTCTTGCATCATCACCGAATGCAAGAAAGCCGTCCCTGTCAGCCACGGCAGCAGGGATGCGTTCTCCACCGGGTCCCAGCCCCAGTAGCCGCCCCAACCCAGCACCGCATACGCCCAGTGCGCGCCGAGCAAAATGCCCATGGTCTGGAAGCACCACGCGATCATGGTCCACTTGCGCGTCAGGTGAATCCACTTCTCGCCCGGATAGCGGGCCAGCAGCGCGCCCAGCGCAAAAGCAAACGGAATCGTAAATCCGGTGTAGCCGGAATATAAATTCGGCGGATGAATCACCATCTCTGGATATTGCAGCAGTGGAGTGAGTCCGTTGCCGTCAGCGCGAGTGAAAACCTCCAGCGCGCCATTCGCTCCGGGAGACGCCAGCACCTTGAACGGGCTGGCCACAAAATTATTCAGCGTAAGGAAAAAAATCTGCACGCCGGCCAGCACGACGCCGACGTAGGGCATCAACTCCCCATTTTTGTTGCGGTAGACCAGCAGGACAGAGAAAACGTAAACCGCCAGCAGAAAGCTCCAGAAAAGCAGCGAGCCTTCCTGCCCCGACCACAGCGCGGCTATTTTGTAAAACGTGGCGAGGTCGCGGTTGCTGTGCGCCACCACGTACGATACCCAGTAGCTGTCGCTGAAAAATAGATAGACGAGGCTGCCGGTGGCCACAAATATCAGCCCGCACGTCGCAATCCCCGCTTGCCGCGCGCTCTTGATCAGCAGCGGATGGCGCGTCACAATCGCGGCGATTCCGCCCACGAAGGCGTATGCCGCGCACAAAAATGCTAGGAGTAGCGCGAAGGAGCCAAAAACATCCACTGCGGTCCGCCTTCCCCTGTAGCGCCCCTGCAGCACAGACAAGCGCTACGACTACGACTCTACATCGTGCTGGCTTTTGCCGACCCTGGCTTCGCGTCGCCGCCGGGCGCCGCTTCATATTTCGACGCGCACTTGGCCTGCACGTGCTCGGCTACAAAGCTGCCATTGGTAGCCAAACTGCCTTCCACCAGCGCTTGCGACTTGTCAACAAACGTATCCGGCAGCGGCTCGGTGCCCACGTAGGTCACGGGCAGCTGCTTCCCTTCGCCGTCCAGAACGAAATCCACTCGTCCGGTAAACCGCTTGATCGTCCCGCGCTCCACCGTGCCGCCGACGCGGATACGATGCGCGCGCTCTTTGCCGTGGAGAGTCTGCAGTTCCGCAATGGTGTGGTAGTACGTCTTGCTTTCCCCGTACCCCAGCCACGCGAGGAATCCCAAAGACACCACGATAATTCCGATTCCGATCCCGAATTTTGCCTGCTTCTGCACAGCGACTCCTAAGAACTAGGCAAGCTTCCCCGTGAAAACACAAGTCTACCATATCACCAAAGCAGCACGCGTCGGCAAACTCCCTACAGGCCGGTCGCGTGCGAACTCCGCGTTGTGATGGCTTCTCGCAGGCGGCCAGCCGCTTCGGAGGAAGCACTCGCGTCCAAGGCAAACGGCTTTTCTTGGTCAAGCAGAATGACGCAGGGCAAGTCACCGCCAGTTAAGGCAGGCAGGAATTGCTGCAAAGCCGGTGAGATCGGTATCAGCCTTTTAGGTTTGAGTGAGCGACGAATTCGCGACAGTACGGACGGAAGACGCTTGGCAATCAGCTCTTGTGCGCTCCCCGCTGCGCCGTCTTCCACGGGGCACTCCAGCACATGTGTCAGCAAAAATCCGCCGCGTTGGAACTCCGCCAGCGTCGCCTCTGCGGATTTTCCCTCCAGCGTCAGCCCTGCGGCCGCAAGCAAAGACTTGGCCTCTCCCTCCCAGGCGCCGGCGGGAGAATAAAGAAATTCGGAGTCGCTTTGCGGCGCGACGGCTCCCAAGAGCAGCGTCGCGATGTGCACGGGCCGAAAGCGTGTGGTCCATTCCAGCCGCTGCAAACGCCGCGCAATATGTTCCGGAGAGGCTGCCTGTCCGCAGCCGTCACAACGCAAGTCCGATTTGTTCATGGCCACAACGAATCGTAGACGAGGCGGGAGCGCAGTGCAAATCGCTCCGAAGGGCCCGATTGCGCTGAAGTGTTAAGAGAGCGGGATCGAAGCAAAATAAACGGCGCAGCGCTTATTTTGAGAGAGCAACATCCGCAGGTAGTTTCGAGCGCAAGCACCACTTCAGCTCCTGGCTCAGCTCCGTTACTTCCATGCCAGGCATCACGATGAACTTGCAGCTCAGCATCTCGCGCGACTCGTCGTCGTCCGGCAGTTGACACGACACGCGACAATACTGGCATTCCTGGTTCCAGCAGAATCGTCCATACGGAATCGTTTCCGGGCTGATGAATTGAAAACAGCGCAAGAGCGAGTTGCGCTCCGGCACCTGAAACTTCTTCCCAAGAATCGTAATTTCCACCAGCTTCTCGTACGGACGGAACGGTTCCGGCATGATCGAGTCCTGTTTTCCGTGCACCAGCCGCCGCGTACCGATTGCAGCGTTTCCCTGTACCAGCGCACCTTGGTAGTTAGCGCAATCAGAGTAGACCGCGGGTGCGGGGCGCGACAACGAAACGTCTAACGGGACGTTGCCAATGTGCTACGGGGTGCCTTCAGGCTGGGTGAACCGTAGGCCGGACCGATATCCGCAGGTCAGCCGAGATCGAAGAATTGTCCCATGTTCCGGAACTTTTTGTAGCGCGCCTCAAGCAAATCTTTTACCGGCTCGTTCGTCAGCATCACCAACTGGCGGTCCAGCACGATGTCGAGCAGCCGCGCCGCCGCTTCGTAATCGGTGTGCGCGCCGGCTTCCGGTTCGGGCACGATCTCGTCAACAATGCCCAGCTCCTTCAAGTCCGTGGCCGTAATCTTCAGCGCGACTGCGGCCGTTTCCGCCTTCGAGGAGTCGCGCCACATGATGGCCGCGCAGCCTTCCGGCGAAATCACCGAGTAAATACTGTTTTCGAGAATGTTCACGCGGTCGCCCACGGCAATCGCCAGAGCGCCGCCCGATCCGCCCTCGCCGGTCACGGTCACAATAATCGGCACTGGCAAGCGCGCCATTTCGCGCAAGTTCAGCGCGATCGCTTCAGCCTGTCCGCGCTCCTCAGCATCCAGGCCAGGGTAAGCGCCCTGCGTATCGATGAACGTAAAAATTGGCCGGCCGTATTTCGCGGCCAGCTTCATCACGCGCAGCGCTTTGCGATACCCCTCGGGCTTTGGCTGACCGAAATTGCGCGCGAGCCGCTGTTTGGTATCGCGGCCCTTCTGATGGCCAATTACCGCGACGGGGCGTCCATGAAATTTCCCCATGCCGGCGATGATGGCTTTATCGTCGCCGTATCCGCGGTCTCCGTGCAATTCCACAAAATCGGTGAACAGCAGGCCGACAAAATCCAGCGTGTACGGCCGCTGCGGATGCCGGGCAATTTGCGCGCGCTGCCACGGGCCGAGATGCTCGTAAAATTCGCGCCGCAACTCGGCCACCTGCTGGCGAATCCGCTCCAGCTCGGCGTCTCCATCGACGCTGCCCGCAAGATGGCGCATCTCCTCGACGTCTTTTTCCAGACGGTCGATCTCGCGCTCGCGGCTTCCCTTTGTCGGAACTTTTTCTCTGGGTGTCATCACATTACCATCTCAATAGCCTGCGCACCGCAAATCTGCCGCACCGATTCTATCAGTTCCGCCTTGACCGTCACGCGCTGTTGCGCCTGCAGCACGGCCACGGAGCCATCCGGCGAATGCAACTCAAACAGAACGGGACTCGGCCCCGGCGAGCCGGCAAACAATTCCTCCAGTTGATCGAGCCTGCTTTCGCTCAGCGACTCCATCTCTAGCCGCACTCGAAACTCTCGCTGCGTCTTGCGCTCGGCAATATCTTCCAGTCGACGCCCCTCTTGCAATGAGAGTCGCGTGCCCGCTTCTTCGACTTGCACGCGCGCCTTTAACAACAGCGGAGTTCCCGGCTTCAGCATGTTCTCAAGCTTTGCAAAACTCTCCGGAAAGGCCAAAAGCTCCTGAACGCCGGTCATATCCTGCAGCGTGTAGATTGCCCACCGCGCACCCTTGCGCGAGCGCATCGGCCGCACGCCGACGATCAGAACCCCCACGGCAACTTCTTTTCCGTTGCGCTGCCCCTCGATTTCGGAAAGCGAAACGGTTTTGAGCTCCTGCAAGCGCGAAGCGTATTTCGCAAGCGGATGACCCGAAACGTAGAAGCCCAGCATGGCGTACTCGCTGGCCAGCCGCTCCTCTTCGCTCCAGGGCTCGGCGTCGCGCATCTCGAATGCAAGCGGAGCCGGCGCCGCCGCCGTTCCAAACAGGCCGTGCTGGCCCGATTCGCGCACGCGCGCGGCTCGCTGCAACGCCGCGACAGCGTCGTCGACCGACGCCAGCATGCTCTCGCGCGAGCCGAGGGAATCCACCGCGCCCGATTTGATCAAGCTCTCGAAGACGCGCTTATTCAAGAATCGCGACTCAATACGCTCGCAGAATTCGTACAAGGAACGAAATTCGCCTTGATTCAGGCGGGATTCGCGAATGGCCTTCGCGGTGTTCTCTCCCACATTCTTGATTGCCGCGAGCCCGAAACGAATGGCTTCTCCGATCGGAGTGAAATACAGATCGCTCTCGTTCACGTCGGGCGGCAGGATGGAAATGCTCATTCCGCGCGCCTCGTTGATGTACTTCACGGTCTTGTCGGTGTTGCCGGCTTCGGAGGTGAGCAGCGCGGCCATGAATTCCACGGGATAGTGCGTCTTCAAGAATGCCGTCTGATACGCCAGCAACGCGTAGGCGCAGGAGTGCGACTTGTTAAACCCGTAGCCCGCGAACTCTTCCATCAAGTTGAAAATTCGCTCGGCCTTCTTCTCCGGAATTTTGTTATTTGCGCAGCCGCCCATGAACTTCGCGCGCTGCGCCGCCATCTCTTCTTTTTTCTTCTTACCCATCGCCCGGCGCAAAATGTCCGCTTCGCCCAGCGAAAAACTCGCCAGGCGGTTGGCGATCTGCATCACCTGTTCCTGATACAAGATCACGCCGTACGTTTCTTCCAGAATGTCTTTCAGTTGCGGCAGTTCGTAGCTGACCTTCGTAGTCCCGTGCTTGCGCTTGATGAAATCGTCGATCATGCCGCCCTGAATCGGGCCTGGGCGGTACAGCGCGTTCAGCGCCGTCAAGTCTTCGATGCGCGTGGGTTGGTAGCGCCGCAGGATGTCGCGCATGCCGTGCGATTCAAACTGGAAGATCGCCGTGGTGTCGCCGCGCGAGAACAGCTTGTAGGTGTCCGCGTCGTCGAGGGCCAGATTGTCGAGATCGACCTTCACACCGCGGTTTTGCTCGATCGTGCGCACAGTGTCCTGCAAAACCGTCAACGTCGTCAGCCCGAGGAAATCCATCTTCAGCAGGCCGATGCGCTCCAGCGCATTCATGTCGTACTGCGTGGTGATTTCATCCCGGCTGGTCTTGTATACCGGCACGACATCGGTGAGCGGCCGCGGCGAAATCACCACGCCTGCCGCGTGCGTAGACGCATGTCGCGACAACCCTTCGAGCCGCAATGCCACGGCCATCAGGTCCTTCATGCGCTCGTCCGCGTTGATTGCGGCTTTCAGTTGCGGCGCTTCCGCGAGCGCGGTGTCCAGCGTGATGCCCAGAGTGGTGGGAACGAGCTTCGCCAGCCGGTCGACCTCGCCATAGGGGATATCCATCGCGCGGCCCACGTCTTTGATCGCCGCTTTTGCCGCCATCGTTCCGAAGGTAATAATCTGCGCTACGTTTTCGCGTCCGTACTTCTGCGTGACGTAGTCGATTAATTCGCCGCGCCGGCGCATGCAGAAATCGATGTCGATATCAGGCATCGATACGCGCTCAGGATTCAGGAAACGCTCGAACAGCAGGTTGTATTGCAGTGGATCCACATCCGTGATGCGCAACGCGTAGCTCACCAGGCTGCCAGCGGCTGAACCGCGGCCCGGCCCCACAGGCACGTCCTGCGTGCGCGCGTAATGGATGAAATCCCAGACGATCAGGAAGTAGCCCTCATAGCGCATCTTCTGAATCATTTCGATCTCAGAAGTGAGCCGCCGCTCATACTCGGAAAGCGGATTGCGCAGCGTGCCCTGCTGCGCTTGCCGTTCCAGCATCGGGACACGCGACGCAAAGCCTTCGCGCACCACTTTTTCGAAATAACTCCCCGCTGTGTGTCCCGCGGGAACCTTGAACTCCGGAAACGGGCTGGGAATGCGCTCGATTTTCACGTTGCAACGATGGGCGATATCAACGGTGCGGCTGAGCGCATCGGGCAATTCGCCGAACACTTGCGCCATCTCCGCTGCACTCTTGAAGTAGAACTGGTCCGTTTGGAACTTCATGCGATGGGCGTCGCTCATCGTCTTGCCGGTCTGGATGCAGAGCAGCACTTCTTGCGCATGCGCGTCGTCGTGATGCAGGTAGTGGCAATCGTTGGTGGCTACCAGCGGGATGCCCGTCTCTTTCGAGAGGCGCACTAGTTCGCGGTTCACACCCTTCTCGATTTCCAGTCCCTGGTCCTGAATCTCGAGGAAGAAATTTCCTTTACCAAAAATATCGCGCAGCCGGTACGCATTTTCCCGCGCGAGGTCATACTTTTCCTCGACCACGGCTTCCGTCACCGGTCCGCGCAGACACGCGGAGAGCGCAATCAATCCCTTGTTATGTTTTGAGAGCAGGTCGTAGTCAATGCGCGGCTTGTAGTAGAAGCCCTCGAGGAATCCCGCGGAGACCAACTTGATCAGGTTGTGGTAGCCCTCCAGCGATTCGCAGAGCAGCACCAGGTGATTGCTGCCGCGCGCCCCCGGCTCCGCCTCGGCACGCTCTTGACCGTTGCCTCCGTTGGTCTTTTCGCCGCGATCGTGCCGGCTGCCGCGCGCTACGTAGACTTCGCAGCCGACAATCGGCTTGACGTCGCGCTTGCTCGCCTCATAAAAAAAATTGGCCGCGGCAAACAGGTTGCCGTGGTCGGTAATGGCTACCGCCGGCATTTTCTGCCGCGACGCTTCATCCAACAGCTCGGAAGTTTCGCACGCCCCGTCGAGCAGGCTGTAATCGGTATGAACGTGCAGGTGAACGAACTGCGGCTGACCCATGGACCTCAATTCTAAATCTTGCTTGCCGGAATTGCGACTCAGATTCTTGCGTTTCCCACAGCCTGGAGCGACTGCGTTGTACCAGCGTGCTAACGATCAGCGTCTACGACACACCAAACGCGCCCTACTTGCGTCCGCCACTCTTCTTCGCGCCCGCCGCGGCCTTTCCAGGCGCAGGAGTTGCGCCCTTTGCTCCATGCTTGCCGCCACCCAAGTGTTCCCGATGCTGCGCGCGCGTGGCGGCTTTAGCCGCCGCGGCACTGGCCTCCGACTGCTTCCCCGCCGCCGCTGCGTGCGATTTCTCCGCACCCTTCGCGCCTTTTTTCTCTTTTTTCTTCGGAGCTTCCTTAATTCCAGACAGCTTGCGCAGAATTTTCTCGCGCTCTTCCGGTGTCTTTCCACGGCCGGTCAATTGAATCGCAAAGACCTGCTCCACAATGGCGTCGAATTTCTCGCCGCGCTCCATGCCCAACGCTTCCAGCTCATTCGTCACACTGGGAAGCGTGATGCGGATCGGACGCCACTTGTTCAGGTATGCGCGAATCTTCGATAACGCCGCCGAATTGTTCGACTCGGAGAGCAAATACGCCAGCTGGTCAAGCGGCATCTTTTCGATAAATCGGTATGCGTCTACCGGAGCATTCAACTTGCGGCCGGATAGTTCTTTCGCCGCTTCATCAGCCTCTTGCGCGAATCCCAGTACCAGATCAGACTCGGCGCTGCGATAGCCGGCCCGTGACAGCGCGGCAGCCTGCTCGCGGTCCTTCAGCCGGCCGAGAACGGCCAACTGCATGGGGGTTGCCAATCGCGGCCGGAATCCCGCGGTGAACAAGTCTTCGCGCACCTTCATCAATCGCGCAATCGCGTCGTAGTCCGGATGCCGCTTGGCGAGATTGGGATTAATGGCCTCGAGCAGATCGTGCTGTTCCCACGCTTTCAGCACTACCGTTGGCCGCTCTTCGCGCGCGACGGCACGCAACTCGCCGCCTGCGTCCTCCGGCGTTATGGTTTTCTGCAGTTCGCGCTCGATGGCCAGGTCAAACCATTCCTGGGTGCGCGCCTCGAGCTTGAAGCCCATGCGCGCCGAAAATCGCAGCACGCGCAGCAACCGGACCGGTTGGTTCGTAAAGCTATGAATCGTGAGCGCGCGAACTTCCCCGCGCTCGATGTCAGACAATCCGTTGGTGGGATCGAGCAGCAGTCCGCGCGACGCCGGATTCAGGGAAATGGCAATCGCGTTGAGCGAAAAATCGCGGCGCCGCAAATCCTCCATGATCGTCGACCAGCGAACCTCAGGGCGTGTCCCAGGCCGCACGTAATGGTCATCGCGCGCGGAAGAGATGCTGCCTTCGACATCGCCGGCGAACAATACCTCGACGTGCCGAACTTTTTCGTCTTCGACGAGGATCTTCGCCCCGCCCTTTTCCAACTCGCGCGCAATTTTTGATGGATTCCCTTCCACCGTAAAATCCAGGTCGCGCAGCGAGGCTCCGGTGATGAGGTCGCGCACTGTGCCGCCCGTCAAATACAGGTTGAAGCCCATCGCCGCGGAAAGTTCCTGGACGCGCATCATCACGGCGCGCTGTTCGGGCGACAACCGGCTTTCCAGCAAGAACATGTAATCTGGCATCGCTCTCCTTAGCCTTGAGGCGGCCGCGCTAGCATCCGCGCCGTCCTCACTGCAATTCCCCCAGGGTTGTGGTCGTCAGGCCCCTCTTCGCACGCGCCGTTGCTACGCTCGCGGATGATGGGCCTTGTAAATCTGCTTCAACCGCTCCTCGACAACATGGGTGTAAATCTGCGTCGTGGAAATATCCGCGTGCCCCAGCATGAGCTGTACCGAGCGCAAGTCCGCGCCGCGCTCCAGCAAATGCGTCGCAAAACTGTGCCGCAGCATGTGCGGCGTCAGGGCCACACGCAATCCGGCACGTCGTCCGTAGGCCGACAAAATCTTCCAGACGCCTACGCGGCTCAGCGCCGCGCCCCTGCGATTTATGAAAAGTGCCGGCCCTGAACTAGCTTTCGCGCTCCGCAACAACTGTGGACGCCCCTCTCGAAGATACTTCTCCACCATACCCAAAGCCTTCTTGCCGACGGGCACGATGCGCTCCTTATCCCCCTTGCCAATGCACCGCACGCAACCCACCTTCGGATCCAGATCGTTTATGCCAAGGCTGATCAGTTCCGATACCCGCAGCCCTGTTGAATACAACACTTCCAGCATCGCCCGGTCGCGCAATCCTGTCGGCGTTGTCGAGTCTGGCTGCTCCAGCAGCTTCTCGACTTCTTCCAACCGCAAGTACCCCGGCAAGTGCCGTCGTATCTTCGGTGACTCCAGGTTGATGGAGGGATCTTCTGTAATCAGTCCCTGTATCTGCGCAAACCGGAAAAAATTACGCAGAGTCACCAATTGCCGCGCCACCGTCCGGCTCTCCAGCTTTTGCCGGTATAACCCGGCAAGAAAGTCGACCAGGTCATCCCGGCGCACGCTTTCCAGGCTGAGCTTGCGTTTCCGGGCGAATTCTTCAAATTTATTCAAGTCACGCCTGTACGCGGAAATCGTGTTCGCCGAGAGCCCCTTCTCTACCCGTACATGCATCAAGAACGACGAAATGACCGCGGAAATTTCCATTAGATGTCCACATATGCTGCGCCGCCACGTCCCCGTCGCAAAGCAATGCCGTAAATCTCTTCCATTTCATGGCAGCGGAAAATCCAGGCAAGGCCCAGGTACAGCGCCGTGGCTCCCACAATAAGCGCCGTGAAAATCGAGAGTTGCACCAAAAACCGCGAATGCATCGCAAACTCGGTGTAATGATTGCCCAACCAGCATGCAACTCCCATTATCCCAGCGCACAGGGAAATCTTTGAAAAGGAGCGCAGAATCTCCATTGTGCCCAGCGCTCCGTAGCGCAGCCGGAAAATGATGAAGAGCGCGAAAAAGTCAAAGAAGCACGCGATCGCCGTTGCCAGCGCCGGCCCGCCGTTCTGCACGCGCTTGAAGAAAAACTGCAGAAACACAATGTTGAGCACCAGATTGATCATCAGCGATATGCCTGCCACGATCACCGGCGTCCGGGTGTCTCGCGTCGAGTAAAACGCCGGCACGATCAACTTCACCGACGCCAGCGCCGGCAAGCCTATGGCGTAATACAGCAAGGCCCGCGCCGTTAATCGTGTAGACGCGGTGACGAACTGCCCGTGCTGGAAAAGCACCCGGACAATAGGCTCCCGCAAGATCATTAACCCGAGCGCAGCCGGTATGGTAATAAATGCCACAATTCGCACGGAAAAGGTCAGAGTTTTCTTCAGCGATTCGTAATCTTTCGCGGCCGCCTGATGCGACATCATCGGTAGGATGGCGGTAGCCACCGCTATGGCGTAGCCTCCGAGCACGAGTTCCATTACGCGGTCGGCATAATAGAGGGCCGTCAGGCTCCCCTCAGGCATTTTGCTGGCCGTCGAAAAATAGGTGTCCACGAACAGGTTGATCTGCCCTATCCCAATTCCAAAGAACCGCGGCAGCATCAGCCGGGCCACGTTCTGTATCCCCGGGTGCGAAAACGAGATGCCGAAATCGAACTTCATGCCCTTCTGCACCAGCGACGGCACCTGAATCAGAAACTGTAAGGCGCCCCCGACCAGCACGCCCACCGCAAGCGATACAGCCGGGTCTTTGAAGTGCGGCCAGACAATGCCAATCGAAAACACAATCACTGCCAGGTTCAAAAAAACCGACGTGGCGGCCGGTAACCCAAACGTATGGAAGCAGTTGAGGATGCCCATGGCCAATGCGGCCAGCGCCACAAAGAACAAATACGGGAAGATAACGCGGTTCAGTTTCACCGCCTGATCCCAGGAAACATTGCCGCCAGCGTCCGCCGTAAACGCGTGAATCACCGACGGGGAGAATACCATTCCCAAAACGGTGATAATCGACACGACGAGCGCCAGCGTCCAAAACAGCCGATTCGCGAAGTCCCACACTTCCTTCGGGGACTTCTCCCGCATATACGTCGTAAAAACCGGGATAAAGGACGCCGTCATCGAGCCTTCCGCCACCAATCGGCGGAACAGGTTCGGAATTCGATACGCCAAAATAAAGGAGTTAGCTGACAGGGACGTGCCCAGCAGGAAGGCAATGCGTTGGTCCCGCACATACCCCAATATGCGGCTAACGATGGTGACCAGGGATATAATCGAGGCCGATTTCAGAATCTGCTTTTTTTCAGTCAACGGCCCGCTCCGTGGCCTAAACCCAATGAAAACAATAACTTGACAGGCAAAACGCGCTTAACATAACATACATCCGAGCGTTTCGCAAATTAGCGTTAATGAGTACGTGCGGATTTGAAGAACCGAGCCCCAGCCTCTACGCACAAGAAAGTCGTCGTAGTGTTTATGGACAAGAAAGCCCTGCGCGGCTATCTCAGTCCTGCGCGACTCGGCCAATCGGAACCGATCGATGTCCTCACTCCTGACGGCGAACACGAGCAGATTTCCCTCGCTAAAGTCCGTGCCATCTATTTCGTCCGCGAGTTCTCCGACGACTTCGAGCCGGAACGCAAAGCATTCCTGAGCCGCCCGAAGCTTGACGGACTTTGGGTGCGCCTGCGCTTCGCGGACAATGAAACACTCGAAGGCGTCATACCTAACGACCTGCTCTCACTGATCGACAATGGCCTGCAAATCACTCCGCCCGACTTGAACTCGACCACCGACCGCATCTTCGTTCCCCGCAGCGCTTTGTCCGAAGTCACAGTACTGGGCGTGGTGGGTATCGCCCGCCGCAAACCCGCCGCAGCCGCTGCTGCCGCAAACCAGCCTCGCCTGTTCACCGAATAGCAGCGGACACATTGCCGTTGGCGTCCGGCGTCACCTTTTTTCTTCGTCGCGGCCCTAACCCCAGGGAACTCCCATCGTCAGTACGCGTATACGGGGATGAGTACCTCTGCGAGGTGCCTATGCAATCGCTGCTATCTGATTTGAGCTTTGCCGCGCGCGAGCTGCGCAAGCGCCCCGGCTTCACGCTCACCGCGGTTTTTTCCCTCGCTTTGGGCATCGGAGCCACGAGTGCCGTCTTCTCCGTGATTTACGCGGTGCTCATCGACCCCTTCCCCTACCCCGGCTCGGATCGCATTGTGGAGCTGCGGCTCGTGGACAAATCCGGCACCGACCGCTTCGCTGGCCCTAATGGCCAGCAAGCAGTGCAGCTTCGCCAGCTGAAATCGATCCAATCCATCAGCCTAATGGATTGGTGGAACCTGACCACCACCGACGGCGACCTCCCTGAAGATGTGCAGGCCATGTACATCGACCCGAACGCGCCGAATCATTGGGGGATCCGCGCGCTGATGGGGCGCTGGCTGATTCCTTCGGACGCGCCGCCAGGGCAAGCGCCACTGCCCGTCGTGGTGCTGACCTACCATTTCTGGCAGCGCTATTTTATGGGCGACCCCAACGTGATCGGGCGCACCATTCAACTTGTCCACAAGCCGTACCAGATCGTGGGCGTGATGCCGCCGCGCTTCAAATGGGGCGACCCGGACATGTACGTGCCGCTGAAGGTTACTCAAGACCCGAACATCCGCTACGCGGCTTCCATCAAGCTCCGGCCAGGAGTGAATGCGGAGCAAGCTAGCGCAGAGCTCCAGCCGCTCGTCGAGGAGTGGGCTAAGCAGGCGCCCACGCAATATCCGGACAAGTTTAAGGTCAAGCTCCGCAGCATCGTGGAGGTGTACGCGCGGCCGCTGGGGCCGACACTGTATTTGCTGCTGGGCGCGGTTGCGTCGCTGCTGTTGATTGGCTGCGCGAACGTCTCCATTTTGCTGCTGGCGCGAGGCACCGAGCGGCAGCACGAACTTGCCGTGCGTGCCGCCATCGGAGCGGACCGTCTGCGCATGATCCGCCAATTGCTCACGGAATCGCTCGGTATCGCAACAACCGGCGCTGCGCTAGGTATTCTCCTGGCCTGGCGAGGGCTCTCCTTCCTCGCCTCGCGCCTGCCGGAGAATTCGTTTCCCGCCGAATCCGTCATCAAGATGAATATTCCGGTACTACTTTTCAGCGTTGGCTTGGCGTTTGCCACCGCGATTATTTTCGGACTCTGGCCGGCACTGCAGCTTTCGCGCCCGGAGATCGCGCGTCTGATGCAGACCAGTTCGCGCCGAGTGGCCGGAAGCGTGGGAGCGCGGCGCAGCCACGGCGCGATGGTGGGCGCTCAAGTCGCGCTGACGCTTCTCATGCTCACCGCGGCTGGTGCCGCGGGCAAGGGCTTTCTCCGCCTCGTGCATACCGATCTCGGCTACGACCCGCACAAAGCCATGTCCGTGCCCATTCCTGTGCACGAAAACACGCACGTCGCGTGGAAAGATCGCGCCGAATACTTCGAGCAAATCCGCGCGAAAATTGCCGCGATGCCGCAAGTCGAGATTGCAGGTATCTCGACCAACGCGACTCCGCCCTCGAGCGGCTGGCGCCAGAACATTGAAATTATGGGCAGTACGGCGGCAGAGAAGCCTGAAGTGCGCGTGAACTTCGTCAGCCTGGAATATTTCCCGCTGCTGAAGATTCCGCTCGCGCAAGGGCGCCTCTGGGATCATGCCGAGACTATGCGTGGCGCCTCGCTCGCCGTCATCAACCAAACCATGTCGCGCCAGTTCTGGCCCAACGGCGACGCGATCGGCCATCAAGTCCGCATACCTTCGCTCAAGGACCAGCCGCCCTATCAGCGCGCGGTCGCCGGAAGCGACGGCTGGCTGCAAATCATCGGCATTGTTGCCGACGCGCGCGACGATGGCCTGCGCAATCCCATCAAGCCCGGGGTCTATATTCCTTTTACAACGCAGATGTGGATGTTTACGCAGATTCTCGTGCGCACTCGTGTCCCACCGCTCTCTCTTTTACACGACATTCGCGCGCAGATTGTGCAGATCGATCCAGAACAACAGACCATGCGCGTGCGAGACCTCGATCAGTGGATTACAGGTCAGCAGGAGTATGCGCAGCAGCGCCTGGTTGCTACCCTGTTCGGCATCTTCTCGATTCTGGCGTTGGCGCTCGCCGCTGTTGGCCTGTACAGCGTCGTCTCCTATGGAGTGGCGACGCGCACCAACGAGTTCGGTATCCGCATGGCTCTCGGCGCCAGAGCCGCGGACGTGTTCCGCATCGTGCTTTCCTCAACGGCCGTGAATGTTGGTGCCGGGCTGGCGGCCGGCCTTTTGTTGAGCATCGCCTTGGACAAGCTCGCCACAAAGTGGGTCGCGCAAAGCTCACGCGATCCCTTGATTCTGACGGGCGTCACCCTGCTCCTGATCGTCGCTGCCGCCATGGCGTGTTTGGTGCCCGCTCGCCGCGCCGCTGCCACCGACCCGATGCAAGCGCTGCGCTACGATTAAGCTGCGGAAGCTCGGCGTGAAGACGCGAGCGACTTCGCTCGTCGAATCATCGGGAGATTGGGCGGGATGCCTAAATGGCGCGTCCCCCAATGGCAAAGCTCGCTCATCAGCGGAATCAGTTCGTCACCGGCTTTGGTCAACGAATAGGTTACCTGCGGTGGGACAACAGCCTTAGTTGTCCGACGCACAATCCCGTCGGACGCAAGCTCGCGGAGCTGCGAAGTAAGAACCTTTTCGCTGATGCCAGGCACAAGGTCGCGCAACTCCGCGAAACGCCGCGGACCAAATCCCAAGTGCCACACGACCAAAACCTTCCACTTGCCGCTCAGAACGTTGATCGTGCCCTGCACCGGACACCCATGATTGTCTTTCATACAGGCCCCCGGGCTTACAAAATTGTGCGTACTTCCCTCAGCGCTCTGAATACTTATACCATCTATCAGAAGCGCGGCCGCCGTCCTCGAGGCCAATCGGTTTCGCTAAAGCGGCGGTCTGTCTACCAGGAGAACGACCATGATTCTAGTAACCGGAGCAAGCGGAACAGTTGGTAAAGCGGTGTTGAACGAAGTGGCGCGAAGCGGCGCGAAAGCACAAAGCGATGTACCGCTCAGCCAGTGAGGCAGCAAAGGCGCCCGCGGCAACGCAGACCGTGATCGCAGACTTCGCCAAGAAAGAGACGCTTGCGCCGGCGTTGAAGGATGTGGAGAGCGTGTATCTCGTTTGCTCGCCAATTCCCGATCTCGTGCAATTGGAAGGGAACATGATCGACGCCAGCGTCGCCGCCGGCGTTAAACATATCGTGCTGAACTCCGCTCTGGGCGCTGGCGATTACGCGAAATCGTTTCCTTCCTGGCACCGCAAAGTCGAAGACAAGCTCAAGACCACGGGGATCTCTTTCACGATTCTGCGGCCAAATAGCTTCCATCAAAACGTGGTGACCTATTTCGCTCCGAGCATCCGTACGCAGGGTGTTTTCTACAGTTCCATGGGAAGCGCGCGCGTCAGCTTCCTGGACGTCCGCGACATCGCCGTAGTGGCCGCAAAAGCACTGGCGGGTGGCGAGCACAGCGGAAAAACCTACGAACTGAATGGTCCCGAAGCCCTGAGCTACTCGGACGTGGAGGAGAAAATCTCAAAGCATGCCGGGCGCAAGGTGCAGTACGTCGATATTCCCGTCGACGCGCAGGGGAAGGCGATGCTGGATCAAGGCATGCCAGCCTGGCAGGTCGACGCCCTTCTCGATCTTCAGGGATACTACATGTCCGGCAAAGGCGGCGCCGTCGACCCGTTGCTGCAAAATCTTCTCGGACGCTCGCCGATCACAATGGATCGCTTCCTCGCCGAGTTTGCCGGCGAGTTTCGCAGCCAGGCAGCGAGGGCCTGAATATCACACATGGAACCGATCAACTCGAATACTGGAATGACACACACTGAAAGCCGCGAGTTCATTCGCAACCATTTTGAAGAGTTCGTGAACCGAAAGAATGTCGACATCGGAAACGTGAATTTCGCTCCCGATTTTGTGGATCACGGCGCGGATGTTCCCCCAGGAACGCCGGCCGGACCGTCTGGCGCGATCCAGTACGTCGCCGGAGCGCTCAAGCGTTTTCCCGACCTCCATGTGCGGATCGAAGACATGATTGCGGAAGACGACAAAGTTGTGGTGCGCAATCACTGGACCGCCACCGATTCGCAAAACGGCAAGAAGCTCGAGTTCCGTGGCATCGTAATCTGGCGCATTGCCGCCAGTAAGATTGTGGAGCGCTGGGCCTACCTCGAAACTCCGCACGCAGCTTCGTAGGGTCGCTGGGCGTCGCGCTCCGCGGGCGTCCAGCGAAAGTGTTACCGCGCGGCGTTAGTTCTTTCCGCAGGACGACAGCCGCTTCTCTCGAAGCGTCACTCGCCACTTGTCTCCGGATATGGGAGACTCGCATTCAGAAGAGGAGCCTCGTCCATGAAACTTTCTGAAGTTGCGCAGAAGCTTGCCTGCCGCCTGGAAGGCGCGCCGGACACGGAAATCCGCGGCATTGCCGGCATTGAACACGCCGAGCCCGGCCAGATCACTTTCCTCGCCAATCGCCGCTACTTTCCTCTGCTCAAGACCACGCGCGCCTCCGCCGTGCTGATCGAAGACCGTATCAACCTAGAGCGCGAAGCCGGCGCGCCCCCCATCGCCGCGTTGCGCACGCCCAATCCATACCTCGCCTTTGCCCACGCCATCGAACTCTTCTACCAGCCGCCGCGTTACGAGCCACGCATTGATCCGACCGCGGTTATTGCGCCGACGGCTCGCATCGGCGCAGGAGCGCACATTGGTCCTTACTGCTTCATCGACGAGGACGCGGAAATCGGCCGCAACGCCGTGCTGCACAGCTTCGTCACCATTTACCGCGGCGCCAAAATTGGAGACAACTTCTTCGCGCACGCACACGCCGTCGTCCGCGAATTTTGCGTCATCGGCCACCGCGTGATTCTCCAAAATGGCGTGGTCATCGGCGGCGACGGCCTCGGCTTCGCGAAGCAGAAGGACGGCACCTGGTACAAGATGCAGCAGTCCGGGCCCGCCGTGCTGGAAGATGACGTAGAGGTGCAGGCGAACGCCTGCGTCGACCGCGCCACCGTCGGCGAAACGCGCATCGGCCGTGGCAGCAAGCTGGATGACCTCGTGCTCGTCGGCCACGCATCGCGCGTTGGCGAAAACACCATGCTCTGCGGCCAGGTGGGCCTCGCAGGCTCCACAAAGGTCGGTGCTGGCTGCATTCTTGCGGGGCAGGTCGGCACCGCTGGCCACCTCTCCGTTGGCGACGGCGCGGTAGTTACTGCGCAGAGCGGCATCCCCAGCGATGTCCCGCCGCGCTCGCTCTATTCCGGTTATCCCGCGGTCGAAAATCGGCAATGGCTCAAAACCACCGCGGCGCTCAATCGTTTGCCGGAGTTGCAGAGGCGCGTATGGGAGCTGGAATCAGAAATCGAAAAGCTGAAGAGTCGCTGAAGCAGGACTCCTTGCCTCCCTTCCGCTCACTCCTTCGGCGCCCAAAACGGCTCGCGTGTCGGAACAAACTCAACCGGCACTTCGCTGACAAACGTCTTTAGCCAGCGAGCGCATTCCTCCATGCCCGCCTGCTCGGATGGAATGTGCCCGAGAATGATCAGCGCTTTCGGCTTTCCTTCCGTTACCGCATCGGCCACGTATTCGACAGTTTCCCATTCGCGCGGCTCTCCGGTGACGAGCACCTGGACGTCGCCTATCTCCAACGCGCGCGTCTCGCTGGCGAACCCCGAAGCGCCAGGAACCAGCGCAACCTTCCTTATTTTGAGCTTCGGATCGCCTACGACGCGCATTACGTGAATCCTCAGGCGGCTCTTCAGGTCGCTGGCCAGATGTTCCAGATCCGTCTCGGGAACCGCGAACACATATGGGTTGGCGCCATCTTGAAACTTTTCCCAACCCAGGGCGTGCGCCATTCCCGCTTCGATGCCGTCCCGTTTTATGCTGTGCCAATGGTCGTGAAATCTCCAGATCACCAAATGGTGCTCCTGAATGAACGCGCGCTTGGCAGCCAACACCGGATCGTTTTCTTTTTGCGGAAGCTCGTCAGGCTTGTCCTCATGATTGTAGAAGGTCGGTTCGTGCGTAATGATCAGGTTTTGTCCAGACGCCGCGGCCCGCTGGAGCACATCCAACGTAGCCATCATAGTTACAGCGATGCCGCGGACATCTTCATCCGGATTCCCCGCCTTGAACGTGTCTACCGTCTCCTGTTGCCAGGGAATTCCGACGTGCGCCTGAATCCGGCCAATAACTTCCCGTGCCGTTAAAGGCTTTTCTTGAGCTGCGGCTGAATTCGCGTCGGCACTCATCGCCATGGCCAAGAAGAGAATCGCGCAGACGCAGAGGCTTCCATTTTTCATGAGGAGACAGTCCTTTCTTGAACGCCTAGCGTTTGACAGCGAAGCCTCACGCACCTTCCGGCGGCGCGGCTCCCTGGAAACCAATGGGCCGCTGCTCCGGCGGCAAACCCGCGGCCATGGCGTCGTGTACTCTATCATTCAGCGCGTCGCGTTCGTCGAAAGAGTATTTCGACGCATCAATCGGCTCAAGAAATTCCACCAGGATTTCGCCCGGATAAATCCGCAGCGACCGCTTGCGCATCACTTTGTGCGCGCCGGAGCAGGCCACCGGCACAATCGGCACACCGGCCTTGAGCGCCATAACCACGGCGCCCTTCTTGAAAGTTTGCAGCCGCCCGTCCGGACTGCGCGTGCCTTCCGGATAAATCAAGAACGATCGGCCGGCGCGCAACGATGCCGTTGCCTTCTCCACACTCGTAATGGCCGAGTCGCGATCCCTGCGATTCACGGGAATGAACCCGGCGAGCGCAAACGCCTGCCCGGCAATCGGCCACTTGAAAAGGGACTCTTTTAGCAGAATAGCTACCCGCCGCGGGATCGCTCCCACCACTGCGGGCGCATCCGCGGAACTGGTATGATTCGCCACAAACAGACATGCGCCCGCGGGAATGCGCTCGCGGCCTGCGATTCGCACGTTAACGCCAATCGCGCGAACAAAAAACATCACGCCCTTCACGCCCGCCCAATACAACGGATCGGGATTGCGCGAAATCAGCGTATACAAAAGCAATGGCGGCCCCGCGAGAAGTATGTACAGCGGAAGAAAAATCAGGATGAAAACAGTCCCCAGCATAACTCCGCAGAACTCTCTCCAAATCTCGCGGCCAGCGTCAAGTACAGCGCTTCACTGTGCCGCAGTCGACGCCGTGACCGGCTGCGTCGTGCCGTGCAGTAGCCCTTCGCGAATGCGCTTGGCCCTTGCGTCGGCGCGAGAATCCTCGCCAACTTGATAAAAAGTGTCCGTCGCTTCGTCGATTCGAAAATCGATGGACATCTCGCGGTCGTCGCGCTGCACCCGCAAGCGCACCTCGTTGCCGGCCTTCTGCGAATACACCCAGCGCTCCGGATTGCGCGGTACGTCCGCACCGTTCCAGCTAAGAATCACATCGCCTGCACGCAGACCTGCTTGCCCTACGGAGCTGTCAGGCTCCACGTTTCGGACGATAACTTCTCCGGACGCGCCGCGCTCGGTGAAAAATCCCAGCACCGGGTGCTTGCGCTGCGTAGTCCGCAAAGTAAGCCCCGCGAGCGAGAGAATCTGCGAGTAGGGCAACGCCTCCGCATGCGATACGTACTTACGAAAGAATTCTTCGAAGGAGCCGCCCGCCACGTGCTCCGCCGTCAATCGAACATCGAGACTGTCGCGGTACGGCTTGTTTTGTTTCGCAAACGCATTGTTCATCGCGCGCAGCACATCATCCAGGCTCTTTTCGTTGTTTGTGCGATCGCGAATCAAAATATCCAGCAGGACGCCGAGCACTTGCCCCTTGGCATAGTAGGACACGCTCTCCTGCGGCCGGTTATACAGCGGATATTTCTCCAGCCACGCGTCGAGGCTGGACTGCTCCGCGCTTTGCCAGCGATTAGCGGGACGAGCCTCCAGTTCGCTCACCTGCTGGCTCAAGTCCAGGTAGAACTGGTCTTTGCTCCACAATTGCGAACGCACCACCGCATACGCCGCATACGTGCTGGTCACTCCTTCGGCAAACCACAACGCCCGCGTGTACTGCTCCTTCGTGTGATCTACCGGATCCAGCGTCGCCGGCCGGATGCGTTTCACGTTCCAAAGATGGAAAAATTCATGAGCGGCAATATTCGGCAAGTCCGCGTCGGATCGCAGCGAAATCGCCGTGGAATTGGCGTGTTCCATTCCGCCGCCCACGCCTCCCGCCGCTTCGCCGAGGTGAATGATAAACGTGTAGTGCTCGTAGGGCGCCCCTTCCATCAGCTTCAGCTCATACGTGCAAATCCGTCGCAGGTCTTCCTCAATTTCTTTCTTCTTCCATTTTTCGCCGTGCACGACGACGGAAACCGGCGGATTCATTCCGCGCAGATCAAACTCGTCGAATTTCCCGGCCTCTATGGGAGCATCGGCGAGCGCCTCGTAACTCGGCGCCGCGAACCCAAAATTGCGCGCTCGCCCAATCGATTCAAGGAACTTGAGAGATGCCCCGGCCGCCTGCCACTCGAGTGGAACATCCGGCATACTCAGTATTGTCTCTTCGCCAGGCCGCGCCGGAACATACATCAGGATCATCGCCGGATTAATGAAGGCGTGCTCGCCATTCAGTTGCGTTGCGAACGGACCCGGCTCGTCCCAATAACTCTCGTAGCGAACCGTAATCGTGCCATTTCCGGTGATTCGCCAGGTCAGTTTGTCCAATTTTTCCAGCGGCGTCTCATCTGAGCCCGCAAATGCTTCAACCTCGCGCAAGTGCGCGCTGAAATCGCGAATCTGGTAGAGCGCATTCCATGCCGGCATCTGCACGATCACTTCTCCAGCGACGTCCGGGATCTCCATGCTCACGTGAAAAGTGTGTTTTTCCGGATGTTCAATGGAAACTGTGTACCGAATCGTGCCGTTCGCGCGGCTCGCCACAAATGCCGCAACGAAAGCGGCCAAAACTATTCGGAGAAATAGAAAGCACCGGGGTTGCAGGATCATCACCGAGCCGGCGCCTCGGTCGGTACGCTGCGGTCGAGCTTCTTCACCAGCTTCTCGCACAAGCCGTCAAAGCTGCCGTTGGACATAATCAGCAAAAGATCGCCGGGTTTCGCTTCTGCCGAAAGATATTCCGCGATGGCGTCAGACCCTGGGAACGTGCGCGCTTCACGACCCAATTCGCGCACGCTCGCGGCCACCGATTCGGGATCCATACGGTTGTCATCGCCAAGCTGTTGCGCGCGAAACACTCCGCCGAGAACGACGCGATC
>Ga0209648_10000991_pt1 | contig 22667 bp, 18 predicted proteins | sample GraSoi2013_115cm_FD_185830 | JGI IMG/M metagenome (GOLD analysis project Ga0209648, IMG submission 185830) | Grasslands soil microbial communities from the Angelo Coastal Reserve, California, USA - Sample 9_17_2013_115cm (SPAdes) (version 2) | ecosystem: Environmental > Terrestrial > Soil >... | reverse complement strand
GGGGGGGGGGGGGGTACCAAAGCTTTCCATTCCCTATCCTGGCGCAAAAGACTCCGACCAAGTGTTCACCTGCGGCGAGGGTTGGTTTTACTCAAGCCTGTCAGCCTCCTCAACGCGGTGTAAAATTAAAGATCGCGAATATCCGCGCTAAATTCCAACGTTCCGTCCTGGAAAGGATCTCCTATGGCAACCATGGAAGCCCCGCCGCGTCTGCAAGTCCGCCTTCACGAAGGTGCGTTCAAAAACGAACCGTTCGTTGACTTCAGCAAAGAAGAGAACGTGCGCAAGATGCGCGCCGTCATCGACAAAGTGCGTGGCCAGCTTGGCCGCGAGTACGACCTGATCATCGGCGGCAAGCGTGTCAAAACCTCCGACAAGATCCGTTCCATCAATCCCGCTAAGCCTTCGGAAGTGGTCGGGGTTCACCAGAAAGCTGGCAAGGAGCACGTCGATCCTGCCGTGAATGCAGCTTCGGCCGCGTTTACCCACTGGAGCCGCACTTCGGTTGAGGAGCGCGCGTCGCTCTTGTTTCGAGTCGCCGATGTGATGCGCGAGCGCAAGCTTGAATATATGGCTTGGCTGGTGTTCGAGGTTTCGAAGAACTGGCCCGAGGCTGACGCCGACATCTCCGAGACCATCGACTTCTGCGAGTTCTACGCGCGCGAGGCCCTGCGCTTTTCGAAAGCCGAGCCGCCCGTGCAACTGCCTGGCGAGCGCGACACGCTGACCTACATTCCGCTCGGCGTTGGCGCGGTGATTCCGCCGTGGAACTTTGCCTGCGCCATCATGGCCGGCATGACGCTCGCTTCAATCGTCAGCGGCAACACGGTTGTGTTGAAGCCGTCCAGCGATTCGCCGACGATTGCGGCAAAATTCGTTGAGCTGCTCGAAGAGTGCGGAATGCCCGAAGGCGTCGTCAACTTCTGCCCCGGCGGAGGCGCAAGCTTTGGCGACGCGCTGGTGGCGCATCCGAAGGTTCGCTACATCGCTTTCACCGGCTCGCGCGAGGTCGGATTGCACATCAATCAGACCGCCGCTCATCAGCAACCCGGGCAGGCCTGGATCAAGCGCACGGTCCTCGAAATGGGCGGCAAAGACGCCATCATAGTCGATGCCGACGCCGATATCGATTCGGCCGTCGAAGGCGTGGCTCAGGCGGCATTCGGCTTTCAGGGCCAGAAGTGTTCCGCGTGCTCGCGCGCCATCGTGGACGAGCGCGTTTATGACAAGTTCCTCGAGAAACTGAAGTCTCGCACCGAGCGCATTACCGTCGGCGATCCCACGACGAACCCAAACATGGCTGCGGTGATTAACGAAGGTTCGATGAACGACATCCTGCGCTACATCGAGATCGGCAAAAAAGATGGACGCCTGATCACTGGCGGCGCGCGCGACACCAGCGCCGGCGAAGGCTACTTTATTAAGCCGACGGTGATTGCGGATATCCCGGCGAAATCGAAGCTAGAACAGGAGGAGATCTTCGGCCCGGTGCTGGTGGTGATCAAGTCGCGCAACTTCGATCATGCCCTGGAAATCGCCAACGACACCGAGTTCGGCCTGACCGGCGCGGTTTACTCCAGCTCGCGCGAAAAACTGGATCGCGCCGTGCGCGAGTTCCACGTGGGCAACCTGTACCTGAACCGCAAGTGCACGGGAGCGATGGTCGGCGCGCACCCGTTCGGCGGGTTCAATATGTCCGGCACCGATTCGAAGTCGGGCGGCCCGGATTATCTCTATTTGTTTACGCAAGCCAAGAGCGTGGGCGAGAAGATCGTGTAGGGACGGGGCTTGGCCCGTCTTACTCTGCGGCGGGAGACGCGGCAAGCCGCGTCTCTACCGGAAGTCACTCGATCTCAGTTCGTGCTATAGTGTCGGGCCATGCTCACGAAACGCGCGTTGCTTGGTTGCGTTCTCTGGGCCGTCATCCTGACGGTTTCCTTGGCTTTTGCTCAATCCGTCCATCGCGAGATTGTGGTTGAAGACGAACGCGAGCCCGCGCCTCGCTTTCACGCCAAAACGCTCGCAGGCGAACAGTTCAGCAACGAGTCGACAAAAGGGAGGGTTGTTCTTTTTCAGTTCTGGACCACGTGGTGTCCTTACTGCAAGAGAGAGGAGGGTCTGGTGAACGATCTCACCACGGAATTTTCCAGCAAGGGTCTGGTCGTGATTGCTGTTGACGTGGCCGAGTCCAAGAAGGTTGTGCAGCAGTACTTGAAAGAGCATCCCCGCAAGTGTCACATCGTGATGACTGGAGATACCAATCTGGCTGCGATGTATGCCGCGAACCGCTATCCCATTTATGTCGTCGTCGATCGGGATGGCAAGATCGTAGACACGCAACACGGAGCAGGCGGGGCGAGGGCCCTTCGCCGGACGCTGGCACGCGCGGGGCTGGAGTCCAAAGAGTCCGAGTAATTTGGTTGATGGCAGACAGCTGCCGAGCTGCGCTCGGCTCGGACAGCCGAGGACGCCCGTCGCTCCACTAATACAAGAAAGGCCGCCCGCAGGCGGCCTTCTGTCACTCAAGAGAAAGCGGTCTAGTTGCTGATGCCCGCACTCTGTGGCGGTTGCGGGACGGCGGCGGCTGCCGTCGCGGCCGCAGCTTCGTTCAGTATGCGGTGGTGAATGGTGAACAGCGCCAGCTCCAGCCGGTCCGACACACCGATCTTGTCGTAAACGTTGCGCAGGTAGTTTTTAATCACCTGCTCGGTCGTGCCCAATTGCGTAGCGATCTCTTTGTTCTTGTATCCCTGAACGATAAGCGCCACGATGCGCAGTTCCTTGGCCGTCAAGCGGTCACGGACGCGCAGCCCGACCATATCGTTCTCGGTCAGCTCGCTCGGCACCGCCATGTCCTGCACCCAGTTTTCGCCACGGGCGATCTTGCGCACACAGTCCACGAGCGCGGGGCTGGTGACGTTGCGATAAACCACGCCGTGGGCGCCCGCCGCCATGTAGCGCTGAGCGCTCTCGCCGGTGTCGGCGAGGACGACGACGCGGGTCTTGTTTTTGTTGGCAGCCGTGAGGACGGAGTTGAAATCGGAGTGGAAACCTCCGGCAATGATCAGCACCGCGGCGCGAAACTTGTCGAGCGCCATGAACATCTGCTCAGCAGTTTGCGCCTGGGCCACAATGCGCATTTCGTCTTCTACGGCCAGCACCTTGGCGATGCCAGCGCGAAAAATCGCCTGATTGTCGGCCAGAATAAGCTTCAGCATGGATCGCGCTCCCGGTTAACTGTTGCGAACGAATTCGTAAGAATCGATTACACAAGCGACGCCCCGGCTGTCCCCGGACTCGGCGCTGGCATTGGGCTCATCGGTCCGCACCACGCGGCCGCGGCACTGAATCACAACGTCTTCCTTGCCCCCCGTTACTTCCGGCGGCAGGGTGATCTCAAACTCTACTGGCGAGCCGACCTCGAGCGAAGCGTCAGCGCGGATGTACACGCCGGCGGCGCTCAGATTGCCGGTCATGCCGCTGCTGGCGTCAGCCGCGGTATCTTCCCTATGAATCTTGATCGGCAAATGCAGCGGAAACCTTTTCCCGGTACGCGCTTCGGACACGACTCCTCCTCTGCTGTCGCTCTGCGCTTCAATCCAAAACCAGAAAACTAAGCCAGAAAACCACGGAATTCCCGGCCCAGAGCCTGACGAGCAGCTATCGGCGTTATATCACGGAAAATACTCCAGAAGAAGCCCTGATTACCTTCGTAATCTCAGTAGGAACTAGATACCTCCGACGCCCACGGGCGGACGCAGCCCCAATTTGAGTGGGAATCCCGCATTTTTGGCGGATCGCCCGCATCTCGGGCGGCTAAGCACGGTGCGCCACGCACGCTATACTTACCTCGCGCCGGAGTTGTCCGCCACCCGCCAGGGACGCGTCTGGAACAGCTGGCTAAACGAGGGAGGTGCCGGATGGAGAGGGCGTGGTCATCTTGCTGATGGGAGTGTCGGGGGCGGGGAAGACGACGGCCGGCCGGCTGCTGGCGTCGCAACTCGGATGGGAGTTCGTGGATGGGGACGATTTCCATCCGGCGGCGAACGTGGAGAAAATGCGGAACGGGATTCCGCTAACGGACGCCGACCGCGCGCCCTGGCTGGAGACTCTGCGTGCGCTGATTGTGGGCTGGATCGCGGCGGGAAAGAACGCGGTACTGGCCTGTTCGGCGTTGAAGCGGGCGTATCGAGAGAGCCTGCGGGTTGGGCCAGAAGTGCAGATCGTCTATCTGAGGGGAGCGCCGCAGTTGCTGCAGCAGCGGCTGCGCGCGCGTGTCGGACACTTCATGACGGAACGGATGCTCGAGAGCCAACTGGCGGCGCTGGAAGAGCCGGAGCACGGCGTGGTGGTCGATGTCGACCGCTCACCGGCGGCGATCGTGGCGGAAATTCAAGCTAGGCTCGGGCTGAAAAACCTTTAACCACAGGGGTCACGGAGGAGTCACAGAGGACACGGGGGAAACCATCACCACAAAGGATACGATGGGGCGCCAAGGAGAGACGGTGTACGAGATTGAGGCGGTGGTGGTGCGCAGGCTTACTTGGCGGCTCGTGCCATTTTTGTTTCTGCTCTACATCGTTGCCTATCTGGACCGGATCAATGTGGGGTTTGCGGCGCTGCAGATGCGGCAACAACTCGCATTCACCGACGCCGTCTATGGGCTTGGCGCAGGAATGTTTTTTGCGGGGTACTTCTTCTTTCAGGTGCCGAGCAACCTGGCGCTGCAGCGCGTGGGGGCGCGGCGGTGGATTGCGCTGCTGATGATGGTTTGGGGAGTGATTTCAGCGTCGATGGTATTGGTTAGTGGCCCGCGCAGCTTTTACTTGCTGCGCTTTCTGCTGGGAGCGGCGGAGGCTGGATTCTTCCCGGGCGCAATCCTCTATCTGAAGAATTGGTTTCCGGCGCGGGCGCGGGCGCGGACCGTGGCTCGATTCATGACGGCAGCGCCGCTGTCGGGAGTCGTGGGCGGACCATTATCCGGCGCGCTCCTCGGCTTCCATCTAACGTCTGGCCTTGCGGGATGGCAATGGATGTTCCTGCTGGAGGGGATCCCGGCGGTACTGCTGGGCGGGGTAGTGTTGGTCTATTTGGTGGACCGGCCAGAAGAGGCTCGCTGGCTCCCGCGTGAAGAGCGGGACTGGCTGGTTGAGACGCTGCGGCGGGAACGGGCGGAGGCTACTGGGGGAGCGGGGACATTCGCCGCCTTGCGGAGCGGGCGAATTTGGATGTTGGCGCTGGTGTACTTCGGGTTGAATACCGTTTCGTATGGCGTGAGTCTGTGGCTCCCGACGCTGATCCGAAGTTTGTCGGGAGTGAGCAATTTCACGGTCGGCGTACTGTCCGCGATTCCGTATGTGGCGGCAGCGCTAGCGATGGTAGCGGTGGGTTTGCACTCCGATCGCTCGGGAGAGCGGCGGTGGCATACGGCGGTGCCAGCGTTTGCCGGGGCGCTGGCCCTGACTGGCGCGGCGCATTCGACTTCAGTTGGCCCGGCGATTCTCGGCATCAGTGTGGCGGTGCTGGGCGTGTTCTCCATGATGGGGCCGTTCTGGGCGATGCCGACGCGGTTGCTGTCGGGCACGGCGGCTGCGGCCGGGATCGCATTCATCAATTCAGTCGGAAATCTCGGCGGATTTGTAGGCCCTTATGTGATTGGGCTGGTGCGGACGTCGACCGGGCAATTCAAGGGCGGCCTGCTGCTGGTGAGTGCCGCGCTCGCCACGAGCGGAGCGGTTGCGCTGATGGTGAGGAGCGCCAGAGAGTAACTCGAAATCGCGCCTTCGCGCAAAGAACACGGTTATCTCATCAGCCAAGTTGCAGATTGCGCCACGCAGCGATAGAATGCGTCGCGGATAAATCAGTCTCACAGTTTGATGTTTCCCAATGGAGGGGACATGAAAACAAAAACAATTGTATTGACCCTGGCGCTGTGCTTTGTCGCAGGGGCAATGTGCTTCGCCAGCGACGTACAGGTGGGCACCTGGAAGCTGAACGAGGCTAAATCGAAACTCGCCCCTGGGATGGGGAAGAACAGCACAGTGGTCTACGAGGCCACGGGTGACGACGTGAAAGTTACGGTGGATGGTACCGACAAAGACGGTAAGGCCGCGCACAACGAGTGGACGGGCAAGGTCGACGGCAAAGACTACCCCGTTACCGGCGATTCCACCTCGGACTCGCGGTCGTTGAAGAAGGTGGATGACCACACGTTGCAGTTAACCGTCAAGAAAGGCGGGAAGGTTACGCTTAGCGGTCAAATCGTCGTGTCGGCCGATGGCAAAACCCGCACCGTCACCACGAGCGGAACCGATCCGGAGGGTAAAAAGTTCACAAACGTTTCGGTGTACGACAGGCAGTAGCGGGACCTCTGCCGAGGGCTGAGTAATAGGGATGCCTCCCGCTCGGTTCTGAGCGGGAGGGCATTTGCAAATAGCAGGCTGCCCGACTTTTCGCGGTTTGGAGCTGTCCGTTCTTCGAAAAGTGCCAGGGGGACGGCCAGCACCGAAGTGGCTCCGGTTTGCGCGCCCGGTGGTCGAACCTCAGTGGAACTACCGCTAACCGCCGATCAGGACGCTGCGGTTTCCGGGCGGGGCTCTGCGATCAAGCTGTGCCGGCGCAGCACGCGCCGGCGCTGCGATTCCTGTAGCGGTGGGGAAGCGGCTATCGCGCAGAGAACGTAAAATAGGGCGGCGTTTGCCGGAATCTGCAGATTGAAGTCGAGAAAGCTGTGGACCAGGATTCCGACGCAACCGAGAAGAGCGGCCGCGGTCAGCGCGCCGGTGGCGCTCTCGTTCCAATTCTCAAGCTTACCCGCGGCTCGGCGGAAAACCAGCACCAGAAACCAGACCGCGATTGAGAATCCGACCAGGCCGGTCTCGACCAGCAGTTGCAGGTAATCGTTGTGCGCCTGGTTCACGAAGAAAGTGGTGTAGAAACTGCGAAATTCCGGGTAGACGATCGGAAATGCGCCAAGTCCCCAACCGAGAAAGGGTCTCTTGAGGAGCATGCGCAAGCAGTCTCGATCAATGGTGAGGCGAACCCCTCCGCTGATCTCTTCGCGGGCTTCGGAGTGAATGCTGATCAGACGGCGAGTGAGTTCGTTGCCCCCCATCCAGACGAGAAAAACAATCACTAGCGCCAGGAACGCGCCCAGCATGAGAGGCTGTTTCCAACTTCCTTCGCGCTTGCGAACCAGAAGCACGCCCAGCACCACCATCTGTGCGACGAACGCCGCCATGCCTCCACGCGAACCGGAGAGAAAAATACTGGCTGCCATGAGCGCGGCGATGCCTGCGACCGCAATCCTGCGGTTCCCGTTCGTGAAGTGAGTTGCGGCCAGTACCAGCGGGAAGGGCGTAAGCATCTCCATCAGGCCGGCATAATGATTGTGATTGACGTAGGGTCCATAAATGGCGCCACCCTGCTCCAGAGTCCGGATCCAGTAAAGCTTGCCATTCGGAGCCATACCCTGCAACACGGCAAACGAAGCCACTACCGCCCCGTAAGCCGTGAACAACTTGGCCAGCAGCTCGAACTGAGAAGATCGACGCAGAGTCTGGCTCACTACAAACACCAGCATGCCGTAGGCAGCATAGAGCAGCAAATGAGTGTAGGTTACGTGACGGTAGGCCGTCGTTCCGGCGAGCCACTGCGCAAGCACCAGCGCAAAGAAGGCCGCCATGGGTCGGAAGAGCACGTTGCCGGAGATGCTGACTTCCCGGTTGATCCACTGGCGGGACGCCCAAGCACCCAGCAGCAGCATGGCACACGCCTCTAAGGCAAAAATGGACCAAGGCTCGACCGCTCCAAAGGCCAGCGGCCCGAGCAACAGGACAGCACAGGCGCCGGCCAGCAGCGCGGTGTTGGTAAGTCTCGGTCGCGAGACTTTAGTGACGGGCGCGGGTTCAGGCTGCGTTGCCAGGGCCGAACTCACGGTTTGTCCTTGGAATTATTGGGGGAATTGTCGAGAGAATTATCCGGCGAAAGCTCGAAATCGTCGAGCCAAAGCTTGCCGCGAATTGGTGAGCCGGAGGGGAATCGTTCGATGGCCAACACGAGCAGGGTGGTGGAGCCTGGAGTGGTAATTTTTGAGTGAACTTCCTTCCAGAAGTCGGCATCGTTGAGCGGGTCGCTGGCATAGAGCGGCGCGCCGGTGTATGCATCTCGCAGAACGATCTGCGGGCCGCCCGCTCCCTCAAAGTCAGCCGACTTGTAGTACGCCGAGAAGTTGTAAGTGGTTGCGCCGCGCACCGGAATGAGTTGTTGAATCCCCGCGTCGCTGATGCCTGGGCCTTCGAAGGTGAGGGAAAGCGAGCGATGACCCTGGCGAAAGTCGCTCGGATCGAGCAGTGGCCGGACTCCGGTTCGATTCACGTAGGTCCAGTCGAAGCCTCCGTTCAGGATGTCGAGGCTGAAATCGCCGTTCACCACCAGGTTGTCCTCCGTGGGCAGGTAGGCAGAGAGGCCAAGGGTGTCAGCGGTTTGCTCCCAGGCAGACATGGCGGCGTCGGGACGACGCACAGCAATGAGATAACGCACGTATTCATACAAATAGCGGTTCTGGAATTTCACGTGCAACTGGGCGAGCCGGTCCCAGGTTTTGATGGCGCCCTCGGTGTCCTGTTTGCTGCTCAACAAACTAAGAAACGAAATCAGGGAATCAGTGCGCGCCGGTACCACGTCGCGGAGCAAAGCGTCCGTGTCAGGACGCACACGCCAGCATGCACGCAAGGCGGCGTCCGCCAGCGAAATGTCATTTTCTATGACCACGCGGAACTCGCGCAGGGCGCGGTCGATGTCGCCGTCGATGAGAAAAAAGTTGGCCGCCTCCCACGCCACACCAGGCGCGGTGGGCTCGGCCTGCAACGCGCGATCCAGCGCAACTCGCTGGCCGTCGATGTCTCCGGTTACCTGATATGCGGCTGCGAGGTCGAACCAATAGCGGGCATCGTGGGGATTGAGCGCCACAGCGGATCGAAGGCTCTCGATGGCAGACTGAGGATCAGCGGCAACAAATGCAAAGTAGCGCCCGAGCCGATGGCGATAGTCCGCATTTCCCGGCGAGAGGCGCACCGCGCGCTCCAGCGCTGGCAAATCCGGACGCGAGGCGAAGACGCTGGCGGCGAATTCTGTGCCGGTCAGAAACAAATAGACGCAGGCCACAATGGCCAGACCTGCAGCGAACTGCCAACGCCGCCGGTCTGAAAGTGAAATGGCCATTGGCGTACTCTTTTCCTCCTCCACCCTCAAACTGCTTTAGGTTCCGCTTCGTTCCCAGTGTCGGCAGGATCTTCCTGATAGTACTGACTATATTTCCCCTGATACTCGTAATAATAATAATAATCTGGGGAGGTTAGATCTACGGCGTTTAGGAGCACGCCGGCGACGTGAGCATTGACCTGCATCAATATGTCGCGGGCGCGGCGCAGGGCCTGTTTCGTGGTCTGGCCGGAACGAATCACGAGAATCGTGGCGTCGGCGCGGGGTGACAATACCACCGCGTCGGTTACGGAAAGGGTTGGGGGAGTGTCGATCACGATGTGGTCGAACTGTTCGCGCAATTCCGCGAGCAAGTCCCTCATGTGGGAGGACGCCAGCAATTCGGCAGGATTCGGTGGCGGCGTACCCGCGGGCATGATGAAGAGATTGGGCAGGATGGGGGAGGTGGCAATTGTCTGCTGCACGGTGGCGCTTCCGGTCAGCACGTTGCTGAGACCGCTGCGCGGCCCCATGCCGAGGGTCTTATGAATACTGGGGCGGCGCAAGTCGGCATCCACCAGGAGAACGCGGACCCCCTTTTGCGCAAGCACGATAGCGCTGTTGATGCTGGTGGTGGTTTTGCCCTCCTGGGGACGCGCGCTGGTCACCATGATGACTTTAGGCGGCGCCCCGAGATTGGAGAGCAGAAGCGAAGTCCGCAGCGCGCGATACGATTCGGCCATTTGCGACTGGGGGCGAACCAGGGTCACCGTTTCCACCACTTCCTTGGAGGCAGTCAAAGCCAGCCGCTTGCCAGTCGCTCCATGGTTGGCTGACTTGGAGCCAAGCGGGATCATCCCGAGAGAGGGAAGGCCTGAGATCGCTTGTGCCTGCTCGGGAGTGCGGACGGTATTGTCCATGTTCTCGAGCAGGAAGGCCAAGCCGACGCCGGAGATGACGCCGAGCACCAGCGCAAAGGACAGGTTGCGCGGAATGTTGGGTTCGCTGGGAGAGGTTGGAACACGGGCCGCGTCAATGATGCGAAAGTTATTGGAGCGCAATCCCGCGGTGACGCCCGCTTCTTTCAGTTTTTCCAGCAATCCCTCGTAGAGTGTCCGGTTACTGTCAAGGTCGCGCTTCAGGATGCTGTACTCGATCGCACTCTCATTGAGCTTGTTTGCCTCCTGCTTTTGCTTTTCAAAGGAGCCGCGCAACATATTCTCGCGTTGCAGAGCGGCCAGGTACTGCCCCTTGAGGTGGTCGACGGCCTTGTTAGTTTCCGATTGAAGCTGACGGTCAATCTCCTTCAGTTGGTTATTGAGCTGTGCGACTTTCGGATACGAGGGACCGAACTGGGTGCTGAGTTCGGCAACCTGAATTTTGAGGCCGGCCTGCTGTTCGCGCAACTTGTCCAGAAGCACGGAACCCGCGCCGGTTCCGCCTCCCGCAGTATCGGCAATGATCGCTGCCGCGACCGCCTCCGGATCATTGGACTGGGTCTGGCGATAGACGGCTTCTTTCTGCATGCGGTCAGATTCAGCCATCGTCATTTCTTTGTTGAGTTCGTCGAGCTTTTCGGTGGTGATGTTCTGCTTTTCGTCGATCCCGAGAATCTCGTGCTCCTTCTGGTAGCGGACGAGCTTCTCTTGAGAGGTTTCCACTTTCATCTGCAAGTCAACCAGCTGTTTGGAAAGCCAGTCGGAGGCCTGCATAGTGGATTCGAACTTGGTCTTGAAGTTCTGCTCGACATAAGTGGCCGCCAGGGTATTGACGGCGCTGGCGGCGAGCTGAGGATCGGTGCTGGTGTAGTGAATCTCGATGATGCGGGTGTTGGGAATAAGGGTGACGTGGAGGTTTCCTCGAAAGCCTCCCAGCAGAGCCGAGGTGCGGTTCGAATCTGTTTGCAGTGGATCGGCGACGAGGTTGGGTTGCTTTTGATCGGAGTGACCGCCGAACTCGGGACGCCTATCCAGATTTAGCTGCCGGATCACCTGCAGCGCCATCAGATCGCTCTGCAAGATGCGGACTTCGGTGTCCAGATCGCTCTGGTCGTAGTAGTCCACCACCGGCGTCGAGTCTTTGAATGTAATGAGGTTCGAATCGGCCTTATTGACGGCGATGCGGCCTACTGCTTCGTAGACGGGAGTCTGGCGCAGGCTGGCGATGGCGACAGCCATGAAGATGCCCACTACAACTGCGGTCACCATCCACTTGCGCTTGATAAGAGTGCGCATGTATTCGCGCAGAGTGGACTCCTGCGACGGCAACACGTCATAAAGCGCGGAGCCGGGCGGCCTGATGAATTCAGCCGGTTCGGCAGGTTGGAGTTCGCGTGATCCGTCGTTACGTGGAACATCACTTCGTGGATCGTTGCTTCGCGTATCGTTGCTTCGTGGAACCAGGGGTCCCGATGACATCGTTACTCCTTAGCCGCCCCAAGCACGACGCGGCAGTACGCCGCACCCCGCCGCACAGGTCTCCGCTCCAGCCGGACCTTATTCACAGCAAGCCGGAAAGACAAGAGGGGGCTGTTATTAGAAATTTGCCTGATTTTAGCATCCCCGAGTGAGAACCAGCCATAATTTACAAGCTTGGGGATATTGTTTCGGCTACTGGTTTCCGCCGGGCAGACCTCGACGGAGACCTGGGTGCGACTGCCCCTGCTCGCTCCCGTCGGGCGCCGTCAGGGTGTGGCGATTCGGCGGCGTGGTAATAAGATCGGTTTCGGCGGGACGTTCGCGGGATCGCGCTACGGGCCACAAGGTAAACGCAGAATACGAACGGGCTCTGCAACTCGATCCCAACAATCCTCATGCCTACCTTGTCATGAGGCATAAGTACTTCTTTACCCCCAAAATGTTTGGTGGCAATCTCGATAGAGCTATCGAAGCATTTCAAAAGGCAGCCACCCTGGATCCGCACTATGACGAGTCATATGTCTGGCTCGCGATCGCCCACCGCGAGAAAGGCGATGCCCAAGGTGCGGAAACGGCCGTGGGCGAGGCATTGAGAGTGAATTCCCGAAGCGTCTTTGCCCAGCGCATCCGAGCGGGTGCGCCGGAATAGTATGCCGAAAGCGCGTAACCAGGTCGGGCGACCCGTCCTACAGCCGCTATCTTTCCCATGAGGGCATCGGTCAGAGCTAGGATGGACGCGAAGAGGGGCCACACGACGCGCGATGAATTCTCAGCTATGCTTTCTCAGCTATACTGTCGAACACAAGAAGTTACCCGAAAAGAGAAGACTGTTCTGGCTGCGGAAGATTCGATACTCGACGCCCAGCTTCTAAAGGGGCGGCATCGCTAAAGCGATGCCGTGATACGAACTCTGCGTTTTTCTTCGGCGCGTAACTCGACAGAAGAGGTTTCTAAGGAACAAGAATGGTCAATTGGTCGCAGGAATCGATACTGGTAACGGGTGGAACTGGATCGTTCGGGAAGAAGTTTGTGGAGATCATGCTGCGCGACTACCAGCCGCAAAGACTGGTGGTCTTCAGCCGGGACGAGTTGAAGCAGCATGAGATGAGAACGTCGGGCTTCGATCATCCCAGCATGCGGTATTTCATTGGAGACGTGCGCGACGTGGAGCGGTTGAAGCGGGCGCTCGCGGGCGTGACGGTGGTGGTGCACGCGGCGGCGCTCAAGCAGGTGCCGGCTTGCGAGTACAACCCATTCGAAGCGATCCAGACCAATATCATCGGCGGCCGCAACGTGATTGATGCGGCCATTGATCAAGGCGTGCGCCGCATTATGGCGCTCAGTACCGACAAGGCGGTGAATCCGATCAATCTGTACGGCGCCACCAAGCTGTGCGCGGAAAAAGTGTTTGTGCAGGCCAACGCTTACGCGGGCGCGAAAAATACGCGCTTCAGCTGTGCGCGTTACGGGAACGTAGTGGGCAGCCGGGGCAGCGTGATCCCGGTTTTTCAGGAACAGCGCCGGCGCGGGAAGATTACGATCACAGATCCTCGAATGACTCGATTCTGGCTGACGCTGGAGCGGGGCGTGAAGTTTGTGATCCGTTGCCTCGAGGAGATGCATGGCGGCGAGATTTTTGTTCCGAAGATTCCCAGCATGCGGCTGGTGGACTTGGCGGAGACCGTCGCTCCCGGATGCCAGGTGGAGTACATCGGGATTCGTGCGGGAGAGAAGTTGCACGAGGTGCTGGTTTCTGAGGACGAGTCGCGGCAAACGCTCGAAACCGAAGATATGTTCGTGATTCAGCCGTCGCATCCGTGGTGGAAATCGGAAAACTGGGTCAACGCCAAGCCGCTGCCGGAAGGCTTCCGCTATTCGAGCGACACCAACGACCGTTGGCTAACGCGGCGGCAACTGGAAGAGTTGGTAGCACCTGAAGCCAGCGCTGCGGAGGCGGTTCCGACGTCGGCGTAGCAGGCGGCGGGATGCCCAGCCCCTGAAGAGGCGGATAATTTTCGGGAATTTATGGCATCGCTAAAGCGATGCCCTGATACGAGGCTTTGCCTGCAGCCTATGAGGGCATGCGCTGATACGAATCGCACCTGCACTACGGACTGCTAGCATGAGTGCCTTATCCACAAAGCTGGAAACGCTCGCCATCCATGGGGGAAAACCCGTGCGGGAAAGATTGTTGCCATACGGGCGGCAAAGCCTGGTTGACGCCGATGTGCAGGCAGTGGTTGAGGTTCTGAAATCGGACTGGCTGACCACTGGACCGAAGATCGCCGAGTTCGAAGAACAGTTTGCGGAGTGGGTCGGGGCGCGGCACGCGGTCAGCTTCAGTTCGGGGACGGCCGCACTGCACGGTGCGGCATTTACCGCCGGACTGGGGCCCGGAGATGAGGCGATCACCACCCCCATGACTTTCTGCGCGACCGCCAACTGCATCTTGTATCAGGGCGCGACTCCGGTGTTCGCCGACGTCTCGGCGGACACGCTGAATCTTGATCCTAACGAAGTTTCCAAAAAGACTTCTTCAAAGACCAAGGCCATTATTGCGGTCGATTACGCCGGACATCCTGCTGCGCTTGATGAACTGGGGCAACTGGCGAAAGCGCAAGTTAAACGAGCGCTCCTGATTGAAGACGCCTCGCATGCGCTGGGCGCTGAATATCGTGGGAAACGGGCCGGTAGCATTGCCGACATGACCGTATTCAGCTTTCATCCCGTGAAGCATCTTACTACCGGGGAAGGCGGCATGGTTGCGGCCAACGACGCGCGGCTTGCGGAAACGCTGCGGCGCTTTCGCAATCACGGCATCAGCAGCGAAGCGCGGCAGCGGCAGGAATCGGGGCAGTGGTTTTACGAGATGGTCCTGCTGGGCTTCAATTACAGGTTGACGGATATCGCTTGCGCGCTGGGGCTGTCACAGCTGGAAAAGCTGGCAGCGAACCTGGCACGGCGCCGGGAAATTGCGGCGCAGTACGCGGAGGCATTCCGGGAGTTGCCTGCGATTGTGCTGCCCGCGGTGCGCGAGGGCGTCAATCCGGCGTGGCATCTATATCCGGTCCGGCTGAACCTGGAAATGCTTGCGGTGGGGCGAGGAGAGATCTTTCGAGCGTTGCGAGCTGAGAATATCGGCGTGAATGTTCACTACATTCCAGTCCATCAACATCCGTACTACCGCGAGCGGTTCAAGTCCAAGGAGGGCTATCCGGTTGCAGAAAATGCGTATGAGCGGCTGATCAGCCTGCCTATGTTTCACTCCATGACGGCGCAGGATGTGGAAGACGTAATTCACGCGCTAGGAAAAGTTGTTACCTGTTTTGAAGGGAAAGGCGAGCGCTCGCAAATGCTCGAGACCAGGCAATCAAAATAAATCCATGTCCAGAATCTCCGACTGGGGAAGATATCGGTCTCTGGTAGTCGGTTGCGGTTCCATTGGCCGGCGGCATGCACAAAATCTCAAGTCGCTTGGGGTGCGGCAGCTCGGCTTTTGCGATACCAGCGCCGAAGCGCTGAAGCGATGCCGTGAGGAACTGAAAGGGGAAACCTTCAGCGACTACAGCGAAGCACTCGGGAAATTCGGGCCGGATATCGTGCTGGTCTGCACTCCGCCGGTGTACCACGTGGAGGAGGCGTTGGCCGCTCTGCATGCCCGAGCCCACGTTTTTATCGAGAAACCTGTTTCGCATGAATCAAGGGGAATCGAGGTACTGATAGCCGAAGCGCGTCGCCACGATCGGAACGTTCAGGTCGGCTACAACATGCGGTTTCATCCCGGCTTGAAGATATTGAAGGAACTTATCGAATCGGGAAAAATTGGGCGCGTGCTCTGGCTCAACGCGGAAGCGGGGCAATACCTTCCCGACTGGCGCCCTTGGCAGCACTATCGCGAAAGCTACAGCGCGCGCCACGAACTTGGCGGGGGCATCATTCTCGACGGCTCTCACGAACTGGATTACATTTGCTGGCTATTGGGGCGGCCCACGGAAGTGACGTGCCGGGCCGAGCACCTCAGCAATCTGGACGTCAATGTTGAAGATTCCGCATGGATCTATCTGAATTTTCCGGAGCGGCGGCGCGCGGAACTGCACCTGGATTTTGTGCAGCGGGCATACACGCGCACCTGCAAAGTTGTGGGCGAGACCGGGACGGCGCTTTGGGACTTCAATGTCCAGGAGGTGCGCTGGTTTTCGGCCGGGCAGTCAGGTTGGAGCAGTATCCCGTACGTATTTGAAGCCAACGACATGTATGTGGCGGAGATGTGTCATTTCCTGGAGTCTCTGGGGAGCGGAACGGGGCCGATGGTTGATCTCGAGCAAAGCCGAGATGTGATCCGGGTGGTGGAAGCAGCCAAGAGATCGTCGGAAGAGGGAAGACCGCAGCCGCTGAATTGGACGAGCGAGGCCAGCGTGGGACCGGTGGTCGCGATCATTCAGGCGCGAATGGGGTCCAGTCGGTTGCCGGGTAAGAGCCTGGCGGAGATCGAAGGACGGCCGATGTTGTGGCACGTGATTCATCGGGTGAAGCGAGCCACACTGATCGACCGGGTGGTGGTGGCCACTTCCACCGCTCCGGCGGACGACGCCATCGAGAAGATGTGCCGAGAAAACGGCGTCCCATGTTATCGGGGAAGCGAGAACGATGTGTTGGATCGTTTCTACGCCGCCGCGCGTGGGGAAAAAGCGGCGCAGGTGGTGCGCATCACGGCCGATTGCCCGTTGATTGATCCGGAGGTGATTGATCGGGTGGTGCGCCGCTTTCAACGGGGCGATCTTGATTATGCCTCTAATGCCATGGTCCGGAGCTATCCCGATGGGCTGGACACGGAGATCTGTTCGTTTTCCGCGCTGGAACGGGCATGGCACGAGGCGACCAAAGCTTCTGAGCGCGAGCACGTGACTCCGTACCTGCGGTCGGAAAAGTTTCGGACTGGAAACGTCGAGAACGACTCGAAGTCCTTGTACCAGCATTATCGCTGGACCGTGGACGAGGTGGAAGACCTGGAGTTCATCCGAGCGGTGTACAAGGCCTTTCGCGGACGGGAAAGTTTCGGAATGAAAGATGTTTTCGAATTGATCGAGAAGACTCCGGGACTGGAAAAGATGAATTCTGAAATTGTTTCCAACCTCGGATACTACAAGAGCCTTTTCGAAGACGCGCGTGCGGCAGCGGCGCCGCGCAGGCCGATTGAGAGATCGAAAGCCTGGCTCGAGCGGGCGGGCAAGGTGATTCCCGGTTCTTCGCAGACATTCAGTAAAGGGTACAACCAGCACGTGCAGGGCGTCGCACCGGTATTTTTGGTGAGGGGGAAAGGGTGTCGAGTCTGGGATGTCGACGGTAATCAGTACATCGATTACATCCAGGGACTGCTGCCGAATATTCTCGGCTACGCGCAAAAAGAGGTAAATGCCGCGGTGGCGGAGCAGTTGGGACAGGGGCACAGTTTTTCGCTTCCGCACCCGCTGGAAGTGGAGCTAGCAGAGCGCCTGACGCGGCTCATCCCGTGCGCGGAGAAAGTGCGCTTTGGCAAGAACGGATCGGACGCTACCTCGGGAGCGGTCCGAGCAGCGCGCGCTCTTACCGGACGCGAGCGCATCGCCTGCTGCGGTTACCACGGATGGCAGGATTGGTTCATCGGCAGCACGACGCGAAATGCGGGCGTTCCGGAGGCAGTGCGAGCTTTGACGCATCCGTTCGTGTACAACGACCTGGGATCGCTGCAGAAGCCTTTGCACGAACACAAAGGCGAGTTCGCGGCAGTCATCATGGAGCCGGTGAACTTCTGGCCTCCAGCGGCGGGCTTTCTGGAAGGCGTGAGAAACCTGGCGCATGAGCACGGAGCTCTGCTCATCTTCGACGAGATCTGTAGTGGGTTTCACTTCGGGCTGGGGGGCGCGCAGAAGAGGTTCGGTGTGACTCCCGACTTGGCTTGCTTTGGCAAGGCGATGGGCAACGGATTCCCGATCGCGTGCGTGGTAGGAAGCGGAGACGTCATGAAGATGTTCGAAGATATTTTTTTCAGCTTCACGTTCGGGGGCGAAGTGTCGGCAATGGCAGCGGCTATGAAAGTACTGGATGTACTGGAAACCACCGACGCGCTGGCTCGCATGGATGCGAATGGGCGCGTACTGCAAGAGGGATTGAACGCGCTGGCGAAGGAGGCGGGGTTGGAGGATCGCATCAAGTGCATCGGATATCCGTTCTGGTCGCTGATCAGGTATCTCGATGCCGACGGCAAAGACAGTTTTCTGGTGCGAAGTCTGTTTACGCAAGAATGCGTAAAACGCGGGGTGCTGTTGCTGGCGACGCATAACATGACAGCGGCGCACGATCCGCTGGCGATTGAACAGACGCTGCGAGTGTATGCAGAAGTGTGCAAGACCGTTTCGAAATGGCTGAGTGAAGCGCATCCGGAAGGGCATCTTGAAGGCGAGATGATTCAGCCAGTATTCAAGGTTCGCGCATGACTCGATGAAACCAGGTGTACTTCTGATTCGCGCCGATGCCAGTCTCGCGATAGGGACGGGGCATGTGATGCGCTGTCTGGCGCTGGCGCAGGCCTGGCAGGACGCAGGCGGGCACGCTATTTTCGCGATGGCCGAAGGGACGCCTGCGGTGGAAGAACGTCTGCGAAACGAAGGATTCGCGGTGGCGCGAGCGGAGGTTCGGGTGGGGAGCGCCGCCGATGCCGAGGAGACCGCCGGGTTGGCGCACAAGCACAATGCCTCGTGGGTGCTCGTGGATGGCTATGAATTTGGCGCAGGATACCAGGCGAGTCTGAAACGCTGGGGCCTTAAAGTGCTGTTCATTGACGACAACGGCCACGCCGAACACTACTCGGCGGATATCGTGCTGAATCAGAATGCGCACGCTCGCGAGGCTTTCTATCCAAGTCGAGACGCGTCCACGCGTCTGTTGCTGGGGCCGCGGTTTGCCATGCTGCGACGCGAATTCACAGCATGGCGCGGGTGGAGTCGGGAGACTTCCGCAGTGGCTCGCCGGGTTCTGGTGACCATGGGGGGCAGTGACCCGGATAACATCACCGAGCGGGTTGTGCGAGCGATTCTGGCCGATCCGAGCCTCAACGCCACCGTGGTCGTCGGGGGCAGCAATCCGCATCTATGTCAGTTGCGGGAACTCGTTGCCGGCGCCCAGCAGAATGTGCGGCTGGTACAAAACGTGCCAAACATGCCGGAACTGATGGCTAAGACGGATGTTGCTATTTCTGGGGCGGGCACCACGAGTTTGGAGATGTGCTTCCTCGGTTTGCCGGCAATGCTGATCGTGTTGGCGGACAACCAGCGTGCCGCGGCGGAAGAACTGAACCGTCGTGGTGCCGCGATCAATCTGGGCGAAGGCGCGGAAGTCCGGCCTTCGACCCTCTCACCGCGCCTCACCCGTCTCATAAGTTCGGAGGGCGCCAGGAAGGCGATGTCTGAACGCGGTAGGGAACTGGTCGACGGTCACGGAGCCGAGCGGGTTTTGCGAGAGCTGCATACCAGCACGCTCCAGATTCGGCGTGCCACCACGGCAGACTGTAAGCTACTGTGGGAACTGGCTAACGATCCCACGGTCCGGGGATCGGCGTTCTCCCCGGCAACGATTCCCTGGGAAGATCATGTCGCCTGGTTCGAGTCGAGGATGCAAACGGCGGCATGCCATATCCTGATTGGGGAGTCGCAGGGAGCCTTTGCGGGGCAGGTACGGATCGACGAGCGGCCGGATGGGCAGGGCGAAATCGACGTCAGTGTCGCACGCGAGTTTCGCGGCGCAGGTGTGGGTAGCCGGCTGATTGACTTGGCAATTTGCGAAATCTTTGCGTCGACTGGCATGTCGCGCGTCCACGGCTACATCCGCACCCAGAATACCGCCTCGCAGCGAGCTTTTGAAAACGCCGGATTTCAGAACGCCGGCGAGGAGCAGGTCAAAGGACATCGGGCCTGGCACTATGTCCGGGACAAGGCGACGGAACGAACTGTGAGAGCGGGCATCGAGGGCGAGTTGCCATGACAAGTCGAGCAACCCAGGCAGAGTTGTTGGAGCAGCGCATTGCCGAGAACCGCGCATCGCAGGAAGTAGATCTCGTGCGCTGGATCTTTGAGCGAATTCCGGTACAGGAATCCGACCAGGTGCTGGAACTCTGCTGCGGAACCGGAGGGCAGACGCTGCGCATGCTGAGCGCTCTCGGCGAGCGTGGCCGACTCTATGCCCTTGACGTTGCGCGCGATGCTCTGGACACCCTGGTGACGCGTGCCGCTGCCGACGAGTCGAAGCTGGTCGCCGTCCAGGCGAGCCTCGATGATCTTTCCGGCACTCTGCGGGACTGCGGATTGGAGCGCCCGACATTCGATCTGATCTTCTGCGCGTACGGCCTTTATTACAGCAGCGATGCCAAAAAGACCCTCGACGAAGCTTTCTCGTGGATGAAAAAAGGCGGCCGCATGGTGATTGTTGGACCCTTCGGCCCAAACAATGGGCAACTCTTCGAACTGGTGCGTGCCAGTGGGGCCCCCATCCCGGACCCGGTCGTCTCGTCGAGTGAGCGCTTCATGACCGAGGTCGTCGTCCCCTGGGCAGCCGTGAAATTTCGGTCTATCCGAATCTGTACCATGGTGAACCCGGTGCGCTGGTCGACGCCCGAGCGCATTCTGAATTACTGGCAAAATACAACTTTCTATAGCGCAGATCACCGCCACGAGTTCGAGAGGCGGTTGGCTCAGCATTTTGCGCAACACGGCGAGTTCGTAAACGAAAAGTGGGTGATGATGGTGGAGATGAGCGATGCCCGTCGTTGACTCGATTCTTGTCGTCGCGGCGCACCCGGACGACGAGATCCTCGGCTGTGGCGCTACGATGACGCGCCTTGCCCGCGAAGGTCACGAAGTGCGGATCGCCATCATCGCCGAAGGCATGTCCTCGCGCTACGCGCACCGCGAAGAGGCCGACCAGCAGCAATTGCGGCATCTGCACACCCGGGCTCAGCAAGCTGCCGACATGGTGGGGGCGAAGGAACTCGTCCTTTGCAAGTTGCCCGACAACCGTCTCGACACAGTGCCGCTGCTCGACGTCGTGAGGACGGTCGAAGAACTCGTTGAGCGTTTCCGTCCCGAGACCATCTACACCCATCACCCCGGGGACTTGAATGTCGACCACGGGGTGGTTCACCGCGCCGTCCTGACGGCGACGCGACCTGTGAGCGGGCAATGCGTGCGCGAGGTCTATGCCTTCGAGGTTCCGTCATCCACCGAGTGGGCGTTCCAGCACATCGAACCGTCATTTCGTCCCAATGTCTTCGTGGATGTCGCGGATTCGCTCGAGACCAAGATCGCCGCACTTGGCTGCTACGACACCGAGACCCGCAATTTTCCCCACCCTCGCTCCGCCGAAGCACTGCGCGCGATCGCCACACGTTGGGGCAGCGTTGTGGGTTTGCAGGCGGTGGAAGCATTCGAACTGATCCGCGCGGTAAGGCCGGCGGGGAATCATCGATGGGCAGATTATCGATGACCGACTACATCGAGATCGGGAAACGTCGCATTGGCCGGGGAAGTCCCGTCTATTGCATTGCGGAGGTGTCCGCCAATCACCGCCAGGATTTCTCCCAGGCAGTACGCATCGTCAAAGCCGCCAAGGACGCGGGCGCGGATGCGGTCAAGCTCCAGACCTACACCGCGGACACGATCACGCTGCGCAGTGATAAGGAGTGTTTCCGGATTACGGGCGGCACGCTGTGGGATGGCCGCATTCTTCACGACCTCTACCAGGAGGCATTTACTCCCTGGGAGTGGCAGCCGAAACTGAAAGAGATTGCGGACGGACTGGGGATGCATTTGTTTTCAAGCGCGTTCGACGATAGCGCCGTCGATTTTCTGGAACAGATGAATGTTCCCGCGCACAAGGTGGCGTCGTTCGAACTGGTGGACATCGGCCTGATCCGGAAGATGGCTCGTACCGGCAAGCCATTGATTATGTCGACGGGCATGGCCAGCGAAGACGAAATCTCCGAAGCGGTGCAGGCGGCGCGCGGGGCGGGCGCGACTCAGATTGCACTGTTGAATTGTACGAGCGCCTACCCGGCGCCGCCGGAGGAGGCGAACCTGCTCACAATCCCGGAACTGGCGCGGTGTTTCGATTGTCCTGCGGGACTTTCCGATCACACGATGGGGATTGCGGTTCCGGTTGTCGCCGTGGCGCTGGGAGCCTGCATCATTGAGAAGCATCTTTGTCTGCGACGGGCGGATGGGGGGCCAGACGGCGCGTTCTCGCTTGAACCCGAGGAATTCAAGGCGATGGTGGAGGCGGTGCGCGCGGCCGAGAAAGCTCTCGGTGCCGTTCAGTTTGCCTGCGGACCGCGCGAGGCCAACAGCCTCAAGTTTCGGCGCTCCCTGTTTGTGGTCGAGGATATAAAGAAGGGCGAGTTGTTTACGAAACGGAACGTGCGTTCGATTCGTCCGGCGAACGGATTACACCCGCGGCACTTCAACGAAGTTCTGGGAAAGCGCGCGGCCTGCGATGTGGAACGGGGAACGCCGCTGAGTTGGGCGCTAGTGGCGCAGTGAGGTCTCAGGTCGTAGGTCTATGGTCTCAGAGTTGTAAATTCCTGAGACCTAAGACGTAAGACCTGAGACCTGACACCTGACACCTTCTTTATGCGAGTTCTCCTCCTACATCCCGACGACGCCTTCCACGGTTCGTGGACCAGCCAGCATTGGGATTCGGTGATCGACCTGGGACGCGCCCCAAAGTCTTTTTATGACGAGCGGAGTGCGGCGCTGGGCTGTCCCGTCTTCAGCATTTCCGATCTTGCCGTCGAAGTTGAGGACCTGCAGATTTGGCGTCACCTGCTTGCGCTCGGCATGGGACGCGTTGTGGACCGTTTCGGCATCGACTGGTGGGACGTGATCAGCGTGGTGCTGCAGCCGGAATTGCAGGATCTGCGGCTTGCGCATCGGCTGGCCGAGAAGCTCAGCGGATGTCGCGCGCTGGTGGTGAGCCGGCCATCTGCGATGGCGGATGCTTTGCGACTCCAGTTGGGAATACCGC
>Ga0209648_10000989_pt1 | contig 22676 bp, 16 predicted proteins | sample GraSoi2013_115cm_FD_185830 | JGI IMG/M metagenome (GOLD analysis project Ga0209648, IMG submission 185830) | Grasslands soil microbial communities from the Angelo Coastal Reserve, California, USA - Sample 9_17_2013_115cm (SPAdes) (version 2) | ecosystem: Environmental > Terrestrial > Soil >... | reverse complement strand
TAGTGATGCTCGATCAAGATGGTTTGCCAGCTTTTTTGGAGGCTAGGAAGAAGCTGGACGCCGGGTTTTCCGAATTGCCAGGGTACGAGAGCGAAGCGCCAGGAATGGAGCGGCTTGCGGAAGCGCTGAATGCTACGGCCGAACGGCTGCAAGACAACTATCCATATTTTCATCCCTTGTACGCGGGACAGATGCTGAAGCCGCCGCACCCGGTGGCCCGTTTGGCGTATGCGCTGGCCATGCGGATTAATCCGAACAATCACGCGCTGGATGGCGGGCGAGCCACGTCGGCGATGGAAAAGGAAGCGGTCGTCGAGATCGCCGGCATGTACGGTTGGAAGAACTTTCTGGGACACCTGTGCGGTGGCGGGACGATGGCCAATCTCGAAGCCTTATGGGTGGCGGGACAATTGCATCCAGGAAAAAGGATTCTGGCCAGCGAGCAGGCGCATTACACGCACAAACGGATCAGCGGCGTGCTGCAGCTAGAGTTCGAAGCGGTGCCCTGCGATACACGCGGACGGATGGATGTCAGCGCGCTTGCGAAGCGCGCGGCGCGCGGGGATGTGGGGACGGTTGTGGCGACCATGGGGACCACAGCCACGGGTTCGGTGGATCCGCTGTCGGAGATTCTCGCTTTGCGCGCAAAGAATGCATTCAGGATTCATGCGGATGCGGCGTACGGCGGCTATTTCGCCCTCACGGAAAATCTGGGAGAAAATGCCGAGCGGGCTTTTGCACGGATCGGAGAAGCGGACTCGATCGTGATCGATCCGCACAAGCACGGCTTGCAACCTTACGGGTGCGGCTGCGTGCTCTTTCGCGACCCTCAAGCCGGCCGATTCTACAAACACGATTCGCCCTACACCTATTTCAGCTCCGCGGAGCTGCACCTGGGCGAGATCAGCCTGGAGTGCTCCCGTCCGGGTGCAGCCGCGGCGGCCTTGTGGGCGACGCAGAGATTGCTGCCGCTGAAAAAAGGAGGCGAATTTGCACGTCGCCTAGAACGCGGGAGGAAAGCGGCGCTGGCGCTGTTTGAGAGGGTGCGCGCGGATGCGCGGTATGTGGCGGCCTTCGCACCGGAATTGGACATTGTTGCGTTTGCGCCGAGAGCTGGTAGCGTCAGCGAGGCTTCTGTCTTGAGCCGTAAGATATTCGAAGCGGCAGCCAGGCGCGATTTGCATTTGGCGGTAGCGGAATTGCCGATTCGCTTTTGGGAAGCGAATCTGGGATCGATGAAGCGCGATCGGGAGAGCATCACTTGCCTGCGCTCTGTGCTCATGAAGCCGGAGCACCTGGATTGGATCGAGCGGATTTGGAACTTGCTCTGCTTAGCCACCGATGAAATCCGCGGCGTTCGCCACTGATCGCCCCAGCGGAAGACCGTAAACGCCGTTCAATGAGTCAGATAGCCATTCGCTGTTAGTTAACAACCACTGGCTGAAAGGATTGAGGGGAAACAACGAAATCGGGTAAACTACTAGCTGGCGACTGGGGGTCAGCTATGCGTGTTCGTGCGGGCTTTCCCTTCGATGCGCCAGATGGAGAAGCCGGTCATTTGAATCGGCCAAGATCGTCTAGCTAAGGCTGAGGGTGAAGAATGCCGGATGTAATGAAGACCTTGCTGTTGAATCCGCCGAGTTTTGAAAACTTCGACGGCGGGGCCAGCTCGCGCTGGCCTGCCACACGCGAGATTGAATCCTACTGGTATCCGGTTTGGCTGACGTACCCCGCGGGGATGATCCCCGGCAGCAGGCTGCTCGATGCATCTCCGCACAAAGTCAATTGGCAGCAGACGATCCAGATCTGCAAAGACTACGAATTTCTGATTCTCTTCACGTCCACGGTCGGCTTGGAGAGCGACGTCAAGCTCATCCGTAAAATCAAGGAAGCCAACCCGAGCATGAAGATTGCTTTTGTCGGGCCGCACGGCCACATCAAGCCCGATGAGACGCTGAATGCCAGCGCGGACATCGATTTTGTGACGCGCGGAGAGTTCGATCACTCGGTGGTGGAATACGCACACGGGAAGCCGCTGAGCGAGATTCTCGGTGTGAGCTACCGCAAAGACGGAAAGATCGTGCACAACGCGGAACGTCCGCAGCTGCACACGGAAGAGCTTGACGCGCTCCCATTCGCCACGGACATTTACAAGCGCGACCTGGAAATCGAGCGCTACAACGTGCCGTTCCTGCTGCACCCTTACGTGTCGTTTTACACGACGCGCGGGTGCCCGGCGCTCTGCACTTTTTGCATGTGGCCGCAGACGATTTCGGGGCATGCCTGGCGGACTCGTTCGACTGAGAACGTGGCAAGGGAAGTGAAGCAGGCTCTAGGATACTTCCCGCAAATGAAAGAGATTTTCTTCGACGACGACACTTTCAACATTCGCAAGGATCGCGTGCTGGATCTCTGCGCCAAGTTCAAGCCGCTGAAGTTCCAGTGGTCTTCGACGGCGCGTGTGCACAGCGACTACGAAACGATAAGAGCGATGGCGGATGGCGGAGCGCGGCTGTTTATCGTGGGCTTCGAATCCGGCGAGGCGCAAATCCTTAAGAACATCAAGAAGGGCGCAACGGTGGAGATGGGACGGGCCTTCATGAAGAACTGCCGCAAAGTCGGGATCAAAGTGCACGGCGACTTCATCATCGGCCTGCCCGGCGAGACCAAAGAGACGATTCAGAAGACCATCGATTTCGCGAAGGAGCTGGATTGCGAGACCATTCAGGTTTCGCTGGCGCACGCCATGCCGGGAACCGAATTGCATGACACCATGGCGCAGCAGGGCTTCCTGAAAGTCGAAGCTCTCGCTGATTCCGGCGGCCATCAATTGCCGCACATCGAGTACCCGCATCTGTCCAAGGCGGAAATGATGGCGGGGGTGAACCGCTTCTATGATGAGTATTACTTCCGGTCCAAGGTGGTGTGGCGCATTGTGAAGGAAGCGCTCTGGGACAGCCACGAGCGGAAACGCCTGTACCACGAGGCGACGGAATTTCTGAAGCTGCGCGCCGAGCGTCTGAAGTGGGTGCGCAAGGGCGGCGATTTCGACAAGCCCATGGTTTCTGTGCCGGGGACGTCCACGGTTTCCGGAAACGACTGACCCACAAAATGGCAAGCGAGAGAAGACTGCGAATCAAGACGCTGGTCATGGTCTTGGCCATGGTGGTGTGCGCCAATGCCGGAGACTTGCTGCTGAAGCGAGGCATGTCCCAGATCGGCGCAGTCCAACTGACGGCTTCGGGACTCGCGCAGGCGTTCCGGCTGACAGTGGCCAGCGGAACAATCTGGGTGGCGATTCTCTTTCTGTCCGGCTTCATGCTGAGCTACATGACGGTGCTCAGCTGGGCGGACTACAGCTACGTGATGCCAGCGGGCGCATTTGGATATGCGTTGCTCACGTTGCTGGCTGTTGTTTTCCTGCACGAGTCGGTTTCGCCGCGGCGCTGGGTTGGTGTGGTCTTGATCTGCGCAGGTGTGCTTCTGGTAGGGCAAACGAAACCACGGACGACCGCCGTGACCAGCGAGGCTCTGGCATGATGCGCGTCATATTTGCGCTTGCGGTCCTAATTCTTGGCAGCACCGCGGGCGAGATCGCCATCACGCACGGAATGAAGGCGACCGGTGAGCCGGCGCGATTGCGGCCCTTGGCGTTACTGCAGTTCCTGGGACGGGCGGTTCGCAATGGGTGGTTCTGGGCGGGCGTGCCGCTGATGGCCTTGTCCTTCTATTCGCTGCTGGCTTTGCTTTCCTGGGAACCCATCAGTTTGGTGATTCCCGCATCGGCGCTCAGCTACGTTGTCGGCACGCTTGGCGCCAGGTACGTCCTGGGCGAGCAGGTGAGCGCCGCGCGGTGGGCGGGCGTCGTGCTGGTTTGCGCGGGAGTTGCGCTGGTCGCGGCGGGTTAATGGCTCGAAAGAGCTGCGCCGCTAAACCCGAGCTTGCATGCGGCTGCGGCAACGATTCTCGGTAGGCAGGCATCGCAATTGTATTAGTATGTTGTTATTCCAGGTTCCTGCTTGACGGGCGCGGCCCCTCTCGAACGACCGGCGCTTGTTGGACGCGGGGTAGAAGTAAAGAAGAATTTGCCGGCTCTCACAAAGGCTGGTCAATTCATGGTAATCCCGCCATAATCCATGCGGCGGCCGACTAGCGATCGGATATGTTAAAGATACTTCTGATTTTCGGTCTGCTCGGAATCTTTACCTCCTCAGTGTACCTATTGCTGGTGGCCGTCGCAGGTCTTCGATTTCGCCGGCAGCGAAAATCATCGGCAGATTTCACGCCGCCCGTCAGTCTCTTAAAGCCCTTGCAGGGCGCCGAACCCGGATTGCGGGAATATCTGGAGGGATTCTTCCAATTGGATTATCCAGAATACGAAATTCTGTTTTGCGCGCGAACGGAGTCAGACCAGGGACTGGCGATCGCGCGCGATCTTGCTGCGGAGTATCCGCATATTCCGGTGCGCATTCTCAAATCCGGGGTGTCTCCCTGGCCAAACGCGAAATGCTATTCGCTAAATGAGATGAAGGCGGCTGCGCGGCACGAGATTCTGGTAATCACCGACAGTGATGTACGAGTGACGCCGGAATATTTGCGTGCGGTCGTGCAGCCCTTCCGTGAAGCAAAGACCGGGGTGGTCACCAGCTTGTATCGCGGCGTGGCCGCGCAAGGCGGCTTCTGGGCCCGGCTGGAAGGGCTGGGCATGTCCGTAGAAATGACCTCGGGCGTGTTGGTGGCGGAGATGCTTGAGGGGATGCGGTTCGCCTTGGGGCCGTCCATGCTGGTGCGGAAGAGATGCGTCGATCAAATTGGCGGCTTCGAGAAACTCGGTCAGTACCATGCAGACGATTTTATGCTGGGCAATCTCGTCGCAGAGCAAGGAAATAGGGTGGTTCTCTCCGACCATGTGATCGAACACTGCATCGTCAACACCAAGTTTGAAAAGTCCCTGGCGCACCAGTGGACGTGGATGAAGAGCACGCGATTCTCGCGGCCGGTAGGACATCTAGGGACGGGGCTCACGTTCGGAGTGCCTTTCGGGATTCTCGTCTTCCTGACAGCATCGCTGCTCGGCCTGCCTTGGCTCGGTCTTGGCGCCCTCGGGTGGACGATGATTGCGCGCGTGTTGCAGTCCGTGTTGATCGGCTGGTTTGTCGTCAGAGACAAAGCCGCGGTTCGGCTGGCGTGTATTTATCCTTTGCGTGATCTAATGGGGGCTGTTCTTTGGATAGCAAGCTATGGAAGCCGCCGGTTCGGCTGGCGTGGAAACCTCTTCGAATTCACCGGACGGGGCGTGATACGCCTGGTTGCTGCCGAAGACCAGCGTGCGAGTGTGAATCAGTAGTTGCTACCGCATTTGTTTGCCGTCCAATTCACTCCGAAATGCGAAAGGATTTCATTCGAAGGTCGGCTTGGCGCGCGAGCAGCGCGCTACTAGAGTGACTTGAAGAGGAAGCGCGCCGGAAAAATTGCCGCCCACGACTCGCAAATTCAAATGATGCACATTTTCGCAGCGTGGCGGGACGTGGTGCTGCTGCTGGCGGCGGTTCCGCTGGTTTATTACGCCCTCGCAGCGGTCGCGGCGCTGCGGTTCTTCAAGCGCGAGCGCGCGCGAGTCTTGCCGAACTACACTCCTGCCGTCAGCGTGCTCAAACCAGTGCGTGGCGTGGACTTCGGCTCTTACGAAAATTTCGCAAGTTTCTGCCGGCAGGAATACGCGGATTACGAGATTTTGTTTGCGGTGAACGGCGACGAAGACCCCGCGGTGCCGGTAATTCGTCGCATCATCGCGGATTTTCCCGAGCGCAAAATCCGCTTGTTCGTGGGCGCGGAACGTCTCGGCGCAAACCGCAAGGTCAACAAGCTGGCGCGGCTGGCGCGGGAAGCGCAGAACGAAGTGCTGGTGTTGACCGATGGCGATGTGCGCGTGGGGCCGCACTTTCTGCGCGAAGTTGTAGCGCCGCTTGCGGACCGCAAGACCGGCGCGGTGACTTGCTTCTACCGCGGTATCGCCGAGAAAAATCTCTGTGCGGAACTCGAAGCCGTCGGTGCTTCGAGTGATTTTTTAGCAGGAGTGCTGATGGCGGGATGGACAGAAGGAATCTCCTTTGCTCTCGGAGCATCCATCGCCACGACCAAGGAATGGCTCGGCAAAATGGGCGGGTTTGAGGCGATCGCCGAAACTCTTGCGGACGACTATGAACTCGGCAACCGCATCGCCAACGCCGGTGGCGAGGTCGTCCTGTCGCGCGAAGCCGTCTGGACCATGTATCCTGCGCAGACCCTTCACAGCTTCTGGGACCATCAAGTACGCTGGGCGCGCACGGTGCGCTTGTGCAGGCCGCTGTCCTACATGGGACTGCTTTTTACACAAGGGCTGCCCTGGACTCTGCTTGCCGCGCTCGTCGCTCCGACAAAGTGGATCCCGGGCGTCTATCTCCTTGCGTACTTGATCTTGCGTTTTGCGATGGCCTGGACGGTGGGGATTTGGGGTGTCGGCGACGAAGTCCTGCGCCGGAAGATTTGGCTGGTGCCGCTGCGCGATGCGGCCCACTTCGTGATCTGGCTGGCGAGTTTTGGTTCGAATCACATCCGCTGGGGCGATGTCGAATATATGATCCGACAGGGCCGCATGGTGCCCATCACAGGCAGCGCGACCGCGGTGCCAAAGCCCGCGGAAGATGCTCCGCGATCGTAAAGTTGGGACTGCGCTATGCCCGGCGCGTGGTTGACGACTGCTTAAAAGCCGATTAAATTAGTAAGTAGAATCGTGGCTGCCCCGATCATCGGACGTGCGCTGCGGTTCGTTTTTTTCCTCGCGACGGGTGGGAGATCGTCCAACGGTAGGACTCCAGATTCTGGATCTGGCTATCTAGGTTCGAATCCTAGTCTCCCAGCCAGCTTTTTGCTTTTGCTGCTCCACTCCAAGGGAAGTGTTGCGTTTAGCCCGCTTCGCCTTGCGCAGTGCCCCATATGATCCGTTTTCATAGTCAGGTACGCGGAAGGGCGGCACAAGACCGGGCCGGCCAGTGCGCGCGCTTGACATTCCGCAAGCGGTGGCGAAAAATCCGCATCCGGAAAAGCGTGCGAGTGTGCCATTTGCGTTCGAATCGTTTTGCGCGCAAATTGGACTTGCTGGCCAGAATCACTTTTCGCAGAGTGCACCACGTGAGGGAGCCATGTTCTCAACTCCATATATAGCCGGGAAAGCGATTGATGTCCCGCCGTCCGCTTTTTCGGATGTCGTCAACCCCGCGAATCAGCGTCCGTTCGCGCGCATCTTCATGGCCAAGGCGGAGCACATGCGCGCGGCGATTGACGCCGCGGACGCCGCAAAAGCTTCGTGGGCGGCGGCGCCGCCGGCCGAGCGCGAACGAATTCTGCATCGGGCGGCGGACGAATTGGAGAAGGCCACGCCCGAGCTAGTGGAACTGCTGATCGATGAAGCCGGCTCGACCTTTGGCAAAGCGCATTTTGAAGTTTCGTTTGCCACGAACATGCTGCGTTCGATTGCGGGAGAGGCGCGGCGGATCCACGGCGACGTGATGGCTTCCGACGTGCCGGGCCTGATTTCGTTGGCAATTCGCCGGCCGCTCGGTGTAGTGGCGGGAATTTCACCGTTCAATTTTCCCATCGTTCTCTCCTTGAAAAAGGCGGCGTTTGCGCTGGCCGCGGGAAATACCTTCGTGCTCAAACCCTCCGAGGAAACATCGCTGGTCGGCTTGCAGCTCGCGGAGGTTTTTGATCGCGCGGGAGTGCCGGCGGGGGTATTCAACGTGGTGCCGGGCGACGGGCCAGCCCTGGCGCAAGTGCTGTACGACGATCCGCGCGTGAAGCTGATTTCCTTTACCGGCTCCACCAAGGTGGGGAGAATGATCGCCACGGAGTGCGCCAAACGCGGCAAACGCGTCGTGCTGGAGATGGGAGGCAAGAGCCCGCTGATCGTATTGCGCGATGCCGATCTGGACTATGCCGTGGATACCGCGTGTTTCGGGCTGTTCATTCACCAGGGACAGATTTGCATGGCGGGCTCGCGCATCATCGTCGAAGCGCCGGTCTACGAGGAATTTCTAAAACGATTCGCAGCGAAGGCGCAAACTCTGCAGGTCGGCGATCCGCGTGATCCGCACACGGTAATAGGGCCGCTGATTCGTTCCTCGCAGTGCCCGATGATCGATCGCAAAGTGAAAGACGCCGTCGCCGCGGGCGCGCGGCTGCTCTGCGGCGGAAAATACGAAGGGAATTTTTATCACCCGACCGTTGTGGCGGATGTGACGCTGGAGATGGCGGCGTTCCGCGACGAACTTTTCGGGCCCGTGGCGGCGGTGAGCAAAGCCGACGATGCGGATCACGCGCTTGCTTTGGCCAATAGTTCTACTTACGGTCTCTCCTCCGCCGTTTTGACTAACAACATGCAGCTCGCCATGAAGTTCGCGCTCGAGCTGGAGGCAGGCATGGTCCACCTGAACGGGCCCACGGTGCAGGACGAAGCCACGGCGCCCTTCGGCGGAGTGAAAGACTCCGGCATGGGCCGTGAAGGCGGCCGATGGTCCATCGAAGAAATGACCGAAGTGAAGTGGGTGACTATCCAACTTGGCAAGCGGCCGTATCCGTTCTAAGCGGGAAGTCTATCCGCCGATGCGCTCATGTTGATGGCTGATCCCGCCGCGAGTGTCATCCTGATGGAAGCGCGCCTTTTGCGCTCCGGATGGGTGTACGGAGCGAAGGAACTCAGCCGATCTACAGCTCGGCGCAATCATTGAGCTGAGATCCTTCAGTTTCGACTTTGTCGAATTCTAAGGATGACGAGCTTATTCTTGGTCGTTGGAATTCCTAGCAGTCGAAGAAAACCGTTTCGTCGGCGCCTTGCAGAATAACGTTCCATTCGAGCGCGCCCTGGACTGCCGTCTTTCTCGCGATCAATGTGCCGCGTCTCCCAGGTTCAACGAGATTCAAGACATAATCATCTGCGTTGGCCGCTTCCTGTGGGAAATAAATCCGCGTCACTAGCCGCAGCAGCAACCCCCGGGCGAATACAGATACGGCAATGTGAGGCGCCTGCAACTCTCCATCTGGACCAGGAACCGGGCCTGGCTTTATTGTCGTGAACAGGAATCCGCCGTTCTCAGCAACTCCAATCCGGCCGTAGCCCTGGAAACTCTCATCGAGAGGCTTGTTCTGGTTGTCTTCGGGATGCGCGTATTTGCCATGGCTGTTTGCCTGCCAGATTTCGAGAAGTGCGTCTGGGACCGGCTTGCCGTCGCCATCGAGCACGCGGCCCGCGATGGTGACCTTCTCCCCGGGGACTCCTGCGCCCGCCAGTTCGGATCTTCTCCGTCCTGCGAGACCGATCGTGAAGTACGGGCCTACGGTTTGGGATGTGGTTGGCTGAAGGCTCATCTCATCTCTCCATCGGCGTGGCTTCGCGGCCGCTGAGAATCACGTCAAAGCGGTAGCCCAACGCCTGCTCGAGGATCGTGCTCTCCCAATCAAAAACGGAAATCAGCCGATTGCGCGCCTGTTCGTCGGCGGTGCAATTGAAAATTGGATCGTAAGGAAGAAGCGCATCGCCCGGAAAATACATCTGCGTCACGAGGCGCGTAGCGAAGGCTAGCCCAAAAATTGAGAAATGAATATGTGCGGGACGCCAGGCGTTGTGATGGTTACGCCAGGGGTATGCACCCGGCCGGATGGTGACGAAGCGATAGCGGCCTGCAGCGTCTGTGAGCGTGTGTCCACATCCGATAAAGTTCGGATCCAGCGGAGCGTCGTGCTGGTCAGCCTCGTGCAAATAACGTCCTGCGGCATTCGCCTGCCAGACTTCGATGAGCGTATGAGGAACTGGCCGCGCGTCCTCATCCAGCACTCGGCCGCTCACAATGATCCGTTCGCCGAGAGGCTCGCCGCTGTGCTGTCGCGTCAGATCGCAAGCCTTCACATCGGTCGCTTCTTTTCCGAACAAAGGCCCCGTTACTTCCGTAAGCGTGTGCGGCAGATAAACCAACGGTTTCGATGGAGCACGTTTGATGGAGGACACGTACGGAGGATGAAGATGCTTCGGCTGCGTACCAGGAGCTGGCCGCCGATATCCTGCGATGGAGGTCAAGCGTTGACTCTCCTTCTGTGCTTTCCACCAAATCTCCGCGTCTACCTCATGCTACATTCGAACGTGCGCCGGCTGCAAAACGAAAGCAGGGCAAGAGTGCAGGCACTCGATCGGCCTGACGTGGCATTCGAAACTCCGGGAAGGTTCAAAAGATCCATGGACCAAGCCAAGCGATACGAGAACACGCTGATCGCCATCCTGTTTGTTACCTGGGGCACGGTATTCCTGGACCGCACCTCGCAGCACTTTTTGGCGCCGTATTTCGCCCCTGAATTTCACCTGAGTCACGCGCAGATCGGAATGCTCGGTTCGGTAGTGGCGGTCTGCTGGGCAGTCTCGACGCTGTTCTTTGGCGCCTTGTCGGATCGCGTGGGACGGAAACCGATCCTCATTCCCGTCGTTTTCGCATTTTCATTGCTGTCCTGGATTTCCGGGATGGTGCACAGCTACCACCAACTGCTGCTGGTCCGCGCTTTGCTGGGAATTGCGGAAGGACCAGCCTGGTCGATCATGACGGCGATGATCGAGGAGTCGTCACACCCGTCGCGGCGCGGACGAAACATCGGAATCGTGGTGAGCGCGACCGCCCTGGTGGGTCTGGCTGTCGCGCCGGTGTTAACGACGCAAGTGGCGGCTCGCTGGGGCTGGCGCTGGGCGTTTTTCGTAAGCGGAGTTCCCGGTTTCCTGCTTGGATTGTTGATTTGGAAATTCGTCAGAGAGCCCGAAAAGAAGCACGATTCAAATCTGCACGGTCGGCCCGTCCGGATTCGCGATTTTTTTTTCATCCTGCGTTACCGAAATATGTGGCTCTGTTGCGCGGGAGCGGCGGGCTTCGTGTCCTGGCTGTTCCTGCTCAATATTTTTGCGCCGCTTTACATCACGGAAAATGCGCGGCAGTCGCCCACCACCGCGGGATTTCTGCTCGGTGCCTCGGGCCTCGGGAGCTTTTTCTTTGCGCTCTTTTTTCCAACACTCTCGGATCGCATTGGACGAAAACCAGTGCTGCTGATCATGGCGGCGATGTGCGCGATGGTTCCTCTCGCGCTGCTGATTTCGCCGCTCTATTCCCATCCATGGCTCCTGGCGGCGATCCTCTTCCTCACCAACACGGGGCAGGGAATCGCCGCGCTCATCATGGTTCTGGTGCCTACAGAGAGCGTGCCGCCTCAGTTCGCGGCCACCGCGATTGGGCTGGCGACTCTGGCCGCAGAAATCTTTGGGGCCACGCTGACACCCATCTTTGCTGGAAGCCTGGCCGAGAGGTACGGCCTGGAAGTCACCCTGTGGATGTCGGCAGGAGGAGCGGTCCTTGTTTTTCTGATGGCTTTGCTCCTCAAGGAGTCCTTCCTCGTCAAAGCCCACCGTCCGGCCATGCAGGAAGCGGGCGTGGAATAAATGAGGCAAGGGCGACGGGTTCTTGCCGAACGGAAAAGGAGCGTAGTGTGCGGCTGCGATAAGTAGCTGCCGGATTCCTCGTTTTCGCCGGATGCTCCTTCGAAACGGCGCCATTCGAACGGTTTCTGTTTTTTCTTTGCGGCAAAGATGACCGAGCAATCGCGATCAAGCAGGAAAGCACATTCGAACGGCGCTAGCCGAGATTCGAACGACTGCTCGATTAAAGGGTTGACAAGCGGCAACCGCAGGCGATAGACATGCTCTTCAGCCGGGGTGCATCGACCGATTTTGCGGGCTGCAGCTGTAATTTGTTTGGGGTGGAACCGAAATTCTTCCCGAAGAATGGTCGATGTGAATAGTTTTTCTGAGGGGTGAATCATGAAGCGAAGTCTAGGTTTAGCCGCTGCCCTTGGGGTGGTCCTTTGCGGAGGTTTGGCGGAAAGGGCATTTTCGCAAGGCGGGGCAAGCGCGGCGCAGCTGAACGGAGCGGTGCGTGACGCGAGTGGAGGTTCCGTCGCGAAGGCGGCCATCACCTTACGGGAAACGGAAACCAATCTCACGTACAACACGGTTTCGAACGATACCGGACTGTATGTCCTTGCCAGCCTGCCCCCCGGACGGTACGAACTGACGACGGAGGCTCCTGGGTTTGCGAAGTCGACGCAGACGGGAATCGTGTTGACCGTCGGGCAGGTTGCTACGATCGACGTCACGGTGAAGATTGCAGCCGGCGCGGAAAAAGTAGTGGTCACGACGGAAACTCCACCGGTTGAGCCCACGCGCACCGAGGTCAGCCAGGTGATCAGCACCAATGAGATTGCATCGCTGCCGATCAGCGGCCGCCTGTTTACGGACTTTGCCCTGCTCACCCCGGGCGTAGCAACGGGCCGCACCAGCCTGCAATCCACGTTCACCGAGTTCGAGACCACGAAAATCTCGTTTGGCGGGCAGCGTGATTTGAGCAATATGGTGACGGTAGATGACGCGGACACTATCAATACGGCGACGGGTTCGCAGCGCGCCACGCCCTCTCAGGAAGCGGTCAGCGAATTCCGCGTGGTGAACAATAGTTTTGGCTCCGAATACGGACGGGCGCTCGGCGGGATCGTCAACATCGTCACCAAGTCGGGCACAAACGATTTCCACGGCTCAATCTACGACTACTTGCAGAACAACGCTACCAACGCCCGCTCGTTGCTGCTGCCCGCGCCGCAGCCCAATACGCTGCGGCAAAACCAGTACGGCGGAACGCTGGGTGGGCCAATCAAAAAGGACCGTTCGTTTTTCTTCATGAACTACGAAGGCCAGCGGCGCGGCGAGTCTCCCACGTACCCGGGTCTTTTGGTGCAGAACATCGACACGTTCGATCTGGCCAAGGCCTACCTGGGACTTCCGCCCGAAGGCGGCAGAGCGGGCATTGCCGGACTCAATTCCGTGCTGAAGACACGGGACACCGACAACGCGCTGGTCAAATTCCAGCATCAAATCAACAAAGACAATCGCCTGTCGGTCCGTTACAACATTTTCGATGGGCGAGAATTGAATCTGCTGGTGGGTGACACGCTGGACGGGGGCGGCCTGGGAACGCCAAGCAGCGGACACAATGCGTTCATTCGCGACCAATCCGGGGTCGCCAATTTGACGACGCAGATCGGCCCATCAATCGTAAACTCAGCCCTGGTACAATACGCGCGGCGGCACAGCACTTTCCCCGGGGTCACGGGAGAGCCAAACCTCGACCTCCCCAACCAACTCCTCTTTGGACATAACTTCGGGACATTTGACGCCACTTACGAAAGCCGCGTGCAGGGCTCGGACTCGGTGGCCTGGGTGAAGGGTGCGCACGTGGCCCGATTTGGCGTCGACGTCAATTGGATTGATAATTTCATCATTTGGCCGGGCTTTAGCCCAGCGCGGATCATTCTGCCCGGGCCCGACTGCTTGCAGGACTTCGCCAACTTCGTAAACATTCCCGGAGGAGCGCCGATCACGTCGTTCAATGGGCGAGGGCCGTGCGGCCCGCTGGGTTCGGGCGCTCCGATCCCCACGCAAGTGTTGCATGGCGTGCCGATCATCTTCTGGGGAGCTCCCATCGGAACGGCCCCCGCGAACAACCTGCCGGCGCCCCCTGTAATTTGTCCGGCAAGCGGCTGCACTCCAGCTAGCTGGAGCACCATTTACTATGACTCGACGTTCCCGCAACTGAAGAAAGATTTCTTCGTGCAATTCAATCACAGCTACTATGGATTTTTCGCTCAAGACCAGTGGCGGATCAGTCCGAAGCTGACACTGAACTATGGCTTACGGTATGACTTCGAGAGTGGGCTGGACAGGCAGATCAACGCAGACTATCGAGGCTTCCAGCCCAGAATTGGGTTGGCCTATTCTCTGGATAAGCACACGGTCATTCGCGCCGGGTACGGCATTTTCGACGACCGTTTCAACCTCACCTTTAACTTTGTGAGTTTTCCGCAGCGGCCGACGCCTCTGCCCGGCTCGAATGTCCCGGCCCCGCGCGTGGGCTCGGACACGGCCACGTGGGCACTCAACCAATTGCCGTTTGGTTTCCCCGGCCACCCCGCTCCGGCGACGGTAGGCAAGAACCTCCTCACAAGCGGTACCTATGAGCCCAACAGTATAGCCCTGCCGAGCACGGTTGGCGGCACCATCGTCGACCATAACACCCGAATTCCTTACTCGGAGCAGGCCAGCTTGGAGATTGACCGCGAGGTTGGCAAGGGCCTGGTGGTCAACGTCGGCTACCTGTTCGTCGCAGCGCACAAGGTGGTCCGCCCGGAGAACCTAAACGTCTGCCCTTCGGCCGGCGTTAGCAGCGGCCCCTATCAGTGCCCTTCCGCCTTTCAAGCGTTTCTTGCAGGGACTAACGCTGGTGTCCTTCCGGTGGCACCCGATAACACCATTGCACTTCCAGGCTTGCAGGGCATTAAGCCTGCTTTCAGTGGGCCGCGCTACCCTGCTGGTCTGCTGTACTTCGTGGACGGCAGCGGCAACAGCGTGTATCACGGGTTGACGCTCTCAGCGACGGAGCGCCTCGGCAAGTACTTCCGGCTCAACGCGAACTACACCTTCTCGAAGACGCTGGATGATGGCACATTCACGACGTTTGTCAGCACACCGGAGAATCTTTTCGGCCGAAATCGAGAAAGGGCCAACTCGAACCAAGATGTGCGCCACCGATTTGTGGCGAACTTTTCCGCGGACGGACCGCAAAGAACATTTTTGCGGAACACGGAGTTGAGCAGCATCATCACCGCGGAGTCGCCGCGGCCGTTCACAATTTTCTTTGGCGCCGATGGCAATGGAGATACAAATCCAGTCACGGACCGGGTCGGTCTAACGCCCCGAAACGCTTATTTGGGCGACAAACTGGCGACGTGGGACGTGAGACTCGCGCAATCCTTCAAATTCCAAGAGCACCGCAAGATTGAAGTTGCCGTCGATGCTTTCAACGCGCTCAACCGGGCCAACGTAAACGAGGTGACTTCCGTTTACGATGCCCCGATATTCCTCGCGGGTGTTCCGCATCGCTACAAAGACGGCGTCATTTCGCCGGCCAATCCCGATTTCGGAGGCCCGCGAACGGTGTTCAATCCGCGGCAATTCCAGTTTTCGCTGAAGTATTCATTTTAACTTCGCAGGTCCGGGCGGCGGCCAAATCAAGGTTTGCCTGCCTCCCTAGGCCTGCCGCTTGGGATGACGATGGCAGAAGAGATGGGTATTGAGAATGCGTGTTGGTGTGAGAAGGGATTAGTCGAAAACGTATCGTGTGAAGCTTTCGCGTTCGGCCCGCACATCGTCGCCGCGCAGCTCGCGCAGCGCATAAGTCACAAATTCGGCGGTAACTCTTTTGCGCCAGGTCATGTCGAAATCCGTGTTGTCCAGCGGCTTGGCGATTCGAGCTGCTAGGGCGGCGGCTTCTTCAATGGCCTGCTGATTCAGCGGGCGGCCTAGGAGAGATTTTGCGGCGTCGGTAGCGTCGAGCGGACGGCAGGCTGCAGCGCCTACGACAATCCGAGCGTCCTCGACCACGTTATCCTTGGAGATACGCGCCGCCGCTGCGACGGAGAGAACGGGAAAGTCGAACGAGCCGCGACGCCGGAGTTTCCAGTAAGTGCTCTTCCAGCCGTGCAAAGAATCGAGCAAGACTTCCGCCAGTATTTCATCCGGCCGGCGCTTGATATAGTCGATTCCATCGTTGTTGTATAGATTGGAGAGAAGGACCTCACGCTCGCCCGAGCGCGACACCAGCCGGACTCGCCCGCCGAGGGCCATCAGCGCTGGGCCGGTGTCCGTCGAGGAGACCGCCATGCACTTCGAGCTTCCCGGCGCGACCCAGCAGGTCGTGCCGTCTTTTTTCAGACAGAAATTGATCGACTTTCTCCACTCGTAGCTTTGATCGTAGTAATTGCAGCGCGTATCCAAACAGATATTGCCGCCGAGCGTCGCCATGTTGCGGATTTGCGGAGTGGCCACCAGAGCAGCCGCTTGCGCCAGGGCCGTCGATCCGTTTCGAAGGCGCGGGTCGGCTGCGATATCGGAAAGAGTGAGGCAGGCGCCGAGCCGTGAGCCGGAAGGGCTCAATTCAATTTCGCTCAAGGATTGGATGTGACGGAGACTCATCAGCATCCTCGGAACTTGTTGCCGGCGTTTCATGTTCGGGAGCAAGTCCGTGCCGCCCGCGAGCGGCATGGCGTTGGCTCTCTCGCCGTCCAGAATGCGCGCGGCTTCCTCGAGTGTGCGCGGCGCCCGGAATTCGAACAGAGGGAGCCGCATCATGGCGCGAGTACCTTCTCTTTCTCCTGGCGAGGTTTTTCCCGCCGGTGAACATCGTTCACCGCGTTGCCGTCGCCACCTTCCCAGGGCGGAGGGATGCGCAGTGCCTCTGGCCAATTGACATGCGGGAAATGGCTCGGACCAAAACGTGGCTCACGGCCCGCTCTTTTTTCGGCAAGGGCTTTCATGATTTTTTCGGGAGTGACGGGGATTTCGTCGATACGAACTCCCACGGCGTCGTAGACGGCATTGGCCACCGCCGGCATGATCGGCAGAAGCGGGCCTTGACCGACTTCCTTTGCGCCAAACGGGCCGCGAGGATCGGGCTCCTCGATCAGCTCGGTGATTACTTCGGGCATATCGAGCGAGGTCGGGCTCTTATACTCAAGGATTGATGGGAATTTGTGGACCAGCGCGTGAGAAAGTTTTTTCGGAAGGCGCCGGAACTCCTGCTCTTCCATCAGCGCTTCGCCGAGCCCCATGTAGACGCTGCCTTCGATCTGGCCGCGCGCGAGAATTGGATTCAGCGCGCGACCGATGTCGTGGGCAATCCAAATTCTCGGGACGGTGACCCATCCGGTGATCTGGTTTACATTCACTTCGACGACAGCAGCCGAATAAGAATAAGTGGGGGACGGACCTACCCCGCCGCCCTTATACAGTGCGGGAGACTTCGGCGGAGTGTAGGAGCCGACCGTCCCGATCGTGCCGAAGCGGGCTTCGGCTAGGCAAACAGCCTCCTGAAATGTGAAACCCTTCTCCGGCGAGGCGGAATCGAATACGCGTTTGCCGGCAAAGCGCAGCCGTTCCTTCGGTACTTCCAGTTTTTCCGCGACGGCGTCGGCAATGATTGCTCTTCCGCGCTCCGCGGCCTGCAACGCTGCGTTTCCCGCCATCAGGGTGACGCGGCTTGAATACGATCCCAGGTCCACCGGCCCGAGGTCCGTGTCACCGGTGAAGAGCCGGATGTCGAATGTCTCGATGCCCAGAACTTCGGCAACGATTGCAGCGAGCACATCATCAGAGCCCTGCCCGATCTCCGTCGCTCCGCAGAAGATAGTGACGCCGCCACTGCGGTCGAATTTCAGTTGAACTCCCGAGTGCGGCATCTTGTTCCAGTAGATGGGGAGTCCGGCGCCGGTCAGATATGCAGAGCAGGCCAGACCTACGCCACGGCCTTCCGGGAGTTTGCGGAACTTTTCTTTCCAATCGGAGACCTTGACAATGCGCCGAATGCACTCGGCAAGATTGACGGTTCCAAGGCGGAAGAAATTTGCCGTAACGGCGTTCGAAGATTCGACAATGCGGAGCCGCAAATCAGCAGGATCGATTTTCAATTTCTCGGCGATCTTGTCGAGCTGGACTTCCTGACCGAAGCGCGGTTGAGGAGTGCCATGTCCGCGCTTGGGTCCGCATGGCGGTTTGTTGGTGAAAGTGCGGCAACCTTGGTAGCGATACCGCGGAACATGGTACGTCGTTGTTTGCAGCGCACCCGCGTAGAACGTGCTGGCGACCCCGTATGAGCCGTAGGCGCCACCGTCGATCAACGTCTGGAGATGCATTCCGGTAATCGCGCCGTCTTTTTTGACACCGGTCTTGAATTTCATCAAGACTGGATGGCGACCGCGGTGACAATAAAAAACTTCTTCACGCGTCAGACAGATTTTGACGGGTCGGTCGAGTATAATTGCGGCCTTGGCCACGACGATTTCGTGATTGAACGGATCGCTCTTGCCTCCGAAACCGCCGCCGTTGGGGGTGGCGATCACGCGAATATGAGCAGCGGGCATTTCCAGGACTTTGGCGAGCGCGCGGTGGAGATAATGCGGGGTCTGCGTGCTGGACCAGATGGTCAGCTTTCCCTCGGGATCCTTGATCGCCACGGCAGCGTGCTGCTCGATGGGAAGATGCGTGTTCCCCTGAAAGAAAAAAGTGTCTTCGAAGATTTCATCCGCTTCGGCAAAGCCTTCTTCCACGTTGCCAAACTCCAGCGCTACGAGTTTGTGAATATTTCCCTCTTCGCCGTAATCGTGAATCCGAGGCTCGGGAGTTGCGAGAGCTTCCTCGGGATCGGAAATGGTGGCAAGGATTTCATAGTCGACATCGATCAAGTCCAGCGCCTCGAATGCCGTGAGCTCCTCGCGCGCGATGACGGCGGCAACCGGATCTCCGACGTGCCGCACGCGGTCGACGCACAGAGCCTGCTCGTCCTGGCTGACGGGAAGAATCCCGTACCGGATGGGAACATCTTTCCCCGTCAGCACGAGATACACTCCCGGGTGAGCAGCGGCGCGCGACGTGTCAATTGTTCGAATGCGCGCATGGGGATGCGGAGACCGCAGTAGCTTGCAGTGCGTCATTCGCGGCAGGAAAATGTCGTCGGCGAAGCGCGTCTGGCCGGTCACCTTTGCGCGGGCATCGACTCTGCGGCGAGGGACACCGATCACGCGAAGTCCACCTCCATCGGCTTTTGGAGCCTCAGCGGGTGTCTTTCGCCAATCCTCTTCACGCGGCATTCGCCCTCCTCAGTAGGCGTTCGTGTTCTCGTTGCGCCGTCTACGTTGCAGAACTTTTTTGGTCCGCGATCTTGAGCATTGCGGCTTCGACGGCTTCGAAAATCTGAAGATACCCCGTGCACCGGCACAGGTTTCCGGAGATCGCTTCGCGGATCTGATCGCGCGTGGGGTGGGGGTTTTGATCCAGCAGAGCCTTCGCAGTCACCAGAATCGCCGGCGTGCAATAGCCGCATTGCGCTGCGCCGAGATCGGCGAAAGCATCCTGCAGTGGATGAAGGTTGCCGTCTTCTCCGAGGCCTTCCACAGTAAGTACTTGCCTCCCACCGCATTCGAGGGCGAGGACGAGGCACGAGAGTACGGGCTTGCCATCTAGAAGAACAGCACAAGCGCCGCATTCTCCAAGTTCACAGCCGTGCTTTGTGCCGGTATGACCCAGATCTTCGCGCAGGACCTCCAGCAATGTCTTATAGGGCGCAAAGAAGACATCGGTCTCCTCGCCATTCAGCGCGAACCGTATCTGTGCCGTTTTTTGCGATTCGACTGGCAGTGTGCTCACGTTCGATCACCTCGCGGAACTATTACCGGACCGATGCGCGCTTCTTTTCGTGCTGCGGAACAGGCACGCGGGAAGCGTGATGCGAGTCCCTCTCGAAGGAAAGGCGTTGTGCACCATCTGGGTTGGCCAGCAAACCTCGGATCAGATAGTCTGCAAATCTCTCCGCGATCTCTGCCGCCGTCAGCGGTCCTTGCGGGCTGAACCACTGCACGCTCCAGTTCAGACCTCCCAGGATGGCGCGCACCGCAAGCGCCGGATCGCACGGAGCAAATTCCCCCGATCGCATGCCTGCGACGATCAAATTCCGCATACCCTCTTCATATTTGTCGCGTTTTGCTACCAGATAACGCTGTTGGCGGGGCGGCAGCGCCGTTGTTAGGAGATGCGCGGCGGAGCCCTCGACCTCGTCGAGCACGCATCGCAAATGAGATACGATCACCTTGCGCAGCTTTATCGCTGCGCTGGCTCTCATTCGGCGAGCCTTGTCGAGCGCCGCGATCATCCGGTCCAGGGAATTGTCCTGGCAAAAGAAGAGAATGTCGTGCTTGCCTCGGAAGTAGTTGTAAAGATTTGCCGGAGAGAGGGCCGCCGCTGCCGCAATGTCGCGCATGCCGGTCTCCGCGAACCCGCGCACGCGAAACTCTCGCCCCGCGGCGCGCAAGATCTCCAGGCGCCGCGCAAGATAGCGCCGCTTGAGATGGCCATTCCGCTGACCCTTCGCTTGGTTGTCTGGCAACTTCGTTCTCCAGCGTTCGAACCACGGGAAGCCGCAAGGTCAATCCGCCTCCCTAGTCTCCACCTTCCGACCGCCATTGTCAAAGTATTCTGAACAGTTGTTCAGAAAGAGAACAGTTGTTCAGATTGTGATCGGATAGAGGCGGAATCTTTACTAGCCTGGCGAGCGGAAAAGTTTGCAGCTACCTTGGTTGGTTTCTCGAAAATATTTCAACGCGGGAACAGCCGCGCCGCATTGTGGTACAAAATCTTGCGTTTCGCCGCGGCCCCAATCGGGAGCGCCTTGAACTTCTCCATGTTCCCTTTGATCGCGGGAACGCCTGGCCCCGGCCAGTCCGTGCCCCACAAAACTTTATCTGCTACATCTTCGATTCGCGGGAAATATTCCATTAGTTTCTGCGGAGGGATGCCGGAGATATCCATGTACATGTTCTTGTGCCGGCGAACCAGGAAAAACGCTTCGTTCATCCAAAGCGGTCTGCCGCCATGCGCAAGAATGACCACCAGGTTCGGATAGTCAATGCAAACATCATCGCAGAGCATCGGTTGCGCATGCAGATTTCTCGCGCCGGGGAAAATCGAAGTTCCCGTATGAATCATGATCGGCAGGCCATTTGCCTGGGCCCTCTCGTAAACCGACGCCAGGCCGTGATTGCCGTCCATGTAATCATTCGGTGAAAGCGCCTGATGTGAGGGGTGCAATTTGATGGCGCGAATCCCGAGTTTTGCAAGGCGATCTACTTCCGCGCCTGGATCGGGAACCGTCCCGGGAAGCACCCCGCCGAACGCAATGAGACGATCCGGAGCCGCGCTGCAATACTCTGCGCTCCAATCATTTACTTCCGGCGTGAATCCGATAATCTTTGGCGCGACGTAGTTGATCAGCCCGGCGCGCTCCACTCCGAGAGTGTCCAGAAATGAGAGAAAGGCTTTTGGATCGGCACAATAGCGTTCAACATCGGCGTAGTCATCGCGGCCGCGCCTCATCAGTTCATGAGCGGATGGCTTCATCATGTGGTACGGCATGATGTGAACGTGAATATCGATAATCGGTTCCAATGATGGCCCGTCCTTCAATGAATTCGAAACACGCCTGCGGCTCGCACGCGGATCATCCGACCGGTTTTGCTAGCTGTGCGGCATCCCAGTCGAGCTCGCAATTTTTTTCAAGTCAACGTTCTCATCCGCAGCCTGCTCAGGCGTCAATGGCACGCGGTTGGCGATCAATTTACGCCCCATCATATGGTCAAGCGGCCGATTAATCGAGTCGATGGCGATGAGACGGCCCTCTTTGAAATAGAAAACGGAAAGTTTTCTGCTTTCCGCGGTCCCGCGGGCAACAACGCAATCGTGTCCATTCGAAATGCCGGCCATTTGCAGCTTGATCTCGAACTGATCCGTCCAAAACCAGGGCAACGCTCGATAAGCGCATCGCCGCCCAGCGATTGCGGCGGCGACGCACTGCGCTTGGTCGGCTGCGTTCTGCACGGATTCCAGCCTGATCCTTGCGCCAGCAAATTCACAGGGGTGCTCGGCGCAATCTCCAATGGCAAAAATGTTTTCGTCGTCAGTTTGCAAATACTCATCTACGGCGACGCCGTTTGCGGTGCGAAGCCCAGCGTTGCGGGCGAGCTCGTCATTTGGAACGACACCGACGCCGATCAACACCAAGTCGGCGGAGTATTGAGTGCCGTCACTCAGCAAAACTCCTCGCACCTTTCCGCCCGAGCCTTGCATCTCCGAAACTGATGCACCGCACACTACTTTAACGCCTTTGCTGGTATGCAGCTCGCGATAGAATTCCGAAATAAGCGGAGCGACCGCCCTCGACATCAGGCGCGGAAGCGCTTCAAGGACGGTCACGGATTTTCCGAGTGAGCAAACCACCGCAGCGAGTTCGAGCCCGATGAATCCTCCGCCAATCACAACAATATCTTGGGCATTTTTCAGCCGCTCTTTCAATATCACGGCTTCATCGAGCGACCGTAGATAAAGGACCCCATCAAGTTCGGCTCCTCTGAGAGGCAGAGCTCGATTGCGGGCTCCAACGGCAAGCACAAGCTTCTCGTATAGAAAATGTCCGCCGGATGCGACTTTCACTTGCTTTGCAGCTCGATCAATCGAGGTGACTCGCTTGCCGACGACCAGATCGATTTGGTGGTCTTGATAGAACTGCCTCGGGCGCAATTCGATACTTTCGAAATCCTGTATGCCCAACGGGAAGCCTTTTGAAAGCGGCGGACGTTGGTAAGGGATGTGCGGTTCCTCGCCGATCAGCGTTATCTTTTCCTGGTAGCCTTCCGTCCGCAACGACGCCGCAGTCTGAAAGCCAGCTTGACCGGCGCCAACAATGACGGTGCCGCTGCTCATTACCGCTGTTTCTCCGGTAATCGAACGATGAGGCCATCGAGATCGTCAGTGACTTTAATCTGACAACTCAAGCGGCTGGTAGGCTGCCGCTCGACCGCGGAGATCTCGAGCACCGCTTCCTCGGTATCTTGCGCTGGGGGAAGCCGATCAAAGAATTTTTCATCCACGAAAACGTGGCACGTCGAGCACATGCACACTCCGC
>Ga0209648_10000988_pt1 | contig 22678 bp, 21 predicted proteins | sample GraSoi2013_115cm_FD_185830 | JGI IMG/M metagenome (GOLD analysis project Ga0209648, IMG submission 185830) | Grasslands soil microbial communities from the Angelo Coastal Reserve, California, USA - Sample 9_17_2013_115cm (SPAdes) (version 2) | ecosystem: Environmental > Terrestrial > Soil >... | reverse complement strand
AAAAGGGCATATTGCTTGGGCAGGGGGCCGCCGAAGCGGCTTCCCCGCCCGCCAGCCACGATCAGGGCGGTACAAGTCGGCATGAGGGGTTAAATAACATTGGCTTAGGGGGTGCGCACTTCGGACCCTTGCACGCAACGCCCGGACCCGCTATTGCTCGCTCAATTATTGTGCACTGCACAAGATGCCTATTTACTGATCAGAAGACATGGACTGCACACCTCGCCTCCAGCCCGTCGATATCGGCCCGGTCCGCCTCGAGGACCCCGTCATCCTGGCGCCGATGTCGGGCGTGACCGACATGCCTTTCCGCCAGATGGTGAAGCGGGACGGGGCGGGACTTGTCGTGTCCGAGATGATCGCGTCGGCGGCGATGGTGCGCGAGAACCGCAAGACCCTGCTGATGGCCAAGAACTCGCCGGAAGAGTTCCCGATGTCGGTCCAGCTCGCCGGCTGCGAACCCGAAGTCATGGCCGAGGCCGCGAAGCTCAACGAGGATCGCGGTGCGGCCATCATCGACATCAATTTCGGCTGCCCCGTGAAGAAGGTCGTGAATGGTCATGCCGGCTCCTCGCTGATGCGCGACGAGGTGCACGCCGCGAAGATCCTCGAGGCGACCGTCAAGTCCGTGAAGCTGCCGGTGACGCTCAAGATGCGCACGGGCTGGGACTCGAACAATCGCAACGCGCCCAACCTCGCGCGCATCGCCGAGCAGTGCGGCATCAAGATGCTGACCGTGCACGGCCGCACGCGCTGCCAGTTCTATGATGGCGAGGCCGACTGGGCATTCGTCGCCGACGTCAAGCAGGCCACCCTGCTGCCGGTCATCGTCAATGGCGACATCGATTCGCTCGACGATGTCGACACGGCGCTCGAGCAATCGGGCGCCGATGGCGTGATGATCGGACGCGGTGCCTATGGCCGGCCGTGGTTCCTCAACCAGGCGATCCACTATCTCCGGACCGGCGAGCGGCTGGCCGATCCGTCGCTGGCCGAGCAGTACGCTACGGTGCGCGGGCACTTCGATGCGATGCTGTCGCATTATGGCCAGGAGACGGGCGTGCGCATGGCCCGCAAGCATTTAGGCTGGTATTCCAAGGGCCTGCCGGCCTCGGCCGAGTTCCGGGCTGCGGTCAATCGCGAGACCGATCCGAACAAGGTCCGCGCCCTGCTGGCGTCGTTCTTCCTACCAGCTCTCGAGCGGCAGGCCGCCTAGCATGGCGCTTCATCCCCTCAAGCGATCGCATGCACTTAGCGAGCAGTTCCCGACGGCGATCCTCGATTCGCTCTCGGAAGCCGTGGTGGTGGTCGATGCGGGCGGGCTCGTGCACTACGCCAACCTCTCGGCCGAGCAGTTCTTCGGTGTCGGCCGCGCGCGCATCGTCGGCCATCCGCTGAGCGAATTCGTGCCCGATGACACGCCGCTCTTTTCCCTGCTCGAGCAGGTATTGGCGACGGGCGGCGCCGTGGCCGAGAACGGCGTCACGCTTTCCTCGCCGCGCATCGGCAACCGTTTCTGCGCGCTCCGCCTCTCGCCGGTTGCCGACAGCGACGGCCTGGTCGTGGTCACGCTGGTCGAGCAGACGATCGCCCGCAACATCGACCGCCAGATGTCGCACAGGAGCGCCGCCCGTTCGGTGAGCGCGCTTGCCGCCATGCTGGCGCACGAGGTCAAGAACCCATTGTCGGGCATCCGCGGCGCCGCGCAGCTGCTCGAGCAGTCGGTGCCCGACTCCGAGCGCGAGCTGACCACCCTGATCTGCGAGGAGACCGACCGCATCGTGGCGCTGGTCGACCGCATGGAAGCGTTCGCCGACGGCCGGCCGATCGAGCGCGGCCCGATCAACATCCACCAGGTGCTGAACCACGTCCGCCGCATCTCCCAGAACGGCTTCGGCAAGGGCGTGCGCTTCATCGAGACCTACGATCCGTCGTTGCCCGACGTCCATGGCGACCGCGACCAGCTCATCCAGGTTTTCCTGAACCTGGTGAAGAACGCCTGCGAGGTGCCCGGCGACGGCGACCGCGAGATCGAGTTGTCCACAGCCTTTCGCCACGGGCTGCGGCTGGCCGTGCCTGGCCAGCAGGCCAAGGTCAACCTGCCCCTGGTCGTTTCGGTGCGTGACAACGGCCACGGCGTGCCCGACGAGATCCGCGCCCACCTTTTTGACGCTTTTGTGACCAACAAGCCGACCGGAACCGGCCTGGGTCTTGCTTTGGTAGCCAAGATCATCAACGACCACGGCGGGGCCATCGAATTCGAGAGCGAGCCCGGCCGCACAACCTTCAGGGTGATGTTGCCGTTGCAGTTTCTCCAGGCCGCGCCATGAGCAGCGCCTCCACCATCCTGATCGCCGACGACGATCGGGCCATCCGCACCGTGCTGCACCAGGCGCTGGGCCGCCAGGGCCATAATGTCCGCAGCACCGGCGCTGCAGCCACGCTGTGGCAATGGGTCCAGGAGGGCGAGGGCCAGCTCGTCATCACCGACGTGGTGATGCCCGACGAGAACGGGCTCGACCTCGTCCCGCGCATCCGCAAGCTGCGGCCTGACCTGCGCATCATCGTCATGAGCGCGCAGTCGACCCTGCTCACGGCCGTGCGCGCCACCGAACGCGGCGCCTTCGAATACCTGCCCAAGCCGTTTGACCTCAACGAGCTGATCTCGGTGGTGAACCGCGCGCTGTCGGCGCCGGCTACGTCGATGCAGCGCAACGCCAATCCGCAGGAGGACGGTGAGCGCCTGCCGCTGATCGGCCGATCGCCGGCCATGCAGGAGATCTACCGGGCGCTGGCCCGCCTGATGTCGACCGACCTCACGGTGATGGTCACGGGCGAGTCGGGTGCCGGCAAGGAGCTGGTCGCACGCGCGCTGCACGACTACGGCAAGCGCCGCAAGGGTCCTTTCGTGGCCCTCAACATGGCGGCGATCCCGCGCGAGCTGATCGAAAGCGAGCTGTTCGGCCACGAACGCGGTGCCTTCACCGGCGCCGTCCAGCGCTCGGCCGGCAAGTTCGAGCAGGCGTCGGGCGGCACGCTGTTCCTCGACGAGATCGGCGACATGCCGCCGGAAGCGCAGACCCGCCTGCTGCGCGTGCTGCAGGAAGGCGAGTACATGACGGTCGGCGGCCGGACGCCGATCAAGGCCAACGTACGCATCGTCGCGGCGACGCACCGCGACCTGCGCCGCCTGATCCAGCAGGGGCTGTTTCGCGAGGACCTGTTCTATCGCCTGAACGTGGTGCCGATCCGCCTGCCGCCGTTGCGCGAGCGGCTCGACGACATTCCCGAACTCGCCAACCACTACCTGCGGGCGGCGACCGCCGACGGGCTTCCGTCAAAGGTGCTGTCGCCGGAGGCGATGGCGCGGCTGAAGCAGCACCGCTGGCCGGGCAACGTCCGCGAGCTGGTCAACCTCGTGCGCCGCCTGTCAGCGCTCTATTCGGAGGAGGTGATCGGCGTCGAGACGATCGAGGCCGAACTGGCCGACGCGGTTTCCGCCATCGAGCAGGGGCCTCAGGCGGGCGATGCCGCCAGCAGCGACGTTTCCCTGGCCGACGCCGTCGACCGCCACCTGCAGGCGCTTTTTGTCGCCCATGGCGAGCGCCTGCCGCCGGACGGCATGTACGATCGTGTCATTTCCGAGGTCGAGCGCCCGCTCTTGTCCCTGGCCCTTGGGGCAACGCGCGGGAATCAGTTGCGCGCTGCCCGTCTCCTGGGGCTCAATCGCAACACGTTGCGCAAGAAGATAAAGGACCTCGACGTCCCCGTGGTACGCACGCCGCAGGTTCGCCGAGGCGGGTGATCTGGTGACAGCTGCGCTGAGCGTTTCACGCTTGGGCGATGCGATGAGCGCGGTCCGCCGCGGGCTTAGCGGTCGCACTGCGGCCGTCTCGTTGGCCGTGCTCGCCATCCTGGCCGGCGCCGCCACCTACGCTTGGCTGGCCGGCTTCGCGCCGCTCTCCTTCAACACCCGGGGCTGGCTCACCGGCCTGCTGGTGGCCGATCTCGTGATCGCCGTCGCGCTGGTCGCGTTGCTCGCGGTGCGGCTCACGCAGCTCTGGCTCGACCGCCGGCGCGGCGCGGCGGGCTCGCGCCTGCACATGCGCCTGGTGCTGGTGTGCAGCGTCTTCACCATTACGCCCACCCTGATCGTGGCGATCATTTTTTCGCTGCTGGTGATCAACCTGACCGACCTCGTGGTGAAGCCCGCGAAGGCCTCCTACGAGGCGGCGCGCACGATCGGCGAGCCGGTGCGGCGCGCGCGCGAGGACGAAATCCTGCGCGACATCGCCGCCATTTCCGGCCCCTTGCAGGGCTTGGGCATCGACGGGATTCGCGACGCCGCGGCGACCAACCAGCTGCTCGAGCGGCTGATCGAAGGCCGCCCGATGATCGAAGCAACCGTCGTCGATGCCGACAAGGGGGTGATCGCCCGCGCCATAGCCCCCGAGGCGGAAGGGTTGAAGAATCCGGTGCCGCCGGCGCAGTCGCTCTGGCAGGCGGTCAACCAGGCGCGGCCGGTGGAGATCGAATCGCCGGCCGGCGCCTACTTCGCGATGCAGCTCTTCGTCGGCGAGCCGCTCTTCCTGGTGACCGGCCATGCCGTCGATCTCAGGGTCGTCGACTACATCAAGAGCATCCAGCTGGCGGGTTCGTTCTATTCGCAGATCGAGCAGGCGATGCAGCGCAGCCAGCTCATCATCTTCCTGGTCTGCGGCGCCATTGCCTCCCTGATGCTGCTGGCGGCGGTTTGGCTTGCGGTCCTCTTCGCGTCGCGCCTCACCGAGCCGATCGGCGGCCTGATGCTGGCCGCCGAGCGGGTGCGCGGCGGCGACCTGTCGGCGCGCGTCGAGGAGGGACCGCCCGACGACGAGCTGGGCCAGCTCGCCCGCTCGTTCAACCGCATGGCGAGCCAGATCGAGCAGCAGCGCGGCGAATTGGTCGATGCCAACACCGAGCTCGACACGCGGCGGCGCCTCACCGACGCCGTCCTGGCCGGCGTCTCGGCCGGCGTGCTGAGCGTCGACGAAGCCGGCACGGTGACGCGCAGCAATCGCTCGGCGCTCGAGCTCCTGGCGCTGCCCGAGGACGGTGTGCTCGGCCGGCCGCTGACCAGCGTGATGCCCGAATTGGCGCCCCTCGTGGCGCAGGCGGCGGAGCGGCCCGACCGCGTCACCCAGGGCCAGGTCGAGATCCTGCAGCGCGGCGCCCGCCGCATCCTGCTGGTCCGCATCAGCGCCGCCTCCAACGCCGGCGCCGTGGTCACCTTCGACGACGTGACCGACCTGATGTCGGCGCAGCGCATGGCGGCGTGGGGCGACGTGGCGCGCCGCATCGCGCACGAGATCAAGAATCCGCTGACGCCCATCCAGCTTTCCGCGGAGCGGCTGAAGCGCCGTTACCTGAAGCAGATCAAGGACGATCCGGAGACCTTCTCGATCTGCACCGACACCATCATCCGCCAGGTCGGCGACATCGGCCGCATGGTCGACGAGTTCTCGTCGTTCGCCCGCATGCCGCGTCCGACGGTGCAGCCGGAAGATGCCAAGGAACTCTGCCAACAGGCGCTGTTCCTGCAACGCAGCGGCAACCCGGAGATCCGCTACGTCTCGACTCTGCCGGATCATCCTGTGCCGCTGATCTGCGACCGCCGGCAGATCGCGCAAGTGCTGACCAACATCCTCAAGAATTCGGCCGAGGCGATCGAGGGCCGGGAAGTTCGCGCCGGCCAGACGCTGCCACCGGGAGAGATCACGCTCGCCCTGCGCGACGACGACGCCACCGTGCGCATTGTTGTCGAGGACAACGGCAAAGGCCTGCCGAAGGAGGGGCGCGAGCGCCTCACCGAGCCGTACATGACGACCCGCAGCAAGGGCACCGGCCTCGGTCTCGCGATCGTCAAGAAGATCATGGAAGATCACGGCGGTTATCTTGCGCTGGACGACCGCGAGGGTGGCGGCGCGCGCATCAGTCTGGTATTCCGGCGTGACGCGAAGGAAATCGCGTCGGCTCGACCACATGCGGCAGCCGCACAATGATCCGCTGAGACCATCGCGGACAGTTTGAAGAGTCATGGCCCACGACATTCTCATCGTCGACGACGAACGCGACATCTGCACGCTGATCGCGGGCATCCTGGAGGATGAGGGCCACACCGCCCGTCGCGCCCATGACAGCACCGAGGCGATCGACGCCGTGCGCCAGCGACGACCGGCGCTGGTCATCCTCGACGTCTGGCTGCAGGGCAGCGAGCTCGACGGCTTGCAGCTCCTCGACATCATCCGGCGCGAGGAACCGCCGGTTCCCGTGGTGATGATCAGCGGTCACGGCACGATCGACACCGCGGTGTCGGCGATCAAGACCGGTGCCTACGATTTCATCGAAAAGCCGTTCAAGGCCGACCGCCTGCTGCTGGTGGTCGATCGAGCGATCGAGGCCGACAAGCTCAGGCGCGAGAATGCCAGCCTGCGCCGCCGGGCGGGCGGCGAGGTGACCTTCGTCGGCTCTTCGAGTGCGGCCGCCGGCGTGCGTGCCCAGATCGAGCGGGTCGCGCCCACCGGCAGCCGTGTACTGATCGCCGGAGCGTCCGGCGCCGGCAAGGAAACCGTGGCACGGCTGATCCATCAGGGCTCGAAACGGGCCGACGGCCCCTTCGTCGTGGTCAATTGCTCGGCACTGCCGGCGGAGCGGCTGGAGATCGAGCTGTTCGGCACCGATGGCGAGGGGGCGGGCGATGGGTTGCGCGTCTCGGGAGCGTTCGAGATGGCGCATGGCGGCACGCTCCTGCTGAAGGAAGTCGCGGACCTGCCTTTGCCGTTGCAGAGCAGGCTGGCGCGCGTGCTGCAGGAGCAGTCGTTCACGCGTGGCGGCGGAACCACCAAGGTCGAAGTCGACGTGCGCGTGCTCGCCTCGACCGGCCGGGTGCTGCAGGACGAGATTGCCTCGGGCGCCTTCCGCGAGGAGCTGTTTCACCGGCTGAACGTGGTGGCGCTGCGGGTGCCGCCGCTCAGCGAACGGCGTGAGGACATTCGCGAGCTGGCCAACGACCTGTTGCGCCGCGTGGCCGACGCCACCGGCCTGCCGTCGCGTACGATCGGCGAAGACACGCTGGCCGCCCTGCAGGGCCACGACTGGCCGGGCAATGTCCGCCAGCTGCGCAATGTCATCGAACGTCTCCTGATCCTGGCGCCGACGGGCGGCGCGCCGATCCGGGCCGACGTGCTGCCCAACGACGTCAGCGAGGATGCGCCCTCGGTGCTGCGCTGGGAGAAGGGCGGCGAGATCATGCAGCTGCCGCTGCGCGATGCGCGCGAGGTCTTCGAGCGGGAATACCTGCTGGCCCAGGTGACGCGTTTCGGCGGCAACATCTCACGCACCGCGACGTTCGTCGGCATGGAGCGTTCGGCGCTGCACCGCAAGCTGAAGTCGCTCGGCCTTCACGGCGGCGCGACCGAAGAGCGCCCGACCAGCGAAGCCGCCGGCGTGTCGTCCTAGGAGTCTGTCATGGCGCGTTATGCATACGTCAATGGACGCTACGTCGATCATCGCGAAGCCAGCGTCCACATCGAGGATCGCGGCTATCAGCTCGCCGACGGCGTCTACGAGGTCGTGGGCGTGCGCGACGGTAAGTTGATCGACGAGGCACCGCACATCGATCGTCTCGACCGCTCGCTCGGCGAGCTCAGGATCGCCTGGCCGGTGTCGCGCGCGGCCCTGGGCTTCATCATCCGCGAGTTGATGCGCCGCAACAGGCTGCGCGACGGACTGGTCTACATGCAGGTGACGCGCGGCGTGGCGCGGCGCGACCATGGCTTCCCGACGACACCCGTCAAACCGGCGCTGGTGCTGACGACCAAGAACACCAAGCGCGCCGAAGCCGATGCCGGCACCGGTGTCGCGGTGAAGAGCCATCCCGACATCCGCTGGGGGCGCTGCGACATCAAGACAGTCGCCCTGCTGCCCAACGTGCTCGCCAAGCAGGCGGCGCGCGAAGGCGGCGCCTATGAGGCCTGGCTGGTCGACGACGAGGGCAAGGTCACCGAGGGCGCCTCGACCAATGCCTGGATCGTGACCCAGGACGGCGAACTGGTGAGCCGCCAGACCGACCATGGCATCCTGGCCGGCATCACGCGCCATACGCTGAAGTCGTTGGTCGATGCGCTTCAGCTCAAGGTCGTCGAGCGGCCGTTCACGCTGGCCGAAGCCAAGAAAGCCAAGGAAGCGTTCATCACCAGTGCCACCGCGTTCGTCACGCCGGTGGTGAAGATCGACGGCGAGCCGGTGGGCGATGGCAAGGTTGGCGCGACGGCGCGGCGCTTGCGCGAGGAATACGTGCGCTTCGCGGCTTCCGGCGAGGCGGTTACGTGACGCTGCCGGCCGGTCTCAAGCCGCCACGCGCCGTCCTGTTCGACTGGGACAACACGCTGGTCAATACATGGCCGACCATCGTCGAGTGCTACCATGACACTTTCACGGCGCTCGGCCAGACGCCATGGACTGCACTCGAAGTGCGCAACCGCGCGCACGGCTCGCTGCGCGACGTTTTCCCTGGCCTGTTCGGCACGCGCGCCGGCGAGGCGGAGCGGATCTTCTACGAGACGTTTTATCGCATCCATCTGGAGCGGCTGGAGCCGCTGCCCGGCGCCGCCTCCCTGTTGGCCCGCTGCCACGAGCTCGGTTGCTATGTCGCGGTCGTGAGCAACAAGGTGGGCGACAATCTTCGGGCGGAGCTTGCCCATCTCGGCTGGCAACGCTGGATCTCGCGGGCGGTCGGCGCCAAGGACTGCGAACGCGACAAACCTGCACCGGATCCGATCTTCCGGGCCCTCGACGGCACGGGAATTGCCCCTGATGAAACCGTATGGATGGTGGGCGACACCCCGGCGGACCTCAAATGTGCCCACGCTGCGGGCTGTTTGCCCGTTCTGGTGGGCGATCTGGAGCAATTGTCAGAGACTCTGTTGGCTCATCCGCCGCGTCTTCGCGCACGTGATTGTCATGAGTTGGTGGCATTGCTTTGAACCGAGCGTTCCCTATATTCGTTCTAACTCGGTAGCGGGTAGAAAGATCCGCGCCTTCCCAACCGGCGACCTTATTGGCAGCCGGCCGCCCAGCAAGAGGCCAAGAACATGAGCGAAAAGGCACAGAACGTTCAGGACGTCTTCCTGAACCACCTGCGCAAGAACAAGACGCCCGTCACGATCTTCCTTGTGAACGGCGTCAAATTGCAGGGGATCGTCACCTGGTTCGACAACTTCTCGGTGCTGCTGCGCCGCGACGGCCATTCGCAGCTTGTCTACAAGCACGCGATTTCGACCATCATGCCGGTCACGCCGGTGCAGCTGTTCGACGGGGACAAAGCCGACGCAGCGGGCTGACTTGATCGACGACATCGCACAAAACGGATACGACAAGCGCAAACGCCAGGCGTTCGAGACGGTGCGGCCGGCAACGCTGGCGGCGGTGCTGAGCCCCTATGCGTTCGGCGAGGAGCGCGATCGCGAGGCCAAGCTCGAGGAGGCGGTCGGGCTTGCCCGGGCGATCGACCTCGATGTGCGGCTGGCCGAGACGGCGCCCTTGCGCCGGCTGACGCCGGCCACGCTGCTCGGCAAGGGCGTCGTCGAGCGTCTGAAGTCGGCCGTGGAAGAGCAGGGCATTAGTCTGGTGATCGTCGACGACAAGCTGACGCCCGTGCAGCAGCGCAATCTCGAGAAAGCGTGGCAGGCCAAGGTCATCGACCGCACGGGACTGATCCTGGAAATCTTCGGCGCCCGCGCCCGCACGCACGAGGGCCGGCTGCAGGTCGAGTTGGCCGCCCTCGACTATCAGCGCGGCCGCCTGGTCCGGTCGTGGACCCACTTGGAACGCCAACGCGGCGGCTTCGGCTTCCTGGGCGGCCCCGGCGAATCACAGATCGAGATCGACCGCCGCCTGATCGGCGAGCGCATCGTCCGGATAAAGCGCGACCTCGAGGGCGTGCGCCGCACGCGCGCCGTCAATCGCGCCGGCCGCAAGAAGGCGCGGCTGCCGACGGTCGCCCTGGTGGGCTACACCAACGCCGGCAAGTCGACGCTGTTCAACCGCCTCTCGGGCGCCGGCGTGATGGCCAAGGATCTGCTGTTCGCCACGCTCGATCCCACCATGCGCTCGATCAAGCTGGCCAACGGCAAGGGCTGCGTGATCTCCGACACGGTAGGCTTCGTCTCCGACCTGCCGACTCACCTTGTCGCGGCCTTCCGCGCGACCCTGGAAGAGGTGATCGAGGCCGACCTGATCGTGCATGTGCGCGACATCGCCCAGCGCGAGACCGAGCAGCAGCGCGCCGATGTCGAAACGGTGCTGCGCGAGCTGGGCGCGATCGGCGAGGGTGAAGGCACGCCGCTCATCGAGGCGCTGAACAAGATTGACGTCCTGCCCGAGGAGGCCCGGCGCACCCTGCAGACCCGGTCCGCCACCGGCGCCGAGCGGGCCCGCCAATACCCGGTTTCGGCCATGACGGGCGAGGGGATCGACCAGCTCCTCGAGGCGATCGGCGATTTCCTGACCCGCGCGAGCGAAGCGCGCGAAGTCTCGGTGCCGCTGAGCGATGGCGCCACGATCGCCTGGCTCTACCGCCACGGCGAAGTGCGCAGCCGCCGCGACGACGGCGAAATCGCCCTTTTGACCGTGGCCCTCGACAGCGCCGCCTCAGCGCAGTTCGAGCGCCGGCTGGCGCGTTGACACGCGGCCGCGGCGCTACCTATAAGCGGCCCATTCCAGACGAAGGAAACACCATGAAACTCAAGCCTTTGCACGACCGGCTCCTGCTGAAGCCATCGGCCGCCGAGACCAAGACCAAGGCCGGCATCATCATTCCCGACACCGCCCAGGAAAAGCCCATGCAGGGCGAGGTCGTCGCTGTCGGCAAGGGCAAGCGGCTGGAAGACGGCCGCCTGGAGCCGCTTGGCGTGAAGGTCGGCGACAAGGTGATCTACGGCAAGTGGTCGGGCACCGAAGTAAAGCTCGACGGCGTCGAGCACGTGATCCTGAAGGAAGAGGACCTGTTCGGGGTCGTCGGCTGACGCGGTGCTAAGCGCCGGCGATTCGCAACGGGTCGCCGAGCTGATGCGTGAGACCGCGGCGGCGGAGCTGCTGCCGCGCTTCCGCACGCTTACCAAGGAAGAGATCCGTTTCAAGCGCCCAGGCGACGTCGTCACAGTGGCTGACGTGGCCTCCGAGCAGCGCCTCGCCGTCGGCCTGGCCAGGATCCTGCCCGGCGTGCCGGTGGTGGGCGAGGAGGCCGTCGAGAAGGACCCCGGCCTGGTCGATTTGATCGGCCGCCCCGGCGAGGCCTGCTGGGTCGTCGATCCCCTGGACGGCACCGCCAACTTCGCCGCCGGCAAGGACCGCTTCGCCATGATCATCTGCCTGGTGCAGGACAGATCGGCCGTGGCCGGCTGGATCCTCGACGTGCCGCGCGGGCGGATGGCCGTGGCACAGAAAGGGCAGGGCGTCGCCGTGGAGGGAACGCCGGTGCACGGGACGCCGCCCGAACGGCCGCTGATCGGCTTCGTCGGCGCCAAGGCCCGCAAGGAGTTCGATCGCCAGCTGCCGCCGGCGGCGCGCCGGCAACTCGGGCACATGTCGGCGTCGAGCTGCGCCGGTCTCGAGTATCTGGATGTCCTGTCCGGGGGCGTGGACTTCAGCCTCTATCGCACGACCAAGCCGTGGGACCATGCCGCCGGCACGCTCATGCTCGCGGAGGCGGGCGGCAGTTCCGTGCGTTTCGACGGCCAGCCTTACGCACCGGCACAGCCGATCAATGCCGGGCTGATCGCAGCGGCCCATCCGCAGACCCTGGCCCAGGTGAGGGCACTGTTCGAGATGATGCGGCTGCCGCTGCTGGCCGGCCAGCCGACGCCCTAGACGCGCGTCTTGGCCTCCTGCCAGAGCGCTTCCATTTCGTCCAGGGTGGCGTCAGCGGGTTTGCGACCGGCTTCGGCCAGGCGCCGCTCGATGTGGCGAAAGCGGCGTTCGAACTTGTCGTTGGTGGCGCGCAGTGCCGCCTCGGGATCGATCTTGCAGTGGCGTGCGAGGTTGGCCACGGCGAACAAAACATCGCCCAGTTCGTCGGTCAGGCGCGCTTGATCGACGTCGCTCGCCGCCAGCTCGGCTCTGAGTTCGCCCAGCTCCTCCTCGATCTTGTCGATGACAGGACCGGTCTGCTTCCAATCAAAACCCACTCTTGCCGCCCGCTTCTGGATCTTCTCCGCCCGCAAGAGCGCGGGCAGGGCGCGTGCCACCCCGTCCAGGGCACCGGCCGGCTCGGCGCCCGCCCGTTTGGCCGCTCGTTCGGCGGCTTTGCGGGCCTCCCAGGACACGGTCTGGGCCTCGGCTGTGGCGACCCTGGCGTCGCCGAACACGTGCGGATGACGGTCGACCATTTTGTCGGCGATGGCTGAGGCCACGTCGGCGAAGCCGAAGGCGCCGGTCTCGTGCGCCATCTGGGCGTGGTAGACGACCTGCAGCAGCAGATCGCCCAGCTCTTCCTTGAGCGCGCCCAGGTCGTCTCGTTCGATGGCGTCGGCCACCTCGTAGGCTTCCTCGATGGTGTACGGCGCGATGGTGCGGAAGGTCTGGTCGACATCCCACGGGCAGCCATGCTGGCGGTCGCGCAGCCACGCCATGACGGCGAGAAGGCGGGCCATCGGCTCGCGAGGCAGCGATTCCGCCGTGGGACGTTCGGACGCCATAAGACCAGACCTTAACTACGATTATCGTATAATATATATTATGACAAATATTGATAAGTTATATTAACCAATATACTACCAATTAATTTTCATGTTTTGCTTTAGCAATGCCAACAGCTTCAGCCCGCGGGCGGCCTCACTCGCCGGCACACCCAAGGTCAGCAGGATGCCCTCCTTGGGGTCACCCGGCTTCTGCGTCACCAAGTCGAACACCACTCTTGGTTCGGCGTCGCCGGGCGCTTTGACGTTGTCGTAGACGACCAGGAACGTGCCATCGCCCAGCTTGCGGGCCTGGGCTTGCACGGTTGGCCGGCGAACCTGGATCGAGCCGGCTTTGGTAGCCGCATAGTGCTCGGCGTCCTTGACGCCCTCATAGGCGAAGTCGACGCGCCATACGAGGACCCGGTAGTGCTTGTCGCTGCTGTAGGCGACGCCGCGCTCCCAGTCCTCTGTCGCCTGCCAGCCCAGCGGCAGCGCCAGTTCGACCCGGATGCTGCTGAACTGGATCCGCGCCAGGCCGTTGGCGCCTTCGACGGTCACCACCTTCGACGAGACCTGATTGGGACCGCCAGCGATCATCGGGTCGCCGCGGCCGCTGTAGCTCGCGCCGTTGTCGTTGGTGGAAAAGTCGCGAAACGTGAGGCCGCCGGGGTCGAGTTTGTCGTCCGCAAGCGCAGGCGTTGCGAGCAGACAGGCCGCCAGACTGCCCGCCAGGAACAGGCGGCGACCGGACTCCTTTTGTCTCTGCTCACCAATCAGATAAGCGAGGTACTTTAATGCATTGATAATAATGGATTATTCTCCATCTACTTCAATGGCCAGTCCGTCGTGGCAAGGCTGGACATGGGGCGGCGTCAGTCGATCGAGCTCAGCATAGTCCATATCGACGTGGAGATTGGTCAAAAAAGCCCGCTTCGGCCGCACCCGTTCGATCCATTCCAGGGCTCGATCGAGATGGGCGTGGGTCGGATGCGGGCGGAACCGCATGGCATCGACGATCAGCACCTCGGCCCCGGCCAGGACGTCGAAGGCCTCTTCCGACAGCGTCACGACGTCGTTGGCATAGGCCACCCGGCCGAAGCGCAGGCCCAGGGACGGTACCGTGCCATGGTCCTGTGCGAACGGCACGACGGGCAGGCCGGCGGCCGCGAACGGCCCGGCAATCTCGTGATGACGATAGATTGGATTGTAGAAGCCGTTGCCTTCCGCCTCGAAGCAATAGCGGAAACGCTGCAGCAGGATCTCATGGGTCCGCTTGTCGGCCCAGCTGTCGATCGGACCCTGGCGCAGCACATAGGGCCGCAGATCGTCGATGCCATGCACCTGATCGGCATGCTCGTGGGTCCAGATGACCGCGTCGACCCGTTCGACCTGGGCGTCGAGAAGCTGGTCCCGAAGATCGGGCGAGGTGTCGACCAGGACGGTCTTGCCCCTGTCCGCGACCAAGATGGAGCAGCGACGCCGGCGGTTGCGCGGATCGGCAGGGTTGGCGGCCCCCCATTCGCCCTTGCCACCCTTCCCGCCGGGTCTGGGAACGCCGCCCGAGGTGCCACAGCCTAGTATCGTCACCCGCACCGGATACGCTCCGCCTTGGCGAACAGCCGGAAGAAATTGTCCGTGGTCGCAGCCTCGAGCTCGGCCACGCCTATTCCCTTGAGTTCGGCGACCTTGGCCGCGGTGTGGGCGACGAAGGCGGGCTCGTTGGTCTTGCCGCGTTTCGGCACGGGCGCGAGGTAGGGCGCGTCGGTCTCGACCAGCAGGCGCTCCAGCGGAATGTCGCGGACGATGGCGCGCAGGCTCTCGGCCGCCTTGAAGGTGACGATGCCCGAGATCGAGATGTACATGCCGAGCGCCAACGCCCGGCGCGCCACCTCGGCTCCCGAGCTGAAGCAATGGATCAGCCCCGGGAAGGCACCCCGGGCGTATTCCGTCTCGAGGATGTCGCCGGTTTCCCGATCGGCATCGCGTGTATGCACGATCAGCGGCAGGCTGGTCTGGCGCGAAGCGGCGATGTGGACTCGGAAGCTTCCAGCCTGCTCTTCCCGCGGACTGTGCTCGTAATAGAAGTCGAGACCGGTCTCGCCGATGCCGATGACCTTGGGATGGCGCGTCGCCTCGACCAGGCGGTCCGGCGTGCGCTGCCCCTCCTCCTTCGCCTCGTGCGGATGAACGCCGACCGAGCACCAGATGTTCTCGTGACGCTCGGCGATGGCGCGCACCTTGTCGAACTGGTCGAGCCGCGTGCCGATGGTCAGCATGCCGGCAACGCCGGCCGTGCGGGCACGCGCCAGCACGCCCGCCTCGTCGCCGGCAAGCTCGGGAAAGTCGAGATGGCAGTGGCTGTCGATCAGCATCAGCTTGCGGCCTTTGCAGGCTCGACGAAACGCGGGAACACGCCCTGCGGTTTCGGCAGCGCCGTGCCCGGCACGAGTTCGCGGTCGAAGGCGGCGAACGGCCTTTCCGTCGCCGGCACGGCGAGCTGATCGAGGATCCTGCCCGCCGAATCGGGCATGAAGGGCTGCACCAGCACGGTCACGCGGCGGATCGTCTCGGCCAGTACCCACAGAACGGTATCGCGCCGCACCGGGTCGGTCTTGGCGAGCGCCCATGGCGCCTGGGCGTCGACATAGCGGTTGGCGTCGGCGATCACCTCCCAGATCGCGATCAAAGCGCGATGGAAGGCCTGGTCGTTCAGCTCGCCGCGCACGATACCCAGCAACGCCTTGGCGCGGTCGAGCAGGGCCGTGTCGGCCTCGGCGATCACGCCCTTGGCCGGCACCTTCTCACCGCAGCTCTTGGCCACGATCGAGAGCACGCGCTGGCAGAGATTGCCGTAAGCGTTGGCGAGATCGCCGTTCAGCCGGCCGACCAGCGCGCGCTTCTGCAGGTCGCCGTCGTTGCCGAACGGCACCTCGCGCAGCAGGAAGTAGCGCACCGGGTCGAGCCCGTAGGCGTCGACCAGCTCCGCCGGATCGATCACGTTGCCGAGCGACTTGGAAATCTTCTGGCCCTCGTTGGTCCACCAGCCATGCGCGAACACGCGTTGCGGCGGCGCGATGCCCGCGGACATCAGGAAGGCCGGCCAGAACACGCAGTGGAAACGGATGATGTCCTTGCCGACCATGTGCAGGTCGGCCGGCCAATACTTCCAGAGCGGGTTCGCGGTGTCCGGATAGCCGCACTCGGTGATGTAGTTGGTGAGTGCATCGAGCCAGACATACATCACGTGCTTGGGATCGCCCGGCACCGGCACGCCCCACGAAAAGCTGGTGCGCGACACCGAAAGATCCTGCAGGCCGCCCTTCACGAAGCTGATCACCTCGTTGCGCCGGCTCTCCGGCGCGATGAAGCGCGGGTTCTGCTCGTAGAATGCCAGCAGGCGCTCGGCCCAGGCCGACAGCTTGAAGAAGTACGACGGCTCCTCGACCCACTCGACCTCGGCGCCCGTCGCGATCGCACGGCGCTTGCTGTCCGGTCCGACCTCGGTCTCGCTCTCGACGAAATAGGTCTCGTCGCGCACCGAGTACCAGCCGGCATATTTGCCGAGATAGATGTCGCCCGCCGCGACGAGCTTCTCCCACAACGCCTGCGAGGCCGCGTAGTGCCGCTTCTCCGTCGTGCGGATGAAGTTGTCGGGGCTGTAGTTCATCTTCTTGACGAGGTCGCGGAACGACTGGCTCACCTTGTCGGTGAAGGCCTGCGGCGACAGGCCGGCGGCGGCAGCGGCCTTCTCGACCTTCTGGCCGTGCTCGTCGGTGCCGGTGAGGAAGTGCACGTCGCGGCCGTCGAGCCGCATGAAGCGGGCCAGCACGTCGCAGGCAAGCGTCGTGTAGGCGTGCCCGATATGGGGCACGTCGTTCACGTAGTAGATCGGCGTGGTGACGTAGTAGGTGCTGCGGCCCGACATGATGACTGAACTCCGGAACTGTCGCCCCTCCCGGAGCGCCGGTATCAGCGCGTCAAGCGCATCGCCGATTGGAGAACCAGGAAGCTGCCGAGCACCGTCTGCTTGCGATCGAGGTTGACGGCGTCGGCACGGGAAAACAGGTGGGCGACCTTTTCCCACGCCTCCATCCAGCGATCAAGGCTCGCGGCCGCCAGCAAACGCTGATGCAAACCGCCCTCGGACGGCACGAGGGCTGCAGCTTCCGCGTTGCCCAGCGCCGCGCGGCGCGCCAGGCCTTTCAGCCAGCCATCGAACAGGTAATTCAGCGAGCGCCACGCCGCGTTGGCCTCCTCGCCGCGCCGGGCGAAGCGCTCGGCGAAGCCGTGCAGGCGCGCCATGTCGAGCTCGGGCAGCGTCGCCAGCACGTCGACCATCTCGCGGTAGAGGTCCAGGCTGCCGGCGCCGGCCAGCTCGAGCGCGCGCCCGATGCTGCCTTCGCTGAGCCGCGCCAGAACCACCCTTTCCTCGGCCTTCACGTCCGGCGCGTCGTCGCCCAGCAGGCGCATGACGATCTCGTCGGCGAGCGGTTGCAGGGCAAGCCTGCGGCAGCGCGAGCGGATGGTCGGCAGCAGGCGGCCCGGCGCGTGCGCCACCATCAGCAGCACGGCGTTGGGCGGCGGCTCCTCGAGGATCTTCAGGACGGCGTTGGCGCTGTTGCGGTTCATCTCGTCGGCCGCGTCGACGATGGCGACCCGCCATTTGCCCATCGCCGGCGTCATATGCATGAACGCGCCCAGTTCGCGCACGTCGTCGACGGCGATCTCGGCGCGCATGCGGCCGGTGTCGGGATTGAGCGTGCGCCGGAGATGAAACAGGTCGGGGTGCGAGCGCGCGTCGACCAGCGCCCGGCCGGGCGCGTCGGCCGCGACATCGAGGCTGTCCGGCCCGCCGCCGAACAGGCAGCCCTCCCCCTCGCCGCTCAGCAGGAAGCGCGCGAAGCGCCAGGCGAGCGTGGCCTTGCCGATGCCGCGCGGTCCCGCCAGCAGCCAGGCGTGATGCAGGCGGCCGCTCCGGTAGGCGGCAAGCATGGTCTTTTCCGCCGCCTCGTGGCCCAGCAGGCGGTCACGGCGCCAGGGCGGCAGCCAGTCGTACGGCCATTCGAGCTTCTCGAGCTCGCTCGCATCGCTGCTCGTCTTGCCCCTCGCCATCGTCTTAGGCTCCCAGCCGCTCGCTCGCCGCAGCGGCGATGGCGGCGGCGATGGTGTCGATGCTCGCTGTAGCATCGATCACCACGCAGCGCTTGGGATCATGCTTGGCGATTTCGAGGAAGCCACTACGCACGCGGGCATGAAAATCGCGCGGCAGGCTCTCGTAGCGCGTCTCGGTCCCGCGGCGGGACGCGGCGCGTAAAAGTCCGTTCTCGACCGGCAAGTCGAGGATCAGGGTGAGGTCGGGCTGGAAATCGCCGACGGCGACCTTGTACAGCTGGTCGAAGATCCGGCGATCGACGCCATGGCCGTAGCCTTGGTACGCGAGGGTCGAATCGGCGAAGCGATCGCTCAGCACCCAGTCGCCGCGCCTGAGCGCCGGCCACACGGTCGAGCGCAGATGCTCGCGCCGGGCGGCGAAGTGCAGCAGCGCCTCGGTCGTGCCGTCCCAGCGCTCGACCGCGCCCTCGACCAGGAGCTTGCGGATCATCTCCGCGCCGGGCGAGCCGCCCGGCTCGCGGGTCGCCACGACGGTGCGGCTGCGTCCCTCGAGCCAGCTCTTCAGCCGCGCGATCTGGGTCGACTTGCCCGCGCCCTCGCCGCCCTCAAGAGTGATGAAACGCCCGGATGAGGCGTGTGAACGCCCTGCGGCGCCTTCGCTCACGACAGCCAGCCGAACAGATAATGCTGGATCATTGCCGCCACCCGGCCGACCACGCCGCGGCGCGGCACGTCGGCGCCGGCTTCGAGTGGATAGTCGATCTCGCGGCCATCGGGCAGGGTCACGATGGCGCTGCCGACCTTCGTGCCCTTGGCGATCGGCGCGGCCAGCGGTCCGTCGAAGCGCGCGACTACGCGCGGCGTCACCGATTGGCCGGTCGGCGCCGTGATCTGGACGGGATGCGCCACGACCAACGACACCTTCTCCTGGGCGCCCAGCCACACCGGCGCCTCGACGACGGTGTCGCCGGCGCGGAACACCGTCGTGTTGGTGAATTCGCGGAAGCCCCATTCCATCAGCCGCGCCGATTCCTGGGCGCGCTCGGCCATCGACCCAAGCCCGTTCACGACCATGATCAGGCGCCGCCCGTCGCGCGCCGCCGACGTCGCCTGGCCGAAGCCGCCTTCCTCGGTGTGCCCGGTCTTCAGCCCATCGGTGCCCGGCGTGATCTTGAGCAGGCGGTTGCGATTGTCCTGCTTGATGTTGTTGTAGGTCCAGTTCGTCTCCGCGTAGTAGCGATAGTATTTCGGAAAATCCTCGATGGTGCGCCACGCCACGACGGCAAGGTCGCGCGCCGTCGTCCATTGGCCTTCGACCGGCCAGCCCGACGCGTTCTTGAAGACCGTGCCGGTCATGCCGAGTTCGCGCCCGCGCTTGGTCATGCGCTCGGCAAAGCTGTCCTCGTTGCCCGCCAGGCCTTCGGCGATGACCACGCAGGCATCGTTGCCCGACAGCACGATCATGCCCTTGATCAGGTCCTCGACGGCGACCTCGCTGCCCAGTTCGACGAACATGCGCGAGCCGCCCATGTTGCGCGCCCGTTCGCTGACGCGGAAACGCGTGTCGAGCTTGACCCGGCCGGCGGCCAGCTCCTCGAACAGGAGGTAGATCGTCATCATCTTGGCCATCGATGACGGGTGCATCGGCTTGTCGGCGTCCTTGAACAGCAACACCGTCGAGGTCTGCGGGTCGACCATGAAGGCCTGCTTGGCCAGCGTGCCGATGCCGATTTGCGAGGGCGGCAGCGCCTCGACCTTGGCGGCCGCGGGCGGCGCGGCGCCTGGCTTGGGCGCGGGCGTCGCGCGCGGCTTGGCGGGCGCCTTCTGTGGGGCCTGGCGCTTGGCCGGCGGGTCCGCCTGCTGGGCTGCGGCATCGAGCGACGGGCCGACCAGGGCCGCCACGGCGAGAAGCGCCACCACAGGGCGCAGTCGATCAGTTAGCCACGACACGAGCATCACCATACCCTGAGCGTTTCAGCCGGTCGGCAACAATGCCGGCGGCATCCGAAGTTGTGTAGGGCCCCAGGCGCACGCGATAGACGTCGCGTCCGCCGGCCGAGCCTTGAGAAATCTCCGATACGCCGTAGCTGCTCACGGCGCCGCGCTGGCGTTCAGCGTTCTCCGGCGTCGTGAAGGCGCCGGTCTGCACATAGAAGCCGCTCGCCGGCTGCAGCGTGGTGCCGTTGGCAAGCGAGGCCACGGTTGGCCCGCCATTGCTGGCCGGAACGTAAGCCGACGGCTGATCGACGGCAGGACTTCGTTGATTGGTCGGCCATACCGGCTGGCTGGGTGCAGGCTGCGCGTATGCCGGGGCTGGCGCAGGCTGGGCGTATGCAGGGGGTGGCGGGTTGTAGGCCGCCGTCTGAACCGGCGCCGGCGCGGGCGCGTAGCGGCCGGAAGAGACCTGCGCCACTGCTGCCTGCTGCTCGGCCGGCCCGCCGCCCGCGATCGCGACATCCTTCACCGCGAGGCTTTCGGCCTGGAGCTGATCGATGCGCACGTGCGCCGTGCCGCTGCGCACGATGTCGAGCTCCTGGGCGGCGGTGCGCGACAGGTCGATGATGCGGCTGCGCGCGAACGGCCCGCGATCGTTGACGCGCACGACCGTGGACATGCCGTTGTCGAGGTTGGTCACGCGGACGATCGCGGGCATCTGCAGGGTCCGGTGGGCCGCCGTGCGCGCGCTCTGGTCATAGGGCTCGCCGTTGGCGGTCGATTTGCCGTGGAAGCCCGGGCCATACCATGAGGCGACGCCGGTTTCGACGTGGTTGAATTCTTCCTGCGGCGTGTAGGTGACGCCGTCGATCTTGTAGGGCGCGCCGATCTTGTAGGTGCCGCGCTGGGCCACGTTCCTGCTGCCCGACGAGCCGCAGGCGCCGAGCGATGCCGCCAGCAACAGGACCGCAGCCGCCTGCACGACCATCAGAGGCACTGGCGTCAGGGGTGCCGGGCGCGGGCTGACTAGGGCTAGCGGCATGATGGCGCCATCATACATGATCTTGAGGGCGCCGAGGAGGCCGTTGCGTCGCGGCGATCACGCAGCGATCTTGTCGGACAGGAGTCCGACGGCCAGGCCAAAGAAATCCGACTGATTCCAGCGCAGGATGACGCGGAAATTCTCGGTCGTGCGGAAGGCAGGCCCGCCGGCGCCCGCCGGGCGCACGATGCGGGTGCCCTGCCCGGCCGCCGTACCGGCTGGCACTTCCTCGCCCCATGACAGGCCGGGACGCCAGCCGACCTTGTGCAGGTAGTTGACGATCGAGGCGAAGACGTCGGCCTTGTTGGTCCAGATGTCCATGCGGCCATCGCCGTCGCCATCGGCGGCGTAGGCGAGAAAGCTGGTCGGGATGAACTGGCACTGGCCCATCGCGCCCGCCCACGATCCCTTCATCGCGTGCAGCCCGATATGTCCCTGCGACACAATCTTGAGCGCCGCGATCAGCTGGCTGCGGAAGAACTGGGCGCGGAAGCCGTTGTAGGCGAGCGTCGCCAGGGCCGCCACGACTTCGAAATCGCCGAGCCGCGTGCCGTAGTTGCTCTCGATGCCCCACAGGGCGACGACAATCGATGCCGGAATGCCGGCCGGCGCGGCGAAACGATCAACCGCGGCGCGGTTCTCCTGCAGCAGCGTGCGGCCTCGGCTGACACGTTCGTTCGAGACGACAAGCTCGAGATACCGGTCGAACGTCATCTTGAATTCAGGCTGGTTGTGCGCGAGTTCCATGACCCGCGGGATCTCCTCGACCGAGCCCAGCGCCGCATCGAGCGTACCCGCATCGACGCCGGCCTTGAGCGCCTCGGCGTGCAGGCCGCGCAACCAGGCCGCGAACTTCGGGTCCGCGGTTTCGGCCAGCGCCGGCAGCGGCAACAGCGCCGCGGCTGCGAACAACAATCTTCGACTGATCATGGGATGAGGACAGGCCGGTGATCAAAGCGGATGAAGAAGAATACCCAAGTACTTCTGAATCTAGCAATATTTATGGCGGCAGTCGGATATGTACCCGCTGTCGCGGACGGGGTAACAAGCGCATCCTGGATGGGTGGCCGAGCGGTTTAAGGCACCGGTCTTGAAATTCTAGGCGCGTCGTGTCGCCCCGTCCCTCCTAGTGCCTTCTATGTCGGTTCTGTTGGGCTTCTCATTGCGCGCCATGCTGTCCTATCCCGTTCCCTGACGTGGCGTTTTTCCGAGTTCGTGACCAACGCCGTGACCAAAAGAACGAGTCCCTATGGAGCAGGTGGAGCTGGGCACCACTGCGTCACGCTGCGTTTGCCCGGCGACTTGTCCGATAGGTCAAGCCGCCGTTACTCGATCAAGCTCTGCGACGTCCAGGCCAGCGTCACAGCATTCATGACCGCTCTCGACTTGGACGCCAAGGAAAGACGGGATGTTCTGAGTCAATCAAATAGCTACCATGGGCACGTCCGGCACCGAGCGGCGCGGCAAGGTGGCGGGCAACTATGGCTTCGTCGCCTTTAGCTTCGGCAACGCCCAGCTAGATGGCTTGCTGAAGGACACCGTGAAGCCTGGGCTGCGTGAGACTCTAGGCTTCGATCTGGTCGACATGCGCGATGTGGCGACCGCCGGGGTGATCGACAACATCATGCGCGCCCAAATCAGGGACGCAGCGTTCATCCTCGCTGATCTCACTGACGACAATCCTGGCGCCTACTGGGAAGCGGGCTTTGCCGAAGGGCTCGGCAAGCCGGTGATCTACCTGTGCGAGTCGGCGAAGTTTGAGGACGCACGAACACACTTCGACACGAACCACTGTACGACGGTCATATGGAACCTCAGTTCATCCGATCTGTTCATGAAAGAGTTGATCTCGACCGTGCGGCGTTCGCTCAAT
>Ga0209648_10000987_pt1 | contig 22683 bp, 19 predicted proteins | sample GraSoi2013_115cm_FD_185830 | JGI IMG/M metagenome (GOLD analysis project Ga0209648, IMG submission 185830) | Grasslands soil microbial communities from the Angelo Coastal Reserve, California, USA - Sample 9_17_2013_115cm (SPAdes) (version 2) | ecosystem: Environmental > Terrestrial > Soil >... | reverse complement strand
ACGATCGACGCTGACCTCGGCTACCTGCGCGGAGTACGAATACGCCGGAGAAGGACCAACCCCGGCGCCTTTGAAGGCGCCACCACGAGCTTCTTTAGGAGGAGCGTATGAACCGGTGCCACTCAGCGCTCCACTGAAGTCGATGGCTGAAACCACAGCTTCTTCGAAACTCATCCGATCTTTGGGGCCTTCTTCTTTGCGCTTCTGTTGCAGCGATCCACGCAGAGTCTGGCCTTCGACTCGGCCGCTTACTTCTTGCACACTTCCCGAGGCCGCCTTCTTTTGGGTTTCTTGCGGCGCAGCAGCGTTGAGATCGGCTCCCTTCTTCCATACGCGATCGTCGCGCATGATCACATCTTCGGGCGCGCAATTCATCTTGCTGGCGGCTGCAGCGACGATCTTCTTCTTGACGTCTTCCGCTGCGCGCAGCGATGCATTGCCGTTCATGAAGGTCACACGGCTGGAGTAGGACCCGATATCGATAGGAGTGAGGTCGGTATCGGCGGCAACCACCTTGATGCGCTTCAGGCTGATGCCCAGAACTTCGGCGACGATCTGCGCTACCATCGTGTCCGACCCTTGGCCGATGTCCGACGCTCCGGTGTACACCACCACACCGCCATCGCGATCAATCTTGATGTTGACGGTGGAGTGGGGCATGTCTGAGCGGATGATGCTGTTGGCCGCGCCGCTGACGTAGTGGCTGCAGGCGATGCCTAGCCCACGTCCTAACGGCAGCTTGCCTTTGCGCGTCTTCCATTGCGAGCGCTCCACAACTTTCTCGATGCACTCCGGCAGTCCGTAGCTTTGCACGCGCAGGTTGTTCACGGTGACGCACGGCGGCTTCAACAGGTTGCGCCGGCGAATCTCCGCGGGATCGATCTTTAACTGTGTAGCAATCTCATCCAGCTGCGATTCAAAGGCAAAGCGCACGTTGACGGTACCGTGGCCGCGCATGGCGCCGCAGGCAGGTTTGTTGGTCAGCACACGATAACCGTCATAGCGAATGTTGGGGATATCGTAGAGCGCGCCCAGCAACGCGCCGGAGTAAAGGATTGTCACAACCCCATACGAGCAGTACGCCCCACCGTCTTGTATGACCTTCGCCGCCACCGAGGTCAGGCGTCCATCTTTCTTCGCGCCCACTTTCATGTCGATGATGGTGCGCGGACGCCCGCGGTGGGCCCAGAAGACTTCTTCTCGGGTGTAAGTGATTTTGACCGGAGCTTTGGCCTTGCGCGCCGCTACCGCTGCGATGATCTCCAGAGGAATAACTTCGCTCTTGCCGCCAAATCCGCCACCCACCAGAGGCTTGATCACGCGAATTTGCGACATCGGCATCTCCAGCACGATGGAGAGCTTATGCTGGAGGTAATACGGCACCTGCGTGGACGACCACACGGTCAGCCGGCCGGGCTGGCCGGTGAGCGAATCGATTTCGAACGACGCCAAGGTTGAATGCGGCTCCATGGCGGCGTGCGTAACTTCAGCCGCGATATAGCGGTGTTCGCATACCAAGTCGGCTTCAGCAAGGCCCTTGTCGGGATCGCCGAAGACGTGGTGGTAATCCTTCTCGATATTGTTGGGACGCTGCGAGTGGATCCAGTCTTTCTCGGCCTTCATCGAATCTTCCGGATCGAACCAAGCCGGCAGCAACTCATACTCAACGTCAATCAACTCCAGCGTCCGTTCGGCAATAGCTTCAGAAGTCGCCACCACACAAACCACGTTGTCACCCACGTAGCGGACTTTATCGACTGCCAGCGCCGTCTCATCATGGCCGACAGGAAGAATGCCGTACTTGTTGGGCGCGTCCTGCCCGGTAACGACTGTGACTACACCCTCGAGCAGCCGCGCCTGCGAGGTGTGAATCCTCTTGATAAGCGCATGCGGATACGGTGAATGCAGAATCTTTCCAATCAGCATTCCCGGAAGCGAAAGGTCGTCAGTGTACTTACCTTGGCCCGTAGTCTTGCCAGCCGAGTCAACCAGCGCGACCCGTTTACCGATGATGGAGAAGTCAGACATAAACAAAGCACTCAGCAATCAGCCTTTAGCCTTTGGCTTTTAGCCCTTAGGACGAACAAATCGTTCACATCACAACCGATCACCCGATGACCCGATCTCCCGATCACCCGATTCTTCCTATCACCCGACTCCCCTGTGCTCCGCCTCAATCGCCGCCTTGATCGCCTGATACATCTGTGTGTACCCGGTGCAGCGGCACAGATTACCGCTCAGCGCGTGGCGAATCTCTTCTTCTGTCGGGTCGGGATTGTTGTCGAGCAAAGCTTTCACGGTTACCATGAATCCAGGGGTGCAGTAGCCGCACTGAGCGCCGCCCCAATCGCCATAGGCCTTCTGGATTGCCGCTAGCGCGCCGTGATCGGCAATGCCTTCCACGGTCGTAATCTCTGTCGATCCGGAACCGTCGTCCGCACAGCTCATGGCCAGCATGGTGCAGCTGAGCGTCGGGATGCCGTTCACCAGCACCGTGCAAGCGCCGCAAGACGAATCGTCACACCCGCGCTTGGAACCGGTCAGCTGCAACTCCTGGCGCAGAACATCCAACAGCAGTTCGCTTGGCTCAATGGCCAGCTCGTGCTTGCGGCCGTTCACGCGGAGTTCGATTAATTCCTTTTTCATGGACAAAATGCCAGCCGTGCCATAAACCGAACAAACGTTCGTTAAAATCCTTACCAACAGAATACAACCTCGCGGTGAGATTATCCAGATCGCAAACCATTGCCAGGATTGCCAAGACTGCCAAAACCAGCGCACTTAGCCTTTAGCACTTAGCCGGAGGACCCTGGGTGCACGGCGAGTGTTTTTCTGACTAACGGCTAAGGGCTAACTGCTAATGGCTTTCTTTCTTTGGCAATTACGGCGATTTTGGAAATGTTGGCAATCGTTCGATCAGTACCGTAGTCCGTTTGCGCCGCGTAGGCATGATGTTTCACGCCGAGAATTGCGTTTCTTCTGCCGAATCAACTCGTGTCCGGCGGCGAAAGGGATCATCTGCTCCATCTGCAGACCGAGAGCCACGCTGGCGCCGTCAGGGATAAAATCGGCGATGGCTTGGCGCATTGTTAGAACTTTGGACATGAGCAAACTATTTCCCCTTCCACTTCGGTTTCCTCTTCTCTAACCAAGACTGAATTCCCTCCTTCGCATCTTCGGTCTGCATCAGCTCTTCAACATAAATCTTCTCAGCTCGAGCAAGACCTTTGTCGAGGTGAATGGAGTCCCAGGCGTAAAAGGCCTTCTTGGCGTGGGCCAGGGCCACGGGACTGAGTGTACAAAGATGGTCGAGCCGGTCCTGGATCGCGTGGCCAATCTCATCTTTCGAATGAGCTGAGTTGGCGAGGCCCCATTCGGCGGCCTCGGTTCCGCTGAAGGTGCGTCCGGTGAAGATGAGATCAGCCGCGCGTTTCTCGCCGGCCACGGCCGCCAGTGCGGTGCAAGCCACCGGCGGGTAGCATCCCAGCGTGATTTCCGGGAAGCCCCATTTGGCGTCGGGCGTGGTGAAGCACATGTCGCAGACCATGGCTAACTCTGCGCCTCCGCCGAGACAGTCGCCATGAACTTCGGCGATCGTGATCTTGGGGAGGCGCGTTAGCGCGAGGATCAAGCCATGGAATTTCTGGAACATGGTGTGGATTTTGTCGGCCGTGTGTACGGCGACATCGACGCCGGCAGAAAATGCGCGCTCGCCCCCGCTCAAAATCACGGTAGAGATCTCTCTCCGCGGCTCAAGCTGCTGCAACGCGACCGTGAGTTCGTCCATCATTTGAAAGTCGAAGACATTGAGCGGCGGATGAGTGAAGTCGATGTGGGCGACGGGTCCATCGCTATCGACAGCAACTCGTTTGGCGGACGTAGGAGTTAATAGCATCGCAAACACAACTAGTTTAGGGGAACGCTCCGATGATCCGATCTCCCACGGCTGTCCTCCGTGTCCCTTCGTGTCCTTTGTGGTTGAGGTCTTCTAGCTTGCCCAGAATCCCTTGGTATCGTACTCGCGCGGCGGCGACAACCGTGAGCTCATTGAGGGTGTAGGACATCAGGGTATTTGGCTCTTGGTAGTTGGTATTTAGTATTAGTTGCACTAACTACCAAATACCAATTACTAAGTACCGCCTTTACTGCACCGCATTCAGCGCGTTCTTCCTCACTTCCCCAATAGTCAGTAGCGGATCTTTAGCCCCCGCGCGCGGAGCAATCCACTTCTTCTCCGCGCCGATAATATCCATGAGCAGTTTTTTGTCGGCTGCCGTCGGCATCCAGGTAGTCTCGAAGTGCTCGCGATATTCCTTTTCCTCCAGGGGCTCGCCGGTCTGGGGATGGAACATCTGGCCCTTCCAGCGCCCGATGTTGCGGTTGAACTTGATGTCCGGACAATAGAGCTCGGTGCTCCCGGGCTTTTGCGCGGCGCTGATGCGCTTGACCAGTGTGACGCATTCGTCGCGATAGAGGTGACGGTTGTAATCGTTGAGGTTATCGAGTTCCGCGTTGGTTTCGTTTTTGAGCTCGTCGTAACGACCCTTCAGTCCCCACACGTACGCCCAATGTGCGGACGACGAGTGGTCGGTGCCGAAAAGATCATAGGAGCTGGAGATCCACTTGTTCAGATACTTCTGCATCAGCCAGCCCGGAACCACGCCGGCTTCGGCGATACGGGCCAGACCGGTGTTGCCGGTACCCATGTGGAAGGCCTCTTCACGCAGCATATAGCTCATAGAGCGGCCCAGCGGCGCAAACGCCGAATACTTGAGCATTTGTAACTGAAATTTGCCATCACGGTCGACGAAGTCGGTGAAGGCGAAGAAATCCAGCCAGTTATCGCACTCTTCATTGAAGGATCCCAGCAGACGCTTGTTTTCGTAGGCGCGGCGCTCCAGCATCTTCTTGGCTTCCACCTTGCCGGTGTCGCCGAAGAACTCGATCAACAGCGCGCACATCTGCCAGCCGTGGCGCATCTCTTCGATCATCACACGGGTCAGCGACGAGCGGTCGTAATCGCTGGGCGCGCTCTCAAACAGCCAGCGCTGCTGCTCCACGCTGGCGAACTCGGTGTCGCCCTGATACACGATCAGGTTCATCAGCGCATCGCGCATATTCTGCGTGGGGATTTGGCGCAGGTTCTCCCACTTGCGCCGGCCTTTGTAGGCGCCGAACTGTATCTCTTCCGTCTCGATAGCGCCGTAAAGCGTGTCAAAATCAAATCCCTTGATCTGGCTGTGATCGACGCCTACTTCCCGGCGCCACTCGTTGAATAGGCCCACCCAATCACTGAACGTTCCGATCTTTGGTACTTTTCCCGGCATGATAGCTCCAAAACTCGTGTCGCCCCTCCACCACCCCACACGCGAAAACCGCGCGTGCCGGGGACCCCGGCTCCGAGGCTCGGCTCCTCTTGCTCCCATACCCAGGGCTTTCGCCTTGGGCTACTTTCTCGTCGCGCCTACCGGCGCTGATTATCGTCAGGCCAGCTCTTCGAATCCCAACAACCACTCTGGTTGTGGTTCGGTCCCAGTGAGACCGACAAAGAGCCCGCTGCTAAGAGCCAAAGTCCAATTGCTAAGGGCCAATGGCTAAAGGCTGCTTCTTACAAATTCATCCAAACCGTCTTCAATTCCGTGTAATGCTCCACTGCGTGCATTCCCAGCTCGCGCCCGAAGCCCGACTGCTTGAAGCCGCCGAAGGGCAGTGCGGCATCCATCAGGCCGTAGGTGTTGATCCATACCGTCCCGGCCTTGAGGCGACGTGACAGCTGGTGCGCTTTCTTAATGTCGTTGGTCCACACGGCAGCGGCGAGTCCATAAATGTTTTTATTCGCCTGCTCGGCGACCTGCTCGATGTCGTCGAAAGTCAGTGTGGCTAGCACCGGACCGAAGATTTCTTCTTGAGCGATTTTCATCTCGTTCTTGACTCCGCCGAAGATCGTCGGCTCGATGAAGTAGCCGTGGTCGCCATTGACGGCAGCACGTTTCCCGCCAGCCAGCAGCGTCGCGCCTTCCTTTTTGCCGTCTTCCACGTAGCCAAGCACGGTTTCCATCTGCTTCTGGCTGACGATTGCCCCCAGCCGTGTCTTAGGATCCAGCGGATCGCCCAGCTTAATTTTCTTGCTAGCTTCAACCAGCTTGGTTATGAATTCATCTTCTACTTTCTTTTCAACGAACAGCCGCGAGCCAGCGGAGCAGACTTCGCCTTTGCCGTAGAAGATGCCATTGAGCGCGCCCTTGACGGCGCTATCGATCGCCGAATCGGCGAAGACGATGTTGGGTGACTTCCCGCCCAGCTCCAGGGTCACGCGCTTGAGCGTATCCGCCGAGCTGCGCATGATCTCCTTGCCGACCGAGGTCGATCCGGTGAAGGCAACCTTGTCTACGCCGGGATGCTTCACCAGAGCGGCGCCGGTTTCGGGCCCGCCGGTAATGATGTTGAGAACGCCGGCGGAAAGCCCGGCTTCTAGAGCCAGTTCTCCAAAACGCAGAGCGGTAAGGGGCGTTTGCTCGGCCGGCTTCAGAATGACGCAGTTGCCACAGGCCAGCGCCGGCCCCAGCTTCCAGCTGGCCAGAAGCAGTGGAAAGTTCCAGGCAACGATAGCGCCGACCACACCCACCGGCTCGCGCAGGGTGTAAGTGAAAGCGTTGTTCAAGGTGTTGACAGTCTCGCCGTGAATCTTCGTCGCCCATCCGGCGTAATAACGAAACACGTCGGCCACCATGGGCATGTCGACATAGCGTGATTCGAAGATCGGCTTACCGTTATCCAGAGTCTCGAGCTCGGCCAGCTCGTCGATGTTCTTCTCGATGAGATCGCCGATCCGCCACAGGATTTTGCCGCGCTCGCTCGCCGACATTTTGCGCCACGGTCCGGCGACGTCATCAAACGCTTTGCGCGCGGCCGCGACTGCCTGATCCACGTCCTTCGCGCCGGCTTCGGAGACTTGGGTAAGAACTTCGCCGGTCGCTGGATTGACGGTAGCAAATGCTTTGCCCGATCCTTCCACCCACTGCCCGTTGATCAACAGTTTGCCGGGTGCGACTTTTGCTTTGGTTGCGGTAAGCATTACGAGCTCCTAGCTTGTTTCTGAAGTCCCGAGCGCCAGCGAGGGACCCTATGATTCACCTTGCTGCCTCGGGATTGTAACTGGCCACTACCTTGCAGTGGCGGATGTCGAAGGATTTGCACGGGATCCCTTGACTCCGTCCTTTCCAGCGCTTCGCTCAGGATGACCGTCGTAAGACAGTCTCGTCACAACAGGGATCCCTCGCTGCGCTCGGGATGTAAACTATTTCGCCTTAAACGTAGCCGGTCTCTTCTCAACGTAGGCGCTCAAGCCTTCTTTTGCGTCGTCGCTGGCAAAGAGTCGTTGCTGCAGTTCCCGCTCCACGGCTAAAGCCGACTCCATCGGAATCTCCCAGCCGGTCTGCACCGCACGCTTGATGTTGCCGACGGCTTTCGCGGCCTTATTCGGAGGCGTGAACTGGCGCGCGTACTCCATCACGTTCTCCATGAAGTTCTCGCGCTCATAGATGTCGTTGAGGATGCCCATCTCCTTCGCTTCTTCGAAAGTGAAGGTATTGCCGGTCACCATCAGCTCAATGGCTTTGCTTTTGCCGACGATGCGGCTCAGCCGTTGCGTGCCGCCGGTGCCGGGGAGGACTCCCAGGTTGATCTCGGGCAAGCCGATCTTACCGGCATCACGGCGCGCGATGCGGAGATCCGCCGCCATGGCGATCTCCAGGCCGCCACCCACACAGTGGCCGTTGATGGCCGCGATCACCAGCTTCGGCGTGTGCTCCAGACGCAACAGCATTTCGTTGGCGTGGAGGCAGAAGTAGTACTTGAACGTGGGATCGACCGAGGAGAGCATCTTGATGTTGGCGCCGGCGGAGAAAAACTTATCGCCTGAGCCGGTCAGCAACAGCACGTAGACGTCGTTGTCCATGCGCGCTTTGAGAATGCACTCATCGAGCTGCCGGTTCATCTCATAGGTATAGGTATTTGCCGGCGGATCGCACAATTCGATCACCGCGACTCCGTCTTCTACGCGGTAGTTCACCAGGGTCTTGGTTTCAGTTGCTGTGGTTGTGGCCATAGTTCAAAAGCTCCTTGTTTGATAGCACTCAGCATTCAGCCCTGCGTCGGATCGGGAGATCGGATCATCGGGCCATCGGGTCGTCGGGAGTCGCTGTTCCGATCACCCGATCACCCGATCCCGCTCTGCGGGATCACCCGATCTTGGGGTGAGCTGCTCATTCAACCCGCCCACGCGAGGGTTTCGATCTTGTAACTTTCCCTTGCACCTTGCCTGAGTTCAGCACACCGTGCAGAAAAATGTCTCCCATCTGGCGCGCCAATCCCTGGGCGTCGGCGTCGACGCGGGGATTGTGCCAGGTATAAATCCAGTTGATCATTCCGAACAAGCTCAACACCGCCAGCCGGCCGGAAAATTGTAGACCTTGCGCGCGCCGAAAGTCCTCCAACAGTTCTAGACAGATGCGGTAATACTCGCGCTTGATTGCCCGGACCTCCGACCCATGTTCGTTTTTCAAAGTATCGTCTTCGTGAACCAGCACTTTCATCGCTTCTTTATTGGCCAAGGAATAAGCCAGGTGGCTTTTGATGAAGATTCGGATGCGCGTTGCCGGATCGTCGGAGCTCTCAAGGCGCGCACGCACGTTTTCGATGAGGGTGCGAAAGGTGTGCCTCTGAATTAGGTAAAGCAACTCTTCTTTGGAGGCGAAGTAGTGATACAGGCCGGCGAGCGACATCCCCGTCGCGCGGGATAGATCGCGCATGGAAGCACCTTCGTAGCCCTTCTCGCAAAAGATGTGGGCGGCGTGCTGCAGAACGCCTGCGAGCCGGCGATCAAAACGGCTATCGCGAAGATCACCGTTGAGCTTCGCGCGGGCGGCACTGCGCGGCCTGCGCCCGTTGACCGGCGCTGCAGCAGATCGAGTCTCCAAGGCTAGGGGCATGCTGAAGAGCTACCGAACGTTCGTTCGAGGATTATTATGACGCGCCGGCGGGGCTGAGGTCAAGAAGATCGCGCGTCATCGCCGTCATCGCACGTCATCGCCGTCATCGGATCGTGGAACCAAGCACTTTCGCAGTTGGCGCAGGCGTATTCATTTGGCGGGTGCAGAGGGATAGGAGTCCTAGCCGCGAATGCACGCGAAAACACGCGAATCTAAAAGGAAAAGCAATGGATTCGTGTTCGTTCGCGTAGATTCGCGGCTCCAGGACTCTTGCAGACGAGTGCAAGCTCCGATGACGGCGATCCCGCGCGATGACGGCGATTCCGGCGATCTCATCCTACTTGTCCGCTCCCAACTGCGTCAGCATGAACGCGTAGTCGAATGCGATCTCATGCAAGTGCTCGTAGCGCCCTGAGGCGCCACCGTGGCCCGCGGCCATGTTGGTTTTGAGCAGCAGGACGTTGCCGTCGGTTTTCAACGTGCGCAGCTTGGCCGTGTATTTCGCGGGCTCCCAATACATTACCTGGCTGTCGTTGAATGAAGTCTTGACCAGCATGGCTGGGTAGGCCGTCTTCTTCAGATTGTCATACGGCGAGTATTGCAGCATGTAGTCGTACGCTTTTTTCTCACTGGGATTGCCCCACTCTTCGTACTCGGGGACAGTGAGTGGCAGTGACGCGTCGAGCATAGTGTTCATCACGTCGACAAAAGGCACGTGTGAAACCACGACCTTGAACAGATCGGGACGCAGGTTGGTCACAGCGCCCATCAGCAAGCCTCCCGCGGAGCCACCCTCGATGGCGACGCGATCGCGCGCGCCGTACTTGTTGGCCACCAAATGCTCGGTGCACGCGACGAAGTCGGTGAAGGTGTTCATCTTGTTCATCATGCGGCCGGCATCATGCCAGGCTTTGCCCATCTCGCCCCCGCCGCGAATGTGCACGTAGGCCATGACCACGCCGCGATCCAGCAGAGAGAGCCGCGCCGAGCTGAACGTGTCGGGGAGATTGGCTCCGTACGATCCGTAGGCATACACATAGAGCGGATTGGAACCGTCGGCTTTCTTCACATCGTTACGATAGACGACGGAGATGGGAATCTTCACGCCGTCTTTGGCCGTGGCCCAAACACGCTCCGACTTGTATTTTGCAGGTTCGTATCCTCCGGGCACTTCTGTCTGCTTGAGTAGTGTCGAGCTGTGCTGGGCAACGTCATAGTCAAACACCGAGGGCGGCGTGATCAGAGATTGGTAGGAATAGCGAAAGAACTTGGTTTTGTACTCGCGGTTGACCTGGGGAAACGCAGTGTAAACCGGTTCGGGATAGCTGATGCGTTTCTTTTCGCCCGTCGCCAGGCTGACGACGGTCAGCTCGGGCAGCCCGTTCTCACGCTCCACCAGAACGTAGAAATCCTGAAAAGGCTCAAAGTCATTGAGCATCACGTCGGCGCGCACCGGCAGGACCTCTTTCCAGTTTTCCTTTCCCGGCGCGTTCGCCGGAGCCGCGACCAGACGAAAGTTGCGCCCCTTGTCGTTGGTGCGGATATAGAATTTGTCGCCGAGGTGATCCGCATAATACTCCAAATCCTGCTGGCGCGGCGCGATCAGCTTCCACTCGTCCTTAGGCTTTGACGCATCCAGATAGCGGACTTCGGAAGTCGTGTGGCTGCCGATCTCGAGAAATAGGTACTTGCCGCTGCGCGATTTCTGTACGCCAATGTTGAATCGCTCGTCGGGTTCTTCATACACCAGATCGTCTTTGGCGGAGTCCGTGCCCAACTTGTGACGGTAGAGACGATATTGGCGCTTGGTCTTCTCCTCTTCCACGGTATAGAAGAGCGTCTGATTGTCGTTGGCCCAGGCGTTGGAGCCAACTTTCTCGGCCGTATCCGTCAAGTCTTTGCCGGTGCGCAGATCGCGCACATGTAACCGGTATTGGCGGAAGCCGGTATTGTCGGTTGTATAGGCCAGCAGGTTGCCGTCATCGCTGGGATCGTAGGCTCCCAGCGCCATGAACTTCTCGTTCTTGGCGAGCTCGTTCTGGTCGATGGTGATCTCTTCCGGCGCTTCCAGGCTTCCCTTCTTGCGCGCAAAGATCTGATACTGCTTCCCCTTTTCCCAGCGCGAATAGTAGAAATAGTCGCCGTAATGATAGGGGACATTTACGTCCGTCTCTTTGATATGGCTAACCATCTCGTCGTAGAGCTTTTGCTGCAGGACATTGGTCGGCTTCATGATGGCGTCGGCATAGGCGTTTTCCGCCTCCAGATACTGCGCGACTTCCGGGTTCTTCTTGTCGCGCAGCCAGCCGTAGTCGTCCACCAGATCGCCGCCGTTGATACGGTTTTCCGTGTGGACCTTTTTGGCTACCGGCGGCGGGGGCGGCGCCGCGGGAGTTGTGTTGCCGGCTGGTTTGTCGTCTGCGTTGAGGAAGGAGCTCATGAGGCCTAAGAGCACTACAGAGAACAATTTTTTCATAAAACCGCCTTTGCACGAACGTGGGGCAGCCAAATTATAGCAAGTTGTCGCGGGCTATTTTTTCGCTGTCTGTCCCTGAGAGCTCGGGTTCTGGACTGACGCGGGGCGAGGGGTATCGATCACGGTCATCGGGGTCAGGATCACCATCTTCGACCGGCCTTCGCGGCCGCCGGGTAGGAACAACATTTTGTGGGCGGGATCGTAAGCCAAGCTATATCCCTTTACGCCGGTCGGCAGCTCGTGGTCGACAAGGTGATGCTCCAGGTCGATCGTGAGCACTGAGCCGTCGCCGGCCGCGGCGTAGAGCAGGTTGCCGCCGGGATCGAGGACTAATGTACTGGTTCCACCCGGAGCCGCGATGCGAAACAGTTCAGCGCCGCTATCGGCGTCGAGCGCGAGCACGGCAAATCGCACGGCGACGTACAGACGGCGGTGCGTGCTATCGAGCGCCAGCCCGGTTGGTTCGGACGCTGCAAGCTTGAAGCGCCCGATGATCTGGTTCGAGCCGTCGATAGCAACCACCTGGCTTGAATCCTGCAGGCTTACTAGGAGCGTATGGCGTGAGGGATCCTCGATCAGGTCTTGCGGCAGCGCGTTCAGCTCAACGACATTGGTTTCAGTCGCGCCGATCGGATCGACAACGCTTACCGTCCGATCCAGCGCGCTGCTGCAATAAAGTGTCTTGGTGTCCGCGACCCACAGCAGCTTTTCCGGCCGGTGCGCGACGGGAACCAGCTTTTCCACCTGCCAATTCTTGCTGCTCACTACAGCAATGCGATTGCTGCCCGCCAGCGCGATATAGACCTTGCCTCCGGCGTCGTCCACGGCGATGCCTCGCGGATCATTGATCTGCGAAATCCGCGCGATGACGCGCCTCTTGACGGGGCTGAAAATCTCAATGGTGTTGGTGGCCGGACGGCTGATCACGACCTCGCCGTTTGCGACAGCGACCTGATTGAAGCCCGGGTCGCCGGGAAGGTCCACGATGCCCACCTGACGCAGCTTGGTGACCGAGCCGGCCATCGCGCAGCTCACAATGATTAAAGGAACGATAAACTTCGCGTTTCGCATGTTGGTGGCTTCCACGCCTTCGAGGAAGCCTGCAAATCGGTAGTGGGATGCTCAAAAGGGCTATTCTGCTGCCCAAGGGCATTGGGTAATTGGGTAATTTAGTAATTGGGTTATTTTCCACGAAGACTTCGGATGCTTGCCTTCAAATTACCCAATTACCAAATTACTCAATTACCAAATCTCCCTTGAGTCTCACCTTACGTCAGCCCCGATGATGTTCTGGAGGAAAGCAATCGATGCTTAAGGTCACTGAATTTGCTGAGAAAGCGGGTGTCAGCGTTCGGACGCTGCATCATTACGACCGTCTCGGTCTGCTCAGGCCGAGTGGCCGAACTCGTGCCAGCTATCGGTTGTACGGCGAGCGTGAGTTCGCTCGCTTACAGCAAATCGTGACCCTGAAGTTCATCGGCTTGCCTCTCAAGGAGATCAAGCGACTGCTCGATCACAGCGACCTGGACTTGACTGAGACGCTTTATCTGCAACGCCGCCTCCTGATCGAGAAGCGACAGCAGTTGGATCTGGCCATCCAGGCCATCGCCGAAGCGGAACGTTCAACAGTTTTAGGTCGAACTCCGGATTGGACAGCCTTGAAAAAAATCATCGAGGTGATGGAAATGCAAAACAACATGGAATGGACCAAGAAGTATTACAGCGAAGAAGCACAAGCCAAGATCGCCGAACGCGCCAAGATCTGGACACCTGAACTGCAAGCGAAAGTGTCCGAAGACTGGCAGAAATTAGTCCAAGACGTCGAAGCTGCGATGGCCGCGGGCGAGGACCCAGCCTCTGCCAAGGTTCAAGCTCTCGCCAAGCGCTGGAGCCAGCTGGTACGAGGATTTACCGGCGGCGTCCGGAAATCCAGAAGGGCCTCAACAAGATGTATGCTGATCGCCAGAACTGGCCGTCGAGCGTGCCCAAGTACTTCACCGACGAAGTGCAGGCATTTATGATGAAGGCCCTCTCCTCCGGCAAGAAGTAGCGCGTTGCTCTGAAATCCCGAACCCTGAGCTTGCCGAAGGGGAGGGATCTCTATCACCAATAGGGAGCATCAGTTCAACCCAATTCGGTTGGTTGTCATAGGGATCTCTCCCCTTCGGCTACGCTCAGGGTCGAGATTTCAGAAAAAGCCTACGCCAGATTCAATGCACGCTTGAATGATCCCCGCTCTTTCTGGATCTTTTCCTGCAACAGCGTGATGGCGTAGATCAACTGTTCGGGACGCGGGGGACAGCCGGGCACGTAGACATCGACCGGGATCACCTGGTTCACGCCTTGCACCAGCGCGTAGTTGTTGAACACGCCGCCTGAAGTAGCGCAAGCGCCCATGGAGATCACCCACTTGGGTTCAGGCATCTGCTCCCAGAGCTGGCGGATCACCGGGGCCATCTTCTGCGAGACCCGGCCGGCAATGATCATCAAATCGGATTGGCGTGGCGAAGGACGAAATACTTCGGCGCCGAAACGGGCAATATCGAAACGTGCAGCCCCCATGGCCATCATCTCGATGGCGCAGCAAGCCAGGCCGAAGGTCATCGGCCAGATCGAGCTCTTGCGCATCCAGTTGACCACGTTGTCCAGCGTGGTCAGCACTACGCCCTGCGGTTGCTCGCTACCAAACAACGCTTCGCGCAGGTGTTGCGCGTCGTCGGGATAGCCGGCGGTATTCTCGTAGCGCTTGGTCAGCATTTCGCGCTCAACGTTTGTATCGACTAGATGGTCGCTCATGACACCTCTATTTTAATCGATGTGGAGAGATTTGGTAATTGCGTAATTTGGTAATTGGGTAATTGAAACACCGCGGGTTCCGTCTTCTCAATTACTCAATTACTCAATTACCAAATTGTCTCTGCGTTCCTCACCGTCATGTTGATCCAAAATCCCAGCCGCTGAAGTACCATACACTCCATGGATCATCGCGACCGCATCCTCGACCAGTTCACGCGCCAAGCGGTACCGTTCGCGCAGGCGCAGGCCATCCGCAACCCAGAAGCACTGGATCGGATCGTCAAGATCGCGGAAGCCGGGCCAGAAGACACTTCGCTTGATGTTGCCTGTGGACCTGGTCTGCTGGCTTGCGCGTTTGCCCGGGTCGTCCGGCATGCCGTGGGCATTGATCTGACACCCGCGATGTTGGACCAGGCTCGAAAAACTCAAGCCGAACAGGGTTTGCACAATCTCACTTGGCATCAAGGTGACGTGGCTTCACTTCCCTTTCCTGACGCGCATTTTTCTATCGTCAGCTCGCGCTTTGCTTTCCATCATCTCGAACAACCGTTGGCCGCGCTCCGCGAGATGCATCGGGTGTGCAAGCCCGGAGGACGCGTAGTCGTCGCCGATATGTCACCGGCGCCGGACAAGGCCGACGCGCTCGACGCCGAAGAGCGCCTGCGCGATCCTTCACATGTGCGCGCCATGCCTCTGGCCGAGTTGCGCGATCTGTTCGAACAGGCAGGCTTGGCCGTGCCACGCGTCGAAACCTATCGTCTCGAGGGAGAACTCGAAGACCTGCTCTCGCGCTCCTTCCCGAATGAAGGCGACGCTGATCGCGTGCGCCGGATCTTTGCCGACTCGCTCACTAATGACGCGCTCGACCTGGCGACACGCCGCGAAAACGGGAAGATATTGTTTGGTTTCCCGGTGGCAGTTCTGGCGGCGACAAAAAGCAATTAGCAAACAGCAGTTGGCAATTAGCCAAAGCCGTTAGCAACGCCATTGGCCCATTTGCAAAACTTGAGATCCGTACCTGCAAAGGGTCGGGGCTCTTCGCCTGGCCTTTACCGCGCAAACTTCCGATCCTGTGCATCGCGGCTTCCGTGCAGAACATCAATAGGGGATGCATGTCTCCGAGCTCTGGCGGTATCCCATCAAGAGCATGAAAGGCGAACCACTCGAGGAGACGACCATCACCTCCCTGGGAATTCCCGGCGATCGCGAGATCGTTGTGGTGCGCTCCTCCACGGGACGGGTATGGACTTCTCGCTCCCAGCCGGCGTTCCTCGGCCTTCGTGGCCAGATCAACGGGACCGGAACACCTACCGTCAATGGTCTTCGCTGGGATTCACCCGAAGCGCAGCGACTGGTGGACGAGGCTGCGGGCGAACCGACCCAGCTGCTGCGGGTGCCGGGGCCGGAACGTTTCGACGTGCTTCCGCTCCTGGTCGCCACGGATGGCGCCGCTCAGTACCTCAAGATCGACCGCCGGCGGTTGCGGTCGAACATCGTTGTCGCGGGAGTGGAGGGACTAGCGGAGCGGGCCTGGCCGGGGCGAACCATCGCCATCGGCGACGTGCGCATTCGAGCCGAAAAGCTGCGCGATCGTTGTGTCATGACTACCTACGATCCCGACACTCTGGAGCGTGATCCATCGGTTCTGCTCCGGATCGTAAAGCAATTGGATGGCAGCACAGCGCTGGACAGTTCCGTCATCACCGGCGGAACAATTCGCGTCGGCGATCCGGTTGAGATCGTCGACGGTTAGTCTTTTCTCTGAAATCCCGAACGCAGTGAGGGATCCCGATCGCCGCGATCATGCAATGGGCAAGATCTCCGGAGGCGATAGGGATCTCTCGCTACGCTCGAGATTGCAGAAAACCGCTAGTTATAACTCTTCAGCCTCGGCCAGACCGTTTGCAGGTTGAACTTCGGGCCGCGGCAGAGCCAGATGGTGTAGTGTTCGTCGCGACGCGAATATGGATGCTCCACGCGGCCCGCCGGCTCTACCGATTGAAAATGCTCGCGGTCGCCGCTGCCATCGCTGCGCAGGATGATCATCGTGCTGCCGTCATACTTCCCGGGCCCCACAGCCAGTAGGTGTTGCTGCGGCTGATGGCCTGAGGCAGGCCATATCTCGGCCCGTAGAAATCAACCGCCGCCGCCGATCCCCAGCTGTTGCTGAAGATGGCTGTCCGCGCTTGCTCTTCAGTGGGCAGGCTGTGATAGATGCGCGCCACTTCGCGCACCATCTCTTCCCAGCCGAACTCGTCGGCAAAGTACTGTGGCAGCGGTCCGTTGTTCTGGTTCTCAGCTTTCGGCGGCTCCAGACCCAATGTCTTCTGATAGCGCAGGAAGCCCTCCGGAGAAAGAATCGGCGCCGACAACGGCGCCAGTGCCGCACCGCTGATAACCACCAACGCGGTGTAAGCGATCCGGACAGGAGTTCCGATCTTACGGCGAGCGGTAATCCGCTCCAAACCGATGGCGCCGGCGGCAAACAACATGGGATAAATCGGTACAACGTAGTAGAACTTGGCCTTTAGGAAAATAAATACCGACAACGTGACCAGGAAGGTCCAGCCCAACGCTCGATAACGCCGGCCCTCGTGCGCGAAGAACAGCCAAAGCAGTCCGCCAGCCCACAGCGGAAACAACAACGGGTGCATCACAAACGCCTGATTCGCGATGAAGGCAATCGGACCGCGGACGACGTCGCGGTTGGTCATACGGATGTTGTGCAGTAGTTCGAGAAAAGGAAAATGGTTCCGTACCTGCCATAGAAGATTCGGCAGCGAGATGATGACACAGGCCAGCACACCCAGCCACAGGTACCGGCTGGCGAGGAAGCGGCGCTCCGGTCCGAGCAGGACGCCAACCAGCAAACCCAGAAGCAAGAACGCCATCGAATACTTGGTCTCAAAGCCGACGCCGGCCAGCACGCCGAACCACAGCCAATAGCGCGGATCGCCCGAGTTGATGGCGCGGACAACCAGCCAGATGCAACCGGTCCAGATGAGCTGTTCAAAGACGTTGTTGGTCAGCCAGTGATGCAGGATCAGGTAGATGGGAACCACGACGATGGCCAGAGCCGCCAGTCCTTGCGCGAAACGTCCGCCGCCCATCTCACGGGCCAGCTTGCCGGTAAGCCAGACCACAGCGGCTCCGGCGAGCGCAGGTAGCAGCCGGATCGCCAGCGGTGATTCGCCGAATAGATGCCGCGCCAGCCAGGCCAAGAACACGGTCATCGGCGGGTGATCGACGTACCCCCAAGCCAGTCGCTGCGAGCAAGCGAGGTAGTACATCTCATCGCGAAAGATGCCGTAGCGAGCCGCGCTGGCCAGATGCCACAGCAGCTTGCCGGCAGCGATGTAAAGGACGATCGCGGGACCGGAGGTGAAACGCGAAGAAGCTCTTTCAGCTGGAGCCGGTATCGGAGTGGCTGCGTTCATCTTCAGTTCTTAGTTATCCTTTTAACGCTATCTTCCAAATGTGACCCGGCGAAACGCTTCTTATGGGAAGTCGATGGCCACGATGGTCACATCATCTTGCTGTGGGCCAGAGTCCCCACGCCACTCCGCGGCCTCGTGCGCAAGAGCTTCGCAAAAGGCCTCCGGGGACAGCGCCCACTTCTCTGCCAGGAAATTTTGCAAGCGCTCAAGACCAAACTCCTCGCCCGAGGGACATGTAGCTTCTAGAAGTCCATCGGTGTAAAGCAGGCAACGATCTCCGTGGGACAGCGAGGCAGTTTTTGCGTTGTAGCTACTGTTAGGAAAGATACCCAGCAGCAGCCCGTTTTCTTCCATGCACTCCACGCGCCGGCTGCGCGATCGCCAAATCAAGAGCGGCGGATGTCCTGCTCCAGCATAGCTTAGCGTCCCCGCCACTGGATTGAGAAACAAGTAGCCCGCGCTCACGAACTGGCCTTGCAGATTACCGCAAAGGATGGAGTTCATCCCGCACAGAACGTCAGAGGGATCGCCGGCCCGCTCCATCTGCGAACGGACCGCGACTTTGACCATCGACGCAGAGAGCGCCGCGGGGACGCCGTGACCGGAAACATCGGCAATCAAAACGCCCAGAGTGCCATCTTGGACAAGAAAGTCGTAGAAGTCGCCGGCAACGGAGCTGGCGGGAACATAGCGGCTCGCGGTAATCAAACCAGCGACGGACGACGGATGCTGCGGCAGAAGTTGCGATTGGATGTTGCGCGCGATTTCAAGCTCTTTGTTCAACGCCAGCAGCCGCTCTTCGTTGCGTTGCGCCCGCGCCAGCGCAACATACCCTAGGCAGCAGAGATTAATGGAAAAACCGATGAACTCCAGGTTGGGGTTACCGGAGATGAGTCCGAGACCCACCAGGTTCGTGTAGACGACGAAAATAAAAAAGACGACCAGCCCGGCGCGTAGAATTCGCAGATCGCGGTTTGCCGGGCGCTGGGGAAAAAATACCATGGCCACGAACAGGGGAACGGAGAGCAGGATGACAACGCTGTTGATCCCCCTGGCAATCCCCGGGTCGAAGCGCAGAATGCGCGTCCCCAGCGCGACGACCGCGGCTACAACATAGGCCGCGACAATCCACGGTCGAGCCTTCCTCCAATCGGGAGCCACGGTTTCCGACATGAACAGAACCAGGGGAATGGGAATCACCAGCGTGATCAGCAGGACCGCCGTTCCCCCCGCCTGGGGTCCAGGGGCCAAAAACAACCGGACGCCATACATCGCGGCGCCGATCCCGAAATACAGAAGAAAGAAGTTCCGCCGGCGAATCCACGCTATAAACAGGGCCAGAGACAGCACGCCGCTGGCCGTGATGAGCACGGCCACGGTGTTGCGAACCGTATCCAATAGATTGGCAAACATAGCGCGGAGGACCTTTAGCGCAGTGCATCCTGGGCCTGGCGTTGATCAGGGATTCAGAATCACCTTGCCGAACTGTTCGCTCTTCTCCAGCCGCTGGTGCGCCGCCGCGGCTTCGCGGAGCGGGAAACTCTTGTCCACTACTGGTTTCAGCTTGCCGGAGAAGATGTGCTTCATCACCTCGTGGAATTCTCCTTGCGTCCCCATGAAGGATCCCAGGAAAGAAAGCTGGCGCGCGAAGAGGAAGCGGATGTCGAACGCGGCTTCCGGACCGGTGGTGGCGCCACAGGTCACGATCTTGCCCCCGGGCTTGAGCGATTTCATGCTCTCTTGCCAGGTGGCTTTGCCTACGTGCTCGAAGACGATGTCGCACATGGCACGGTTCGTGATCTCCTTTACTTCCTCGGCGATTTTCTGCTGGTAATGGTTGATGGCGTGGTCGGCGCCGAGTTCGCGCGCCTGGTCCATCTTGTTCTCGTCGCCCGCGGTGGCGATCACCGTAGCGCCGAACATCTTGGCGACCTGGATCGCTGCCGATCCAATGCCCGAGCCTCCGCCCAGCACCAGCACGGTGTCGCCGGGCTTGATGTGGCAACGTGCCACGAGCATGTGCCACGCGGTCAGAAAGACCAGCGGCACGGCCGCAGCTTCGTCATAGGTCAGCTCGCCCTGAATGGGCAGCACGTTGGCGCGAGACACAGCGATGAACTCTGCGTTGCCGCCGTCATTCAGATATCCCAGCACGCTGTACTGCGGGCAGAAGTTTTGCTCGCCGCGGCTGCAGGCCGGGCAGACGCCGCAAAATGTGTGTGGCGCTAAAAGTACGCGCTGGCCGACCTTGAGATCGGTGATGTACTCGCCCACTTCGGCGATGATGCCGGCCACGTCGCTGCCATTGATGTGCGGAAGCTTCACCCCCGGCAATCCTTGGCGGATGAACAGGTCCAGATGGTTCAGCGCGCACGCCTTTACCCGGACCAGCACCTGATCCTTGCGCGGGCGCGGATCAGGAACATCTTCATACTTCAAGACTTCTGGACCGCCGAATTCGTGAAAACGGATGGCCTTCATCAGGGCTCCTTGGGAGACAGGTGAATGTAACACGACGCGCCTGGAAAATCTCACCACGGAGACACGGAGAAAGATCGGGTGATCGGATCATCGAGACATCGGATCATCGGATCATCGGGGAGATTGCTAAATTGAGTAATCGGGTAATGGGGAAATTGAAAACCGATGGAACCGCAGGTTTTCAATTACCAATTACAAATCACCCGATTACAAATCATTCTGACGTTCAGATCTCCCGATGAACCGATGAACCGATCTCCCGATGACCCGATACCAGATCACCCGATCTTCTCCCCGTCTCCGTGGTGAGCTCTTGTCCAGTCAGCTACAATATCCCCGTGGACGTCTACGAAGAAATAACCCGGCTGCGCAAAGAAGGACGCCGAGGCGCACTAGCCACCATTATTAATGTGCGCGGCTCGATCCCGTCGTTCGAGACGGCCAAGATGCTGGTCCGCGACGACGGCTCGATCGTGGGCACCATCGGCGGCGGGTGCGTGGAGGCCGAGGTCTGGGAGGCGGCGCGCGAGGTCATGAAATCGGAGAAGCCGCAGACTCTCAATTTCAACCTCAACAACAATCCCAAGTACGATACCGGCTTGGTCTGCGGCGGGACGCTCGAAGTCTTTGTGGAGCCGGTGCTGCCGGTGTCGACGCTCTATATCTTCGGCGCAGGACATGTAGCCTGGAGCCTGTACAAGGTCGCGCGGCTCGCGGGTTTCGACGTGGTCGTAACCGACGACCGCGAAGCTTACGCCAATCGCGAACGCTTTCCCGACGCGCGCGACGTGTACGCCGACGAATACGAGCGCGTCATGGCACAGCTAGCGCCCGGTGAGTCGTCCTATATCGTGATCGTCACCCGCGGTCACCGCGATGACATGCGCGTGCTGCGCTGGGCAGCGGAGACGCCGGCACGCTACATCGGGATGATCGGCTCGCAGCGTAAGACCATCGCCATCTACAAAGAGCTCGAGAAGGAAGGCATTGCCGCGGACAACCTGGCGCGGATCTATGCCCCGGTCGGCATCGACATCGGCGCCATCACGCCGGAAGAGATCGCGGTCTCGATCGTGGCCGAGCTGATCGCCATCCGCCGCGGCTCGGAAACGCCGTTGCCGCATATGAAGAGCGGGAAAGCGATCGAGATGCTGCAGAAAGAGTGAGTAAATTTGGTAATTGAGTGAGAGTGAATTGGGTAAATGGGTAATTTGGTAATTGGGTAATTGAGCACGCGAGCTAACGACGGTCTTCTGCTTTTCAATTACCCAATTACTAAATTACCCAATTACCAAATCTAATCCATGGCCTTGGCTCCTTCATTTGCCGGAGTGGTTCTGGCCGCGGGCGCGTCGTCGCGCATGGGGCGTGACAAGGCGTTGCTACCGTGGCAGGGCGGGACGTTTCTTTCCGCCGCCATCCGCGCGCTGCAGCCGGTGAGCGATCTTGTGATCGTGATCGCTGGAGCCAACTCCGCCGAGCTGGCGCCTATCGTCAATGCCAACGCCGGTTTCCTGATCATCAATCCAAGTCCCGAGCGAGGCCAGTTCAGCTCTCTGCAAGTCGGGTTGCAGGAAGTGCTCAATCGCGGCCGCGACGCTGCTATCGTCACCCTGGTCGACCGGCCCGCGCCGGGCATGGCGACCATCGAGCAGACGAAGAGCGAGTTCCTTGCCGCATCGGATGACATTTGGGCTGTTGTGCCAGAGTTCTTGGGCAGGCACGGACATCCGATCGTGATCGGCCGGGAGATGATCGGCGCGTTTTTAGGGGCACCCGCCCTCAGCTCAGCGCGCGAGGTCGAGCATTCACTTCAATCCCACATTCGCTACCTGCCGGTCGCCGATCCGTTCGTCGCCGCGAATGTGGACACACCCGAAGACTTCGAAAAACTCACTTCAGGAATGCCTGCTTGAAAGTTGAAACCACGCTCTCTTCCGCCGGCCAAGAATTTGTCGATTCGGTCCTGGCTCTTCGCCCCAAGATCGCAGTGTTCGATTGCGACGGCACTTTGTGGAGCGGTGACTCCGGCGCCGACTTCTTCTTTTGGGAAATCGAACGCGGCTTGATTCCTGCTGACGTCATCGCGTGGGCGCTGCCACGTTATGCAGACTACCAGGCGGGCAATGTCGCCGAAGAGGTGATGTGCGGCGAGATGGTGACAATCAACGCCGGCACACGCGACCGCCGGCTGGAAGAAGCGGCGGAAGAGTTTTTTGCGAGCGTGGTCAGCGAGCGCGTCTTTCCCGAGATGCTTCGTCTCACCCACTCCCTCGTCGATGCCGGCAGCGAGTTGTGGGCGATTTCTTCCACCAACGAGTGGGCAGTACGAGCTGGCGTGAAACGCTTTGGCATACCCGCCGAACGGGTTCTCGCCGCCGCCGTCCATTTTGAGAATGGCCTGGCCACAGATCGTCTGGTACGCGTTCCCAGCGGTCCGGCCAAGGCCACGGCGATCCGCGAAATCATCCGCCGGCCCGTGGACGTGGTTCTTGGCAACTCG
>Ga0209648_10000986_pt1 | contig 22684 bp, 29 predicted proteins | sample GraSoi2013_115cm_FD_185830 | JGI IMG/M metagenome (GOLD analysis project Ga0209648, IMG submission 185830) | Grasslands soil microbial communities from the Angelo Coastal Reserve, California, USA - Sample 9_17_2013_115cm (SPAdes) (version 2) | ecosystem: Environmental > Terrestrial > Soil >... | reverse complement strand
TTCCAACGGCACCACATGTCGCTCTTCTGCGCGGCAGAAAGTCCAAACCGTTTCCCTTGGGTCATAAACACCACCTTTGAAAACAGCTTTATACCAGATGGTGTTGCACCGACCGGTTGAGCCCGCAGGGTTAATCAGGCATTGACCTTTGGCTGGTAATTCGACGTGCTTCTCAGTGCAGGTCGCTGGCAAACGTAGTTTGTGATGTCTGCCACTCATTCCCTGCGCTCCTCGCCGGTTACCGGGGGAATTTCCGCGGGCGTCGGCTAATCGTCACGGTGCTTTGGCAGGCTATTCCAACCCCCCCAGCCAATTGCCTGCGGCAACGCCATTCAGCGTAGCCGTCTTGGGGCTGGCAGAAAGCTGCACCTTTACAATGTGCCGGACGATGGTGATGGCCACCTATGCTCAGTTCGTAGTCGCTGCCTTGAAGGCCACGAGGAGTGCTGCTCCGCTGTTCGTCGGGCTCAGATTCCATCCATCGGGGTAGCTGCCCGCCGGGCCCGCGATGCGGAATTCGGCCGCGCCGCGCCAGTTTGTCGTGTCGGAAAAGAGCGTGGCATAACCGCTGGTCGGAGTAAAAATGGTCACGGATGGGTTCTCTGCTAAAACTCCAATCAGCAAATCGTTCGCGAGCGACGTTGTGACGGCGCCAGCCGATGGCGTCGCGGTGTTCGTGAAATTGGCGGCCGCGGAAACATCCCGCGAGGAGCTGGCAGCGAGCCCGGAAACTTCAAAGAACTCCACGCATGAATGATCCGGGGTGCCGGCGAAGGTGACCTTGACGGAAGTATTTCCGCCCGCCACATTTTCGGCGTAGTAGAAAGCGACCCGGCCGTGGCCGAAGTTCACACTCGGAGATTTCGGATCCTGCAGGTAGACGTTCGCTCCGTCAGAAACCGAGTTGATCGCCTCGTAGCTCTGCACGCTTATCGCGACTCCGAGCCAATGATGGGCGCCGACGCCATTGAGTGTTGCGACGGGAGCAGGGTTGTTCGATGTGCAGACGGGCGCGCGCTGCTCCACGGCAGGCGCAGCAAAGGGAACGAACTTGACTTGCGTCGAAGCCGCGGAGGGATTGCTTTTCGAAATGATGACATCGATTTCGCCGGTGGGGAGCACCGCGATCACGTCGGCATTCACGGCCGCGGGAAGCGGAATCGACCGGGATTCCAGAATGACAGAGGTGCCGCCAGGCCCGAGAAGCAGGCCGCGATATTGTGCGGCGGGGTCGAGCGCGATGGCCGACGAGAACCGCCCCTGCGAATCGAATGGATAATTTCCCATCAGAACGTCGGGAGGGCCGACGCGGAACAAAGAAACGCTGCCGGCGACGGCGGTGCCGTCGTCGTAGGAAAATTTGGCGGTTATTTGCGTCGTTTGCGCGCGAGCCGAGGTGGCCGCGAGCAGCAGCACAAAAAGCCGGATGTACTTTTTCATAGTCCATAGCTCCGATACAAAACTTTCGAGAGTTTTTCTCAAGAATCCTCCTCATGGGGATTTCACTTTTCAGTTTTGCCACATCAAGCGAGGAGGGCTAGACAGGTGGGTTCCTGCTCGAACTTTCCATTCCCAATATGCGGTGACCGCGGCGGACAAACAACTGTTCGAAAGGACGGAATCAGGCCAGTTTTGGAAAGCGCCCGAATACTGTACTGGGTCGAGTACCGATGTGAAACACAGAGCTTTGTGTCAGCTTTGGTTCTTGCCCACCTAGTTCGTCCGACTGCAGAAGAACGCTGCGACAGCATCAATGTGGAAAAAAGCCATGAAGATGGTGGTCAGCCAGCTCAGATGAGTTTCGCCTTCCGCGCGTCCCATGGCAGGTGGACGCGCCTTAATTTCGAAAGACGCTTTTGTGTAGACCATCCTTGCGGGTTTGTTTCTTACAAGGGTGGGGCCTTTCTTTTGCCTCTTTTCTAATTTTCTAATAATCTAGCGACAGAAAGGGCAAAGAGGGGGGCATGAAGAAACAGAATTTCACCACCACCATTTCGGTAGACCAAACTCCGGAAGAAGCCTTCGCTGCCATCAATAACGTTCGTGGATGGTGGTCAGGAGAAATCGAGGGCGACACCGACAAACTCGGCGCCGCGTTCACTTACCGTTACAAAGATGTGCATCGTTCCAAACAAAAGATCACAGAATTTATTCCTGGCAAAAAAGTCGTTTGGCACGTATTGGAAAGCCATCTTAGCTTTGTGAAAGACAAAAGCGAGTGGAATGACACGGACATTATTTTTGATATCTCTGAAAAAGAGGGCAAAACGGAAGTCTGTTTTACACACATAGGTCTGGTACCCCAGTATGAATGCTACGGTAGCTGTTCGAATGCATGGGGCACGCTCATAAACGGCAATCTGCGCAAGCTGATCACCACGGGTAAGGGTCAGCCAGACGCGTTTGCATAGGGACGCATGAGGGATTTGAAGAAGGGCGGCGGGTGGCCGCCCCTTAATTCCGAAAAGCGCCTCTGGGTGGCCAACCTGTCCCGACCTGCTCGGGATCCTTGCGGGTTTTGCTTGCCGCAGGCGGGTGCCGCGGGGCTTCTGTCTCGACGGCCTATTCAGTAACGGCCCTACAAGATAGCTAGACCGAGCCGACTGCTTTTCCTTTGAGGAATTTCGTGTCGTTAGTGAGGCCGAAGCCTTCCAGCACCTTGGTCTGAATTTCCTTTGAGAGCGCGTTGATCGCGTCGACACCGAAGTCCTGGGGGCCGACGAAATACCTCAGCTGCTTCTCTCCCGCAGGGGTCTCGATAATCCGCAGAACGGCGTCCGCGACTTCCTGAGCATTGGCGGCCGTGGAGGCAAGTGCCCCGCTGACCTTCGCGGGGAACTGCTTGGCAGCGCCATACGTATTGGCGCGAGCCTCATCGGCACCCGTCACCGTATTCCCAAAAATAGGGGTCTCGTATTGCCCGGGTTCGAGAATCACTGATTCAATTCCTTGCGCGGCAAGTTCGTAGCTGTACGCCTCGGCCAGCGCCTCCAGTGCAAATTTGCTGGCGCAATAGAAACCCGCGGAAGGCAGAATCACGCGGCCGGCGCCGCTGCTGATGTGCATGATCACGCCGCCGCGTTGGCGCCGCATGTGCGGAAGCACCGCGCGATTTACGCGCACCGGGCCAAGAAAATTCGTGTCCATCAGGCGCTGCGCTTGCTCGGTAGTGACAGTTTCCTCCAGCCCCCCGAGGTAGTAGCCGGCGTTGTTGATGGCCACGTCGATGCGGCCGGCTTTGGCGACAGCGGCATCCACAGCGCGCTCAACCGAGGCGTCGTTGGTTACATCCAGTTCAAGGACGTGTATTGGCAGCGAATCCTTTTCTGCAAGCGAACGGATTTCGGTGGCATTCTTGGCATTGCGGCCTCCAGGGTCACGCATCGTCGCGAAAACGGTGTGGCCTTTACGAGCCAAGGTTTCGGTGAACAGTCTGCCAAATCCAGTGCTTGAGCCGGTGATGAGAACCACTTGCTTGGAATTCATAATTATCCCTCCTTGTGGCAATGCCGTGAACCAGTTTGATGCCGGAAGCAAAGCGGTTGGCTATAAAAAATACGCGACAGATTCTGCTACGGGTTTGCGGGATGAAGTGGCGGGCCGCCATTGCGGGTAAGCGGATTGGCGGCAAGAGGAGGCTGGAGTTTGCCGGAGGCGAGGTCGTCGAGGGCGCGCAGGCGGGCGGCGAGTTCGGCGGCGTTCAAGTGGTCCTCGCGGTAGAGGCGGCGGAGAAAATCGTCGGCGGCCCTTTCTCCTTTCTGCGAATTGCATTCTATGCAACTCGAGACCAGGTCGCGGTAGGAATTGCACCCCGACCGCGCCCGTGGCACGACGTACGGGACACGGGGCTCGGAACATGGGTTACGCACCGTCTTGCTACAACGCCGCACACAAGCCTAAACTGAACTAGATGATTCCCGCGTCTTTCCAAATTCGCGATTTGACGATCCGGCCTGCGGCGGTGCTTGCGCCCATGGCGGGCGTGACGGACACGCTTTTCCGCCGAGTAATTCGCGGGCTTGGCGGCTGCGGCCTGCTGATGACGGAATTCACCAGTTCCGAAGGCATCACCCGCAGCGCCAAGAAAACGCTGCGCTACCTGTATTTCCAGGAAGACGAACACCCCATCACCGCACAGCTTTTCGGCGCGAATCCCGCGGTTATGGCCGAAGCCGCGAGAATGGTCGAAGACCTCGGCTATGACGCTGTGGACATCAATCTCGGGTGCCCCGCCAAAAAAGTTGTCAAGTGCGGCGGCTCTGGCCTGCTCCGTGATTTGCCGCTGCTCGAAGATATTTTCAAGGCCGTTCGTGCCGCCGTGAAAATTCCGCTGACCATCAAGCTGCGCGCCGGCTGGGATGAAAATTCCATCGTCGCCGTGGACGTGGCGAAAATGGCCGAAGGCATCGGCGTCGAAGCCGTCGCCGTCCACCCGCGCACGCGCACGCAAGGCTACTCTGGCGCCGCGGATTGGAGCATCATCGCCGCCGTCAAGCAAGCCGTGAAAATTCCCGTCATCGGCAATGGCGACATCAGCAAGCCCGAAGACGCAGCGCGCATGGTCCGCGAAACCGGCTGCGACGCCGTGATGATCGGCCGCGCTGCCGCCACCAATCCCTGGATATTTTCCCAGATGCAGCAGCACGCGGAAACCGGCCGCTACGACATCCCCACCGACGACGTACGCTACCGTTTACTAATGGGCTACTATAGACAAATTAATGCTGCCAACCTGCCTGATGGTGTAGGCAAAATGAAGCAGTTCGCTTGCTGGTTTACTCATGGCGTGGGAAACGGCAGCGAGCTTCGTGGCATTGTACATACGGCGCGCACGCCCGCGGAGATCCTCGAAAGTGTCGAGCGTTTCTTCGAGGGCCGAGCCGCTGCGGCCACGGGAAATGTCGGCTCCGACCCCCTCGGAGCCCACAGCATCGTTGACTCCGGCCCAGTCGGAGTCACCAGAACTGAGGACCCGGCCCATGGTCCCGCTCGCGAGCACCACCGTTTCGAAGCAACGCTCGGAACGTAGAATCGCTGTCCGGCTGCCGCTAAAAGTCAGCGGCCGCGACACCCACGGCTTCGCCTTCGAAGAAGATACCGCCAGCGAAAATCTTTGCCGCAACGGCGCTGCTTTCGTCACGCGTTTCGACGTCGCCATTGGTTCCGACCTCGAAATCCGCATCGCCTTTTCGCAATATGGCTCGCGCCGCGCCCAGCCCGAACGTCTCGGGGGCCCGGCAAACGGAAGCCGTTTTTCGGGTGCCAGAGTCAACGAATCAGACTTTGCCACGCACGGCCGCGTCGTCCACGTCGCCGATTCCCGTTGCCAAGGCGAAAAACTCGTTGGTGTGCAGTTCACCGGACCTCGCTTCCAGCGCGTCTTCCGCTCCGAATCTGCCGCCTAATTTTCTTGGAGTGCGGCAACATGCTGCCGGTTTTCTTCTCTTTTTATGTGCCCGCCTTCTGGGGCGATCTGGTTTTATTTGTAGAGGCGCACGCCGCGGCGGGTTGCGCCCCATCTCGCCACGATTCTCTTGTGTTGAAACCCTGTTGGCTCCTCACCTCAAGCTACGTCCCCAAATACGTGGCGATGAACCAGCTATTGCCCCACGCGTCCTTGACTCCTGCCGCGCGGTCCCCATAAGGCGCGTTGCGCGGCGTTTCAATCGAACTCGCTCCCGCCCGCAGCGCCCGCTCGTAGACGGCATCGGTATCCGGCACGTAGACGTGCAGGTGGCAAGCCATAGGCTGGAATTCGCCATGGGCTTCGTCGATTTCGAGCGTGGCGTTGGCGATCCTGATGGTCGCATGGTGCACGATACCCTCCGGCGATTTGTGGACGCCCATCGCCTCGGCCCCGAACGCTGCCTCTAAGAACGGAATCATCTTGTGGGCCTCGCGAAGATGGAGGTACGGCTGCACCGAGCGCAGACCCTCCGGCCCCGGCGTCCAGCCACGAGGCTTGGCGATGTACCAATGATTGCCGAAGGGATCTTTGACGGCGCCCCAGCGGTCGCCAGAAGGATGGTCGTCGGTCGGCGCGTAGAAAGAGGTGGCGCCGGCTTGCAGGGTACGGGCATACGTGGCGTCAGGGTCGTCCACATAAAGGTGGACCGCTGCGGGCGCGGCCGGATACTCCGCGTTTCCATCGCTCACCTCGATGGCGCCGTTTCCAATCTGCACATCCGCGTGCATGATCGAACCGTCCGGCGCCGGCATCCGCAGCCGTTCGATCCCGTCGAACGAACTCTTCAGGAACTCGATGAACTGCGCCGCTGGCCGCACGATGATGTACGGCGTGATAGCGGTCAATCCAGGCCGCATGTAATGCACTTCCTTGCTTACCCGTGTTGGTGCTGCTGCTGTGCCTTCGCTCATGGTTGCTCTCCTTTGCAAATCGGATTTTAGTGCTGCTCGGAACTCTTCGCGCGGAAGGTCACGCAACATCTGTGCCACGCGCGCCAGGGAAGCCAGCTCGCGATCCGGCGCTTCCTCCGGCCGCGGCCGCAGCGACACCCGCATCGCCTGCACCACTTCATCAAGCTGCACGGCGAGGGAGCGCTTAGCCACGGCTACCCTCCATCTGCGCCCGCAAATTCTGCACCGCGCGCAATTGCAGTTGCTTGATGGCCCCCGGTGTTTTACCCAAGCGCTGCGCAATCTCCCTTATGCTTCGCTGCTCCACAAATCGCTCGTACACCACTTGCTTCTGAACCTCCGGAAGCTGCCCGACCAGCCGGAACAACTGTGCGCGATGCTCGATGGCGCGCATCTCGGAGGCTTGCAGATCGAGATCGGCGGCGGGCTCTGGCGGATCGTCCGGGGCAGGGAACTCCCGCGCGGCACGTTTGGCGTGATCGACGATGGCGTTCGCCGCAATCCGCAGCAGCCACGATGCGAACGGCACACCGCGCCATTCATAATTCGGCAGGCTGGCCAGCGCTTTGTGAAACACCTCCGACGTCACATCCTCCGCAGTCGTGCGGTCCCGCATGCGGCTGGCAACAAACGCATAGACGCGCTCGAAATGCAGCTCGTAGAGCGCATCGAACTTTGCCGGGTCACTCTGCGCGGCCTCGACTAGCAGGCGCTCGTCTGGCCCCAGCCCAGCATCAGCAGGCAGACCCTCACCCGCTTGCCCCGCAGGGCCCGCCTTCTGAGCCGGGCCGCTCCTGGGCCGCGAACCCTTCCGTGCCGGTCGTCGAGTGGCCATCTTGGGTCTAACAATATAACTGTCGCCCCCGAAAAAGGTCACGCCAGCCGCAAGGCGCGCTCCTCGCGAGACAGGAACGAAAAGATTGGCAGCGCGGCAGTGGCGCTGTAGGATGAGAGCCGTTCCAACGGGAAAATTCGATGGCAACGGGAGGAGACGATGGCGAAGAAGAGCAGGTTGACGCAAGTAGCAGTGAAAATCGGGACCGCGATGGGCAGGGCGGATCGTAAAGCTCATCAGATTGTCAAGGCGGGAAAGATGGCAAAGAAAGAGTTGGCGGACATATCGAAGCAAGTGGATGCCTTGAAGCGGCAATTGCAGACAACCACCAAGCGGCTGAGGAAGGCGCTGACATAGAAACTAGAAATTCGAAATCAGAAATTAGAAGTCAGAAAGTCGAAGGGTCAAAGTTGAGGGCTGCAAATGGCAGCGAGCGGCGTGCTGGGGCGAAATCGTGTTAGTATTTTTTTATGGAAGTGAAGGTCAAGATTCCGGATGAACTGGCTGCCCGGGCCAAAGCGCGCGGGTTGCGGGTCGAGGACTACGTCCTGGAGATTTTGACACAGCAGATGGGGGCACAACGGTTGAGCGCTCCACAAGCGCGCACTCCGGAAGAGATTCGAGCATGGCTTGACTCGCTGGCGCAGTTTTCCGATAAGATTCCGCCGCTCCCGGAAAACATCACGCGCGACTGGATTTATCAGGACCACAACTAAATGGCGATTGCTTCGTGTCTCGTCGATACGAACATTCTCCTGCGTATCACGCGGCGCACCGACCCTCAACACAAAGTGGTGGACACGGCTCTCGCACGACTGGCAGGCCAGGGCGCAGCGCTGTACTACACACACCAGAATATCGCGGAGCTATGGAACGCGATGACGCGGCCCATCGCCCGCAATGGGCTTGGGCTTACCGCCGCCGAAGCCGGACGCGAAGTGCACGCCATCGAGTCCGGAATGAGTTTATTGCCGGACAGCGAGGCCGTTTACCGGGAATGGCGGAGGATCGTGGTGCAGTACGGCGTGTCGGGGGTTCAAGTGCACGATGCACGTTTAGCGGCGGCGATGTACGTGCACGCAGTCAACCACATACTCACGATGAACGTGGCGGATTTTGGCCGTTTCAAGGGGCTCACGGCAGTACATCCAGACAGCATTTGAGGTTGGCGCATCAAAGACGGCGAGTGCGGACTTCGCTCACGTTTCTTTCTGCTCTGCTTTTGCGTCCACAATTTGGGCGTACGCATCGTGGCGCGTGAGGCCGCGCTCTTTGGCGGCGAGCTTCAGGGCTTCTTTGCGGTCGAGTTTGGCTTGGCGGATGAGTTCTTCGACGCGGTCGGCGAGGCTTTGCGTGGAATTGGCGTGCGTGCGCGCGTCGGCGGGAGCTTCGGGGGCGATGAGGAGCGTGATTTCTCCTCGGGCGGGACGTTCGGCGAGAGAAGCGGAGAGTTCAGAGAGTTTGCCGCGGCGAAATTCTTCGTGCAGCTTGGTGACTTCGCGCGCGATGCAGGCGCTGCGGTTGCCAAGCACTTCGCGCGCGTCTGCAATACACTCCGCGACACGGTGCGGCGCTTCGTAAAGAATGATGGTGCGATCTTCGATGCGCAGGCGTTCGAGGGCGCGGCGGCGTTCGCCGCTGCGGGCGGGCAAAAAGCCAACGAAGAGAAACTCTTCGTTGGGCAGGCCGGAGGCGGAAAGGGAAGCGAGCAACGCGGACGGACCGGGAATCGGCACGACGGGAATGTGGTGCCGCAGGCAGAGCGTAACAAGTCGGTGGCCAGGATCCGAAACGAGCGGCATCCCCGCGTCGCTCACTAGCGCGATCTTCGCGCCTTGTTCCAGAGCAAGGACCAATTCCGGAGCGCGCGTCAACTCGTTGTGTTCGTGGTAGCTGATGAGCGGCTTGTGAATTTCGTAGTGAGTGAGCAGCTTTTGCGTGTGGCGCGTGTCTTCGCAGGCGATTTGGTCGACTTCTTTGAGGATGCGCAGGGCGCGCAGAGTAATGTCTTCGAGATTGCCGATTGGCGTGCCGACAAGATAAAGGCAGCCGCCTGCTGCCGAATTCGCGGCGTCTGTGGTCGTGACGGGCAGAGTCCTCGCTTTCATGCAGACGAGTCTAGCACGCGGTCTAGGCGCGCGAAGCAGACTGGGAAGGAGGCCGGCAGGGGTGCCCTTCGGCGCGACTCAGGGCAAGCCCTTCGCGAGGGCTCAGGGCAAGCCGGCGCTACAGGAGAAAAATCCAAAGCACTGAAGCCCCGCCACTACACGGCGGCTAGACACACTCGCGCACCTGTTCCAGCTGCTCGTGCTGGCGGACACACGCGCGAGAGCAATGCTATACTTTGAGTTTTGAGCACCACATCGGAGGAGCGTCAGTGCCCCTGTACGAGTACAAATGCTTGAAGTGCGGCCGCAACACAGAAAAAATTGAAAACGTTTCCGGCCCGCACTTGAGAAAATGCCCGCACTGCGGCGGCAAAGTTGAATCGGTGATTACCGCGCCTGCGATTCAATTCAAGGGCGCGGGCTGGTACGTGACGGACTACGGCGGGAAGAAAACAAGCCCGCCACGGAAACAAAAGAAGCCGGGAGCAAAGAGAAGGATGCTGGGGCGAAGGAAACAGCAACGAAGGAAACGACTTCGAGCGAATCGAAAGAAAAGAAGCCCGCGAAGAGAAAGTAAGCCGAGCGAGGATGCCGATGGCTGACGCAATGCAAACGAAGAGCGCCGCAGCACGCAGGGTTCGCAAGGCGGTTTTGCCGGCCGCTGGCTTGGGGACGCGTTTTTTGCCTGCCACAAAAGCGCAGCCTAAGGAAATGCTGACGGTCGTCGACAAACCGCAGATTCAATACGTGGTGGAAGAGTGCGTGGTTTCCGGGATCGAGCACATCATCATCGTGACCGGAAAAGGGAAAAATTCCATCGAAGACCACTTCGACCATTCGCCGACGCTGGAGCGCTTCCTGGAAGAGAGAGGCAAGAAAGAGCAAGCGGCGATGGTGCGGCGGATCAGCGACATGGTGCAGGTAAGCTATACGCGGCAGAAGGAACCGCTGGGCCTGGGACACGCGGTGCTGGTGGCAAGAGATTTGGTGGGCGACGAACCGTTCGCGGTTTTGCTCGGCGATGTGCTGATTCCTGGCGGCAATCCGGCTACCAAGCAACTCATCGATGTGTATGCTGCGACGGGAGTAGGGGCGATTGCGGTTGAAGAAGTACCTAAAGAGAAGACGCATCTCTACGGAATCGTGGATGGCGAGCCGGCGCCGCAACCGCCGTTCGGCGCGCGGCTCTTGAGGATTCGTGATCTGGTGGAAAAGCCAAAACCGGAAAAGGCTCCGTCAAACCTGGCGATAACCGGACGCTACGTATTGCCGCCGCAGATTTTTGATTGTTTGGCGCGCACCAAGCCGGGAGCGGGAAACGAAATCCAATTGACCGACGCGCTGCGCATCTTGGCGCAGGAAGACGGTTTGTGGGCGTACATTTACGACGGTGTTTCCTACGATGCGGGCGACAAACTAGGATTTCTGAAAGCGACGGTGGAAATCGCCTTGCAGAATCCTGAGTTTGGCGGGGACTTCCGCGAATACTTGAAGAATTTGAAATTGTAGAGAGCAAAACGGAAATTCGGTGAGCATGCGCATTCTGGGGATTGAATCTTCGTGCGATGAGACAGCGGCGGCGGTGGTGGCCGACGGGCGGGAGATTCTGTCCAGCGTGGTGGCTTCGCAGATTGATATTCACCGGAAATACGGAGGCGTGGTGCCGGAGCTGGCATCGCGCGAGCATTTGCGGCAGATCGTGCCGGTGGTGCGCGAAGCGCTCGCGCAAGCGGGAATGAAGCTTGCCGATTTGGATGCGATTGGAGTGACGCAGGGACCGGGGCTGGTGGGGGCGCTGCTCGTTGGAATTACGTACGGAAAAACACTTGCCGAAGCGCTAGGCAAGCCGCTCGTGCCGGTGAATCATCTTGAGGGCCATGTGCATGCAGTTTTTCTGGAGGCGCACAAGGCGGGAAGGACGTCGAAATTGCCGGCGGTGTGCTTGATTGTCTCGGGCGGGCATACGGTTCTTTACGAAGTGAAGCCGCAAGATCCGGTCGCGCAGGATGCGGGCGCGAAACTGCTTTATCGAAAACTGGGACAAACTCGCGATGACGCTGCTGGTGAAGCATACGACAAGGTCTCCAAACTACTCGGCCTAGGGTATCCCGGCGGACCGATTCTCGACAGGCTGGCGGCAGTTCCGAACGGCGCAGCTGCGCCAGTGAAATTCGGACCGACAAAGATGAAAGGGAATGCGCTGGACTTCAGTTTCAGCGGTCTTAAAACGGCGGTTCTGTATCACGTTCGCGAAAATGGAGAGTACAGCGAAGAAATTCGCAAGCGAGAAGAGGCGCTCGCCCGCGGGGAGAGGAAGTTTGAACAATTGCTGCCGCTCTGCAGCCCGAGGACGCTTGGTCTAGTGCGTGAATTTCAAAATGCAGTAGTGCGCGATCTGGTTGAACGCACTTTCAGCGCTGCAGACCAACTCTCGGCGGAAAGCATTCTTGTTTCTGGCGGAGTGGCTGCGAATTCACGGTTGCGCGCAACATTTGAAGAGCGCGCGAAGGCCGCTGGCATCGAAGTATTTTTTCCAAGCCGCGCGCTTTCGACCGACAACGCCGCGATGATCGCAGCGGCGGCATATTCCCGGTTCCGCTCGGGAATCCTCGCCGACACTTCACTGAATGCCGATCCCAGCCTGGCCCTCGCTTAGGAAAACCAGCCCTTCGTCACGGAGACTCCTCTCCTTCTGCCCCCCTTGCGAGAAATTCAGATTCAGCTACCGGGTAAGTTTCCCAAAAAGGGACCCTGAAAGTGTCGATTTCGCTGCCCCTCGTTCGACGAACAGATAGAGCTAAGGAAAGGTTCTACGGGAGGCGAATATGGCACGGCAGCAGGCAACTCTTCAAAACCTGAAATCAATCGCGGCAGCGGCCCTCGCCGGGCTGGGGCTTCTTATGCTGTTCGGTATGACTGATGAACCCACCGCTCAGGTGACCAATATTCTGGGCTTCGTTGCGAGGGTGGCCATGGAGCTACTTCCCTGTGTCGTGCCTGCGGCATGGCGAGCTCTGGAGACCTATGCCTCTGATCACCAAGGGTTTTCTCCTTGCCTTGTCCAGATGTTGGTATCCTGCTGGTCGCTGGTTCACGGCTTGGCTGCAGCGGCCTAGCTGGCGATACTTGAACGGATTAGGCAGAAAATGCCGGTAAAGAGATACTTTCAGGAAAAAGCTGCAAGTTCCTGTCGATCTTGCTGTCCTTCGTTCGACGTTCTAGTGGAGCATGGGATTATCGGTCGAGCCCCTGGACGGCTTCCAACACTCAATCTAGGACCACAGGAGAATTTGATGCGAGTCATGGTAATGGTAAGAGCCGGCAAGGACTACGAGGCGGGGGCCATGCCCGGCCAGAAGCTCATTGCCGAGATGGGAAAATTCAACCAGGAATTGATCAAGGCAGGCGTACTGCTCGCCGCCGATGGATTACATCCAAGTTCCAAGGGCAAGCGGGTCAGGTTCTCGGGACAGCAGCGCACGGTGATGGATGGTCCCTTCAGCGAAACCAAGGAGCTCATCGGCGGCTACTGGCTCTGGCAAGTCAAGTCCATGGAAGAGGCCGTCGAGTGGCTCAAGCGCGCCCCGTTTGACCAGGAAACAGAAGTCGAAATTCGCCCGGTCCGCGAAGCGGCAGATTTCGCCCGGTGAGCCTTGCAACCCTTTGACCTATTGATGCCAAAACGGGCGAATGGCTGATCGGCCAGCCATGCCCCTTGGAAAAATTTCGCCGAAGCTGTCGATCTTGTTGCGTCTCGTTCGTCGTGTAGGTGAGCGGGAATTCACACCCGCTCAGCAGTTTCCGGCAAAACACCGCCGGGGTATCCAATTCAAGGACAAGGAGAAATCATGCGATTCCTAAGCATCTACAAGAGTGTTGAGAGGAACGCCCCTCCCTCGCAAGAGGAAATGGCGAAGATGGGCAAGCTGGTCGAAGAAGGCATGAAAGCCGGCTGGTTGCTCGGGACAGAAGGTTGCCTGCCTACGGCCCTTGGCGCGCGCGTTCGCAGCTCCGGCGGGAAGATTAGTGTCACCGACGGGCCTTTCACTGAAGCTAAAGAAGTAGTCGGCGGCTTCGCAATTCTTCAGGCAAACTCCAAGGAAGAAGCCATCCAATTGGCCAGGAATTTCCTGCAGACAGTCGGTGACGGTGAATGCGAACTTCGCCAGCTATTCGGAGAGGGCCAAGAATCGTGCGCTGATGTTGCCACGGGAGCCAAGTCGCAGAGCGCCTAAGGTTTTGCCCGCGCGCACCGTGGGATATGACAAATGGCGTCGTTCGTGTCGATTGTGTGGGCCTGAGTTCGACCTAACAGTAGAGCAAGGTTGCACTCCCGGTCGAAACCGCCCGGGAATGCAGCTCTGGAAGAGGAAGACAAAAATACAGGAGAGGTGTCGCAATGCGATTCATGATGATGGTCAAGCACTCAGAGAACCAAGGCCCACCGCCCAAGGGATTCATGGATGTGATGGCGAAGCTTGGTGAAGAAGCTGTCAAAGCGGGAACGATGGTCGTCAGCGGGGGGCTGGCTTCAACCGCGACGAGTACACGCGTCCGGCTTTCAAACGGGCAAGTGCGCGCGATCGACGGGCCCTTCACCGAGGCCAAGGAAGTCGTGGGTGGGTTTGCGGTTCTTGAGTACAAGTCGAAAAAAGAAGCGCTCGAAGGGGCCATTGCTTTCATGGAACTTCACAAGAAACACTGGCCGGGTTGGGAGGGCGAGACTGAAGTTCGCCAGGTTCAAGGCCCGGAAGACTTCGCTCCCAAAGGATAGGAGTTCTCGCGCGTCTGGATGGCCGCGAAGGGATAGCCGCGGCGCGCCCGGGCTTGCACGACTGGATTGAAGATGGTGTGATGGGTAGCCATGACGGCTACCGAAACACATAGGGCCATCGACGCGGTCTGGCGAATCGAGTCGGCCCGAATCATCGCCGGTCTTACGCGGATCGTGCGCGACGTCGGTCTTGCCGAAGAACTTGCGCAGGACGCTCTCGTCGCCGCGCTCCAGCAGTGGCCGGAATTGGGCATCCCGGACAATCCAGGCGCCTGGCTCATGGCGGCCGCGAAGAACCGCGCGATCGACATGTTCCGCCGAAACAAGCGCCTTCAGATTAAGCACGAGGAGCTTGGCCGCGACCTCCAAACCAGGCAGGAGATGGCTGTGCCGGATTTCGACGCCGCGCTCGACGATGATATCGGCGACGATCTCTTGCGCCTCATATTTATCTCCTGCCATCCGGTGCTCTCGACTGAAGGGCGTGTTGCGCTGACCCTGCGCTTGCTCGGTGGGCTGACGACAGATGAGATCGCGCGCGCGTTTCTCGTCCCGGAGCCGACGGTCGCCCAACGCATCGTCCGGGCCAAGCGCACCCTCAGCGAGGCGCGCGTTCCCTTTGAGGTTCCCCGCGGATCTGATCTGGCCGCCCGTTTGTCCTCCGTGTTGGAAGTGCTCTACCTCATTTTCAACGAGGGCTACTCGGCGACTGCCGGTGACGACTGGATGCGCCCTGCGCTCTGCGAGGACGCGCTCCGCCTGGGCCGCATCCTGGCCGAGCTCGCTCCGCAAGAGGCGGAGGTCCACGGCCTCGTCGCGCTCATGGAGATCCAGGCGTCACGCTCGGAGGCGCGTGTGGGCCCGTCGGGAGAGCCTATCCTGCTGCTCGACCAAAACCGCGCGCAGTGGGACCACCTTCTCATCCGTCGAGGTCTCGCAGCGCTCGTGCGTGCTGAAAAATTGGGCGGTATGCGAGCTCCGTATGCTCTCCAGGCTGCGATTGCCGCTTGTCATGCGCGAGCGCTTACCGCCGAGGAAACGGACTGGGCCCGCATCGTGGCGCTCTATGAGGTGCTCGCGCAGGTCACGCCATCGCCAATCGTGGAGCTGAATCGAGCGGTCGCCGTGGCCATGGCCTCCGGCCCGGCGGCCGGTCTCGAGCTCATCGACACGCTGGCCTCGGAGGCGTCTCTCCAGACCTACCACCTCCTGCCCAGCGTGCGCGGCGACTTTCTTTTCAAGCTGGGACGCTTCACGGAAGCGCATGAGGAGTTCGAGCGCGCCGCCTCGCTCGCGCGCAACACGCGCGAACGGGAGTTCCTTCTCGAGCGCGCCCGCGCGTGCGCCGTTTAGGTGAGTCTGAGGCAGGCAAGAATGCTTCCGGATGGGGGCGCCGCCGCGTGGGGTATACTTTCGCGGCTATGGACTTGGCGGCAGGACCGGGGGCGCGATTCCAGTTTGCCAGCGATCAATCGCTGCTGGTTTATTTCGATACGGCGAAGAGCAGCAGCCGGAGTGAAGCACGGCTGCCACAGAGTCAGGAAAAACACCGGTCTGAGGACCGGCCACTACAAAGTCCGATCACACTTCAAGCGAATGAGAACGTCAGAAAGCTGCTGAGGCTGCTGGAGGCGGAGCCCGTCGCGGGTGTGCGGAATCTTCATCCGGCGTATTGTTCGTTGCTGGTCAAATTCGATGCGCTGAGGATTTCGCACGAGGAATTGGAAAAGATACTGCGGCGATATCTCACGCAGCTTGAAGCGGTGAAACTTCCGAAGCCGCGACAGGTGGAAATCCCGGTTTGCTATGGCGGTGAGTTTGGTCCAGATTTGGACGAAGTTTGCAAGCTCCGTGGAATGACGGAGGCGCAGGCAATCGAACTGCATTCTTCTCTGGAATACCTGGTTTATTTTTTGGGATTCGTGCCGGGATTTGCGTATCTGGGTGAACTGCCGGAAGAGTTGGTGACACCACGGCTGGCGGCCCCGCGGCGACGAGTGCCGGCGGGCAGCGTGGGGATCGCAGGAAGTCAGACCGGCGTGTATCCGTTCGCGACGCCAGGGGGGTGGAGATTGATCGGGCGCACGCCCGTCAAAATGTTCCAGGCTGAGCGAGAGGGCTTGAGCCTGTTGTGCATTGGAGATCGTGTGCGATTCACGCCGGTCTCTGCGGAGCGATTTGCGGAGTTGGAGAAGAAATGGGCGTGATAGAGGTGCAAGGGCCGGGACTGCTCACAACGGTACAAGATTTGGGGCGGGAAGGATTCGGGCCCTTGGGAGTTTCGCCGTCCGGCGCGGCGGATGCCGTGGCGCTGCGGATTGGAAATCGGTTGGTGGGAAATGCAGAGGATGCTGCCGGCCTGGAAATGACGCTGCATGGCGGCACGTTCTCGTTTCCAATGGGCGCCGTGCTGGCCCTGACGGGTTCCGATTTTGACGCGACTTTGGACGACGTGCCTGTCGAGCGGTGGACGGCGTTTGAAACGCGTCCAGGGCAAGTCCTGCGGCTGGGGACGACGCGTTCGGGAGCGCGGTGTTGTTTGTGCGTGCGGGGCGGAATCGAGGCAAGACTTTTTTTGGGCAGCGCGTCGACACATATATTGAGCGGACTCGGGGGGCATGAGGGACGTACGCTGCGAAAGGGGGATTTGCTGAAAATTGGGCCGTCGAACATGGATGGAAAAAAGAGAACAGGCAAGAATGCCTGTTCCACTGGAGGCGCTGACGCATTTCGCAAACGACGGCTGTCGGAGGAGGCGTTGGAGTTGTTGACGCCTGGAAAGGTCTTGCGCGTGACGCCGGGGCCGCAAAGCGAGTGGTTTCCTGATGCGGCGCAAAAAATATTTTATGAGGGCACGTATCGTATCGCGGAGGAGTCCAATCGGATGGGGATTCGGCTGGAAGGAGCGGCCATTCCTACGGCTTCAAGTGGAGAGATGATTTCCGAGGGCGTCGCTCTCGGCGCTGTGCAGGTCCCGGAGGGAGGTTTGCCGATCATACTTTTTGTCGAGCAGCAAACTACCGGAGGATATCCGAAGATCGCCAATGTGATCTCGGCGGATTTTCATAGCCTCGGGCAGCTTCGGCCACGGGATGAGATTCGATTTGAACAGGTCGATTGGGAGACGGCGCGGGCGCTGCTGGTGGAACAGGAGAAGCTGCTTGCTTCGCCGGATCTGATCGTCGCGGGCTGATTTGTGGCTAAGTTGTACTAGGGGCGGCACATATCCCGACCCGGCTGGCATACCCCAAGGATTTCGTCGCCTAGCAATTAAAAAGTTAAGATTTCCTTGACAAGGTTTTGTAATGTGGTATATTAACGCTTGTAGAAAAGTGCGCCCCGACGTTCGTCGGGGCGTTTTTGTTTTGGGGGGCAAGTTTCCCTTTCGGCACGCCTAAAGCCGTGCCCTTTTACACTCTGCAGCTCCCGCCTTGGATCGAAACCATGAAAACCAAAAAACCCAGCGCCGAACGGGTGTGGAAACAATTCGAGGACCTGGCGCCTCGTCTCCGTCTGTCCACTACCGACCGCGTCGTCTATACTCATCTTTTCCGTCACAGCCGCCTGGAAGGAAAGCTTCAGCTCCGGTTTTCCATTTCCTGGCTCGCTCGGGGTGTCGGCCTCTGCGGCAACTCCGTGCGTTGGGCCGTGCGCCGCTTGATAGCGCGAGGTTTCCTGCGCCTGATCGAGCGCAGCAAAGCGGGCCACATGGTCGAGGTCCGCTTGCCCGAGGAAGTACCCGCTGTCGCCGGTCCAAACGACCCTCGCCCGCTGTGCCCCAATCGCACCGACCACTTCGAGGAGCTGGACTTCCTCAAACATCCATCGCTGCGCCGCGCCATCCATTTGCGGGAAGGCGGCCTCTGTTTTTACTGCCGGGGCCAGCTTACCGTTCGTACCCGCTGCATCGATCATGTCGTCCCGCTTGCCGAACTGCAGGACAACTCGTTCCGCAACCTCGTCTCTTGCTGTCGGACATGCAACCTGCAGAAGAGCGATCTACCCGCGGAAGGTCATCTCCGCCGGCTCTACGACGACGGCCGTTTGACCGCCGCCCAGTTCACCCCCCGGCTCCGCGCCTTGGACGCCATCGTCGCCGGCAAACTCCGTCCTCCCATCCGTCCCGAACACCCGTAGCGCCGGCATCTTGCCGGCTCTTCTTTCTTTCCTCTATTTGGAGTCCGGCAGCCTTGCTGCCGCTTTTCTTGCTTCTCACAGTGCTCTATATTGGCCGAGGCTCAAAAGCTCACCTTGTCCTGGAGTTGGCAATCAAATGAAACGCATCGACTTGAATTGCGACATGGGCGAATTGCCGGAGGCCATCGCCGACGGCACCCAGGAAGCGCTGATGTGCTCGATCACGTCGGTCAACATCGCCTGCGGCGGCCACGCGGGCGATGAACAGACCATGAAGACAACGATCGAGCAGGCGCTGCGCTGGAAGGTAGCGATTGGCGCGCATCCGGGTTATCCGGATCGGGCGAATTTTGGGCGCCTGGAGTTGAAACTGCCGCTGAATGAGATTGCAACTTCTGTTTTCGAGCAAGTGCAGGCGCTTGCTGAAGTTGCCGAACGATGCGGAACACGTGTGGTACACGTCAAGCCGCATGGCGCGCTTTACAACCAGGCCGTGCACAATCGCGAACTCGCTGCAGCGATCGCCGAAGGCGTTAAGAAGGCTGTCGCTGATGTAGCAGCGGCTTTACGCCGCTGCTCCCCGGCTTTACCCCGCTGCCCATGCTTGAGCGAAGACGTCGTCCTCATCGGACTAGCCGGTTCGCCGATGCTGGATGTTTTCCGCGAAGCTGGCTTTGCCATCGCCGCCGAAGCCTTCGCTGACCGGCGCTACGAACCGGATGGAATATTGCGCTCGCGGAAATTTGAGGATGCGTTAATCCGCAATCCCGCGGAAGCAGCCCAGCAAGCTCTCAGCATCACCCAGCGTGGCGTGGTGGTCGCCCACGACGGCACCGAAGTTAAGCTCAGCGCCCAAACCATCTGCATCCACGGCGACACCCCCGGCGCGCCAGAAATTGCCGCGACCGTGGCACAGACTCTGCGCGAAGCCGGCGTTGTGGTTTGTGCGCTCTCGCATCCACTGAACTGAGTGCGATTGAAGTCGCGGTTTTGTCTGAGCCCATTGCGCCCGTCGGGTGCTAGATCAACCGCTTGCGCAAGGTTGGTTTCGCATTGCGCGAGGGTTCTTCAAGATTTGTCAGGCTTAAGGAACTGATGCGTTCTTTTACAGCCTCGAACTCCGACGAAGAGATGATGTCTTGCTCCCGGTGAGGCAGAACCTCCGCAATCTCGTTTTCCATTGCCCGGATACGATCAGGAGCCGAAGGGAATAAACTGAATGTCTTTGGGGCCCTTTTATTCCGGGAACTCTGCGCGGCAACGCGCGCGATCAGTAGCAGGAAAGAATCTGGATCGTAGCCTGCCTTATACGCGTATTGTACTCCGAAGTAGTCTGCAGCCAGCTCGTCTTCCCGGAATTCCTTAAGAAATGTCAATGGGATCGCCAGATTAAGCTTCGCATACGGATCATAACCCACCCATCCCGCCCATCCATGGGGAAGAAAAATCATGGCCGGAATCGAACCCAATTGAATAAGGTCTGCTCTTGTCGCCAGTCTCGTCGAGCTGCGCAATGCTGTGTGGGCGATCCCATGTGCCAACGCTCCGGCCAGCTCCGCTTCTGTCTGGGCCTGCAGAATCAAGCCCTTGTTGATATACAAGAAACCACCCGGCAGCGTAAAACCATCAGCGATGTCTGAATCAATCACGCGAATGGTGATCGGCATTTGGGCATCGGAGTTTCTTGCCAAGGATTGGCAAAGCCGGTTCACATAACCGGTTGTCATGGGATCGTCGATGACCTTTGAGGAGCGCTCGACTTCTTGCGCGAATTGCTTGCCGAGTGCAAGTTCCTTTTCGCGCGAGTATAGATTAACCCCTTTGCCGACGTTGCGGTGGCGAATGGCATTGATATCCGCCTGGGGCGGGACCTTCTTGGACTGGGGAGGAGGCAGAGCAGACAGGTCACGGAAAATGAGTGGGAAGACCACTGACAACGCCAAGACTGAGACCCGAAGTTGGGGCTTCATCATATCTTTGCTAGTGGGAGGATGGCTGGGAAGGTAGGGTTGCCTGCTGGATGAAGATTGCTGAACTAGGGGGAGCAGGAAAAAAAGCGGGCAGCTAAAAAAGCTGCCCGCAGGGGAAGGAAGTGCCGCCGAGGCGGCAAGGGCTACTCAAATTTTTCGGTCATTACGGGAAACGTGAGCTTGGCTTTGGCCAGGGACTTCACGACGGTGGCCTCGGCGTTTTCCGCCGTGGTGTTGCGGGAAGTAGCCATCTCGCTAACGAGGAGGTACTTGGCGCGTTCGAGCATTTTCTTTTCGCGGAAGGAGAGAGGCTTGCTGCGGCTGAGGGAAACCAGACTCTTGAGGACGACGGCGACTTCGAGGAGGGACCCGGTGCGCATGCGCTCCGAATTCTCTTTGAAGCGGTGTTTCCAGTCGTGATGAGAGTTCAGTTTGCCGGTTTCGAGGAAGCCCAGCACTTTGCTGGATTCTGCGGAACGAATAACGGAACGAAGGCCAACAGTCATTGCGTTGGATTGCGGGACCATGACACGCAAGCCGCTGGAGACAATGCGAATCATGAAGTAACGTTCGGTTCTGCCGTTCAACACTCCGTAGCTGATCTGTTCAACAATGCCCACACCGTGATTCGGGTAAACGACCTTGTCGCCGATCTTGTAGTCCATAGATTCCTATGCCCCCTAGGAGATGCATAAAGATTGTATAGGAGTGTGTTGCAAGAGTCAAGATATATCCAGTGGAATCAGGAGGTTAGAGAAAATTAGATACAAATTTGGCAGTTGAATTGCTCAGAGCCGCGATTTTTTGGCCGCCGTTCGATGCGCCTAATGACGCTTCAAGGCCCAAAATCGACCGTTCGCTGCGGCGAAAGCGGTTTCTTCGCGGGAAAGTCGCTGGTTTTCGCGTCCGAATCGGGAAGAAAGGCGCGTAGGTCGCGTACCCGGGCCCAAGGACGTCTGTCCTTTAGAGAGGACAGCGAAACGATGGTGTACTGTAGAATGCAGATGTGATTGTTCTGGCGCCCGATGTGATTATATTGGCGATTGATACGTGTGACGCGCGGGGCAGCGTGGCGGTGCTGCGGGATGCGGCCGTGTCGAAGGTCGTTGCGCATGAGTCGCAGGAGGATTACTCAACGTGGCTGCTGCCGGCGGTTCGTGAATGCTTGGCAGGGAGCGGGTTGAAGATGGAGGATGTGAACGCCTACACAGTAACGGCGGGGCCGGGATCCTTTACCGGCGTCCGAGTTGGTTTAACGACAGTAAAAGCATGGGCGGAGGTTTACGGCAAGCGGATTGCTGCGATTTCAAGGCTGGAGGGCATGGCGGCAGAAGCCGCGCCGGGAACAACTTGGGTGGCGGCGTTTGCGAATGCGCAACGCGGGCAGGTATTCGGGGCCGTATATCGACGGAACGGGAAGGGATTGGCGCGCTTGGGAGACGAAATGGTGATCACGCCGGCGAAATTTGTGGAAGCGGCGGCGGGATTTGCTAAGAGCGAGCGAATCTCGTGGGTGTCAACGGATGCAGAATGCGTCGTTGGCGAAGAGGCATGGAAAGCGCGAGAGACGCGGGGCGAACGAATAGAGAGCGTTTCGAGCGTGCGCGCACCAATGATCGGGCGGCTCGGAATGGAGGCATTGGCGGAAGGACGCTTCACCGACGCCCTGGCGCTGGATGCAAATTACGTGCGACGGTCGGACGCGGAGATTTTCTGGAAAGGGAGCGTGCCGCATGGCCGCTGAAACGATGCGCGGTCCGGCGGCTTCGACGATTCGGGCGTTTCGCGAAGCGGACGCACCGGCGGCAGCGGAGATTCTGCGGGCGTCTCCCGAAGCGGCGCAATGGACAGAGTGGGGTTTTAGGGAGTTGCTGGGCTGGCGTGGCGTTCTGGCGCTGGTTAGCGAACACGAAAGCAATGTGTGCGCATTCATCATCGCCCGGCAGATGGAGGGGGAAGCCGAGATCTTGAATCTCGCCGTCATTCTCGAGAAGCGTCGAAAAGGAGAGGGAAGTGCGCTACTCAAAGCTGCCATGAATGAATTGCAATCCCGGCACGTAAGTCGCGTGTTTTTAGAGGTTCGCGAGTCCAATGAGGGCGCCATCGCGTTCTATGAGAAGCATGGCTTTTCCAAGATGGGAAGGCGCGCAGGCTATTACCGCAACCCGGAAGAGGCCGCGATCGTGTTGGAGAAGAAACGCACAGGCTAGGACGAAAATACTACAAATACCCTATTGACGCGGCCCACCAGAGTGCTATCTTGCGTTTATGTAGTGCTCACATCCCATTCACGGCAACGTCAGGAGGAACGCATGGCAAGCGCGCAGCGGACACCTCGGGACATACCCTTCGAGACAGACGCCGAGTATCAGCGTCTGGCAGAGCAGCACCGGCAATACGAAGCAGAACTTCAGAAAATCTCCAAGTCGCCCTACCTGAATTCGGAAGACCTCCTGGAAGAAATCAAGCTAAAGAAGATGAA
>Ga0209648_10000985_pt1 | contig 22684 bp, 19 predicted proteins | sample GraSoi2013_115cm_FD_185830 | JGI IMG/M metagenome (GOLD analysis project Ga0209648, IMG submission 185830) | Grasslands soil microbial communities from the Angelo Coastal Reserve, California, USA - Sample 9_17_2013_115cm (SPAdes) (version 2) | ecosystem: Environmental > Terrestrial > Soil >... | reverse complement strand
CTGTGCCTGATCGCTCTCAGCGACCATGCGGGTTCGCGTAATACCCTTTGCGCGCGAATACCTTGTATCCATCTCCTTGCGTCGTGATCTGGATCTTGCGGAATTTGCCGTCGAGGGCGGGGTTTTGCGGATAGTAGCCCAGGCTATATTGGTGATGGAGTTCGTTGGAGATCTCATCCAAGGCTTCCTCCAGCTTGTCAATCCCGTGGACTTCCAGCATGCGTCCGCCGGTGGCTTCTGCGAGTTTCTTCAGCACATATTCCCCGTGGTCGTCTTTTTCATAGGTGTGGATGACGTCACAACGGTCGAAGCGGCTGCGTTCCCGCGGCGGATCGTAGATCTGCAGCACGTAGGCGATCACGTCGTTCTGCAAGAGCGCTTCGAGCGCCTCTTCCACCGTAGATTCACTCCTGGCGTCGCCGGAAAGAGCGATGATGACCACTGCTTTTCGCCCGACCTCGCGTTCCAGATAGCGCACTGTGCCTGCCCGAATCGCGTCGTAAAGGTGAGCTTCACGATGCCGATTGTAGGGCTGTCCGGTGGGCCCGGTCTGCGGTATCGGCGACGGCCAGCCGCCACCTATGCCCGGCAATGGCGACCGCGGCGCCGCCTGGTCGGGAGTTCCCATGTCCGTTCCCCAACTGCGAATCGAGTTCACCTTCTCTTCCAGCAGGGCGACGTCCGACGTAGGAACCTGCAACGTCTCCACGCGCGCCGCATAGTTCAGCACAAAGCCCAAATCCGTAGGCCGGACCACGTGCTTCAGAAACAGGCTGGAGGCCTGGGCCTCTTCGCCCAAGATCCAGGCCATGTTGGTGCCGGTATCGAGCAGCACGCCCACGTTGAGCACCACGTCGCTGTGGTGGGCAAAGAATTTGATGGACTGCTCCTTGCCGTCTTCGTAGACGCGGAAGCGGTCTTGCTCCATCTGGCTGGCCAGTTGTTTCTTGTGGTCGCGTACCGTGAAATAGACTGACACCAGGCTCACTTCGCTGCGAAACACGCCTTGCGGTTTGTCGGCGTCGTTCTCAGGCGCGTCCTGCGCTGGTAGGCGTGCGTTGCCGAAGGACGCGGCCAGGACCATAGAGACCAAGAGAGAAAGGACCCTTCTCTTCCACATCGTCAATGCTCCCTGTGATGTTCCGGTGTGTTGTTGGATGCCGGGTACCCTGCTCAGGTTGGGGACGGTGGAAGCCAGCACGACAGAATATATTTGCCGCAGAATAAGTACTACGATCTCGTGAATACCGTTATCCCCGAAATTGAACGCTTCGATGTTTCTGCCGTTTGATGGGCAGGAGCAGGCGACAGTCTAATGCTCAGTGGCTTCTCTGACGATCCGCGCAGCAGCTTGGTTCACATCTTCCCGGCGGGTCGTCTTCTTCTTGGCGGCCTTGCGCTTTTTGGCAGCTTCAGTTTTCCAGCGCTTTTCCAGTTCGCGTTTGTTCTTATTTTTCATGGGAACAGGATTGCACAATCGAGGGGCCAAAGGCGAGGGGCTTAGATTTCAAACTGTACCACTACCAACCGTGCCGGGCTATTTTCAATCGCCCCGGGCGGGGCTGGCTTGTCGAGATCGATGTTGGTTCGCAGATCGGAGAAGGGTGTACAAATGTTATGTTTGCCATCAACGGACTCTAGGCGGGTCGCTTTGGAACGCGGTTCCTGGCCTTTTTCCGCAGCTCTGAAGCCGTGCCCTTTCAAGCGGTTTATGAGATAGCTTGTACAAGAAAATGTCCACACAAGCAGCACTCGAATTCGACGATGTGGTTAAGCAATACCGCACCTTCTCCAGAGCTGACGCGGTAACCGCACTCGACGGATTTTCCCTGCGCGTGGAGCGCGGGGAGATTTTCGGTTTCCTGGGTCCAAACGGCGCGGGTAAGACCACAGCCATGAACATCGCTATGGGGCTCACGCTCCCCAGCAGCGGTCATGGCCGGTTGCTGGAACATCCTTTCGGTCACGCGCTGACTCGCCAACGGGTTGGATTTCTCGCTGAGAATGTGGCTTTGTACCACCGGCCGGCAGACAAGCTGGTGCGTTTCTATGGCGCCCTGAATGGCATGCATGATCCGCAGCTTCGTCGGCGGACTGACCAGCTGCTCAAAGAGCTGGACCTAACCGATGCCGCCAGGCGCAACGCCGGCAAGCTTTCGCGGGGCATGCTGCAACGAGTCGGGCTGGCGCAGGCTCTGGTCAACGATCCTGAGCTTCTCATCCTTGACGAACCGGCTTCGGCGCTCGATCCTATCGGTCGCATCCAGGTGCGAGAAATCCTGCTCCGCGTACGTAACGCGGGAAAGACGGTCTTCCTGAGTTCACATTTGCTCTCGGAGGTCGAGCAGATCTGCGACCGGCTGGCCATCGTGATCCGCGGCCGCGTGGCTCGGGTGGGTACCCTTGCCGAACTGCTGGAAACGCAGGAGCGATTCGTAATCACAGCGCGTGGCATCGACGAGCTCATGTTTGAAGGCACAAAACAAAACGGTTTTATCAAAATTACGGTGCCGGCACTGGACCAGCGCAGGACCATTGAGCAAATATGGCTCGCCGGCGGCGAGGTCATTACCGTACATCCGATTCGGCGCACGCTGGAGGATCTATTTGTGGAACTGGCGCATCGAAACGGCGGAGGCCACTCCGCTCAGGAGAACCGAGAAGAGGGACAACACTAGTGAAACTGAGTTTGAGCTTCGTCGCTCTCCTGGTCTTTTGCAACATCTCTCACGCGGCAACGCCTCCGCGCTGGGAGTCGAATATCGAGAAGCGGTATGGCCTGCAAAATTTTGATCGCGAGGTTCGTTCCCTGTGGATGAAGCAGCAGGGTGTAGTCTTCCTTACGCCGGAAAAACTTTTGCTTTACCAGGTGAATCCAACGTCCCAGGACGTAAAGCTTGCTCCACGAGGTTCCAGCGGTGGAGCCGGTAACTTCCTGCTGGTGATCAAAATCCTAAACGCTGAGGGCGGCCAAGTCCTCAACTCGGTGAGTCTCGTCACTAGCGGTGAAATCTCGAGAGTCTTGGCCACGCACGACGGCTCGTTTGTGATTCAGGCCGGAGCCGCCCTGTATGCGTATTCGCCAACATTGGAGCAAACCGCATTTCGTAACCTGCCATTGGAGAAAACGGCGCCGGTCGAGGACTGGCAGATGAAGATCTCGCCCTCAGGAGAAAAGCTAATACTGTTGCATGAGCAGGTGTTCATGTCGCCTGAACTTCTTGCCGATAACACCGTCATCCACGACGGCCGCGGAAAAATTGATGTGCAAATTCTCAATGCAACAACCCTACAGCCACAGGCAACATTTGCTTTGGATCACAGCCTGGCTTTCTGGACACCTACTGAGGATTTTCTCTTTAGCAGCAATCCCGAACACTCCTATAACGACGGTAAGCTAGGGCTTCTGGACTTCAGCGGTCGCTGGTCTGCTATTCGCTCCGATTTGCCCAAGGAACAACATTTCTGCCGTTATGCGATGAGCACGGTCGACGTTCAGCGAGCGGCATTCTTCGGCTGCGACGCGTTCAGCCTTTTTTCGTCGGTTGGCAAAATGTTGTTTGCGGGAACCGGCCCGGGGTGCTTTTTTGCATCAGGGGCGACCGCAGGACCTTATCTCGCGCTGCAGTGCGATCGCTACAGCACGGAGCGGCTTACGGGCACCAGTGTCCTGGTGTCGGCCACGCGCGCCGACCGGATCGAAGTCTACGATCTTGACCACCACGGCCGCCGGCTGTCCGTCGCTCTTCGCGGCGAGCGCGTTTGCTACGCGGTATCGGCGCAAGGAAACTTGGCCGTCATCGACGGCGCGAATCTGCGGATGTTCAGCGTGGAGAAATGAAGAACCTGCGAGCCATCCTGCTGATCGGCATCAATTACGTTCGAATTCAAGGGATCACGGTGCTCATCATGGTGGTCTACTTGACCGGCATGGCGGTGGTCTTTTTTCACAACCAGCGCAGTCAGGAGGCTCGGTTTTTCCTTCAGCTGCATTCGTTCTATGTAGTCTTTATCGCCATGATGATTGCCGTTCCTGCGGTGTACGGCGAGCGCAAGTCTCGCCGCATTGTAGCTGTCCTATCGAAAGGGATCCACCGCTGGGAGTACCTGGGAGGCATTCTCTGCGGCTGCGGGCTGGTCTCAGCGATTTTCTGTGTCTTGGTCGGAGGGATTAGCTGGATGTTGAGCCTTCGTGGTGGGTACTCGACTGCCGGCCTCGGGAGCCTGTTGCTAGTTTTGTTTGCATGTGCATTGATGGCATCGTCGATTGGCCTGTTCTTTGGGACGTTTCTGCACCCATTGCTGGCGACCGCGGCCGCTTCGGCGACGATTGCTTTGCCGCTCATCGTGATACAGGCAGGATTGAAGCCGGCAAGCGGATTATTTCCCGCGTCCTGGCTGGCAAAGACCGTCGTGAATTTTCAGTTTGGCATGGCGGCAGATGTGGGTGAGGTGGTGGCTGTCGTTGCTATGGCTCTCTGCTTGACGATTGTCTTTTGGCTCGCTGCTAGCGTGGTTTTCGCTCGGCGTGATGTGACTATTTCGATGGAGTAGGAAAAGATCGGGTGATCGGGTCATCGGGAGATCGGAGGGCCAAACTCAGATGATCCGATGTCCCGATGATCCGATGATCCGATGACGCGATTCTCCTCGCTGTTTCAGTGTCTCTGTGGTGCTACGTTTTTGTTTGCGGCTAGGCCGGAAGTACCACTTTCATGCACGGCTTGGGTTATGTTCCCTGCGCCCCGATCGGCGTAATCGGAAACGCGCCCAGGTATCACGCCCAACCAGATAGTAGCGACGGCAGCAAGGATCAAAGCCAGGCGCATCGCGGGCGAAGCGGACACGGGAGCCTCTTCCAACACGGGCTCGCGCATGTACATGACGACGATCAGGCGGAGGTAGTAGTAGGACGCGACGGCGCTGTTGACCAGACCGATCACAGTAAGCCAAACCATCGCGGAGGGATGCGCCGTTGGGCCGGTGAGGGCAGAAGTAAAGACGTAGTACTTCGCTAGGAAGCCCGCCGTTCCGGGAATGCCGATAAGCGACAACATGAAGATGGTCAGCGTGAAGGCCAGCAGCGGAGAACGCTTGCCAAGCCCAGCGTAGTCGTCCACCGCGACGTAACGCTCGCCAGTCGAAGCGAAGTGGCTGACCACAGCGAACGCCCCAATGTTCATTGCCGCATAGGCCGCGGTGTAGAAGATGGCGGCGGAGATGCCTTGGGCATTCCCGGCGGCGAACGCCACCAAAATATAGCCGGCATGAGCGATGGAGGAATAAGCCAGCATGCGCTTCACGTTGTTTTGCATTAAGGCGCCGAAATTGCCTATGGTCATGGAAAGAGCCGCCGAGATCCAGACCAGCCAGAACCACTCCGTGTTCACAGTCGCAAAAAGCACGCGCAGCATCACCGCGAACGCTGCTGCTTTCGGCCCAGTGGACAGCAACGCAACCACCGGCGCGGGTGCGCCTTCGTACACATCGGGAGTCCAGATGTGAAACGGAGCCGAGGCGATCTTGAAGCCGAGCCCCACAATCATCAGTGCCGTCGCCGTGTACGCTAGGGGACCGAGGCCAGCGCCGTTCAGGGCGTTGTGAATCTTGAGCAGATCCGTGGTTCCAGTGGCTCCGAACATCAAAGCCACGCCGTAAAGGAAGAACGCGGTAGCAAACGATCCCAACAGGAAGTATTTGAGAGATGATTCGCTGCTGGCGGCGGTGCGGCGGCGATATCCAGCGAGGACATAGGTCGAGATCGATGAGATCTCCAGGGCAATGAAGATCAAAACCAGCTCAATTGCCGACGACATTAGCACCATTCCTACTGTGCCGAACAGGATGAGCCCAAAGTACTCACCGCTGCGAATGTTCTGGGCTTGCAGATACTCTAATGACGCCAGGATGCATAGGGCGGAGATCGCGGGAATCAGGATGTGGAAGAAAATGCTGAAACTATCCACCCGCACCATGCCGAACCAGCCGGTCGTGCTATCGCCAGTCAGCCACCGCATCTGGTAGAAAGCGGCGGCGATCGCGGCCAACGTGCCCAGCAGGGAAAGAATGCCAAGACTCTTGCGGCTGTTTCCTGGCTTCAGTAGGGGATCGATTAGCATCACCGCGATCCCGAAGGCGCTTAACACCAGCTCAGGCAAGATGCAGATGTAATCGGCAGTGGAGACGTATTGATTCATTTTCTATTTCTGGGCACCTTTGGCAATCGCGCTGACGGCCGCGGCGCCCTGGGGTTTATTTATTTGTGCGACCGAGGGATCGATGGAGCGCATCCAGTAGGGTGAAAACACGCCCATCACCAATGCCATCACTGCCAGCGGCCAAAGCGAAATCTGTTCTCGCCCGTCTATATCGGGCAGCGCGCGGTTCTCGTCGTGACGAATCGGCCCGTAAAAAACCTTCTGGTACATCCAGAGCAGATAACATGCGCCCCAAATCACGCCGCTCGCGCCCAGGATTCCGTAGATCATCTTGTACTGGAACGCTCCGCTCAACACCAGGAACTCGCCGACAAATCCGTTCATCAGGGGCAGACCCACGGAGGAGAGCACAACGATGAGAAAGAATGTGGCATAAACCGGCATGGGCGTGGCCAAGCCGCCAAACTCTCCGAAGTCGTAAGTGTGCTTCCGTTCGTAGAGCATTCCCGCCAGCATGAACAGGGCGCCGGTTGAGATGCCGTGGTTCAACATCTGATACACCGCGCCGTCAGTGCCGATTTGCGTGAAGGTAAAGATTCCCAGCACGACGAAGCCAAGATGGCTGACCGAGGAATAGGCGATCAGCTTTTTCAGGTTCGGTTGGACCAGCGCTACCAGCGCGCCGTAGATGATGCCGATGATCGCCAGCAGGATGATCCAGGTGGCATTGCGTCTGGATTGTTCGGGGAACATGCCGACGTTGAAGCGCAACAAACCGTAGGTCCCCATCTTGAGCAGCACGCTGGCCAGCAAGACGGAGCCGGCGGTCGGTGCTTCCACGTGCGCGTCAGGCAACCACGTGTGCAGCGGGAAGAGAGGAACCTTCACGGCAAAGGCGATGAAAAAGCCCAGGAAGAGCCACTCGAGAGCGGTAGCGGAGAATCCACTGTTCTTGACCACATTAACGAAGGCAGCGTACTCAAAGTTGTGATCAGGATTGTGGGTGTAGAGATAGATGATCGAGATCAGCATGAACACCGAGGCGACCATCGTGTACAAGAAGAACTTGACGGCGGCGTAGACCCGCCGTTCGTGTCCGTACATGCCGATCAGGAGCGCCATGGGAATCAGCGTAGCTTCCCAGAACACGTAGAACAGGAACATGTCCAACGCCAGGAAAACGCCGATCATCGCCGTCTCCAGGATCAAGAGGAGAATGAAGAACTCCTTTACGCGATCGTGGATCGACTTCCAGGAGACCAAGACGCTAAGCGGGACAAGCAGAGTAGTGAGCAACACCAGCCACATGGAGATACCGTCCACGCCCAAGTGATAACGGATAGCCTGGCCGATCCAGGGACGGCTAGCCTCGAATGATGGCTGAAATCCGGCCTTGCTGTAGTCAAAGTGAATGGGTAAATACAGCGAGAAGACAAAAGTGAGCAGCGAAGTGATCAGGGCCAGCCAGCGTATAACGCGGTCGCTGCGCGGCATGAGCATCAGCACGACTGCGCCCAGGGCGGGAAGAAACGTAACCCATGTCAGGATTGAATGGTTCACTTGCTCACCCCCGCCAGGCTATGCCAGAGCATGTAAACGAGCACGGCTGCGCCGCCGGCCGCGACCCATGCGGCGTACGACCGGATGTTCCCTGACTGCATGCGCCGCAGCTGATTGCCGATTTCTTGCGACCTCTCTCCGGCTCCGTTGACCATACCGTCGATTACTCCCTGGTCAATGCCGTGCCACAGGACAGATGTCGAAATCGCAAGCAAAGGCTTGACGAAAATTGCACCGTAGGCTTCATCGACATAGTACTTGTGGAGGACAAGAAGATAGAGTCCGTGGATCTTGCTGGTGATGCGATCGGGCAGGTCGCGCCGTTTGTAATAGAGCAGCCAGGCGAAGAACAAGCCCACGCCTGCGACGGCGACGGAGGACACGGCGAGAGTCCATTCCACGCCGGTGCTTTCGGTGTGTTCTTCCGCCGGTGGACGGGCCGCCGCACCTTCAGGAGAGGCGGCTACCTCAGCCGGCGTCTGGATCGCCGGCTTGAGGAAATGATCTATCTCGTTGTGGCCTTTGAGGAACTGGGGTATGCCTGCCCAGCCGCTCACGACGGCGCCGATCGCCAGAACCACCAGCGGCGCGAGCATGACCCAGGACGATTCGTGCACGCCGTGACCGTGATCGTCATCGTGACCGCGCCCAGCGGGAGCTGCATCGTGCGCTGGCGAATGTGCATCGCCAAGGTCGGCATCCGGCCGCCGTTCGCCGAAGAAGGTCATAAACCACAGGCGAAACATATAGAACGAGGTCAGGGCGGCGGTGATTATGCTTACCGTCCACAACAGATGCCCAGCGAAAGGACTCTCAAACGTCTTACCGAGAATGTCGTCTTTGCTGAAGAACCCGGAGAGAGGCGGAAAGCCGGCGATGGCGAAGGTCGCAGCCGTCATCGTCCAGAACGTCCAGGGAATGAGCTTGTGTAGGCCGCCCATGCGTCGCATGTCCTGCTCGCCGCCCAATGCGTGGATTACCGAGCCGGCGCCCAGGAAGAGCAGGGCCTTAAAAAACGCGTGGGTCATCAAGTGGAAGATCGCCATGGAATAAGCGGCTACACCGCAGGCCATGAACATGTAGCCCAACTGCGAGATGGTGGAGTAAGCCAGCACGCGCTTGATGTCGGTTTGGGCCATGCCCATGGTCGCGGCGAAGATCGCCGTGACGCAGCCGATCACAGCCACCACGCCCAATGCATGCGGTGACCGGCTGAAGATCGCGTTGGAGCGCGCGATCATGTAAATGCCGGCCGTCACCATGGTGGCGGCGTGAATCAGGGCCGAGACCGGTGTAGGGCCTTCCATGGCGTCAGGCAGCCAAACGTAGAGTGGAACCTGCGCGGACTTGCCGGTCGCGCCGAACACGAAGCAGAGTGCGGTGATGGTGAGCCATCCCCAGCCGCCGTCAATTCCCAGTTCGGAGACTTTGCTGAATACCCCTTCTTTGCCGCCGAAATTCAACGTGCCGAAGTGCTGGATCAGCAGGAACATTCCGATCAGGAAAGCGAAGTCGCCGATGCGGTTTACGATAAAAGCTTTTTTGCCGGCGTCCGCGGCCGAGTCCTTCAGGAAGTAGAAGCCGATCAGCAGGTACGAAGCCAGGCCAACGCCCTCCCAACCGACAAACATCAGCAGATAGTTGTTGGCGAGCACCAGCATCAGCATGAAAAACATGAAGAGGTTGAGATAGGCAAAGAACCGATAGTACCCGCCTTCATGACCCATGTATCCGACCGAGTAGATGTGAATCAGGAACCCCACACCGGTCACGACCAGCACCATCACCATGGAAAGCTGGTCGAGATAGAAACCGAAAGGCGCGGAGAAAGTGGATGTCCAAATCCAATTGCCGTGGGTCTCAATGTAAGGAAGCGCCACCAGCCCGCGCGCTGGCCATGCGCTCCATACGGCCCAGGCGGCCCAGCAGAAGGAGAGCGCCGTAAAGAATAGGGCCACGAACGAGACCATGCCGTTCTTGAAGCGGCGGCCTAGCAATCCGTTGATGGCCGCGCCCACAAGAGGAAGTATGGGAATGACCCAAAGATGTAAGCTCGTATCGGTCATAATTTCAGCAGGTTCACCCGGTCAACATTCAAGGTTTCGCGCGTGCGGTACACAGCGATAATAATTGCCAGTCCCACGGCCGCCTCCGCCGCAGCAACGACCATCACAAAAAAGACAAAGACCTGGCCGCTCAGAGGCACGACTTGGTATGGCAGTCTTGCGGCTTGTTGGTTCCAGAAGTTAGCGAAGGCGACAAAGGTGAGGTTGACGGCGTTGAGCATCAGCTCGATCGACATGAAGATGGTGATGATGTTCCGCTTCAATAGAAAGCCAAACACGCCGAGCGAAAACAGGATCGCGCTGAGGATCAAATACCAGGAAAGAGGCACCATGCTCAGCCCTCCCTCTTTCCCAGTATTTCTTTTGTATCCCGAGCGGAGCGAGGGAACCCTATCGCTGTACTTCTTTCTTGTCCCGAGCGGAGCGAGGGAACCCTATCGCCGAGATTTATCTGAAGGTCTGAAGAAGCCCGCCCGGTCAATACCGAATCGGTCGAGACAGATGTGACCCCGTCATGCTGTTCTTTATCCCGAGCGGAGCGAGGGAACCCTATCGCTGAGATTATCTGAAGGTCCCCGGTGAATACCGAATCGATCGAGACAGGTGTGAGCGCGTCATGCTTAGTTGTCATAGGGGTCCTCGCTGCGCTCGGGATTTAAGAAACATCATGCTTAGCCTTCCCTCTTTCCCAAGACCACCGCGCCCATAATGGCGATGAGAATCAGCACGGAGGTGATCTCGAAGGGCAGGAGGAAGTCCTTGAAGAGAAGATTGGCGATTCGACTGGTCGCGCCGAAGTTCGAGGATCCGATGGTAATTCCACCAAGCTGACGGTTATTCTTGATCAGGATCCAGCCGATCGTACTCGCCAGAACAATCACTCCAGGAACACCTATCAGGAGAGCAATACGGCTGCCTTGCGTCCGCTCCTCGGCTCCGGCATTCAAGAGCATGATGACGAAGACGAACAACACCATGATGGCGCCGGCGTAAACGATGATCTGAATGGCCGCGACGAATTCGGCGCCGAGCAGCAGGTAGATGAGCGCCAGCGAAGACATCACGACCACCAGCGAAAGCGCGCTGTTGATAGGATGGCGCTGAGCCAGCAAGTTGATCGCGCCTGCCACGCAAATCACGCCGAAGACGATGAACAGTATCTGGTGGACCACGGTTAAGCTCTCCAGGCCACAATCAGGCTGGTGATGATGATGTTGGCGATGGCTAGCGGCAGCAAAAACTTCCAGCCGAATGCCATCAACTGGTCATAACGAAAGCGCGGCAACGTGCCGCGAATCCATATGTACAGGAAGATGAAAAAGAAAACTTTGACGGCGAAGTAGAACACGGGAAGCAACGCCTGAACGATGGTCGGCGCCGAAGGAATAGCCGGACCGTGCCACCCACCGAAGAACAACAGCGTTGCCACGCATCCCACGGTGAACATGTTCACATACTCCGCCATGAAGAACATGGCGAACTTCATCGCGCTGTATTCGGTGTGATAGCCGGCCACGAGTTCCGTCTCTGCCTCCGGTAAATCAAAAGGAATGCGGTTGGTCTCGGCGAATGCCGCCATCAAATAAATGAAGAAGGCAATGAACTGGGGAAAGATATACCAATGGGGCAGAAACCCGAACCAACGGCTACCTTGAATTTGACTGTCGACGATGCCGCGCAGGCTTAGCGTCCCAGCGAGCAGCAGGATTCCGACCAGCGATAACCCAAGAGCCAGTTCGTAACTGATCATCTGTGCGCTGGCGCGCAGCGAGCCGAGCAGGGAATACTTGCTGTTCGACGACCACCCAGCCAGAGCCACACCATAGACGCCAATCGACGTCGCACCGAGAATGATCAGCAGGCCGATGTTGATGTCGCTGAGGCCGCCGGCGCCGCCGATGCCCGTGATCTGCAAGGGAATCTCGATGCCGCGGATGGTGATGGACTTGCCGAAGGGAACTATGGCAATCGCGATCAGAGACATGGCCAAGGCCAGCATCGGCGCCAGAATGTAGAGGCCCTTGTGCGCGTTGTCCGGCACCAGATCTTCCTTCAGAATGAACTTGATGCCATCTGCCAGCGGTTGCAGCAGACCGAATGGTCCGACGCGCGTTGGCCCCCACCGGTTCTGAATCCGCGCGACGAGTTTGCGTTCGAGAAGGGTAGTGTAGGCGACCGCGGTCAACATGATGAAGACCACGAGCAAAATCTTGATGACGGCTACGATGATGAATGTTTTCAAGTCCACAATATTTCAGAACTGCACCGCTCCCCTTCAGCGGCCTGAGTTCGCGCCCCAACGGGCTTCGCTTTTTAATTCGCGCCTGCGGCGCGGTTGGCGTTTTGTTACCCTTCAATGCAACTCAGTCTTGAGAGCGTGTTTCAAAATGCTTCAGAGCCTAACCCACCCAGCTCGACAGGGGCTTAAAGCCCACCATTTTATTGCCTCTTACGGCACGACTAAAGTCATGCCCTGTTACGAATCGTTCTTGTTACGAATTGCTTTGAAACACGCTTTTGGCAAACCCGCGAAGCCAAAAGCAAAGAGCCAAAAGCAAAGAGCCAAAAGCTAAGAGCCAAGTACTAACGGCTAAATGCTGCTCTAATCCGCCATGACTTCTCTGTTCGGCGAATGGGTCCGGCGATTCTCAACTACGGAATTCAACGTCTTCGAGTACCGTCCTAGGCTCCCCGAAGTAAACAAAGTGTCGTTCGCCGGCACGATCTGTGCCGGAGCGCCGGCGCCGGCGTTGCTGTTCTCGGCCGCGGTAACGTGTTCGTCGCTGCCTGCGAGAAGATTCAAGCGCGAGAATGCGTAGCCCGGGACCAGTCTCTGGATTTCGTCGAGAATTGCCATCGGATCCAGCGGGCTGAGGCGCGGCTCCAGATTGTTGGCCGCCAGCCAAACTGAATGACGGTCGGCTTCACCCGACTGCGCTCCCCGGCTTTGGCCCATATCCGCTCGGACCCCACCGCCGAAGGGAACAAGTTTGCGCACGTCGGCTCCCATGCGTTCGGCGATGCGCACGATGATTTCGAAATCGCTTTTAACGCCGGAAATGTCGCCGGCTTTTTTGACCAGTTGGAGGTCGCCGCAGGTGTTGGTGATGGTCCCACTCTTTTCGTATGCCGAAGCCGCCGGCAGAACGACTTCCGCCAGCAATGCCGTCTCGGTGAGGAAGAGCTCCTGCGCCACGACGAAAGTCTTTTGCAGAGCCGCAGGATCGAAGTCGTAATCCGTCACCGGATTCGATCCGACCACGTACAACGCGGCCAGCTTGCCGGCTTTGGAGGCCTGCAGCATCTCGGGCAGAGACATGCCTTTTGCCGCGGGCAGAGAGCTCCATTCTTCCTCAAACTCTTGAGCCGCGGAAACAGCGGTGTAGCCGGGGAGCAGATCGGGTAGTAGGCCCATATCCGCTGCGCCGCGGGAATTAGAGTAGTCTCCCAGGCAGATAAATTTTGCTCCGAGTCCCGCTCCAAACTTCACCAACGACGCGATGTCGGCGTCGCGCAGCTCGGAACCAAAAATGATGATCAGATTCTCGTGTGTCTTAAGCTCATCGCGAAACTGCTTCAGTACGTCGTTCGAAACCGCCGCGGTAGTGAGGGAGCCGGCGGCAGCGTCGTCCCCATTGAGGAACGCGACGAACTTGCCTTCGCGCCCGGCAGGCAGTTGTAAGAATTTCGTTGCTTGGCGCCGCAATTTGATCGCCTGCGAATTCACGGCGTACAGCTTGGCTCGGTTGAGGCGGATGTTAGTGCGGATATTCCAAGCGAGCAGCGGATGCTGTTCCGTGGGATCGTTACCGATTAGCAAGATGGCAGGGGCTGAAGCCACGTCGCGCATGGTGGCCGTGATATCTTTCTTGCCGGCGATAGCGCGGGCGAAAGCTGCGAAGTCCGCAGTGCGATGGTGATCGACGTTGTTGGTGCCGAGCACCGTGCGCGCGAACTTCTGCAGCAGATAATTCTCTTCATTCGTCGTGCGGTTCGAGCCGAACACGCCGATGGCTTGGCCACCCTGGCTATCGAGAATCTCGCGCAGGTGCCTGGCTACACGCTCGATAGCTTCTTCCCAGGTCGCGGGCACTAGCTTACCGTTCTTGCGGATCAGCGGTTGACGCAGACGATCTTTGTGATCGAAGAAATCGAAGGCATAGCGGCCCTTGATGCAGAGAAAGTCACCGTTGATGCCACTCTTGTCGCGATTATCGCCGCGCACGATGTCGGTACCGGCGTCCGATCGACGCACGCCCAATGTGGTTTTGCAGCCATCGCCGCAGTGTGTGCACACGGTGCCGACGTGATTCATCTCCCACGGCCGCGTCTTATAACGATAAGCGCCCGACGTCAGCGCTCCGACCGGACAGATGTCGATGCACATGCCGCACTCTTCACAATCGAGATGGTCGCCCATGTTCGGCGCAATGACCGAGCTCGATCCCCGTAGCTGCACCCCCAAAGCGGAGACGTCCATGCCTTCATCGCAGACACGCACGCAGCGGTAACAGAGGATGCAGCGCGGGCGATCGAAGAAAACCACCGGAGACCACTGTTGTTCTTCCTTATGTAGCTTTCCTTCCATGTAGCGCGATTCCGCTGCACCATACTTGAAGGTCATGTCTTGCAATTCGCACTCGCCGCCGGCATCGCAGACGGGACAATCGAGTGGATGGTTGCCCAGCAACAACTCGATCATCGACTTGCGGGCCTGTTTGACCTCGTCGGATTCCGTCGTGACAACCATACCCTCAGTGATGGGCACGGTGCAGGCAGTCTGGAGCTTGGGCATCTTGTCGATCCGCACCAAGCACATGCGGCACGCGGCCTGAAGGGCGAGACCCGGATAGTAACAAAACGACGGGACCTCAATACCCACGGCTTTGCAAGCTTCAATCAGCAGCGTGCCCGCAGGGGCAGTGATTTTTCTTCCGTCAACCGTGATCGTTACATTATTTATTTCTGCCATGATCTCAACCATTTGGTAATTGGGTAATTTGGTAATTGGGTAATTGAGTGGTTCTTTGCGAAGGTCTCCAGCACCCTCAGTTTTTGAGTTTTTCAATTACCAAATTACCAAATTACCCAATTACTCCCGCCCGCTGAAACCCGCGAGAGCGCACTCTTGATCTCCTCAATCTGCAACGCGTGTCGCTCGGCATGCTTGGCCATGACGATCAGCATCTCGTAGGTGGTCACCACACCGGCTGCCGGATGGGGATGGATTACTTCCGTCGCGCGGAGATCCTCACAGCATTGCTCGACGAATCGGATCGCCTCATCGCGAGCGCTTTCAAAATGTGCGCGCGCGTCATTCAAATTGGCGAACCGTCCCTTCGGACGTCCAACCTCCGGGGTTTCCATTTTTCGACTGCGGTCTGGAATCATTCTCAGGAAGGCTTCTTCGCGATTCGGCGTGTTATCCAATTTCTTCCGCCGCGTGGTGGTGACCAACTTGAGCATTCCCTTTTCGGCTACCGTGAGATGTTCCACCGTGTCCAACACCGACCACCGACCTTCCCCGGGGTGAAGACGACTCTGATCGTCGGTCACGCCGGCAAAGCTTCCCACAAACCGCTGCTTGCTGTCGCGGAGCAGAGTGATTAGCTGCGCTTTGTCAGTCGCGGACGTTAGAACCGAATTGGTCAAATGGCTCATCTTTCCTGCTCAGGGTGTCTTCTCAATGCGCCAGCACCGGCAGCTCCTTAATGCTGCCTTCGGGATCGAACGGGCATGGCTTGCCTTCCAGGTGCGCTTCAAACTCGACGCGCCATTTGTCCACGATCGACATGGTCGGAATCGCGGCCGCGTCCCCCAGCGGGCAAAAGGTGCGGCCCAGCATGTTTTGCGCCAGATATCTGATATTGTCGATGTCCTTCTTCAAGCCGCCTCCGTTGTGGAAGCGGGTTAAGGTCTTCTTCAACCAATCGGTGCCTTCGCGACAGGGGATGCACCATCCGCAGCTCTCGTGTTGATAGAACTTCATAATACGCAAGGCAAATTTCACCATGCAGGTTTGGTCATCCAGGATCACTACGCCGCCGGAGCCGAGAAACTCGCCGCGTTTGGCAAAGGAATCGAAGTCCATGTTCAAACTTTCGGCCTCTTCGGCGTTGAGCAAGAAGGTCGAGGAGCCGCCGGGTACCACAGCTTTGAGCTTGCGGCCGTTGGGAATGCCGCCGCCAACTTCATAGATCATCTTCTTGAGCGAATAGCCTAAAGGAAGTTCATAAACCCCAGGTTTGTTGATGTGGCCGCTCAAGCAGAACAGCCGGGTACCACCGTTCTTGGGTGGGCCGTAATCGGCAAATTTCTGGCCGCCCATAAGAATGATGTGTGGAATCGAAGCCAGAGTTTCGACGTTGTTGATCACCGTCGGTCCCTCCCACAGTCCGACCACAGCAGGGAACGGCGGCCTGATGCGGGGAATGCCGCGCTTTCCTTCCAGTGACTCCATGAGCGCGGACTCTTCGCCGACCTCGTAAGCCCCCGCGCCAGTGTGCCAGTAGACATCGAAATCCTTGCCACTACCGAAGATGTTCTTACCCAGAAAGCCTTTGCCATAGGCATCGGCAATGGCTTTGCGCATGATGTCGACCAAGTAACGGTATTCGCCGCGAATGTAGACGTAGCCAACCTTGGCGCCTACCGCCAATCCTGCGATCACAACACCTTCGATTACAGAATGAGGATCCTGCTCCAGGATCAGGCGGTCTTTGCAAGTACCGGGCTCGCTCTCATCGCCATTGACCAGAATGTATTTGGGCTTATCTGACTTCTTAGGGACGAAACTCCATTTCATGCCGGTGGGGAAGCCGGCGCCACCGCGGCCTCGCAGGTTGGAGACCTTGACCTCATTGATGATGTCATCCGGTTGCATCTGGAGCGCTTTTTGCACGGCTTTATAGCCGTCAAGTTCCAGATGACGGCTGAGGTCGGTCGCCCCCTTGCCGAAACGGCTGGAGACGACTCTTACTTCGTCGGGATGTGAGGTCAAGTCGGCCATTGGGTAGTCAAATTTGCGATTTCTGATTTGTGATTTGTGATTCAAAAGGGCTATCGGCCCTCAATCACAAATCGCCAATCACAATTCACAAATTGCGGCTCTCACTTCTTCATCCTGTAGCTCTCTAAAACCTCGTCCATTTTCTCCGGCGTCAAATTCTCGTGAAAGTCGTAATTGACTTGAACGGCCGGCGCCCAGCTACAAGCCCCTATGCACTCAACCTCTTCGAGCGAAAACATTCCATCCGTCGTGGTTTGCTTGTGTCCAATTCCAAGCTTCTGCTTGCAGTGGCCAAGAAGTTCCTCTCCTCCGCGCAGCATGCAGGAGATATTGGTGCAGACCTGCACGTGGTATTTGCCCAATGGCTTCGTGCGCAACATCGAGTAGTAGCTGATCACGTTGCGAACTTCGAGCTGGGTCAGGTCGGTCTTCTTGGCAATATGGGCGATAGCCTCGTCGGTCAGGCAGCCCAATTCGTCCTGGGTATAGAGCAGCATGGGGACCAGAAAAGAGCGCTGCGTCGGGTACTGCCGCATCTTCTCATCGAAAAATTTGTCGAGTTTGTCAGAGATAACCATTTGTGAATTGCGATTTGTGAATTGCGATTTAGCTTCGCTTCATTGTGCTGCTTGCCCATCACTTGCGCTTCCGGTGAACGCGGCAGAAACTGACGTGCTAAATCACTAATCACAACTTACAATTTGCAAATCTTGGTTTGTGAATTGCGATTTAGCTTCGCTTCATTGTGCTGCGAGAGGCGTTGAATAATGCAGTCAACTCGTGGGCCTCATTCAGCAAGCCTTCTACCTTCTCCCTTTTGAACGTTCCTGTTTCTACGAGCAACTCAAGCCAAAAGGCGCTCTCGTCTGCTTCCTCAACAACGACACCTAGCTTTGCCACAAATTCCGCCTTTGATCGGGCGCGGCAGGCTGCTCGATAATTGGCTCCGACAGAAGTCCCCGATCGCAACAACTGCTTGCCGATGACTTGGGCTTCAGGTGAACGTGGCAGAGACCGAAACAGCCGCACAATTCGCAAAGCAAACTCTTTCGTCCTGCTGCGCAGTTGTTCCGGTGTCGTGCTCACACATCACTCAAGCGTCCGATAACCATTTGTGAATTGCGATTTGTGATTTGCGATTTCGCCTCTCTTCACTGTGCTGCGAGAGTCGTTGAGAATACAACCAACCGCTAAGTCAATCACAATTCGCAAATCTCCACAAATCACAAATGACCACAAATCACAATTCGCAAATCTCTTACCGCGCCCTCAAAATCACAAATCACAAATCACAATTCGCAAATCTCTTTACCGCGCACTTAAAATCACAAATCACAATTCGCAAATCTCTTTACCGGTCGATTTCTCCGAGGACAATATCGATGCTTCCAATCGCGGCGACCACGTCGGCAATCAACCGGCCTTCGCACATCTTGGGCAACGCCTGCAAGTTGGCATACGAAGGTGAGCGCATGTGGACGCGCATCGGCTTGGCCGTGCCGTCGCTGACCACGTAGTAGCCCATCTCGCCGCGCGGTGACTCGATTGCCTGATACACCTCACCGGCCGGTACGGTGAAGCCCTCAGTGACAATCTTGAAATGGTAGATCAGGGCTTCCATCTGGGTTTTCATCTTCTCGCGATCGGGCAGGACGACCTTGGGCGCGTCGGCCTTGGTGGGACCTTGCGGCAACCCCTCCAACGCCTGCATGGCAATCTCATTCGACTGGCGAAGCTCGGCCACGCGGACCAGATATCGGGCCCAGACGTCACCGTCATGTGAGATCGGAACCGTAAACTTGAAATTCTCGTAACTGCTGTACGGCATGTCGCGGCGGAGGTCGAAATTCACGCCGCTCGCGCGCAGCGACGGACCGCTGAGTCCCAAGGAGAGCGCATCCTCCGCACTGATGTGTGCCACGTTTTTCAGGCGATTGATGAAGATGCGGTTGCCGGTAAGCAGATCCTCGTACTCGTCCACCTTCTCCGGGAAGGTGTCGAGGAACTTCTTGACCTTGTCGAAGAATCCCAGCGGCGGGTCCAGAGCCAAGCCGCCGATGCGGAAATAAGAGGTCATCATGCGCTGCCCGCTGACCATCTCGTAGATGCGCATCAGCTCCTCACGCTCGCGGAAACAGTAGAGGAATACCGACATTGCGCCGATGTCCATGGCATGCGTTCCCAACCACACCAGGTGTGAGCTGATGCGCTGCAACTCGGCCAGCATCACGCGAATCCATTGCGCCCGCGGCGGAATCTCCAGTCCTAACAGCTTTTCCACGGCCAGGACGTAGCAGAGATTGTTGACCATGGGGCAAAGGTAATCGATGCGGTCGGTCAGCGGCACCACCTGCTGGTAAAACTTGGCTTCGCAGGTTTTCTCGATACCGGTGTGCAGGAAGCCGATATCGGGCGTCATCCGCACCACGGCTTCGCCATCGATCTCCAGCAACAGTCGCAACACGCCGTGCGTCGACGGGTGCTGCGGTCCCATGTTGAGGATCATGGTCTTGTCTTCGGTAACGTCCAAGGTCGGGGTGTAACCGGGAATGCCCATTAGCGATAGCCCTCCACCGGATAATCCTTGCGCAGCGGGTGGCCTTCCCAATCTTCGGGCATCATGATGCGGCGCAAATACGGATGCCCAAGGAAGCGTATGCCGAACAAATCAAAAACTTCGCGCTCGAAAAAATTTGCCGCAGGCCAGACCGGAGTGATGGATTCGATGGCTGCCTCTTCGCCCTCCAGCTGCACTTTCAGACGCACCCGCTCTTTCCGCTTGATGGAGAGCAACTGGTAAACCATTTCAAACCGTGGCTGGCGGGGGTAAAAGTCAGCGCAAGTCAGATCGGAGAGAAAATCGACAAGACCCTGGGCTTTGAGCCACGCGCAGGCATCGCGGATGGATTCGCGCGTCACATAGATCGAAAGCTCGTCGCGATCCAGCTTGGCGCTGCGCACCGAGCTTGCGTTCCATGCGAGCAACGCAGCCAGCACTGGCTTTTCTTTAAGTTGCTCGAGATCTGTTACGGCGGGCGCCAACGGCATCAGCCTTCACTCCTCTCAGGTCTATTCCAGTCGAGAGCGCCCTTCTTCCATATATAGAAGAATCCCACCATAACCAGTCCGATGTAGACCATCATCTCCCAAAAGCCGAACCACTTGAGCTGTTTGGCGATGACCGCCCAGGGATACAGGAAGACGGCTTCGACGTCGAACAAAATAAAGAGCATCGCCACCAGATAGAATTTCACACTGAAGCGCGATTGGGCATCTCCTGTAGGGGTGATGCCGCATTCATAGGCAGAGTTTTTGGCCCGCGTCCATTTATGTTTCCCGAGCACGTGGGAAAGCACAACCATGACCGCGGCCAGGCCAGCCGCCACGATCACCTGGATCAGCAGCGGAATATAGCGGGCGAAGTAATTGTTGTCCGGCATGAAAGAGCCTGTATATAATGCGCGACGAACAGAGCAAGCCAAACATTCGAATGTAATTTCCCTTCGCAGGGGTGTCAAGGCCTTGACGAGACTCACATCTTGTGGTTCGAAGTCGTAATGGCGTATAGCATTCCCGAACACCCAGGACTCGCGCGATGAGATCTTGTCCTAACCTCGAGTCCCGCAACCGCATATGACGATTTTCGGCTTCAATACTGACGTCAAGTACCGTGACGTGGTATACCACGTGCAAAGCGAAGCCCGCGCCAACGACCTGCTTCTCCAGACCCTGGTGTTTTTGAAAGGGCAATGTGTCGGCAAGCAGGTTTTCTCCTACGCCGAGAGAACTTTGCAGCCGGGCTTCTCCGAGAGCGCCATTCATGAATTTTTGAAGACACAGCACAAAAAGGTCATTGACGCGGTCCAGCAGGGACAGGCAGAGTCTATTTCCGGCGGAGGCGATGTGCAGGACGTGGGCGGCTCTGGGCTCGGGCTGAAATGGATCAATACCTCACAGGAGAGGCAGGGCAGCAGTATCATTCTGCGCTTTCAGGTGTCTGATTCCGGACAACCAGCGGCCATGGCCGAAGTTACTGTCTGGCCATGCGCTCCGACGCAAATCCCCGAGCTGGCGCGGGCCCTCACCGACGCTTCCGGTAATGCTGCGCTTGTGGTTCCGCTCACCGAAGAGGTAGTAAGAGATTCTGCGGTGATGGCTCGCGCCACGCGCCGGGGAAAGTCCGTGACTCGCAAGTTTCGTCTCAGGAAATAAGGGCTTTACATTTCTTTACTCATCCATTCCCAGTTTTTCTATCCTTATATATAGGTTAGGTATTGTAGGTCACGAACAGAAGTATAGGTTCTGCGATAGGTAACAGAGGGGACATGGAAGCGGACTTTTATCGAGCAATATCACCCTCTTTTTAAACTAGCTAGTTTGAAGTAGTCGCTGTTCCAAGCGAGGAATAGTACGCGGCTCATTGCCGGACATGTTTCGTGCCCAGACTAAATCTACCCAAAACGGACGCAATCGTTGTCGGCTCGGGGCCAAATGGGCTGGCTGCTGCGATTCGGCTGGCGCAATCGGGTTGGTCGGTGGCGGTTTTGGAATCGACGAGCACTCCCGGCGGCGGTGTGCGCTCGGCCGAGCTAACTCTTCCTGGCTTTGTCCACGACGTCTGCTCTGCCGTCTACCCGATGGGGGTCTGCTCGCCCTTCCTCAGTACCTTGCCGCTGAATGACCACGGCCTGGAATGGATTTTTCCACCCGTAGCCCTGGCCCACCCGCTGGACGACGGCACAGCTGTTTTGCTGCGCAAATCGGTCGCTGAAACCGCGGCTGGTCTCGGCAGCGACGGAGCGGCCTACCAGCGCCTCATTGGAGGCCTAGTCCTTCACTGGCAAGATCTGATCGCAGATATTCTCGCGCCGCCGCGTGTGCCCAAACACCCTGTATTGATGGCACGATTCGGATTAAACGCCATTCGTTCGGCTCGCAGTTTAGCTTGTGCACAGTTTAAGACGGAGAGAGCGCGGGCTCTCTTCGCCGGTCTGGGTGCTCACTCCATGTTGCCGCTCGAGAATCTAGCAACGGCGGCGGTTGCCCTAACGCTTGCGGTTCCAGCGCACGCAGCTGGGTGGCCGATCATTCGTGGAGGAGCGCAACAACTCACGGACGCACTGGTGTCTTACCTCAAATCGATTGGCGGAGAGGTCATCACTGGATGCCATGTCGAATTTTTGAATGATTTGCCGCCGGCGAAGGCTGTCCTGCTCGACGTGACACCACGCCAGTTCCTGAGGATGGCCGGATTCTATGGTCACCATGCACACGTTCCTGCCGGCGGCTCGTATTGGTATAAGCTTGAGCGCTATCGTTACGGTGTTGCAGCGTTCAAGGTTGATTGGGCACTAAGCGACCCAGTTCCATGGAGTGCGCCTGAATGCGCGTTGGCGGGGACCGTCCATCTGGGAGGAACGCTTGACGAAATCTGTGACTCAGAACGACGCGCCGCTGGGCCGCCGCGCATTGCGTCCGGATGGAGTTCCGAAGATCCTTTCGTCCTTTTCGCCCAGCCCAGTCTGTTTGATCCATCGCGCGCTCCCGATGGAAAACACACTGCGTGGGGTTACTGCCACGTCCCCAACGGATACACCGGGGACATGACTGCGGTCATCGAAAGGCAAGTTGAGCGGTTCGCTCCTGGCTTTCGCGCTCGCATACTTGCCCGCTCGGTGATGGGGCCAACCGAGCTTGAGCGACACAATCCGAATCTTATCGGCGGCGATATTGCAGGTGGAGAGCCCAGTCTGAGCCAGCTATTTCTGCGTCCGACCGCCAGCACTTACTCGACTCCGCTCCCCGGCGTCTATCTGTGCTCGTCTTCGACTCCACCCGGCCCGGGTGTTCACGGAATGTGTGGTTTTTGGGCGGCCGAGCGCGCGATTCGA
>Ga0209648_10000984_pt1 | contig 22686 bp, 18 predicted proteins | sample GraSoi2013_115cm_FD_185830 | JGI IMG/M metagenome (GOLD analysis project Ga0209648, IMG submission 185830) | Grasslands soil microbial communities from the Angelo Coastal Reserve, California, USA - Sample 9_17_2013_115cm (SPAdes) (version 2) | ecosystem: Environmental > Terrestrial > Soil >... | reverse complement strand
TTCGTCCACCAGGCTCCCAGACCACCGCCCGTTCCGGCGGAAGTCTGGATCAACAAACCGCTCAACTCAAATGAAAATACTCACTAAATTCCATGACCACTGGTCTCAAACTCGTTGACACGCGCCGTGTAGCGATCCGCTAAGTTATTGCCATACAGCCACTTACAGTAGAGACATCTACTCTACTCGCGAAGGACGCGACAGACACGGGGGCCAGAGTCCGTATCCTGCGTCAAACCCGCGATTGTATCCAAGATGCTATTAGCCACCCCAGTTGTACTGTGTAGAACGGTACGAAAGACCCATTTTCGCCTAACAAGAACTCTTATTAAGTACCATAAGTACTAAATCTATGTCGCTTGCAGCCTTGGTGGTCGGGATAGTTATTCCTGAGACCTATGCCTGGTGTGATGGGGTCCCGGGAAATGACAGACCAGCCAAGGGTAGTTGTCGGACGAATGTAGACAGTCTGGGCTCCGGGTGCGACTCGCAGTTGCGAGGAAAGTCGCGGAGGCGATATGCCCTTAGATGCGCTAGATCAGAAAACGCTGAGCAGCCTTCCGCGGCTCTCAGAGGTTTACGACGCGTACGGCGTCCAGGTCAATGCTTTGTCCGTGAACGAGATCTTTGCCCTGTACGAACGCACGGGTTTTCTCTATCCCGAGAAAGCTGCCCGGCTCCTTCCACACCTCGGACAAGTCAGAGATAACTGGCGGCGAATGTTGCGTGGGGGCGACTCTCTTCTTTACGTCCTGACGGCTGGCGACAAAAAAAGAGGCCGCGCCTCGATTGCTGTTTGGCGTACGACTCATTATGGCTGGACCTCTCAACACCTGGTTTCTGAGAATAATCCAATCGCGTCACGCGCAGTAATGCTGGCAGGAACGGCTGCAAGCATTCTGAGAGGCGTTGACGAATCACATCAAAATTGGTTTCGGCCAGAGAACCGCTTCCCCTCGAGAGTGTTCGGATCCATGGTTCAGACGATCGGCCAGTCTCTCTCATGCGTTCAGAGGCACATGTATTTCGCATTGCCGAGGAATTCGTCACTACCTTCGGGGGGCAGAGTTCGCGTTGTCCCTTATGATCCTTCTCATGAAGACGCCCTTTCCCTCATCGCTTCTGTCGCGCGCGGCAGTATTTACGTCACCGCCGAGCAGCTTACTACTGATCCAGAATTGACCGAGGTCGACGAGCTGTATAGCGCTGTAGGGCTTCGACGGACACGTCACGTTTGGTTAGCCTACCGGGAGTACAAGGACGAACCAATCGGTGCGGTTATCGCGTATCGCGGTCCTTTGGGCCTGAACTTCAGCTACATAGAAAATCGCTGCGACCTGCTGCTTCACCCTACGGTTCCCGAAGGTGACGCTGTGGACGTCGTGGCTGCGCTCCTCAGAGCATCTTCTTCCGCTTATGAAGACTTTGAGCTTGACGCGATTCCGGTGATTGCCGAGGAACTCGCCGCGCCGGCCTTATTTCAGCTGGGGGCAGAGTTCGTCCGCCACTACTGTCAGGGAACGTGGCTACAGGAAGGACAGCTCCGCTTCTACCGTCACGTGGATGGATTTTATTCGAGATTACAGGCGCGGGTTGAGAAACACACCATGCAACCAACACTCATAGCCCAGGAACGATGATGCATAAAGGCACGGCAACGGCGGACTACATCATGGAGGATCCCCGCGAGGGATTGCGCCTTGAGCTCAAGGTTGATCCCGATGCCTGGGTGCAGAAGTACTTGGCGCATCGAGTCTGCCCGGGGGCGGAGGTCCTTTCGGTGGGATGTGGTCCGGGCGTCATTTTGCGCGCGGTCGCCAATTTGGATTCGTCAATTAAGGCAACAGGCATAGACGTCAGCGAGGGGCGCTTGCAGCAAGCGAAGGAGAAAAATCGCGAGAATTCACGCGTGCAATTTGTTTGCGGCGATGCGCAGTCGATGGAGTTTCAATCCAATAGCTTCGACCTGGTGTACTGCCGCATGTTGCTGCAATACCTGAAGGAAAAGGAACGGGCAGTGTGCGAAATGGCGAGAGTTTGCAAGCCCGGAGGCACGGTTTTGCTGCAGGACCTGGACGGCCAGCTTTTGTGGCACTACCCGGAGAACCCCTCGGTACAGCGAACACTTGAAAAAGTTGTAGCAGCCCTGGGTGCTACAGGCTTTGACCCGTTTGTCGGGAGAAAACTCTTTTGGCTGGCGCAGAATGCGGGACTGACGAATATCGAAGTCCATGCGGAGTGCTACCACTTAATTGCAGGCGAGGCAGATCCACACATCTTGAAGCAGTGGGAATTGAAACTGGAGATTGCCAGACCGCAGCTGGCTCGGGCGCTCGGCAGCGAAAGCGAAGCCGAGGAACAATCACGGGCGTTCCTGGAATATCTTCGGCGGCCCGACACACTTACTTATTCCACCGTCTTCACAGTAGCAGGGGAGAAAACTATATGAGTTCGAACTCCTCGTCAGCACAAAGGCGATTTTCGCCTGCAGGGGAAATCGGCTTAGTCACTGACGAAGCTTTGCGCTGCGGAAGTTGTCGCCATCAATTCGGGATGTTTCTGGAGATGTGCTTCAAGGCTTACAGAATAAGTGGGCCACGTTTGGGACTAGAACAATAGCTCAATTCTGATTGCCGATAGCGTTTGTCTGGGATGCATACATGAATGATCGACAGAATCGACATCATCTGGAACGAGAAAAAGACCCGTTCCGACTGTCTGAGATGGTTCAGCGCCGGGAATCGTGCGCTGGTCTTGCTGACCACTTTCAAGAAGGGAAGCTAAATATGCTGTTCAATCGCGACCACAAGACCGGCCCAGCGATGAAAGCTGGGCGTATTTTCTTAGCTGGTTTTCTCTCAGTATTACTTGCCGGTAGCACGGTAGCCCAGAATTCACGAAACGTCCCCGACGTCACTGCGATGAGCATGGAAGACCTGATGAATTTGCAGGTGACCTCCGTCTCCAAGCGCACGCAAAAAGTGGCAGACGCCGCAGCGGCGATTTTCGTGATAACACAAGAAGATATCCGACGGTCGGGGGCGACCAGCATTCCGGAAGCGTTGCGACTGGTGCCGGGTCTTGAGGTGGCTCGGATTGACCAGAACAAGTGGGCCATCGGCTCGCGTGGCTTCAATGGACGTTTCGACAATAAACTGCTGGTTCTGATTGATGGCCGAAGTGTCTACACTCCTCTGTTTTCGGGCGTGTATTGGAACGTTCAGGATGTGATGTTGGAGGACGTGGACAGGATCGAAGTGATACGCGGCCCCGGAGCAACGCTGTGGGGAGCCAATGCCGTTGATGGCGTCATCAATGTCATCACCAAGAAGGCCAAATCCACGCAGTCCGCGGTCATGACGGCCGGAGCTGGAACGGAGGAACGAGCAGCTGGCGGTGTTCGTTATGGCAGCAAAGTGGGCGACAATACGTACTACAGAGCTTACACAAAGTATTTCAATTGGGGGCCTTCCGCATACCCATCAGGGATGACAGCTCACGACGGCTGGGATGCCTTGCGCGGTGGATTCCGCGCGGATTGGACACCCGCTGGAGCTAACTCGCTGACGCTGCAAGGAGACGTCTATCGCAGCAGATTCGATGAGACTCTGACTGTGGCGTCGCTATCTGCCCCCTATTCCAACACGTTTCCAAATGATGGGAAGTACAGTGGAGGAAACATCCTCGGGCGCTGGAATCATACTTCCGAGGGATCTTCGATGTCGTTGCAGATGTACTACGACAACACGACGATTACCGACCATTCTCTTTTCGGAGACCACCAGAACATATTGGACATCGATTTCCAGCACGGGTTTCACGCCAGCGATTCGCAACAATTCGTATGGGGGCTCGGTTACCGCTCGATCCGTGACAAGAACGACGCCAGTTTCACGGTTTCCCTGCAGCCTAATCAGGTCGCTCTGAATCAGTTCAGCACTTTTGTTCAGGATGAAATTAGCTTGGTTGACAATCGCCTGCAAATAACGCTGGGCTCCAAATTCGAGCGCAACGAATTCACAGGGTTTGAAATTGAGCCCAACGCAAGGTTGCTCTGGAACCTCACTCCCAACCAATCGATCTGGACCGCGGTATCGCGCGCCGTCAGGACCCCGGCCCTAACCGAGGAGGGCCTGCGGTTAAATTCAGCAGTTATACCCCCAGGGACGCCTTCGAACCCGACGCCGTTGCCGGCGATGGTGGCGGTTTTCGGCAGCCACCAGTTCAACTCGGAAGACCTTCTCGCGTACGAGCTAGGTTATCGAGTGCAGGCAACCAGTACTCTTTCGCTCGACATTGCAACTTTTTACAACAATTACTCAAACCTTCGCACTGCGGAGCCGGGTGCGCCTTTCGTGGAAGGGAGCCCCGCTCCAACCGATTTCGTGATCCCCTTTGTCGCCGCCAACAAGATGAGCGGTGGAACTTACGGCGTTGAACTGTTTGCAGACTGGAAAGTCGTTCCGAAGTGGAGGCTGGCGGGCTCCTACAGCTATCTGCAGATGGACATACACAAGAACATAGATAGTCAGGACCCAACTCCCGACAATCCAAACGGCTCAAGCCCTCGTCATCAATGGTATTTGAGGTCTTCAATCGACTTGCCCAAGCATTTTGAGCAAGACACGACGCTTCGATTTGTGGACCACCTCCCCAGCCTGAACCTGCCCAATTACTACTCTTTGGATGCGCACTTGGGTTGGAGGCCGGTTACGAGCCTGGAGCTGTCGATCGGCGGCCAGAACTTGCTGAATAACTGGCACTTTGAATTCATGCCGGATTTTGTAAACACTTCGCCGACCGTGGTGAAGCGCAGCATTTTTGGAAGTATTACTGTGAAGTTTTAGGTTGATTGACTTGTGAGCTTTCAGATTGTCGGCTACCAGCGGACGGTTAATTTGATGTTGAGACGACTGGGAATTCTGATCGTGGCACTCAGTGTTTCGCTGAGTTGGGCGCCCGAGACCTTTGCACAGGTTCCGGACTCGTCCGATTCCTCAGAATACTTGATCAAGGCGGGCTTTATTTACAATTTCGCCAAATTCGTGGAATGGCCGGCGGCCGCTTTTGCCCAGCCTGATTCCCCAATTGTAATCGGCATTCTTGGGACAGATCCGTTCGGAAGCCTCATCGATCGAATCGTCGAAAACAAGAAAATCGGTGCCCGGGGATTCGTCGTCAAACGGCTGAAGTGGGGCACGGATCTCAAGGATCTCAAGGAGTGCAAAATCCTGTTTGTGGGCGCTTCAGAAAAAGCACACCTAGATGACTTGGTGCAGATTGTGAAGAGCCTGCCAATCCTGACAGTCGGCGAAACAACCGGGTTTGCAGAGCGCGGCGGCGTGATTCGATTTGTCCTGGAAGACAACAGAGTGCGCTTTGAGATCAACGTTGAGGCAGCTCGCCAAGCAGACCTGACGATCAGTTCCAGATTGCTTACCCTGGCGAAAATCATCCAACAAGCCCCAGCTGACACGAGGAAGCCGGGATGATCCTCCAAAATCTATCCATCAAGCGGAAACTCACCCTGATAACGATGCTAACGAGCAGCATCGCTCTAATCCTTTCCTCGGTTAGCTTTCTTATCTACGATCTCGTCTCGTTTCGTCACCTCCTTAGCCAGGATTTAATGACCCAGGCTGAGATTATCGGGTACAACAGCGCGGGGGCCATGGAGTTCAAGGACGAGCCCGCTGCAACCGCAACATTGGCTGCCCTCACGGCAAAAGAAGACATTGTCACTGCTGTCTTATATAAGCCCGACGGAAAGATCTTTGCCCACTATTTTCGAAGCAACACGGCGTTCCCAGGGTTTCTTCCTTCTCATTTGCAAGAGAAAGGCTACCGTTTTGAATCGGGATACCTGGAGGTCTTCCAGGAAGTCACCATCAATGGAGAACACGTTGGAACGCTGTTCTTACAATCCGATATGCGCCAATGGAGTCTGCGCGCAAAACGGTACGCAAATATTCTCATCATATTTGTGCTGGTCTCCGGTCTGTTCGCACTGCTTGTCTCTTCGAAACTTCAAGGTTTGATTTCAAAGCCCATTCTGCACTTGGAAGACACGATGCGAATGGTTTCTTCAAACAAGAATTACGCTGTCCGGGCCGTCAAAACGTATAGCGACGAAATCGGCAGATTGATTGATGGATTTAACACCATGCTGTCCGAAATCCAGCAGCGGGATACCGCGCTGCAGAGCACTAATGGTGAGTTGAAGACCCGCACGCAAGAGCTGGAGGAAGAAGTATTTCAGCGCAAACAGGCCCAGGAAGAACTGCTCAAGGCAAAACATGCAGCCGAGGAGGCCAACCGGGCCAAGAGCATATTTCTCGCGAATATGAGCCACGAGTTGCGCACTCCTCTCAACGCCATCATCGGATATAGCGAAATGCTAGAAGAGGAAACCCGGGACACAGGCAAGATCGAGAATGTCCAGGACCTCCGAAAAATTCAGGGGGCCGGGAAACACTTGTTGTCGTTGATCAATGATGTGCTCGACCTTTCGAAAATTGAAGCTGGCAAGATGGGGCTTCACCTAGAGACCTTCGACGTGTCACAAGTGATCGAAGAGATGGTCACGACTCTTCAGCCCGCCGCAGCGAAGAATGGCAACTCAATTCAAGTCCATCTTGCGGACAACGTGAACACGATGCGTGCGGATGTCACAAAAGTCCGCCAGATCCTATTCAATCTGCTGAGCAACGCCTGCAAATTTACAGACCACGGCAGCGTCTCCGTGAGTGTGGATCCAATCCAGTTGGAGAATCGAGAGTGGATTCAATTCCAGGTGCGGGACACCGGGATTGGCATCTCTGCCAAGCAAAAGGAAAACTTGTTTCAAGAGTTTGCCCAGGCGGATGCCTCAATTGCCCGCAAGTATGGCGGGACGGGCCTAGGACTCGCCATTACGCACCGCTTCGTTCAACTGATGAAAGGGCAAATCTGGGTCGAGAGTGAGTCCGGTCAGGGAGCCACCTTTACGGTCCGGCTGCCCGCGCAAGTCGTTATCGAGACAGCTGAGTCCGCGCCGTCAAATCGTGCCAGCAAGGTCCCGGCGGCATCGTCCGAGACGAAAACCGGCCTGGAAACGATTCTGGTGATAGACGATGACCCGTCGGTCCGAGACCTGATGTCGCGCTTCCTGACAAAACTGGATTTCCACGTGGTCGCGGCCGCGAACGGAGAAGAAGGCCTTCGCCTTGCGAAGCAAGTTGATCCGCTACTTATAACGCTTGATGTAGTTATGCCTGACTGCGATGGATGGACCGTTTTAAACAAGCTCAAGAGCGATTCCAAGTTGGCGGAGATTCCGGTCATTATGGTCACCGTCGTCGACAATGAGGCCATGGGCCTGGACATGGGAGCCTCGAATTATCTTATCAAGCCGGTCGACCGGGACCGTCTTGCTGTTCTTGTAGAAAAGCACCGTGTCGCTCGCTCTTCTACTATCACGGACGCCAGTACGGTCCCCTTTTCCTATGTTGCAGAGGGTCCAGCCGGCCGCAAGACTGTCGGAAGTAGGGTTCCCAAGACTAGGAGAAACTGACATGCCGAAGATCCTGCTAGTCGAAGACAACGAAATGAATCGGGACATGCTCTCCAGGCGGCTGCAGAAGAGAGGTTATACCGTCGTGACGGCACAGGACGGCGAAAGAGGTCATACATTGGCGTGTTCGGAAGCACCTGACCTCATTCTTATGGACATAAGTCTTCCGGCAATGGACGGCTGGGAAGTTACTCGCCTCTTGAAGGCCAACGCATCTACTCGCCACATCCCCATCATCGCGCTGACCGCTCACGCCATGGTAAGCGACCGGGAAAAGGCGATTGATGCCGGTTGCGATGACTATGACACCAAGCCGGTCGATTTTAGCCGTTTGAGCGAGAAGATTGAGAATTTACTGGTCGCAAAGAAAGTCTCATGAAAACACATACGAGCAGATTACTCATCGTAGATGACAATGAAATGAACCGGGACATGCTTGCCCGCAGGCTGGCACGGAAAGGCTACGAGATCGGGCTGGCGGAAAGCGCGCGGCAGTTGCTGCAACGCGTCAAGCAAGACGGTGTCGATCTGGTGCTTTTAGATATCGAAATGCCGGAAATTAGCGGCCTTGATGCACTAAAAACGCTGCGTGAGGCTTACTCTCCGATCGAACTGCCGGTCATTATGGTGACCGCAAAGAACCAGAGTGACGATATCGTGAGGGCGCTGGACTTGGGAGCCAACGATTATCTGACCAAGCCGATTGACTTTCCTGTTGCTGTCGCACGCATAGGCACCCAGCTATCACACAAACGGGCACAGGAAGCATTGAGGGAGAGTGAGGAGCGCTATGCCTTGGCGGCTCAAGGCGCCAACGATGGCCTTTGGGACTGGAATGTTCTTACTAACTTTGTGCATTACTCGCCTCGCTGGAAGGCCATGTTGGGCTGTCAGGAGGGCGAAATCGGGGACAAACCGGAAGAATGGTTCGGCCGGATTCATGACGCGGATCGAGAACGGGTCAAACAGGAGATCATCGCTCACCAAAAAGGTTTGACTCCCCATTTTGAGAGCGAGCATCGGGTGCTGCATAAGGACGGATCGTTCCGTTGGATGTTGAGCAGAGGGCTGGGAGTTCGTGACGCTTCGGGAAAAACTTTGCGAATGGCCGGATCGCAGACCGACATCACCGAAGGAAAGGTCTCCGATCCGCTGACGGGTTTACCTAATCGTTTGCTATTCATTGATAGACTCGGACGCGTCATCAAACATGCGAGGCGCCGCAAAGACCATTTGTTTGCGGTTCTCTTCCTGGACCTTGATGGGTTCAAGATGATCAATGATAGTGTCGGCCACCTGATCGGGGATCAACTCTTGCTCGGTGTCGCTAACAGATTGGAGAAGTGCCTGAGGTCCACCGACACGGTTGCGCGTTTGGGTGAATCCTTCACTGTTGCGCGGCTAGGTGGAGACGAATTTACCGTCCTGCTTGATGATCTCAAAGATCCGAACGATGCGAAGCGAGCCGCCGAGCGGCTTATGAAGTCACTGGCTTCCCCGTTCATCTTAGGGGGCAAAGAGTTATTTACTTCGGTGAGCATCGGAATTGCTTTGAGTAATCCCGCCTACGAGCAACCCGAAGAAATCTTGCGAGATGCTGACACCGCTATGTACCGGGCAAAGTCTCTTGGCAAGGCCCGTTACGAAGTATTCGATGCAGATATGCGCGCGAGTGTAATGGCTCGCTTGCAGTTGGAGACCGACTTGCGCCGCGCCCTCGAACGGGAGGAATTTCGGAATTTCTATCAACCGATCGTATCTCTTGCTTCGGGGAAAATTGCCGGCTTTGAGGCTTTGTTGCGCTGGCAGCATCCGACTCGTGGGTTACTCGGACCGGAAGAATTTATTACAGTTGCCGAGGAAACGGGGCTCATTCGTGAACTGGGCTGGTGGAATTTGCGTGAAGCTTGCCGCCAGATCAGCGATTGGAAGGCCCAACCCGATGCCGATCCCGACTTAATCATCAGCGTGAACCTTTCCGCCAAACAGTTTCTGCAGCCGAATCTGGTCGCAGATATAAAGGGGTTGCTCCGTGAACTCGCTTTTCCTCCAGAATCTCTGAAGCTGGAAATCACCGAGAGCACCGTCATGGGTGATCCTTCGGCGGCGGTGGAAATGTTGCTGCAAATGAAAGCTTTGGGGATCCGTCTGGCCATCGATGATTTCGGGACGGGTTATTCTTCATTGAGTTACCTACATCGTTTTCCGCTTGATACCTTGAAAATCGATCGTTCCTTCATCAGCGGCATGTGCGAAGGCGGTGAGGGTATGGAGATTGCCAAGACAATTATGCCGCTGGCGAATAATCTCCGGCTCGATGTCGTTGCGGAAGGAGTGGAAACGATTGAACAAGTCACATTTCTGAAGAAGCTAAGCTGCAAGTTTGCGCAGGGTTTTTATTTCTCCAAACCGTTAGCGGCGGAGGAAGCGGGAGCGCTATTGGTGGGACAGCCGGCGTGGAAATAGGGCCTGGGCTATGACGAAGATCTCATCAAGCATTTTGTTGGCGTCCAGGAAAATTCCGTCTCGTTGCCGCTATCGTGCGCCACGAGAAACAGTTTCGAGCTTACGCGGGATGCCATGAAACTAGCCTGGCAGAATATCATTCATGACCGGTCTCGCTTCTCGGTGACCGTGCTCGGCGTGACCTTTGCGGTATTTCTGATGGTGTTTCAAGGCAGTCTCCTGGTCGGCTTCCTGCGGGCTGCGTCCAGGCTAATCGATGCCAGTGACTCGGATATCTGGATCACAGCGAGAGGAGTGCAGGCCTTCGAATTTGGAACAACTCTGGAAAGCCGTGTTAGGGAGATGGCGGCTGGTGTTCCAGGAGTGATGGCAGCGGACCGCGTCTGCATGGCGTTTGCGGTCTATCGTACTCCCAATGGAAAGCAACAGGTCGTTGCCTTGGTCGGAGCGGACCCTAATGTAGGAAAGCGCTTCCCAGTTCCCGATGTGCCCGGGTTGGCCGCAGAGGTATCTCCTGACGCGGTTCTCTACGACGTGAGCGATCGGGACCTGATTGCGGTGTCGGCATTGCCGACAGAAGTTGAAATTAATCGTCACCGCGCGAGTATCGAGCGCCAGGTCGAAGGTTATGGCGCATTCCTCGGCGTCCCTTTCTTGTTTACTTCGTATCGCAATGCGATCCGGTACTTGGGTTTCGGACCTGAGGACGCCATGTACATCGTCTTGCGAGTCAGCGAGGGCTCCTCCGTTTCGGATGTTAAACAAAGCCTGCAGGAACGGCTACCGGAGGTCGACGTACTGACTAGGGACGAATTTGCTCACAAATCTCGAATGTATTGGACGATAAAAACGGGGGCTGGCGGCGCGATTCTGACCGCCGCGGTTTTGGGCTTTTTGATCGGGCTGGTTGTTGTTTCTCAAACCATCTACGCGAACACGATGGAGAACATCGAGGAATACGCGACCTTGAAAGCCTTAGGAGCGCCCAAGTCGCTCGTGGCGCGCATCGTCCTCACTCAGGCCCTGCTCTGTGGTGCAGTCGGCAGCATTCTGGGGCTCTTCACGGTGATTCCGGTTATCAATTATGCAAAGTCGCTGATTCCTTGGATCTACATGCCCTGGTGGTTGCCGGCTGTAATGGTCCTGCCAAGTATGACCATGTGTTCATTGGCATCCATCGCTTCGGTTCGGAATGCTCTTACCGTAGAGCCTGGGAGGGTGTTCCGTGCCTAAAAGTCACCTCATGAATACCGTCTGTGAAGACTCAGCGGAGCTTGCTTCGAGCGCAGTCGACGTAGATCTGCCGAAAGGCGCTGCCAATCCTGAGGCGTTAGCCACTGAGGATCAGTTAGAACCTGGTCTCACTGTCCATGATGTAAGTTCCAGTCATTTTCTGGGCGTCGAGCGTGCAAGTGTCTCATTCGGCAAAGGGGGCGCGCGTGTTTGTGCGTTGCGCGGAGTTTCACTTATGTTCGAGCGCGGTACGCTTTCCTTGGTCATGGGTCCTTCGGGGAGCGGGAAGACGACGTTGCTGTCTATCCTTGGCTGCTTGTTATCACCTGATGAAGGATCGGTGTTCGTGGATGATGTCACGGTGAACCAGCTAACCGAAACAGAGAAGACCGCCATTCGCCAAAAGAAAATCGGCTTCGTGTTTCAAGCATTCCGCCTCTTCCACTCTCTCTCGGCGATCGACAATGTTGCGCTTGGTTTCGAACTTCGCGACCCGAGGCAGTCTCAGCGATTGGAAATGGCGCGACACCTGCTGGATCAATTCGGTCTGGGTGATAAATGCAACCAAGAGCCTAATGAACTCAGTCCGGGAGAAAGACAGCGGGTCGCCGTTGCAAGAGCGCTTGCGGGTAATCCTCCGATTCTTCTCGCGGATGAGCCGACCGCATCTCTGGATGCTCAAGCGGGAAGGAATATCTGTCAAATTCTTCGGAATCAAGTTGACGAACATGGAAAAACTGTTGTGGTCGTGAGCCACGATCCGCGTTGGCGGGAATTCGCCGATCGTGCAATCTCTCTATGTGACGGCCAAGTAGAACAAGAGGAGAAGAATCTATGACGGCCCGCAGCAGATGGGGCATTGGTGGCTCCGCGATCTTCTTGGTCACTGTGGCTGTCGCGTTCCTGGGGAGTACACGGAACAGGAATTCGGTGCAAGCTCGTGGGATACCTTCCGATAGTGCTACTGCGACTGTTGCATTTGCCTCCCCCGGAAGGGTCGAGGGGGCTTCGGAAACGACTCAGGTAGGGGCAGCTGCGGATGGCATCCTAAAGGCCGTCTACGTAAAAGAAGATCAGCTCGTAAAGAGAGGGACATTACTTGGCGAGATCGCCTGTGATGATTTGCAAGCAAGTTTACAAACCACGATAGCCGAGGCTGATGGCGCACGCCAGACAAGAACCCGGCTTCTGCGTGGTGCTCGTGATGAGGAGAAGAAAATAGCGACTGAAAAGACGGCAGCCGCCCGCGCGACATTTGAAGAGGCTAAGTCGCGGCTGGAGATGCAGCGCGCTCTTTATCAAAGGGAGCAGGTCTCCCGGGCCACTTTTGAGCAAGCTGTCCGTGATCTCGGAGTCGCAGATGCTAATCTGCAAGCCGCCGTTCGAACTGAGGAGTTGCTTGCCGCGCCTCCATTGCAAGAAGAAAAGGCCCGAGCGGATGCAGATGTGCTTGCGGCGGAGGGTCGCGTTCGAACGGCCCAGGAACGTATTGGGAAGTGCTCCATTGTTGCCCCAATCGACGGAACCGTATTGAGGGTTTACGCCAGGAGGGGTGAGTCCTTCAGCACGGTCGCTCCCCGCCCACTGTTCAGTCTCGCGGATACTTCCTCTCGGCACATTAAGGCGGAAATAGACGAAAGAGACGTAGATAAAGTGTCTATCGGACAAAAGGTTGTTATCCAGGCAGATGCTCTTGACGGAAAGAGGCTCAATGGGTCGGTCGTGAGAATATCTGCAATGATGGGTAGGAAGAGCATCTCCACGGGCGATCCATCAGACAAGAGCGACCGGGATATTCTAGAAGCCGTGATTGATCTAAAGGATGATACACAATACTTGCCAATTGGGCTCAGGGTTACAGTACAATTCTTGGCTAACGGTTCGCCCAAAAAATAACGCACGACAGTGACGAGCAGATGAGACTGACCAAGCGCCTTCGTGGAGCGCTCTGCGCGTATTACAAGATCTTCCCGTCAGCGCGCGCGACACCGTGGCGTATCGCTCGTCGAAGTTTATCTCTCGGAACAAAGCCAGAGTGGCTGCAGGCTGTGAGCGTTGCGGCCACCCTGCGGGGACATGGCCGTCATCCTTCGCGAGGCGCGTATCGCCTCGACGAAGCGCTGGCCCATTATCGTCAAGCTCTAGCGATCGATGAAGCGCAACTGGCGGCTCATCCGACTATCTCGGCGCACGTTATTACATCACTTAAAATTATGGCGATACCGGCTATATTCTCGGTAAGCGCGGCGACCCCAATGCGGTGCCCTCGTACGACAAATAGGGCTCTTGCCATTCGCGACGCGAATGTCGCAGCCCATACGCGTGACAGGAAGAGCACGCACGGATCTGGGCAACACGCGCAACTACATTGGCGGGCTCCTCCTGATTCTTGATTCCTTCAAGGAGGCCTTAAGTATTCGGGAAGCCGAAGGCAAGCCGTCCAATAGGCGGCGCAGCAAGTCGTGGAGGGCAATCAGTACAATTACTTGGCCCCTCGAGGGCATCTCAATCCTGAAATGAAACCTCGCTGGAAGAGGGGAACTCCCGCGGAATCCAAATCGAACTGAACAACGACATTCTTGCCATTCAGTTGCACAGTCTGACCGCCCATCCCGCGAAGTGTCGACTCAAGATGGAAACCCGTTGCTGTGGGCATCCAGTTGTAGTCTTGGAAGAACTGGAACGTACCCCACGGTCCGGGGTATTGTCCGTAGCTCATGCCATTCAGCGTGAGGGTCGCCCCGGCTTGGTTCCCCGGCCACGTGAAAGTCTGCGTTTTTAGCGTGCCGCCGCTCAATTTCAAGTCCTGACCATCGATTGTCACGACCTCGCTTGTTTCACCCTCGGGCGCGCGGGCCCTAAGAGTGAATTGGAATTGTGGTTGGATCGGGTTGCCCGAGTAGAGAGCGCGTTGGATGCTGGCGGCCTGATTAATCAGGTGAGAATAGTTCGTCTTGCCGCTCTTTTGCACGTATTGGGAGCCCTGCAACTCGAATACTGCCTTATTGGCATCAAGAAATTTTGAAACGGCACCAGTGCCTAGCTGAAAGACCCCGTTAAACTCGGCCAGAGTGGCACTCTGATGCGAATTTGGATCGAAAGGAAATTTGGCGCCGAGAGTCAGCAAGGCGCTGCAGAACTGCGGCACCCCGGTTGGACCGCCCGGAGGTTGAGGATTAGGTGGTGGGGCCGTAGGAGCGAGCAGCAGGCTGATGACTGTGGTGTCCACCTTCCATGTAGGGTCGTTAGTCTTCACGACCTGCGTCCTCGCGACATTCCTGGCTTGCAACGATAGATTGCTACACTCGTTGAGCTTGGCTTGGCGGGGGTCGGGAGTAACTCCGGGTTGGGCCGGCATCGTCAAGTAGCTATCGAGGCAGAACTTCACTGCCACCAGAGCATTTGTGTAGACATCATTAGATGGCTGCTTTAACTGTTCGCGGCAGGATTGGGGGGTGGGTTTTGCAGCCACGACTTCCTGAACCGGTTGGAATGCCACCGCGATTTCAGGAGAGGCATCCGCTACATTCTGTGAAATCTCGCACAGAAGTGCAAGAAGTGGCGACCTGTTGCCCGTGAGTTTCTCAAGCTGTCTGGATTCGTCCTGCGGACCGACAAAGTGTCGCACAGTTGCGCCACCCAGAAACTCACGCCACTGTTTCTTGTAGTCGGCTTCGTAAAGAGCGCGGACGTCCTGCGGCGAGACATTTTGGGTGGTGCGCGTCCCCGTCGCCGTTCCGAGGACCCAGTCATCCCCGCCCGCATAGTTTTCGGGGTGGGAAATAGCGTCGGTCATCACCTTCCATCCGGCGCCGGTAAAAGCGCCATCGATGATCTTCGTTTCGGCCACAACGTCCTTCGCTTCCGGGTACCGCTGCAGGAAATTGAAGCTGGGAACAGCCTGATTGGCCTTGACCAGCATCTTTTGATAGACAAGTTGGGCCCCGGTAGCGAAGCTATTTAAGAACCTGCGAGCGGGTTGGACGACGAACGAATCCTCCGGAAGCGAAAAAGGATTTTCCGCCCGAAGCTCATCGGCGTAAAAGTCGAACTGCGCGCGAGCAAGCTGCTGGCGCTGCTCTTCCACAGCACTGTTGCCCAGCCATCGATTCATCAAAACAGGCGAAAGGAATTGGCGCGTACTCTTATCGGAGTTCGAAGTGGTAATTAGATAGGCTTTGAGAGATTCGTAGGGTCTCTGCCACTCGTCGCTGGGGCTCGCGGCGGGAGGCAAGGTTCTCAGCGATTCACCCAGGCCCGTCTCCACTCCACCGAGCAAGAGTTGCCTGAAGCGCGTGAAGTACAAATTGCGGAAATCATCGTAAATTTCGTTGCCGCTGTAGAGTCCCCAGCGCAAATGCAAAGGCGTTCCGTGGCGGTACTCAGTGAGCCTCTGAAGCTGCTCACGCGCGGCATCCAGGCGCCGCAGATCTTCGAGCGAAGCCATCGACGGAGCTTGTGCGTTGATGGAGACAATGGCCTCCGCCGCGCTGCGGACTTCCTGTTCCAGCGCTCGATTCCCGAAAAATGAAATGATCATGCCGAAAAACCAGATGACCGCAATCGCAGCGACGGCCGCCAGGAGCACGCGCTTCAAAACATTGGCACGCGAGCTGGCGCCGCTGGCTCCCAGGGCGGCACGGTCCTGCAAAATGACATGGCTGAAGATATGGCTGAGAAACAGCCACTGCGTTGTTCTCCGGGATTCTCCAGCGGAGCCACTGACCGTTGCAGTTTGCCAGCCCTGCGACTGTGTCTTGGTAAGATCATCCGCGCGCATCAGCGAAGTGGCATTGGCTGAAAATGGGCGCGCTTGCATGACGGAAGTCTTCGAGGCCAGCACCGTGCCGCCAAGAGGATTCGCGGCCTCCACCTGCCGGATTCCCGTGAAATAGAATCCGCGGAGGAAGGCGCTGGTGCGGAGATGGCTTGGGCGGCAAAGGTCCACGAGGAACTGCGTGGCGATGGCAATGCGCTTTTGAAGCTCGCGGGGAAATTCATAGATACCAGGAAGTTTTTCCGGGTTGCGCTCACGATAAAGCAAGCCTGGACGGCATTCCGCGAGGGAATGGAACATGGAATTGAAAGCCCCAGTGAGCCGTTTGGTTTCCTGCTCCGCATAAACACCCGTGGCGGAGGCAGGGAGAGGCGGAAGCGTGACGCCCAGAACTTGCGTGACTTCGCTGTCACTCAGGTTGCGGAAAAAATCGTCGAAGAATGGCAGACGGTCTGCTCGCGTGAACAGGACGTAGACGGGGAAACTAATTCCGAGAGTCTGAGAAATCTGCTCGAGCCGAGCGCGGATGGCGCGGGACTGTGCGGTGATTTCTTCCGGACCAGCGGCTTTGGCGAGTTTTTCGCTGTCATAGCAGACAACCGCGACGCGTGGAGCCGCCGGTTTTCCGCTAAAAATTGACCTGAGTTTGCCTGGCGCCAAGCGATGCAAGAGGCGGGTCCACAAGTTCGCGTCACCCAGAGTTTTACCACCCATCTCGACGAAAACCGCCTTGCGTGCAAACCAAAGATTCGCCAGGCGAGTCGGCGCGATATTGCCCTCCTGGTAGACTTGGCCAGAGAGCAGTTCAGGTTCGAGGCCAGACTGGGTCGCCACGCAAGTTTTGCCCGCGGCGGAGTCTCCAACGAGAAAAATGACTGGCAGGGAAGATAGCCGCGTGCCGCTGGGAAGCTGCGTGGAAGAGGCCACACGAGCCTCTGCTTCCCGCAGTACCAGGAGAATGTCCTCCGCCACCCCTGCACCCGAGGCGCTGTCGGCGCCGGAGGAGGTCCCGCCAGCGGGCTTGGTTTTTTGCCGGTTCCGCAGCCACCATACGATTGCTGCGACTGCAAGGGCGAGGAGCAGGAAGATGCAGAGACGGAAGACCCACAGATTGGCCCCCTGCAAATTCAACCAGAGCGCGCCGAACCACGCTATCATGGCGGCGAAGACCAGCCCGACGCCTCCAACGAAATGTTGCCAGGAAAGTTGCATCAGTCCCCTACCATCCCAAGAATGCGGCGAGCGCATGGACTTTGGAAGCGTCGCTGCCCAGCAGTGCCCTGAAGAGCACGAAAAACAACAGAGCGATGAAAACGCCGGCCAGCGCGCCGACGGCTAGACGCCGGATCCATGGGTCCGCGCCGGTGGTCTGGATATTGCCTTCGGGAACGGCCCAGTCCGGGGACAACCCAGGGAGTGGACCGCGCACGCGGCGGATCTTCTCTGCGATGGCATCGAGTACGGGGCGCACCGAGTCCAGATCGCCAAGGCCGTACTTTCCTTTGTAGCCGAGAAGAATACAGAGCGAATAGACTTCCAGAAGATCAGCAGCACCGTGGGAATCGCCGCGGGTCAAGAGACGTTCGATATTTTCGAAAAAAACCTCTCCCGCGCGGTGGTGTCCAAACATCTCTTCCTGAAGGGGCATACGAGGCCAATCGGAGAAGGCCGGATTGGTGGAGTTCAGGATGGACTCATCCAGGAAGGCTACGATAGCGAAGGTCGCCAGTCGCACATCCTCGGGCGGATACAGCTTGCTGATGCCTTCCTTTTCCGCAGCGCGCAGTGCGCTTTGCATTTGCGCGCGGAAGGCCTGCGCGTCGTTAATGACCTGGCGGTTGGCGCGCAGCCGCACAATGACAGTCAACAGGTTTTGAAACACGATGGCAAGATTGTCGCGCCGCCGGTTCGTTGGTTGCGGCGGGGGCTGAATGCTAGTCGCGCCAAAGAGGGTCGCACCCATGGGAGTCCTTTCAAGAATCCAGAATCACAAGTAGCTCGATTTCCGGCAGCGGAAGTTCGCCCGGAACGTAGACGCCAACGCCGCGCGTCTGGACGATCTGCTCCCAAGCGGAACCCGCTCGGCTGATTCCAAAGTAATGGCTTTCGACCTTCGGCGCCACGGCAGAGGGCGGCACAGGCAAATGCGACAGCGCCAGTCCGGGCAGAGCCGCCTTCACGACCTCGGGCAGCAGTTGACGGGAGCAGATTTTTACGAGCCGTTGCGTGCGAGAGATCAATTCAAGCTCGCCGATTTCCGAGCGGATGGCGAAGATCCATCGCGCACGGTCCAGGCAGCGTTGGTCGGTGATCTCGCCCTCATAGAAATACCGGCCGGTTTGCTTGAGCGGCACCGAAATGCAGTTCGATGGAACCACCAGTTCAAGGTGCGCGCGGATGTGCTCGTCGAGATCCTGGAAGCACTGCCCGAGATTCAAGTGGTCATAAGCAGGAAGCGTTTGCGGGTGCGAGTCAAGACCGAACGTGCACAGTCCACCACCAAGCCGGGCCATCTCCAGATAAAGCTGTTCCGGGTGGCCCCGTTCCGACGAACAAAGATGTCGCAACACTGCGAGGCTGGTATTGATCGTATGCACGAACCAAAAGCTCGCGATTTCCTGTGAGGAGAATCCTGCCATGCCACGGCCACCCCCGCGTGCGCGGGAGAGCGTCGCGCTCTTTTCATCCAGGATTCCAATCAAACGCCGGGAGATCATCATCAAGCGCTCGCTTGCGGTGATCTGCAAGCAGGGGGGGATGAACCGTGGGTCGTAGAGAAGATGTCCCGTGCCATCGCGCATGATGCGGGCGATCGGAAGGCAAACCATCCCTTCCCGCGGTTCCACGTCGAGGAGGAAACGAATGTTTTTTCGAGCCAGATGAACGGGACGATCATCCCGCCCGGTATTGTCGTCGTGCAAGCTTTGCACTTCCGCAGCAAATCTGAAGTGATCTTGGGGCGCGTTTGATTCCATGACGCAATTGGGTCCCTGTGCTTGCAGCGACGGCACAGCAAGATAAACAGTGGTGGATTCCACTGTGGGAGGGAAAAGATCGGCGATGTAGCGAGAGGGCGGCAGTGGATCCGAATCCGGCATGTGGAACGCCAGGCCATCGGGAAAAATTCCACGCGCGTGAATCAGCGCTACGTTTCCGTTTCGCAGCGCTTCGGCGTCGAGATCGAGCCCCACCAACCCGTACGGTTCGAACCAGAGACTTGTCGTGGAGAACTGGATTAAGTCTTCAAAAGATTGGGTTTGCGCTTGGAAGTGGTGGGGCGCAAGATACATTCCCTCGAACCAAACCACCTTGGAGAGATGTTTCATGGACGAGAAAACCGGGCCAGAACCATTCATCCTTTTGTCTCGCGTTCCCGTTTCCCTTGCCGACAAAGACGGCGGAGCGGATCCTTTGTTCCTCTCCGAAACGAGTAAGTGCGCGATGGCAAGAGAGCCGAAGACCCGATTTGTGGCATAACTATGGCGTTTGCCCCAAGGGTTGTCAAGCGAGTTCGATGCTGATGCGGTGATATTGCGGCCTGCATTGCCGGTCGCTGAAAGAATGCTAAGACCATGAATCTGCTTGAGATGGGGACGGACACGCAGTTCGCTGCGCTACGAAGTTTCCTCGCCGCCGCCGCTTACCGGGAGTCCCGGATTTGCGAAAAATTGGGACTGGCGTCCGCCGAAGCGCTGGATATGGCCGCGTTCTCCTACAATCTGAAGGAAAGAGTAACGTCTCCAGAGCCGCTCAATACCCTTATCCGGTTGTTTTTGCTGGGTGAATTTGTGCCCATTTCCGAAGCGGAAGCTCAGTTTCCGGGTTCCGCATGGGCGGCCATGAACGCGCTGGGACTAATCGAGGATGATCGTTCGCACTGCATTGAAGGAGGAGACTTCACGCCCCAGGATTTCACCCTAACCAACGATTATCCTTGTCCTGATGGATTGCAAAGTGCAACCTTGGATGGGGTACCTGCTGGTGCGCTGTGATGGTTCGAAAAGCACGGGAATTTATCGAGCTGATCGGCTTGCTGGTCAGCGGGGGATTCCTGCGCGTAGAAGAGATCAAACAGCCTGCGGCAACAGAATGACCAGCTCCAGCTGCGGCGTGGAAATGTCTCCGGGGACGTAGGCGGCCAGGTTTCTCGCTTTTCCAATCGCTTCCCAAGCTGAGCCGGACTGATTCAAGCTGAAGTATTGGTAATTTAGTTTAACGGGGATGGAGCTAGGCTTGGCCACATGGGTCAGCAAGACACCTGGCAAGGCTCGGCGCACCAGCTGCTCGACTTGAGTGGCCGACGAGATCTTGACGAGCTGAGGAACCTTCTTCGCCAATTCGGTTTCATTCAAGTTGGAATTCACAGCGAGAAACATTTTTGTGCCTACCAGATACTTGTCTTCCTCAATTGTGGTGGAGTAGATGGACGGCTGGACCAGCTTGAGTGGAAGCGCGACGAAATTGCTGGGAACTACGGTTTCGAGGAGTTCGCGCACCTTTTCGTCAAGGTCGGCAAAGCAGGGGCCCAGCTCATCGTGGTCGTACGCCGGCAGGTCGCGTGGCTGAATCTTCAGGGAAAACGTGGAGAGGGAACCGCCGAGGGCGGAAAGCGCGCGGTAGAGTTTCTCCGGATGGGCCTTGCCCGTCTCGTAGAAATGGCGCAGCACGGGGAGGTGACTGTTGACCGTGTAGAGTAGCCAAAAGCTGGCGATATCCGAGGCCGTAAAGTCCGCCAGGCTGGCGCTCCGCTGCCGACGGCCTCCCGCGAGAATGCTGCTCTTTGCGGAAAGGATCTCCGTGAGCCGGCGGGTGATGCCAATCAAAAACTCGCTGGCGGAAATGTCCAGCAGCGGCGGGATGAAGTGCGGATCTTGCTGGAGAGTTCCGGCGGCAGTGCGCCTTATTCGTGCGAGTCGCAAATAGGTACAGCCCTCGCGCGACTCCCCTTCCACAAGGAATCGCATGTTCTTCCGCGCTAGCTGCACAGGTTTTTCGGAGCTGCCGGTATTTTCGTCGCGCAGGTTCGCGACTTCAGAAACGTACCGGGTATCCGCGTTGCGCTCGGAGATCGAGACGTTGAGCCCGCGTTCGCGGTGATGCGGGATGGCCAGATAGATATCCGCGCTGGCTTGATCGGCCTCGAAGTACGGAGCCAGCGGTTTGGGGGCAGGGGCGTGATCCGAGTCCGGAATGTCAAAAGGGAGCCCGTCGGCGAACATGCCCACCGCCCGGGTCAAGGCAAAGTTGCCCCCGGCGAGGGCCTCCTGATCGATGCGCAGCTCATGAAGACCCCAAGGGCAGAAATTCAGAGCCTCCAGCCGGAATTGCAGCACGCTCTCCAGGAAACGGTCGCGCGTCTGCAAATGTTGCGGTGTGAGAAATGTTCCCTTCGACCAGATGACTGGCTGCAGTTGGCGCATTTCGCTGCAAGTTATCACGTTTAGCCGCCGCAAGCAAAATGCCCACAAGTCCCGAGGGGTACCTTAGAGAGGCTCCACCCTTCATTTGACATTCACCACCTTCGGGGCAGTCGTCGAGAGTTCTCGGAACCAGCCCCGATACACGTAGCCCACTTGCCGCAGAACGTCGAGGACTTATGAGTGAACCACTTCCTTGGGATTTTGGGGAAACTCTTCACCGACCGAAACGAATCGCATGCTTGCTGCACTATCTGATGGATTGGTCCTCCCAGGCCGACTCATGAATCGCGGGCTTCTCCATGGGCGGAAAAAAGCCGGGTCTTGCCGAGAGGGGCACCGGTTTCCAAAGCGCAGCCTGGAGGGAGGTCTAGGACTCTCAGACCGTTGGGGCTACTTCCTAGTGCTTGACAGATTTTGTATTAGTGTGATACTTGCAACCACAAATCGGGCTACTCCAAGTACCAACAGCGTCCCTCCAAGCCTGATCCTACGAGGTGTCCACCGTGGCTAAAGAAAGTGTGCATAAGAAGTTAGAGCGAGTCCGACCGCCGCGAGTCCATGTGACTTACGACGTCGAGGTCGGAAACGCCATCGAGGTGAAGGAACTCCCGTTTGTAATGGGAGTGATGGCCGACCTGAGCGGTCAGCCACGAGAACCCCTGGCCCGCATGAAGGACCGCCGATTCGTGGAGATCACGCCTGACAATTTTGACAGCGTGCTCGAGAGCTTCAAGCCGCACCTCGCCTTTGCGGTCGACAACAAACTCAGCGAAGATCCCAATGCCGGCCAGCTCAAAGTCGATCTGGATTTCAAGAGCTTGGACGACTTCGATCCCGCGCAAGTGGCCAGGCAGGTGAAACCGCTCAAAGAGCTTATGGATCTGCGGACCAAGCTGAGCGATCTGCGCGGCGCCCTCCAGGGCAATGACAAGCTGGATGAATTGCTGATGGAGGCCGCGGGTAGCACCGAAAAACTCGACAAGCTGAAGAAGGAACTCGGCAAGGAAAAGGATAAGGGAGCCTCCAATGAATAAAGCGGAACAGGCAGCAGGGGCGCAGGCCGCTGGAGCGAAGGCCGCCGAAGGGAACTTGCTGGATCAGATCGTCGAAGAGGGAAGGTTTGGCCGGGAAACCAGCTCCCGGGAGCGCGGCAAGGACATGGTCAAGGAGTTCATCTCCCAGGTCGTCGCCGGAGAGATGACCCTTTCGCGCGACGCCGATGCTACCATCAACGCCCG